>ERZ1026856.1011-NODE-1011-length-15170-cov-18.273106_pt1 | contig 15170 bp, 12 predicted proteins | sample MGYA00380158_ERZ1026856 | MGnify/ENA primary metagenome ERZ1026856 (study PRJEB33269, sample SAMEA4719794) | human gut metagenome | biome: human-associated habitat; feature: organic feature; material: feces | place: Cameroon | collected 2013-10 ...
AATGGCGCGGGTGAACTGACAGCAATACCTCCTGAATGCGCAGTGCGGCAATTTGAAATTTGTCGCTTACGCGACTTGCCGCACGCGCTGGAATCCCGTGTGCGGGATTCCATTTTATTTAGTTGTCCCTCCCAGTTCACTCGTACCTTTCTGCAAGCAGATTTCATGCTCGCATGAAAATCTGCTTGCAGAAAGGTACGAAGGGAGCGCCGTCTCATGAGCAAAAAGAGCTGCGAAGCAGCGGAGAGCATCGAAGATGCGCTTTTGCGAATGGCGCGGGTGAACTGACAGCAATACCTCCTGAATGCGCAGTGCGGCAATTTGGAATTTGTCGCTTACGCGACTTGCCGCACGCGTCCCCAAAAAGGTGCCTTACTGCGCCTCGACCACAATCAGTTCTTCCGTATCCAGTGCACGCTGCATCATTTCATCGATGCAGTCCTTTAAGTTCTCTTCATGACGCTTGATCACTGCGAGGTTCGGTTTGGTAACAGGATGCTTTGCGACGAAAATCGTACAGCAATCCTCGAACGGCAGAATCGACGTCTCGTAAGTGCCGATCTTTTCGGAAATCTCCACGATCTCCTGCTTATCCAACCCGATACAGGGACGGAATACCGGCAGGGTGCAGACTTCATTTGTTACCGCGAGGGACTGGATCGTCTGGCTCGCAACCTGTCCGATGCTCTCACCGGTGATCAGTCCGAGGCATTCCGTCTTTTTCGCAATATCCTCCGCGATTTTCATCATGTAACGGCGCATAATGATCGTCAGCTCATCGTGCGGGCACTTTTCATAAATCGCCAGCTGAATCTCCGTAAAATTGATGACATGCAGATAGATCGGTCCGCTGTAACGCGCTACCAGCTTTGCAAGATCTACAACCTTCTGCTTTGCGCGCTCGCTGGTGTAGGGAGGCGCATGGAAATAAACTGCGTCGATCTTGACGCCTCTTTTTGCAACCATAAATCCGGCAACCGGAGAATCGATACCGCCGGATAACAGCAGCATCGCCTTGCCGTTGGTGCCGACCGGCATACCGCCGGGGCCGGGAATTTCGATCGAATAAATATAAATATGCTCGCGTACCTCGATATAAAGCATAACATCCGGATTGTGGACATCCACGCGGATCTCAGGGAACGCCTGCAGGATCTTTTCACCGACAGATGCATTGATCTCCATCGACTCCACAGGATAGTTTTTGCGGGCACGGCGCGCATTGACCTTGAAGGTGATGTTTTTGTCCGGATAGTGCTCGTCCATATAGGAAACCGCACTCTCGCAAAGCTTATCAAAGCCTTCGTCTTCGAGCTGAACCATCGGACAGATCGCGCTGACGCCGCAGACAGTCTTCAGGTTGTCGATGGTTTCTTCATAGTCATAATCGTCCGATAATACATCAATATAGATACGTCCTCTCGTTCGGCGCACCCGGAATTCTCCTTCGCAGCGCTTTAACGCATACTTGATCTGGCGAACCAGCGCTTCCTCAAACAGATCCCTGTTTTTGCCCTTTACGCCGATTTCTGCATATTTAATCAGAAAAGCTTTATACATGCTCATTTCCTTTCTTTATCCGCAGCATTTGCCTGCCGTCTGTCCTCCGGCCGCAGGCAGGCTGCAGCGTATTGCTCTCCCGCTTTCCCGGTCGTCTGCGCCTCAAAAGCGGAGGTATCCTCTTATCTCCTGGTAAACCGGCGCAGCATCGGAACCAGCTCGTGCAGCACCTGTACCGTATAATCAATTTCTTCCTCTGTCGTAAAGACGGAAAGGCTGAAACGGATCGTCGAATTTAACAGCTCCTTCGGCAGACCGATCGCCCGAAGCGTCGCGCTTCCTGACGTATCCGGGTGGTTCGATGCGCACGCGCTTCCTGCGGACACATAGATTTCCCGTTCCTCCAGCGCATGCAGAAGCACCTCGCTGCGCACCCCTGCAAACGACACGCTCAGCACATGCGGTGCGCTGTCCCGTCCGCAAAGTCCGTTGATCCGCACATTTTCCATCGTGGAAATACCGTCGGCAAGCCGTTGTTTCAGCGCATACATCCGATCCAGATCGGCATCCAGGTTCTGATACATCTCCTCTGCCGCTTTTCCCATGCCTGCGATTGCCGGAACGTTTTCTGTGCCGGAGCGCAGTCCCCGCTCCTGTCCGCCGCCGAACACGATGGGACGGATTTTCACGCGATCTCCGACATACAAAAATCCGATCCCCTTCGGTCCGTGGATTTTGTGTCCTGACACAGACAACATGTCGATTTTCATCCGTTTCGGCAGAATTCTTGCCTTGCCATAGCCCTGCACTGCGTCCACATGGAACAGCGTGTTCGGATTGACGCGTTTGATCAGCTCACCCGCCTCTGCGATCGGCTCAAGGGCTCCGATCTCATTATTCGTGTGCATGATCGAAACCAGAATCGTATCCGGACGGATCGCTGCTTCCAGATCGGACAAACGGATTTTTCCGTTTTCATCGACCGGCAGATACGTCACCTCAAAGCCCTGCTGCTCCAGATACTGCATCGTATTGAGGATCGCCGGATGCTCGATCGATGTCGTAATCAGATGCTTGCCCTGCCGTGCATTTGCATACGCCGTGCCGCGCAGCGCCAGATTATCCGACTCCGTCCCGCCGGAGGTAAAGAAGATCTCCTTGGGCGTAACCTTTAACGTCTTTGCAATCACTTCCCGCGCATGGCGGACATATTCCTCCGCCTGCACCCCTTTATGATGCAAACTGGACGGATTTCCGTAGTCCGTACATAAAATCCCGGCCATCAGCGCTGCCGCGCTGTCCAGACACCGCGTTGTAGCCGAGTTGTCCAGATAACATTCCATAACCTTTCACCTGCTTTTTCCAAATCTCGAAAAAAATCCGTTTGAACCCGGTCGCCACAGGGCAAACCGTTTCCTGCTTTATGATATGCCGGAGTCTTCCAACTGGTACATCAGCCACGCCATTACGGTCAGCCCAGCTGTCTCCGTCCGCAAAATCCGCTTGCCCAGCGTCACCGGCATAAATCCGGACTGCATCGCAAGCTCGACCTCTGCCTCTTCAAAGCCGCCTTCCGGACCGATAAACACGCCGATTTCCTGACCGGGCGCTGCGCTTTCGATCAGCTTCTTCGTCCGCGTCATTCCTTCAGAAAGCTCGTAAGGAATCAGTTTTAAATCCATCTGCTTCGTCTGTTCCAGCGCTTCCTTTAAAGTGCAGACTGCCCCAACCTCTGGCACAATCCGGCGCTTGCTCTGCTTCGCTGCTGCTTCTGCAATCGACTGCCAGCGCGCCTGCCGCGCTTTCGCCTTTTTTTCATCCAGATGAACGACACTGCGCTTCAACGCCACCGGCACAATCCGGTATGCACCGAGTTCCACCAGCTTCTGCACGATAAATTCCATCTTGTCCGCCTTGGGCAGCCCCTGAAAAAAGGTCACCCGCGCAGGCAGTTCCAGCCCGTCTTCTTTGATAAACCGCAGCGTGCAGATAACTTCATCCTCCAGAAGCTCTTCGATCCCGCAGCGGTATTCCTTGCCGTCTGTGCCGTTGGATACTGCAATTTCTTCGCCCGGCTTCATCCGAAGCACATTTTTAATATGGTTGACATCGCTTCCCGTTATCACAATCCGATTGCCCTGAATCTGGGAAGGCTCCACAAAAAACTGATACATTTGACCTGACGCCCCTTTTGGTTTCTTTTCGTCTGTACGACGCGTTTCCACCTGTGTGCTGCATTTAAACAGAATACACGCTCTACGAACATTCTATTGTCATGAATCAGCGCGCTGCATTTCATCCTGCGCACTGCGTTTCCTTCTTCCGTGCGGTCACACTGACCCATTCGCCCTGATACGTTACCTCGAGCAGTTCCAGGCCTGCTGCCTTTACCGCCTCCGTTACGACCGTTTCCTTATCATCGATGATACCGGAAGTGATGTAAATGCCGCCTTCCTTCAGCTGATTTACGATCACGGGTGTCAGCGGAACCAGAACGTCCGCTAAAATATTCGCAACGACGATATCGTATTTTTCATAGCCCACCTGATCCTGAACCGCCTTGTCATTGATGATATTTCCGATCATCATTTCAAACTGCTCCGGTGCGATGCCGTTATTCGCCATATTGTCCGCAACCGCATCCACTGCACAGGGATCGAGGTCTGTTCCGACCGCATGCTTTGCACCGTACATCAGAGATAAAATTGCAAGAATACCGCTGCCGGTTCCCACATCCAAAAGCTCTGTCTCCGGTGTGATAAATTTTTTCAGCTGACGGATGCACAGCTGCGTTGTCTCATGCATGCCGGTTCCGAACGCCGTGCCCGGATCAATGTGCAGGATCATCTTGCCCTGATCCTCCGGTTTGACTTCCTCCCAGGACGGAATTACCAGAAGATCGTCGATGTAAAACTGATGGAAATACTGTTTCCAGTTGTTGATCCAATCGATATCCTCGGTTTCATCTACCGCAATGCTGCCCTCCCCGATCTCACAGAACATGCGCAGACCGTCCAGCTCTTCCTTCACCTTTTCGCAGATCTGCGCTTCGGTCACAGGCTCGCCGTTTAATTCCAGACTGCCGTCCTCTTTTTCTTCCACAAAAAAGCTCAGATATGCGATGCCGTCGTCCGCAGGACCGTCCGGCAGAATGTCTACAAACATCTGCTCCTTTTCCAGCGCGGTCAGCGGAACCTTGTCCTCGATCTGCGCACCCTCCAGCCCGATATCGTACAGGGTGCTGATAATAATATCTTCTGCATCTGTCACGGTTTTTATTTTAAATTTTTTCCACTTCATCTGAAATACCTCCCGAAAACGCACTAACTCAGTTTTTACTATAACACAAAAGCAGGCGCTTGTGCATCCGCAAAATGCACAAAACGCCTGCCACTTCCTGGATTACGTTATTTGTCTTTATTGAAAAATCCGCGTTTTTTCTTTTCTTTATGCGGAGCTTCGCCGTTGTTGACGCGTTCTGCCGCATGCAAGCTGTCTTCTGTCGCTTCGTCAAACTTACGCAGCAGCTCTTTTGCTTCTGCTGAAAGATGTTCGGGAGTCTGTACAACCAAAGTTACATAATGATCGCCGCGCAGATCCTTGTTGCGCAGAGACGGTACGCCCTTGCCTTTTAAGCGAACTCTCGTATCGGTCTGAGTGCCTGCCTTGACGTCGTAAATCACCTTGCCGTCCACGGTATCGATGACAACCTCACCGCCCAGCGCTGCCACTGCAAAGGAAACCGGAACGGTGGAGTAGATGTTGGTATCCTGACGCTGGAAAATCGGATGCTGTCCAACGATAACTTCTACCAGGACATCACCTCTCGGACCGCCGTTGATACCGGGCTCGCCCTGTCCTGCCAGTCTCTTGCATTGACCGTTGTCGATACCTGCCGGAATCGTGACTGCAAACCGCTTCTTCATCGGAACAAAACCGCTTCCGTGGCAATCGGTACACTTTTCTTTGATAATCTTACCAGTACCGCCGCAGTCCGGGCACGCCTGAACGTTGCGGACTGTTCCGAAGAAAGACTGCTGCGTAAATACAACCTGACCCTTGCCGCCGCACTTCGGACAGGTTTCCGGGCTGGTTCCCGGCTTCGCGCCTGTGCCGTGACAGGTCTTACACTCTTCCTTCACCGTCAGCTCGATTTCTTTTTCTGTACCGAATACAGCCTCTTCAAAGGTGATTCTGACGCTGGTGCGCAGGTTGGCTCCCTTCATGGGGCCGCTTCTTGCACCGGCAGAACCTCTGCGTCCGCCAAAGAGATCTCCGAAAATATCCCCGAAAATGTCTCCAAAATCTGCGCCGTTAAAATCAAAACCGCCGAAGCCGCCAGCTCCGCCGGCGCCGCCGTCAAATGCCGCATGTCCGAACTGATCGTACTGACGTCTCTTTTCGGGATCACTCAAAACAGCATATGCTTCGGATGCTTCCTTAAACTTCTTTTCTGCTTCTTTATCTCCGGGGTTCATATCCGGATGATATTTCTTGGCAAGAGCACGATATGCCTTTTTGAGAGCGGCGTCATCGGCATTTTTGTCAACACCGAGGACTTCGTAATAATCTCTTTTCTGTTCCGCCATAATTCAAACTCCTCTATTAAAGCTTATCTTCACCTAACGCATATCTGCAGCATATGCAAAAATACTGCAGAGCATCGTCCTGCATAGGTTGCAGATATGCGTTTACGCACGGATAGGGGCCTGAAAAAATCCGGCCCCCATTGTACATTCTTCCGGTCCGGCACAGCGTCATCTGGCACTGTGCCGGTTTACCGGGTATTATTTTATACTTCTCTGAAGTCTCCGTCAATAACATCATCATCCGGATTGCTGCCTGCACCTGCATTGCTGCCTGCGCCTGCCGCGTTACCCATATCAGGACCTGCCTGACCGGCTGCACCCTGCGCCTGCTCATAAACCTTTGCAAATACTGCCTGAGCGGACTGCATCAGTTTCTCCTGAGCTGCCTTGATATCAGCTACCTGGCTGTCTGTCAGCTCCTGATCCTTGGTGGACTCCAGCAGGGATTTCAGTGCATTCAGATCTGCTTCAACGCCTGCCTTTGCGCTTGCGTCTACTTTATCGCCAACCTCATTCAGAGCCTTCTCGGTCTGGAATACGAAGGAGTCTGCGCTGTTTCTGGTGTCGATTGCGTCTTTCTTCTTCTTATCCTGTGCTTCGAACTCAGCTGCTTCCTTCACTGCCTTGTTGATATCGTCTTCGGACATGTTGGAACCAGCGGTGATGGTGATGTGCTGTTCCTTGCCTGTGCCCAGATCCTTAGCGGATACATTTACGATACCGTTTGCATCGATATCGAAGGTAACCTCGATCTGCGGTACGCCGCGCATTGCAGGCGGGATACCATCCAGACGGAACTGTCCAAGGGACTTGTTGTCCTTTGCGAACTGTCTTTCACCCTGCAGAACGTTGATATCAACGGCTGTCTGGTTATCAGCTGCAGTAGAGAAGATCTGGCTCTTCTTGGTAGGAATGGTTGTATTTCTCTCAATCAGTCTGGTTGCGATACCACCCATTGTCTCGATAGACAGGGACAGAGGAGTTACATCCAGCAGCAGGATATCGCCTGCACCAGCATCGCCTGCCAGCTTACCGCCCTGGATGGAAGCGCCCAGTGCAACACACTCGTCAGGGTTCAAGGACTTGCTGGGTTCATGACCGGTCAGCTGTTTTACCTTATCCTGTACAGCAGGGATACGGGTGGAACCGCCGACTAACAGTACCTTGCCCAGCTCGGAAGCAGTGATGCCTGCATCCTTTAATGCGTTCTGAACCGGGATTGCAGTACGCTCTACCAGATCGCTTGTCAGTTCGTCAAATTTTGCTCTGGACAGATCCATATCGAAGTGCAGAGGTCCGTTTGCGTTCATGCTGATGAAAGGCAGGTTGATGTTGGTTGTTGTCGCGCTGGACAGCTCCTTCTTCGCCTTTTCAGCTGCTTCTTTCAGTCTCTGCATTGCCATCTTGTCTTTAGACAGGTCTACGCCCTGCTGAGCCTTGAATTCGGAAACCATCCAGTCAATGATCTTGTTATCGAAATCATCGCCGCCCAGATGAGTATCACCATTGGTTGCCAGAACTTCGATAACGCCGTCGCCGATTTCGATGATGGAAACATCGAATGTACCGCCGCCTAAGTCGTATACCATGATCTTCTGTTCTTTTTCGTTGTCCAGGCCGTATGCCAGAGCTGCTGCGGTAGGCTCGTTGATGATACGCTTTACATCAAGGCCTGCGATCTTGCCGGCATCTTTGGTTGCCTGACGCTGAGCATCGTTGAAATATGCAGGAACCGTGATAACTGCTTCGGATACCTTCTCGCCCAGATAGTTCTCTGCGTCAGCTTTCAGCTTCTGCAGGATCATAGCGGAAATTTCCTGAGGGGAATATTTCTTTCCGTCGATGTCTACCTTGTAGTCCGTACCCATATGTCTCTTAATAGAAGCGATGGTGCGGTCTGCATTGGTAACTGCCTGACGTTTTGCAGGCTCGCCGACCAGTCTCTCACCGGTCTTTGTGAATGCAACTACGGAAGGTGTTGTTCTTGCTCCTTCTGCATTTGCGATAACGGTAGGCTTGCCGCCTTCCATAACTGCTACGCAGCTGTTTGTTGTACCAAGGTCAATACCAATAATCTTGCTCATAACTTTTCTCCTTCTGCCTCATCGGCTATCTCAAACTGTTTCTTATGTTCTGATTTAATCTATGAAAAGCTGCCTGCAGGCTCTTATTCCTGCACAACAGCGACCATGCTGTGACGTACCACGGTGTCCCTGTACATGTAGCCCTTTAAAAGCTCCTGTGCTACGGTTCCGGGTTCCAGCTCGTCGTTTTCCACCTGCATCACTGCGTTGTGGAAGTTGGGATCGAACTCTTTGCCGACCGCTTCGATCGGTTTTACGCCGAGGTTTTCAAGCTCTGTTATCAGCTGCTTGTAAACCTTGTTCATACCGTCTACAAAAGGGGAATCCTTTTCGTTCTCCGGTACGGTTGCAAGTCCTCTTTCAAAATTATCTACAACGGGAAGGATTTTCTCGATCACACTCTTTGCGCCTGTCTCGAACATCGCTGACTTTTCCTTTTCGGATCGTTTGCGGAAGTTCTCGAACTCAGCCATCTGCCGCATTACCTTATCCTGCAGCTCATTGATCTGTGCCTTTACGGCATCTTCCTTTTTCTCTTTTTTTCTTCCGGAAAAGAAGCCTTTTTTATCTTTTTCCTCAGAAGCTTCCCCGTCTTCCGGGTTTTCTGTATTTTCTGCGGAAGCTTCCGCAGTTTCTTCACATTCTTCCGTATTCCGCTCTTCCTGAGTTTCGGTTTCCGGTGCGTCCTGCTTTACTTCCTCTTCCATTCTCTCTTCTGCCACGCCTGTCACCCTTTCTACTTCTTATATAAAGTATCCAACTCGTTCATCAGTGTCTTTAAGGTACCGATGACCTTGTCATAGTCCATTCGTTTGGGGCCGATGATTCCGATGGTACCTCTCATGCCCTCTCCAAGCTCATAGGTTGCAGTTACGACGCTGCAGTCCTTCATGGACGAAACCGGCGTCTCATTGCCGATATAAACCTGAATGCCGGTGTTATTCTCTTCGGAAAGGGAATCCTGAACCAGCTCTCCCAGCGCTTTCTTTTCTTCAAATACATTGATCAGCTCGCTGGTCTTTTCCCGATTGTCCGTCAGCTCCGGATATTTCAGGATGTTATTGGTTCCGCTGGTATAGATCTTCAAATCCTCATCCGATCGGATTGCTTCGGCAACTGCATCAATCACTCCGCTTACAATGCCGCTGTGAACGCCTGCCTGCTGCTTCATCTCCGAAATCATCGCAAGATTGATTTCATCAATCGACAGCCCGTTTAAATGGGTGTTCAACAGGATGTTCAGTTTCAGGAGTGTCGCATCATCCAGATCCTCTTCGACCTGAAGCATCGTGTTCTTGATCACATTGCCTTCTACCACAACAACTGCCAGAAGCTGATGCTCATCTACTTTTGAAAGCTGGATGAATTTCAGCTTATTGCGCTGATACTGAGGTGTAGTGATCATCGCCGCATAGTTGGTGTTGGTCGCCAGCACTCTCGCCACTCTCTTTAAGAGAGTGTCCATCTTTTCATCCTTTTCCAGAAGCAGACCCTTTAACTCTTCCACTTCACGTTCCCGCTCACCCAGCATGGTGTCTACATAAAAGCGGTAACCCTTATCAGAAGGAATCCGTCCTGCAGAGGTATGGGGCTGTAAAATGTAGCCCATCTCTTCCAGATCGGACATCTCATTGCGGATGGTCGCGGAACTTAAATTCAAATCGGTATACTTGGAAATTGTCCTGCTGCCAACCGGCTCTCCTGTCTCCAGATAGTTCCGAATAACTGCCTGCAGAATTTTCTTTTTCCTTTCATCGAGTTCCACGTTCTCACCTGCTTTCTGATTTGTTAGCACTCAATCAATTGGAGTGCTAACACCTTCTGATGATTACATTACCACTCCCCTATCCTATTGTCAACAGATTTCGAAAAAATACTTGTGAACATTCTATGAAAAAGGTACAGTTCACTCGCGCCATTCGCAAAATCGCATCTTCGATGCTTTCCGCTGCTTCGCAGCTCATTTTTGCTCATAAAATGGCGCTCCCTTCGTACCTTCTTATGAGCAGATTCTCATGCGAGCATGAAATCTGCTCACAAAAAGGTACGAGTGAACTGTAACATAAAAAGTCAGCCGCACCGGGAAGGATTCGTCCCCGATACGGCTGTTCTTATTTCTGTGTATTATGTACGTTCTGACTCTGCAGCGCCCGCTCGATTATGGCGACGCCTGCTTTCGATTGCGGTGTCTGCTCAGACACTTAGATTCCGAAGCTTCCGCTTGTTGTACCATTGATCACATAGTATACTGCGCTCTCTTCCGGCTTTACGTACAGCACAACGCTCTTGAATTCTTCCGGTGCGTTGCCCAGGTCATACTGCCATACGTCTTTGGCAATCTCAACCAGTCTCTCGGTGGTGTACTCTTTCCCTGCGAACTGAACGTTCACCTCAGCCTTTACAGCAGCTGCTTTTGCTGTGCGCTTTGCAGGCGCTTTCTTTTCAGCGGCTGCCTTTGCTGTTGTGGTCTTCTTTGCAGCTGTTTTCTTTGCTGCGGGCTTTTCCTCTGCTTTAGCTGCTGCTTCTGCTTCAACTGCTTTTTCTTCTGCCTTTGCTTCAACAGCCTCAGTCTTGGGTTCTTCGGTCTTTACTGCCGCAACAGTCTCAGCTTTTACGGTTTCTTTTTTATTAACGGGTGCCTTTGTTACAGTTTTCTTCACTGTGCTTTTTCTCATAATGATCTCCTCCTTAACACCCAGGTATCCATTCTCCTTGTCCTATCATTATCTAGCAATTACCTGAATTTAGTGATTAGTTTACTTCTAAAACCAGATATTGTCAACCTTTCCTCTGTTTTTGCCGAAAAGATTAACGCTTTTTAGACAATATTTTTACATTTTATTTATTCCGGACATCGGAATTTCGACAAAAAATGTGCTTCCGGCTCCAGGCTCACTGGTAAGTCTTACACTGCCCCCATAATACGCCGTGATATGCTTCACAATCGACAGTCCCAGGCCGGTTCCGCCCATTTTACGGCTTCTTCCCTTGTCCACCCTGAAAAAGCGTTCAAAGACACGTTTCTGATCCTCCGGATCGATTCCTACGCCATCATCCTTTACTTCTATATATACTGCCTCTGGCTCCTGCCAGATTTTTGTCCAGACATGTCCGCCCGGATGGTTGTATTTGATGCCGTTGCTGATCAGATTTGATAAAAGCTCCCGCATTTGCTGCAGACTTGCCTGGAGGATCACATTTCCGCACGAGCCCGAAATTTCCACCTTACAGGATGCCGCCTGTGGTGTCAAGGATTCCAGGACCTCGTCCATCACGCTTTTTAAATTCACCTTACTCAGCGTTACCTCCGCATCCTTGCTTTCCAGCCGCGAGATCATCAGGATATCATCGATCAGACTTGTCATATGCTCTGTTTCCTTTAAAATCCTCGCAAGGAAATCCTTCCTGGTCGCCTCATCCTTGACAAAATCCTGGCTCAGCAGCTCCGCATAGCCCCGTACGGACGTAATCGGCGTTTTCAGCTCATGGGAGGCATTACTGAAAAATTCCTGGCGAATTTTACGATCCCGCTCCATCTGTACCATCTGCCGTTTGATTTCATCAGAGCGGATATATCCGGAATATCTCGCCGCAACCGCAACGCTTACAACAAACGCAACTACCATTCCGACAAGCAGCAGCGGAAGCACTACGATCATATACCGGAAAAGACCGGTGTAGGGAATCGACATACGGATAATCGCCTTCCCATCCTCTGAAAGCTTTGCTACATACAGCATCTCCTGATCAAGACTTTCAGAATAACGGGTCGCACTGCCCTCCCCCTTTTCAAGGGCCTCCTTTACCTCCTGCCTGTCAAGATGATTTTCCATACCGTCCACATTTTTCAGATCAGAATCCGCAAGCACCGTCCCGTCTTTTGCGATTATCGTAACCCGAACATTCGCATCCAGTGCAGATGCATGAACCTTCTGCAGCTGCTCCTGCAGCGGTTTGTCCGTATCGAGTGTGTATTCAACTACGGAAATCGTCTTTTCCATCATCTCCACATTTTCCTGCCGCATCCGGCTTCCAAGAAAAAAAGACGAAACAATACTGCTGATCGCCAGCGCCAATACTAAGATCATGCCAAAGCGGACCAGTATCGGATTTTTTATCATAATTTTTTTCATTTCCCCATTTTCCCTTTTGCTTTCCTATTCCTGAGGCTTCATAAAACGGTAGCCGACGCTGCGCACCGTTTTAATGTAGTGTCCCGCCTCTTCCCCCAGCTTCTGGCGAAGGGTCTTGATATGGATATCGAGCGTTCTCGTCTCCACGTCCGCCCGCCAGTCCCAAAGCTTATCCAAAAGCTCATCCCGCGATACCACACGGTTCTGATTTTCTGCCAGATAAACAAGCAGCTCATATTCTTTGTAGGTTAAAAGGACCTCTTTTCCATTTACCTTTACTTCCCGCGTTTCCAGATCCAGATGCAGGGCACCGCAGTCGAAAAACTTCGGCCGTTCCGGTTCCTCCTCTTTGGTACGGCGCAGCAGGGAACGCACCCGTGCCAGCAGCTCCAGCACACTGAAGGGCTTGGTCATATAGTCGTCTGCGCCTCCATCCAGCCCCGCTACCTTGTCGTATTCCTTGTCCTTCGCCGTCAGTACCAGCACCGGAAGCTTTTTCCATGCATCGTTTGCACGGATTTTACGGATTGCTTCCAGTCCGTCCATTCCCGGCAGCATCAGATCAAATATCGCCAGCTGGGGAGCTTTTACTTTAAACGCGCCAAGCGCTTCCTCCGCAGTTTCAAATGCTGCAGTTTCATAACCAGAACCATTTAATGCCACCTGTACCAGATTTCTGATATTTTCATCGTCCTCTATAATATAGATCATTCCGGATTCTCCTTTTCTTATAAACGCGTTGCCGTGCGTTTTGTACCCTGCCGCGCTACGCGATTGCATCTTCATCCGACACGCCATGCAACAATAGAATGCATGCTCTGCGAGCATTCTATTGTCATGAATTACACTGCCGCGCGCTACGTCAGCTTTAGATCCTGATCGCCGGGATTCCAGCCTCCGACTCCGCTTTTACATAGTCTGCGATATTCACCGCATGGTCGGAGATCCGCTCCAGGTTGCTGATGATATCCAAAAAGATCACACCGCTCTCTGGGTCACATTTTCCTTTGGAAAGTCTGCGGATATGTTTTTCCCGCATCTCCCCTTCCAGCTGATCAACGCTCTGTTCCAGCACACGCACGGATGCCGCCGCCTTCTCCGAACCTGTTTCCCGCGCTTCTATCGCGATCTGCAAAGACTGCATCGCCTGTGCGGAAATCAGCTCCAGATCCGCCTTTCCTTTTTTGGAAAAGGTGCCGGTATTTTTCGCCAGCGTCTCCGCCAGCTCTGCGATATTTTCTGCATGATCCCCGGCCCGTTCGATGTCACTGACTGTATAAAACAGGTTCTTTACCTGCTCCTGCTGTCCTTCTGTCAAAGAAAGATTATCCACCTCTACCAAAAATTCCGTCAGGATTTTTTCCATGCTATTGATATCTTTTTCCCGCTCCAATACTTCCTGTGCTTTCTGCAGGTTTTCCTCCGAGATCGCAGCAAGTGCAAGCTCTAAGTTCTGACAGGCTGCATGTCCCATTACAGATACTTCACGCACTACGGTTGCCAGCGCAAAGAGCGGATTTCCAAGCACCCTGCTGTCTAAGCGCTTCGCCATCTTTCTTGCTTCGCTGCCCTCCAGTTCGTCCTCGGTTTCCTCTGCTCCGGGCACGAGCTTGCCGGAAACCCAGACGAGCTTTTCTGCAAACGGAAGCAGCACCACAGTACAGGTGATATTGAATATCGTATGGAAAATGGAAATGTCCACACTGCTCATCGTAGATGCGCCCCACGCCGGGAAAATCAAAAACAGCACATACATGATTACGCCGAACAGTACCGCGCCGATGACATTAAAGGAAAGATGGATGATAGACGCGCGTTTCCCGTTTCTGCCGGAACCGACGCCGGATAAAAGCGCGGTCACACAGGTACCGATATTCTGTCCGAGCGTGATAAACACCGCGGATTTCCAGTTAACGATGCCGTTCATCGCCAGCGTCTGTAAAATGCCGACGGAAGCAGAAGAACTCTGGATGATCGCCGTTACAACTGCACCGGTCAGGATCGCGAGCAGCGGATTTTTGCCGAGCACGGTAAATGCATTGGAAAAGATCGGCGAATCCCGATAGGGCTTAATCGCGTCGGACATAAAGGAAAGACCGATAAACAGCACGGCAAATCCGATCAGGATTTCACCAATCTGTTTCTTTTTGTCTGATTTTGCAAATAAAATGACAAACGCGCCGATTCCCAGCAGCAGGGGCGCATAAAATTCCGGGTTCAAAAAACTGCCGAACTCGCTCAGGGATACCAGCCACGCGGTGATCGTCGTACCGATGTTCGCGCCCATAATGACGCCGACTGCCTGCGACAGATTCAGCATTCCGGCATTGACAAAGCCAACTACCATAACTGTCGTCGCAGAAGAGCTCTGGATGACGGCGGTCACAAGCGTTCCTACCAGGATCGCCATCAGCCTGTTCTGCGTCAGAAATCCCATCAGCCGCTGCATCTTTCCACCCGCAAAATGCTGCAGGCCGTTCGCCATTACATGCATGCCGTATAGAAACATCCCCAGGCCGCCGATAAATGAAAACAATACCGAAATTCCTTCCAGTTGCATAACTCTCTCCTTTTTGATCTGATCTTCATTTCCAGCTCATTGTAACAGGCGTCCGTAAAATCTGCCCACCGTTTTTGTAAAATTCATGTAAAATTTTTTACATTTCCCGGCAAGATGTGACTCTTACGAGCATTCTATTGTCATAAATAAAAGAGGCCGTCTCCAGACAGCCTCTTTCCTATTTATTTCACTACAAAGAAATACAGCAGCACCAGGATACCGAGCACGATTCGATACCAGCCGAATACTTTGAAGTCATGTTTTTTGATGTAGCCCATCAGGAAGCGGATCACAAGCACGGATA
>ERZ1026856.1012-NODE-1012-length-15164-cov-6.914157_pt1 | contig 15164 bp, 14 predicted proteins | sample MGYA00380158_ERZ1026856 | MGnify/ENA primary metagenome ERZ1026856 (study PRJEB33269, sample SAMEA4719794) | human gut metagenome | biome: human-associated habitat; feature: organic feature; material: feces | place: Cameroon | collected 2013-10 ...
GGGGGCAGGGGGTGTTTGAAGATGCCCGTTTCACAAACGGGCATTTTCTTGTGCTGGATGGTTAAAAAAATAACGATTACCAGCGGTTATACCTGAACTTATGCAAATTCATGACAAAAAAATAAAAAGTACTTGCTTATTTGTGCTACATGTATATAATAAGTCTCATAAAGATATATAATGATATATAATCAATATCATTTTTAAGGAGGAATTATGAGAGAGTTACATGCAACACAGATCAAGACCGCAGTTGAGGCAGTGAAGGCGAGAAAGGAGGTCAATGAGGTTTACTTCGTCGCTTGTGGCGGATCCCAGGCCGTGCTTATGGCCGGACAGTATATGTTCGATAAGGAGAGTGCGATTCCTTCCCACGTATACACCGCGAACGAGTTCGTATACGACACACCGAAGCGTCTCAATGAGAATTCCGTCGTGATTTCCTGCTCACATTCCGGAAACACACCGGAGACCGTAGAGGCGACGAAGCTTGCACGTTCCAAGGGTGCCCTTACGATCTGCTTATCCAACCTCGAGGGTTCTCCACTCTGGGAGGCAGCTGAGTACCCTGTTCACTATGACTGGGGTAAGGAAGTAAGCGATTCTGATAAGAACAAGGGTATCCTTTACGGCTTACTGTTCAGCCTTCTTTCCGTACTCGCTCCGGATGCGAAGTGGGATGTATGCCTGAAGGAGCTCGAGAAGCTGACCGATCTTTCCGCACAGGCGAAGGCACAGTACGATGCACAGGCGAAGGCATGGGCGAAGCGCAACAAGCGTGAGAAGACCATCTACACCATCGGCAGCGGCATCAACTATGGTGAGGTTTACTCCACCGCGATGTGCTGGTTCATGGAGATGCAGTGGATCAACTCCGGATGCATCCACTCCGGTGAGTACTTCCACGGCCCGTTCGAGGTAACCGATTATGATGTTCCATTCATGCTTGTCAAGTCCATCGGTAACACGAGACACCTCGATGAGCGTGTAGAGAATTTCGCAAAGAAGTTCACAGAGGATCTGCTCGTACTCGATCAGAAGGATCTCGATCTTTCTACGGTAGCTGATGAGGCAAAGCCTTATGTCGCAGCCATCCTTTCCGGCGTAGTGATCCGTCACTTCGTAGAGGCGATCGCCTTCGAGCGTGGTCACTCTCTCGATGTTCGTCGTTACATGTGGCAGATGCAGTACTAAGATACAGTACAAAGAGGAAACTAAATGTCGCTTAAACTGGTTATTTTTGATGTAGATGGACTGCTGCTCGATACAGAGCGGGTATGGCAGGATGTATGGTATGATACGGCGAGAGACTTCGGGATCGACGACTGGAAGAGAGAGAACTTTCTGAACGTGGTTGGTCGAAGTGGACAGCCGGTGTATGATTACATGGAAGAGCTGTTCCGTGGACGCTGCTCCACTGAGGAATTCATGGAAGTCGCCCGTCGGAACGGAATGGAGCGCCTGGAGCGCGAGCTTCGTGTGAAACCGGGTGCCGTGGAACTCCTGAACTGCATCAAAAAGGCCGGACTTCCGTGTGCGGTAGCCACCGCCACCGGTCGACCACTGACGGAGGAGCGCCTGACACGCTTACAGCTCATACAGTACTTTGACTATATCTGCTGTGGAGATGAAGTCGTCGAGCGGAAGCCTTCGCCGGAAGCCTATCTGAAGGTGCTCGCGAAGATGAACACAGCACCGGAGGATGCACTGGTATTTGAAGACTCGAAGGTGGGCGTCCAGGCAGCCTGGAATGCCGGCATCCCGGTTATCATGGTGCCGGATCTGATGCCGCCGACGGAAGTCCAGAAGCGACAGGCCATAAAAATCATCGCCTCTCTGGCAGAGGCTGTTCCAATCATAGAAGAATTACGTAAGGATGGTATGAATGATGAAAGATGCATTTGATGTACTGATGATTACACATGCAGGATTGTGCAAGGGATATGCAGATGCATTGAAGCTGATCCTGGACATCGACGAGGATGATTTCGGAACGCTTTCGTTCGAAAACGGAGAGTCGCTGGATGACTTTTCAGAAGAGATCCGTGCGACGATCGAGGAGAAATATAAGGATCGGAATCTGGTTGTCCTTCTGGATCTTCCGGGAGGCTCGCCGGCGAATACCGCCTTACCGTTCATGAGCTCGTCGAGAAAGCTGATCGCGGGTGTGAATCTCCCGCTGGTACTGGAAATCATGGCAATGAAGAAGAGCGGTACGACATGGGAAGAGCTCGACCTGGATGATAGCTGTAAGAGTGCAGCCCAGAGCATCGTACTGTACAACAACTTTTTAAATGGAGGCAATGTATGATTAAGTTCGTTCGTGTAGATCATCGTCTTTTACATGGCCAGGTGATTTTCTCCTGGACCAAGCAGGTAGGTACCAATTACATCATCGTCGCCGATGATAAGGTGCCGAATGATCCGATCAGCATGATGGCGCTCAGCATCGCGAAGCCGGTCGACTGTGAGCTCAGCATCATCCCGTTTTCACAGCTTCGGAAGCTGGTGGATGAGAATGCAGATAAGAACATCATGATCATCGTGAAGGGACCGGCGGAAGCACTTCAGCTTGCGAAGGAGCTTCCAGAGGTCAGCGAAATCAACTATGGTGGCGTAGCGAAGAAGGCCGGTTCGAAGGAATACGGTAAGGCCGTGTACTTAAATGAAGCAGAGCTGAAGGCTACCCAGGAACTGATTTCAATGGGAAAGAAGATTTATATTCAGATGGTGCCGTCCTCCCCGGTCGAGCATGCATCATTTGATAACTGATGATAGAAATATTGAGTTATTCGAAATCAACGATTTGAGTTCCATGCTTCTGCATGAAGCATGTGAGCCCGGCGATTCGTAATGAATGATTTCGAATGATGAAAGAAGGAGATGTAGTATGCTGATTAAAGCGATATTACTCGGTTTAGTTGGTATCGTCGGTGTCATCGACTCCAGATTGATCGGACGTCAGAACATCGGCAGACCACTGATCCTGAGTACACTGGCAGGCCTTGTATTAGGCGATGTCAGACAGGGTGTAATTTTAGGTGCATCCCTGGAACTTATTTCCATGGGATTTGTAGCGATCGGAGCAGCCGGACCACCAAACATGCAGTTCGGTAGTATCATCGCCACTGCGTTTGCGATTCTTTCCGGAGCCTCTACCGAGGCGGCACTGACCATCGCCGTTCCGGTCGCCGTCATTGGCGAGTTCCTGAGTGTCATCATGCGAATGGTGATCGCGCAGTTCTCGCACGTGGCAGATAAGGCCATCGAGAACGGACAGTTCAAGAAGGCGATTCATATCCACCTCTGGTGGTCCTTCGGCTTCAACGCGCTGGTATATTTCATCCCGATCTTCCTGACCGTTTACTTCGGTACGGATCTGGTGACGAACCTGGTATCCGCGATTCCGCAGGTCATCACGAACGGCCTTACGGTCGCCGGTAACCTCTTATCCGCGCTCGGATTTGCGATGCTGTTAAGCTCGATGCTGTCGAAGAAGATGTTCCCGTACTTCCTTCTCGGCTTCCTGATCGTCGCATATTCCGGCCTCAGCCTGATCGGCGTCACGATGTTCGCCGCAATCCTGGCATTCATCCTAGATAAGGTTCTGTATGGAAAGGGGGCAAATGCATAATGGAAACTCAGAAAGCATTAAAAAAGGTAAGCGATAAAGACTTACGTAAGGTCTTCCTGCATTCCCTCGCGATCATGTGCTCATGGAACTATGAGCGTCAGATGCACATGGGCTTCATGTATGGCATGGCGCCGGTGCTTGACAAGCTGTATGCAGATGATGAGGAGAGAAAGAAGGAAGCGTATCAGCGGCATATGGAGTTCTTTAACTGCACACCGCAGCTGACCCCGTTTATCATGGGCCTCGCCGCTTCCATGGAGGAGCAGAACGCGAATTCGGAAGAGGGTGAGTTCCAGACCGAGTCGATCTCCATGATCAAGACCAGTTTGATGGGCCCGTTCGCCGGCATCGGTGACAGCTTCTTCCAGGGCACCATCCGAATCATCACCTTCGGTATCGGCCTTTCGTTCGCGCAGCAGGGCAGCATCCTGGGCCCGATTCTCGCGGTACTGCTGTTCGCGATTCCGTCACTGCTGTTTGCGTACAATGCAACCTTCTTCGGCTACAAGTCAGGTAATAAATACCTCGCGAAGCTGTACCAGGAAGGTCTCATGGATCGCGTGATGCACTTCGCATCCATCGTCGGTCTCGCCGTCGTCGGCGGCATGGTGGCCAGCATGGTAAGTATCACCACGCCACTCACGTTCTCGACCGGTGGTACGAACCTGGTCATCCAGGATATGCTGGATTCCATCATCCCGAAGATGCTTCCTTTCGTATTTACGCTGGGCATCTACAACCTCGTTCAGAAGAAGGTCAATACCAATGTCCTGCTGATCGGCATCGTCCTCTTCGGCATGGTCATGGGTGCACTGGGCATTCTTTAAAAAGAACGATACACTTCTTTAAAAGAGCGATACACTTCTTTACCCCCCCACAGGAAACTGTGGTATACTCCTGAAAAATATCCAGACTTCCTGCATGCATAGTGAATTCGTGATCCGGAAAGCACTATACCGTGCAGGAAGTTTTGTTTTTAAAGAAAGGACAGATAGAAATGAAAGAATTTACATATGTGATCAAGGAAGAACTCGGACTGCATGCGAGACCAGCCGGACTGCTGGTGAAGGAGGCGAAGAAGTTCCAGAGCGCCACCACCCTCGCGGCGAAGGGAAAGACCGCCGCAGCCGGCAAGCTGATCGCCATCATGAGCATGGGCGTGAAGCAGGGCGATGAGGTGACGGTGCAGGTCGAGGGCCCGGATGAGGATGCGGCCTTCGAGGCGATGGAGAAGTTTTTCCAGGAAAATCTGTAATTCATCGATATAGAATCTGAGAGGACAGAAAATGGAAAAGTACATCGGAAAGTCCGTTTATAAGGGAACGGCGATCGGTCCGATCAACGTGTTAAAGAAAAAAGAAGGATTCGTGAAACGTCAGCACATCGCGGATGTCGCGGCTGAGCTCGAGCGTCTCGAAGCGGCGAAGGAGCAGGCACAGTCCCAGCTCGGCGCACTCTATGAGAAGGCGCTTCAGGAGGTCGGCGAGGTGAACGCGCAGATCTTCGAGGTGCATCAGATGATGCTCGAGGATGAGGACTACCAGGACGCGATCCACTCGATGATCGAGACGGAGGAGGTCAATGCGGAGTACGCGGTGGCAGTCACCGGAGACAACTTCGCAGAGATCTTCGCAAATATGGATGATGAATACATGCAGGCACGTTCTGCGGATGTGAAGGATATCTCGAATCGTCTGATCCGGAACCTGAGCGGCGAGGCAGAGCTTGACTGGGCACATATGGAACCGTCCATCATCGTGGCGGATGACCTGACACCGAGTGAAACGGTGCAGATGGATAAGAGCAAGATCCTCGCGTTCGTCACCGTCCATGGCTCGACGAACTCCCATACCGCGATCCTCGCGCGTATGATGAATATCCCGGCGCTGATCGGCGTACCGATGGAGCTCGATCAGCTTCACTCCGGCACGATGGCCATCGTCGATGGCAAGGATGCCGTGTTCTGTGTGGACCCGGATGAGGCGGCGATTGCCGCGGCCCGGGAGATGCAGGCGAAGGCAGCCGAGCAGAAGCAGCTGCTCGCGACCTATAAGGGACGCCCTTCGGTGACGAAGAGTGGACGAAAGATAAACGTCTATGCGAACATCGGAAGTGTTTCGGATGTCGCGTATGTGCAGGAAAATGACGCGGAGGGCATCGGCCTCTTCCGAAGTGAGTTCCTGTATCTCGGAAAGACCGCGTTGCCGGACGAGAATGAGCAGTTTAACGCGTACCGTCAGGTGCTTCAGATGATGGGCGGAAAGAAGGTCATCATCCGCACGCTCGACATCGGTGCGGATAAGAATGTCGATTACCTCGGACTCGGAAAGGAAGACAACCCGGCGATGGGCTATCGTGCGATCCGAATCTGCCTCAAGCAGCCGGATGTGTTCAAGACACAGCTTCGTGCACTGCTTCGGGCGGCGAAGTACGGAAACCTCGCCATCATGTATCCGATGATCATCTCGACCGACGAGGTGCTTCGGATCAAGGAGATCGTTGCAGAAGTTGCGGCAGAGCTCGAAAGCGAGCACATCCCGTATGCAATTCCGGAGCAGGGCATCATGATCGAGACCCCGGCGGCGGTGATGATCTGTGAGGAGCTGGCGCAGCTGGTGGATTTCTTCAGCATTGGCACCAACGACCTCACGCAGTATACACTTGCGATTGATCGCCAGAATGAAAAGCTGGACGATTTCTATAATCCTCATCATGAGGCGGTTCTTCGGATGATTCAGATGACCATCGATGGCGCGCATAAGGCAGGCAAGTGGGCCGGCATCTGCGGTGAGCTGGGTGCGGACACGACCCTGACGGAGCGCTTCGTCGAGATGGGCATCGACGAGCTGAGCGTCGCACCATCCATGGTGCTCAGCGTGCGCAGTAAGATTTGTGAGATGGAATAAGGGAGTAGGAATCATGAGAATTTACAGAGCGAAGGACTATGCAGACATGAGCCGCAAGGCCGCAAACATCGTTTCTGCACAGGTAATTATGAAGCCGGACTGTGTGCTCGGCCTCGCGACCGGTTCGACACCGATCGGCTTATACAAGCAGCTGGTGGAGTGGTATCAGAAGGGTGACCTTGATTTCTCCGAGGTCCGCACCGTGAACCTCGACGAGTATAAGGGCCTGACACGTGACAACGACCAGAGCTACTACTATTTCATGCATGAGAATCTGTTCGATCATGTGAATCTTCCAGTGGAGAGCACACATCTTCCGAACGGCATGGAGATGGATTCTGAGAGGGAGTGCAAGCGTTACTCCGCACTGATCAAGTCCATGGGCGGCATCGACCTGCAGCTCCTCGGCATCGGCCACAACGGTCATATCGGCTTCAACGAGCCGGATGAGGCCTTCGATACCGACGTGCACTGCGTCGATCTGACCGAGTCCACCATCGAGGCCAACAAGCGTTTCTTCGCTTCCGCGGACGACGTTCCGAAGCAGGCGTACACGATGGGCATCAAGACCATCATGCAGGCGAAGAAGATCCTCATCGTGGCAAGCGGCGAGGACAAGGCACAGATCGTACACGATGCGTTCTTCGGACCAATCACGCCGAAGGTTCCGGCCTCGGTTTTACAGCTTCATAATGATGTGACCCTCGTGGCGGACGAGGCCGCCCTCAGCAAGGTCGAGCTGTAAAGTGCAGCATCACATCATAGAACGCGGCATATCGTACGCATGACGCGGCGCGAGGATGCCATGGTCGATAGCATTGGCCCCGGAAAACGGAGGCCGGCAGAAGATGGGAGCGGAGAGCTATGGTTATAAAGGGTGCAAGGGTATATACCGCGGCGCATACCTTCGAAACGAAGGATATCGCGGTGACCGATGGCCGTTTTGCGGCGCAGGCCGGAGATGAGCGGGTGGTCAATGCAGACGGCCTCTACATGATTCCGGGCCTCGTGGACATCCATTTCCACGGGTGCATGGGCGCCGATATGTGCGATGGTACGGAGGAAGCGCTGGATGTGATCACGAAGTATGAGGCTTCGATCGGTGTCACATCGGTATGTCCGGCGACGATGACCATCGCAAAGGACGAGCTTCTGAAGGTGATGCAGAACGCGGGCGCGTACCGCTATAAGAGTGGTGCACATCTCGTCGGCATCAATATGGAGGGACCGTTCATCAGTGCGGCGAAGAAGGGTGCGCAGGCAGCCGAGAATATCCTTCGCTGTGATGTGGAGCTGTTCCGTGCGCTGCAGGACGCGGCGAAGGGACTGATCAGACTCGTTGATATCGCGCCGGAGGAACCGGGTGCGCTGGAGTTCATCGATCAGGTGAAGGATGAGGTCGTGGTGTCCATCGCACATACGATGGCGAACTACGAGGAAGCGAAGGCGGCCATCGGGCATGGTGCGTCGCATGTGACGCATCTCTACAATGCGATGCCGCCGCTCAACCACCGGAATCCGGGGGTGATCGGTGCGGCACGGGATGCGGACAAGGTGCACCCGGAGCTCATCTGTGATGGCGTTCATATCCATCCGTCGGTGATTCGCGCGACCTTCGCGATGTTCGGTGCGAAGCGGATGATCCTCATCAGTGACAGCATGCGGGCAACGGGCCTCGAGGATGGAGAGTATACCCTCGGTGGTCAGCCGGTGACGGTGCGGGGCAATCTCGCAACACTGCATGATGGCACGATCGCAGGCTCTGCGACGAACCTTATGGACTGCATGCGTTTCTGCGTGAAGACGGTGGGACTCTCCCTCGAGGACGCGGTCATGTGTGCAACGGAGAATCCGGCCCGGGAGATCGGTATATACGATCAGGTCGGCAGCATTGAACCAGGCAAGAAGGCGGACTTCGTGCTGCTCGATCAGGATTTAAATCTGGCAGGTGTTTATATAGACGGAGAGGAGATTTGACAGATGTTCGGACTTTTCAAGAGTAAGGAAAAAGGCAACATCCTCCACTCACCGTGTAATGGCAAGGTGGTTCCGATCACAGAGGTACCGGATCCGACCTTCGCGGAGAAGATACTCGGTGATGGATTTGCGGTGATTCCGGCAGAGGGCAAGGTGTATGCACCGGCCGATGGCGAGATCACCATGGTATTTGATACGCTGCACGCGGTGACGATGACCACGACGCAGGGCATCGAGGTCCTGATTCACATCGGACTCGATACAGTGAACCTGAAGGGCGAGCCGTTCACTGCGCATGTGAAGGCCGGGGATAAGGTGAAGCAGGGGGACCTGCTGATGGATGCGGATCTCGGGAAGATCCAGGCGGCCGGCTTAAACATCATCACGCCGGTGCTCATCTGCAACACCGATGATTATAAGGAAATCAGCCTGCAGAAGCAGGGCGAGGTTACACTCGCGGACAACGTGCTGAAGATTTCCTGAGAACAAAGTTTAAGATTTTTGAGTTCTTCAAGCGCTTTCGAAGCGCGTTCTGATCCGGATAGCCGGATATGTGCTTATTTCGAACCTGATTGGAGTGATCCAATTTAGTATATTTTTCTTAAGGAGGGGAAATATGAAGTTTCTTCAAAAGTTGGGTAAAGCGTTAATGCTCCCAGTAGCTGTGCTGCCGATCTGTGGTATCCTGATGGGTATCGGATACCTGCTCTGTCCTGCAACCATGCAGGGTGGTGACATCCAGGGTGCAGCCAACCTGATCGGTCTGTTCCTCGTAAAGGCAGGTGGTGCCTTAATCGATAACATGGCGATCCTTTTCGCAATCGGCGTCGGCGTCGGTATGTCTGATAAGAATGACGGTACCGGCGGAATCGCGGCTCTTGCTTCCTGGCTCATGCTCACCACACTCCTGTCCACAGGATTCGTGACGACCCTGATGCCGTCCATCGCAGAGAGCGAAGTCAAGACCATCGCGTTCAACAAGATCGCGAACCCGTTCATCGGTATCCTCGCCGGTGTCATCGGTTCTACCTGCTACAACAAGTTCAAGGGCACGAAGCTTCCGGACTGGCTCGCTTTCTTCAGTGGTAAGCGTTGCGTAGCGATCGTAGCTGGTGTGGTTTCCATCATCGTATCCGCTGTTCTTCTGTTCGTATGGCCGCTGTTCTTCGGTTTACTCGTAAGCATCGGTGATGCGATCGCGAAGATGGGTGTTGTAGGTGCAGGTATCTATGCATTCCTGAACCGTCTCCTCATCCCGACCGGATTACACCACGCACTCAACAACGTATTCTGGTTCGATACCATCGGTCTCGGTGATCTTTCTCACTTCTGGGCTGGTGAGACTTCCGCAGATGTTTCCTGGAGCCTCGGTATGTACATGTCCGGATTCTTCCCATGTATGATGTTCGGTATTCCGGGTGCTGCACTTGCGATGGTACAGTGCGCAAAGCCTGAGAAGAAGGCTGCAACCATCGGTATCTTACTGTCCGCAGCTGTATGTTCCTTCATCTGTGGCGTTACTGAGCCGTTCGAGTTTGCATTCATGTTCCTCGCACCGGGTCTCTACCTGATCTACGCTGCACTGTATGGCGTATTCACGATCGTTACTGTAGCCCTCGGCTTCCGTGCAGGTTTCTCATTCTCTGCAGGTGCAATGGATCTCCTTTTCTCAGCTTCCCTTCCGGCAGCTGCGAAGACATGGCTGATCATCCCGCTGGGCATCGCTGCATTCGTTGTTTTCTACTTCGTATTCCTGTTTGCAATCAAGAAGTTCGATATCAAGACGCCTGGTCGTGAGGATGATGATGTAGAGGCTGAGAAGAATGTTCAGCTCGCAAGTGATGACTTCACCGCAATCGCTAAGCAGATCCTCGCAGGCTGCGGCGGCAAGGAGAACATCGCAAGCATCGACAACTGTGTAACCAGACTGAGACTTGAGGTTAAGGATATGACGCAGGTGGACGACAAGGCCATCAAGGCTGCAGGCGTTGCCGGTGTCATCAAGCCAGGTAAGACTTCCGTTCAGGTTATCGTCGGCACGAAGGTTCAGTTCGTAGCAGATGCGTTCTCTGAGCTTTGTAAGTAAGCGGAGAAGTCTATAAAGTGTTTCGGGATACACTGAAAATCCCGGTTTTATGAAAAGCGAAGGGACTGCCGCACGTCATGTGCGGCAGTTTTTCTGTGTTTATGAGGGAGGCCGGTCCTCCGGCCTTCTGCTCTGAAGAAATCTCCGGCGTCTACCTGTTCGAGCGGGTAATGCTGTATCAAAACAGCGAAATATGGAACTGTTACTACTCGATCACAACGATGATTCCGTGCGGCAGACAGGTGATCGGGAAATCGTAGTCCGAACCGCTGAGCTTTCCGATCGATACACATACCTGGTTCGAGCAGTTCGATTCCGGTACCCAAACCTCGCCATCCTTGATTTCCAGCAGATTCACATCATGCTGCGACGGATACGCCTCCTCGCCGAGTGACGCCAGCGTCGTATCCTTTGGCACCTCGATGGCCCGTCCATCCTCGATCTTATACATCGCATCTTTCGAGAGCGGCACACGTAGGATCTCCTGATCGCCGTACTGCACCACGACATCAAGCCGCGGCCCGCTCGTTTTTCGAATAACGAGCATCGCAACGAAGCTGATGATAATTACCGCCGCGATGACCGCGATTACAATGATATTTCTCTTCTTATTTACTGTTTCCTGCATATCTTTCTCCATCGGATGCCTGCGTTCAGACTCCGGATGTCCTTTCTTCATGTTCAATCTAACGACGATAGCTCTTGATGCTCACAGCTTACCGACGCTCCACTTCATACATATTTTGTATTCAAAATCCCGAAGCAATCTTCCTCTGTGATTACGTTTTTTCAGTAATTCCAAGTATCTGTAGTTCGGTGCTCCGCCAACACGATGATCTGAAAAAGCATCTCGTAGCTCTTTCCATCCTCTGGTCGGAACGGCCAGTGAAGTCGCTTCTCCTGGACCTCCGGATAGCGCTGCCGGATATCCTGCATCGACTGAAACGCGCCCTCCACCGGATTCGCCTCATCCTCCTCGACCGCGATGATCGCACGGTCGCCCATCGACAGCAGCACCTCGTTCAGCAGAGGGATAAACGAATCATCGATTGCCCGCAGCGTCTCGAAAAACGGATCATGATTCATCGCATGTCCGATAATCTGCTCCTCGACATTCCCCGCAAGCGTCAGCCAGCTGTAGCTCAGGATGCTCCAGAACTGACTGTGCAGCCCCACACTGACGACCATGTCGTAGTGGTTTGCTGGCAGCTGCGCACGAAGTGCCTCCCGCGATGCGTAGACCTTCCGTCGGATCTCCTCGAGCGCCGACAGCGACATCTTCATAAACGCCGCCTCCGTAAGCGTTCGCCCGCTTTGCACCACCTGATCATACAGCGTTTCGAAAAACGCCGCCACATCCTCCATCGTCACCCCGGAAAGGGAAATATCCCACAGCTCCACCTTGGGACAATGCTGCAGTCCATAACGCACGAGCCCTCTCTCCATACTCTCACGATCCAGATCGATCAGCGTGATACGCCCGAAGCGCTCACTCAAACGCCGGAGATCGATATCATTCGCCGGCCCGATCCCGAACAGCGCGATGGAACCTGTCGCCCCACTCTCCAGAATCAGATCCGTGACCTCTTCGCGGTACGCCGCCCAGCTCTCAAACGCCCCCGGAATCTCAAATTCTTTCTTAATCTCATCTATTATATTCATGGTCCCTATACTACCATAAACCTTTGACCTTTTCCGAACCCTTTCTTCTTTTTTTACTATTTTTAGTCAAGGACATACCGGAATGTTAGATGTTCTGTAGAGGGAGGAAGGCCGGAGGGTCGGTAACGTAGTACGGTGCTTCCGTTACCGGTCCTCGTTATACATAACATATTGCGAGGTTATACCGGATATGATAAAATATTAACGTATTTTTGTAGTACGTGCAAAAGGAGGAACTATGAAAAAAATCGTAAGTGGTGCGATGGCGCTTTGCCTCGTCGCATCGATGACGGCTTGCTCATCCGGGAAGCCTGCAGAGACGACGGCGGCTGCGACGGAAGCTGCGAAGCAGTATGTGGCGGGCACCTACTCGGCATCCGAGGAGGGTTTCGCCGGTAAGGTAACGGTCACCATCACGACCAGTGAGTCGGAGATCACCGATGTGAAGGTCGAGGGACCGAATGAGACCCCGGACAAGGGTGGCGTAGCGATGGAGCAGCTGCAGGGAGATCTTCTGAAGGCGCAGTCCGCAGAGGTGGACGCGGTCAGTGGTTCAACCGTGACCAGTGATGCTGTAAAGAAGGCGATGGCCGCAGCCATCGAGAAGGCGAAGAGTGGTGATACCTCGACCGGATCTGATGAGGCGCTTGCATTTACCGCAGGTACCTATACCGGAACTGGTGTGGGCTATAACGGCCCGACGACCGTTGAGGTTACCTTCGATGACAGCAAGATCACGGATATCAAGATCGTGGATACGAAGGAGACCGGTCATGTAGGTGATACCGCGTTCGAGGTACTCATCCCGCAGATGATCGAGGCAAACGGAACTGGTGTCGATGCCGTGTCCGGTGCAACCTTCTCCTCGAAGGCACTGAAGACCGCCGTCAATGATGCGGCAGAGCAGGCCGGCGTGACCAACCTCGATGCGTTTAAGGCAAACACCCTCGAGGTGAAGGCGCAGGATCCGATCGAGGATACCTGGGATGTCGTGGTTGTCGGTGGCGGCGGAGCCGGTATGGCGGCAGCTGCACAGGCAGCACAGAACGGCGAGAGCGTACTCGTGATCGAGAAGAACGTCGAGGTCGGTGGTAATACCCTCGTATCCGGCGGTCAGTATCAGTCTGTGATGCCGTATCTCGTATGGGATGCAGAGAATCCAGATGCGACGACCGGTATCGGCTTCGATGGCAATGAGTACAATAAGGTAAAGTCCGTACAGGGCTGTATCGATGAGCTGAAGACCATCTACAACTGGTCCGAGGAGCCGTTCGATGAGGATTACTACGATACACACGAGTATGTAGCCGGTGATATCGAGGAGCTTTCGAAGCACGGTGTCGTTGCAGAGTATCTCCCGACCCTCCAGGCACTCAAGAAGGAAATCAAGGCATACCTCGACTGGGCACAGCCGAAGCTCGACGCCGGCACACCGGAGTCCGATCTCACCCTGTTCTCAACGGTAAACCTTCATATCTTCCAGAGCTACTATGGCGGTCTCCGTCAGAGCGCGGATAAGTCCAGCTGGATCTGGGGAGATGTTGATCTCGTTTCCCAGTTCATCGAGGATGGTCAGGATCTGAAGCCATGGCTCGAGTCGATGGGTTCGACCTTCGTCGAGGATACACAGCCGACCCTGATCGGTGCCCTCTGGTACAGAGAGAACCAGTTCATCGGTGCCAATGTTGATACCGATGGGGATGGACAGACTGAGGAGTATGCAGGCAGATGGGGCACCTACTTCGTAGCTCCGATGACCTCTTTCCTCAATGCAAATGAGCACAATCAGATCATGACACGTACTACCGCCGAGGAGCTGATCCAGGAGGATGGCCGTGTAACGGGTGTGAAGGCGACGATGTATGATGGTACACCAGTCACTGCACATGCGAAGAAGGGTGTCGTTCTCGCCACCGGTGGTTATGCCGCCAACATTGCCAAGGTCGTAGAGACCAACAAGTACTGGGATCCGGAGTATCTCAATGATAAGACCGAGACCACAAACCGCAGCTCGCTGCAGGGCGACGGTATCACGATGGCAGAGGCAGTCGGTGCCGCAACAACCGGTATGGGCTATACACAGCTGATGCCGATTTCCTGGGTAGACAACGGTGACCTCGCATTCGGCGGCGGTGACTATGCTGTTTACATCAACCCGACAACCGGCAAGCGTTTCGTAGACGAGACCTCTGAGCGTGACGTTCTGTCCCTCGGTGAGTTCCGCAACGGTATCGAGTGGAACGGCCACAAGGGCGTCTTCATCGAGATCGCCAATGCAGCTACCCCGATCCCTGGACCATATCCGTACAAGGATGAGGACGTCGAGGGTCGTCAGTATGTCAGAACCATCGGCGAGATCGCGGATGTGCTGAAGGCAGAGGGCTTCGATACAGATGTCGAGACCATCAAGGCGACCATCGAGGATTACGATCAGGCGATCATCAACGGCACACAGCCGCAGGAGGTCAGCAAGAAGCAGTTCTCTGCACTGATCGGCGACTGCGAGAAGAACGAGGACGGCTCCTACAAGGCCGATACCTACAACCTCGACGATGCGAAGCTTCGTATCCGTTTCCTCGCTCCGTCGACCCACCACACCATGGGTGGTATCAGCGTAGACGTGAAGCGTCACGTACTCGATGCAGACGGAAAGGCAATCGATGGCCTTTATGCAGCCGGTGAGGTAACTGGTGGTATCCACGGTGGTAACCGTCTCGGCGGTAACGCAATCACGGAGATCTTCGTTTCCGGTCGTACCGCTGCGAACGCGATCAGCGAGGATAACTAAACTACACAAGAACTACAAAATACCATGTATGGGCCGCTCCGAAAGGGGCGGTCTTCTTGCTTTATAGGAAAGTGCATCGATTATGATTTTGACTTAACGTGTGTTTGGTTT
>ERZ1026856.1013-NODE-1013-length-15140-cov-5.911104_pt1 | contig 15140 bp, 13 predicted proteins | sample MGYA00380158_ERZ1026856 | MGnify/ENA primary metagenome ERZ1026856 (study PRJEB33269, sample SAMEA4719794) | human gut metagenome | biome: human-associated habitat; feature: organic feature; material: feces | place: Cameroon | collected 2013-10 ...
GAAAATGTTGTCCTCTGATGGAAAACGGTACAAACCCACAATGATAACCCGGAAATGACGCGAATGCGTCGTTTCCGGGTTTTTTGTATTTATCATGCGTCACAAAAAGTTCACAAAATAATTAGCACTCATCTCTTGAAAGTGCTAACAAAACGAGTATTATGTTAGTTGTAAGGAGAAAGGGAACAGAAAACAGGGGATGAGAAATTCGAAAGGATGAGCATCCTGAGCGAGTGGTTCCGAATCTCTGAAACATAAAGCATTCGGCGATGGGGCAGCATCCCGGAGCCCGGTTATACAGGAGGTAAGTGATGATGATGTATATGCCTGGTATTTTCGGTGAGAACTTAATGGATGATTTCTTTAATGATACAAACTGGCTTGGTTATGAGCCTGCATACAGCAAGTCGACAGCAAATCTCATGAAGACTGATATCAAGGAGCAGGAGAACGGCTATGAGATGAAGATCGATCTTCCGGGCTTCAAGAAGGAAGATCTGAAGCTTCAGCTCAAGGATGGTTATCTGAACATCTCTGCTGCTCATAACGAGAACAAGGATGAGAAGGATAAGAGCGGTAAGGTCGTTCGCCAGGAACGTTACACCGGCTCGATGCAGAGAAGCTTCTACGTCGGTGAGAATGTAAAGCAGAGCGACATCACTGCGAAGTTCGAAAATGGTGTTCTGGCACTGAACATTCCGAAGGTGGATCCGAAGAAGGAAGTGCCGGAAGAGAAGTACATCGCCATCGAGGGCTGATCCCCTCGCGGGCGGTGCCCCGATGGAGACATTGGCCTCCATACGTGAGTTCTGAACAGCATCCAGAGCTGCTCTACAGTTCTCGCTGAGAGCTGAAATATAGAGCGGTTCGCATCCGTTCGATGAACGGACATGAAGAACCAGAAGTAAATAAACAGGAGGATAGGATTATGTTTATGCCTAGTGTATTTAGTGATGGTGATGATGTGATGAATGAGATGATGAACGAGTGGGGTAATGACTGGAACAGAAGTTTCTTCGGTAAGCGCAATCCGCTGTTCGGTAAGCGTGCACGGAACCTCATGAAGACCGATGTGAAGGAGACCGACGGCGGTTATGAGCTGGAGGTCGATCTCCCGGGCTTCAAGAAGGATGAAGTAAAGCTTCAGCTGTCCGATGGTTATCTGACCATCTCCGCGGAGAAAGGTCTCAACAAGGATGAGGAGAAGCACGGCAGACTGATTCGTCAGGAGCGTTACGAGGGTGCGATGCAGCGGTCCTTCTATGTAGGTGATGGACTTACTGAGGACGATGTGAAGGCATCCTTTGCAAATGGTGTGCTGAAGATCAGTCTTCCGAAGGCAGAAGCGAAGAAGGCACTGCCGGAAGAGAGCTATATCGAGATTGATGGATAATACCCGAAAAGCGGTCACCCGATGAATGCATGGTGCTTCAGCGGGTGGCTGAATGAAAATCAATCGCATGCCCAGACCCTGCGAGGCAGAAATCGCAGTTCATATATATACATGATTCACTTAAAACGGACGGACACTTTCTGTGTCCGCCCGTTTTTTTATTCATTACAGCTCTGCGATGGCCTCTACCTCACAGAGAACACCCTTCGGCAGGGTCTTGACTGCAACGCAGCTGCGTGCCGGCTTCGAGGTAAAGTACTGCTCGTAAACCGCATTGAAAGCAGCGAAGTCGTTCATATCCGCAAGGAAGCAGGTGGTCTTGAAGACCTTATCGATGCTGGTGCCTGCAGCTTCCATGATGGCAGCCACATTCTTGCAGCTCTGCGCAGCCTGGCCTTCGATATCCTCGCTCTCTACGGCACCGGTCGCCGGATTCACCGGGATCTGGCCGGATGCAAATACGAAATTACCTACGATTTTCGCCTGGGAATATGGTCCGATTGCAGCCGGAGCGTCGGTGGTGTGTACAGTAGTCATAATAGTAGTCCTCCTTAAGATTTGTATACATTATAGAGGAAGTTGATACGTTCTGCAAAGAGAATCCGTGGAGAATGGTGATAGCTCATTCGCATCCTGCCTATAGCCATACCTTCTGGCTGAATGGTACGAATAATGATGATTTATATTGCTTGACTACGCCCCGCAAACATTTTAGGATTGGATATCATTGCTGAGAAACGAGGTTAGTTATGGGAAAGTTTTATTTCGTCCGTCATGGACAGACTGTATGGAATGTAGAAAACAAAATATGTGGCGCTACCGATAGCCCGCTGACAGAGCTGGGGCATCAGCAGGCGCAGGAGACCGGGCGTATGCTGAAGGAGAAGATCGACCGTGGCGAGCTGCATGTCGATGAGATTCTGACTTCGCCGCTTTCACGGGCGTATGATACCGCCGTCGAGATTTCAAAGATGATCGGTGTTCCGATGCGTGTGGAAGAGCGCCTGATCGAGCAGAGCTTCGGCTGCTGGGAGGGAACCCCGCGAAACGGTCAGGAGTTTAAGAAAGCGAAGGAGAGCTTCCTCGACAGCTTCGATGGCGGCGAGTCTATGATGCATGTCGGACAGCGCATCTATAATCTGATCGACGATATCAAAAAGGAGCCGGAGAAGACGTATCTTCTCGTCGCACATAACGGCATTTCCCGTGTCATCGAATCTTACTTCCGGGATATGACAAATGCGGAATTCGTATCCTTTGGCATCAAAAATGCAGAGCTGCGGGAATTTGATTTCTAATCAAAGCCGTTCGTGTACAGAAGACACATTTTGTTTCGAGTCGGACTGGTATAGCCCGACCGTACAGCTGCAAACTTATATAATCATAGCCGGCGCGAACGCGCCGGCTTCTCTTTTTTCCATTAAATCTTCATTCCCAGTTCTTCCATACATCCGGCTGGTACCCCACGGTGGCCTGGCGGCCATTCCGTACAATCGGCTGCTTCAGCACCATCGGATTCTCGAGTACTTTTTCGAATTTGTCTTCTGCTGCGAGATATTTAATCAGCAGATACGCCTTCTGATCCTTCGTCTTTTCGTCGAGAAGCTCTTCTAAACTACCGACGGCCTGAAGGACGGAATTCAGCTCGCCTTTACTGAGGCCCTTTTCTTTCATATCGATGGACTGGAATTTAATTCCGCGCTCCTTAAAATAGCGCTCTGCTTTTCTGGTGTCGGCACTTTTCTTCGTGCCGAAAATCTGTATATTCATCGAAATTCCTTTCTTCTATAGAGTATTTCGCTTGTTCGATTCATCTGTCTGAGGCTTTTGGCGATCACAAAGTGCTTATCATATCTGTTTCAGTATCTCCACTGCGCGCCGAATTTCCTCTTCGTCTGTCCGGTAGAGCTCGAATTCACTGATGCCGTCGAGGCCCATATGGACGTGCTCGTTGCGGTAGTGCATGCCACTCGAGAGTGTTTTCTTGCCGGACATGTGAAAAGCGTGGGCACCGGTCGCAGCTGCGATTTCAGCAATGTTGTCGGCCTTTACCCCGGCACCGACCAGGATCGTTGGACCGCCGGTGAGGATGCAATCTGATGCAGGCGAATGGTTCGCTGCCGTATCTTCAAGCGCAGATGAAGTTTCGGAGCACTGCGCTTCGCCAGAAGCGTAGTGATTCTCTTCCGACATCAGTACGAGCTTCCGCAGCAGCGCGCTTCCCGTCTGTGCGTCGCCTTCCTGTCCGGAGCTTAGGATCGTATCGATACCAAGGTCGGCTGCTTTTTCGTAGCAGGCGATCGGATCTGCGCATACATCGAAGGCACGGTGCAGGGTGATGCCACAGCGACCATCCGTGGCATCGATCATGCCGCGCATCTGCGCTTCGTTCAGGCTGCCATCCGCCTGCAGGCTTCCAATCACGACACCGTCGGCGCCAGCATTGGCAAAAAAACGGATATCCGCGCACATCTGCCGGTACTCATATTCTGTATACAGAAAATCGCCGAATCGCGGACGAATCAGGACCCGGATCGGAAGCCCGGTTTCCTGCTGTACCTGCTGAAACAGGGTATAGCCCGGTGTGGTACCACCGATGATGAGGTTTGCGCACAGCTCGAGACGCGTCGCACCGCCGGCCTTCGCGGCCAGCGCAGATTCTACACTGTCGACACATACTTCCAGGATATAATCGTTCATCGTGTTCTTTCCTCACTAGTACGAGGTCAATGCTTACATATAGTGCTAGACTACTCCTACAGGAGTAGTTCTGCAACTGATACCTTTGCCGGCTCATAAACCACAGACGCATACGCGGCGCCAAAGCGATACAGTTAAGGACATCCATCCGCCTCGTTTGGAATCAGTTGTGAGTGAACAATATTCTTTTATGAAAGAGAAGCCGGCGCAATCGCGCCGGCTTCTCCTCTTTTAAAAAACGTATTTATCTTTCGCCAGGCATCTTCCAGCCGTGGTGATCGGTGTGGAGCAGGTGCTCGGCACGTTCACTGAGCGGCTTCTCGAGGTACTCTTCATAGCAGCGGATCACATCCGGATTCTCATGGCTGAAACGGAGAGCACCGGCGGCATCCTGTGCATACAGTGTCTTCGCACGCTCCGGCGCCATCTCGATGCTGTCGTGGATCGGCTGTCCGCCGCCACCGACGCAGCCGCCCGGGCAGGCCATGACTTCGACGAAATCATACTCGACGGTCTTCTTCCGAAGCGCATCAAGGAGCTTCGCCGCATTGCCGAGGCCGTTTACAACCGCGACGCGTACCGGGATACCCTTGATATCGAAGCTCGCTTCCTTCCAGCCCTCCTGACCACGGACATCATGGAATGCATCCGGATCCGGGTTCTCGCCAGTCACACTGTGGTAAGCAGTACGAAGCGCGGCCTCCATCACACCACCGGTGGAGCCGAAGATGTTCGCTGCACCGGAACCCGCAGAGAACGGATTGTCGAGCTCGATCTCATCGATCTCACCCGGTGCGATATTCTCCATACGCAGGAGACGGTTCACTTCACGGGTCGTCAATACGACATCGACATCCGGATCGCCCTGGTCGTTTCGCATCGTCTCATAACCGCACTCGGCCTTCTTCGCAAGACACGGCATGATGGATACACAGTAGATGCGGGACGGATCCACGCCAAGCTTCTCCGCGAAGTAGCTCTTGACGATCGCACCGAACATCTGCTGCGGAGACTTCGAGGTGGAGAGCTGGTCCACGAAATCCGGGTAGTGTGCCTTGCAGAAGCGGATCCAGCCAGGGCAGCAGCTCGTGAACATCGGGAACTTATTCTCTTCCTTGTGCGTCAGCTTCTCGAGGAACTCCGTCGCCTCCTCCATGATGGTGAGGTCGGCAGACCAGTTGGTATCGAATACATAGTCGAAGCCGGTGATCTTCAGGGCAGCGGCGAGACGCTTCACGGTCGCCTGCTCCGGTGTGAGACCGAAGCCCTCGCCCCAGGCCGTACGAATCGACGGTGCGATCTGTGCGACCACGATCTTATCCGGATTCTCGAGTGCATCGAGGATGTCGTGGGTGTCATCCCGCTCACGCAGTGCCGCGGTAGGGCAGTGGGTGATGCACTGACCGCAGAGTGCACACTTGCTGGTCTCGAGATCATAGGCATCCTTCACATCGACGGTACTCTGGGAACCGGTGTTGATGACATCCCAGATATGGCTGTCCTGCACCTTATCACAGATCTGCACGCAGCGCATGCACTTGATGCACTTGTCGTAATTCCGGATCAGCGGGAAGTTCAGCGAGCTGCGATGCTTCTTCGGCAGCTGCTTCTCAAACGGGATGCTCAGGATGTTGAGATCATTCGCCACCTTCTGCAGCTCACAGTTTCCGGAGCGCACACAGATCGCACAGTTCGTATCATGCTGGCTGAGGATCAGCTCCACATTCGCACGACGCGCGAGACGTGCCTTCCGGGAGTTCGTATAGACGACCATGCCCTCGGTCACGGTGTTATTGCAGGCGGTCATCAGACGGTCATAGCCCTCGACCTCGACGACGCAGACTCTGCATGCCGCAATTTCATTGATATCCTTTAAGTAGCACAGTGTCGGGATGTGAATGCCCGCAGCGGCGGCAGCATTCAGTATGGTGGTCCGCTCCGGGACCAGGACAGCTCTGCCATCAATCATACAATTTACCATTTCGTATCTCTGCCTCCCTTTAAGATGCCATAGCCGAAGTGATCACAGTGCAGACATCTCGAGGACTCCTGCAGTGCTTCCTCCTCCGTCATCGGACACTCCATCAGCTTAAAATCACATCTGCGCTCATCTGCCGGACGCTCTACCATATTCACACGGCCGAGTGCCTTATGATCGTCGAAACGAATCGGCGGCAGAACGACGTCCGTCGTGATCTCATGGTTGAATCCGAGGTATTCGTCAATGTTGGCGGCCGCTACCTTTCCGGCTGCGATCGCACGGATGACAGTGGCCGGACCGGTCACGCAGTCACCACCTGCGAAGATGCCTTCATTGTCCGCGATATCCGAGGTATCGAAGGCGGAGATACGGCCCTGCTGAACCGGGATACCGAACTCGCCGAACTTGCCGGACTCGATGCCCTGACCGATGGCCACGAGTACACGGTCTGCCGGAAGCAGCACCTCGTCCTTCGTGCTGTTCTTCGGGGATGGACGGCCACCCTTGACCGCACCCGGGATCTGTGGCTTCACGATGAGGCCGGTGCAGCGATTCTGTGCGTCCTTCTCGATGCGCACCGGTGCGTTCAGCTCGACGATCTCCACGCCGTCGGCGATCGCACCCTCGACTTCCTCTGCGAGGGCCGTCATATCCTGTTTCCGACGACGGTACGCAACCTTGACCGACTTCGCGTGGCAGCGGATCGCCGAACGTGCGACGTCCATCGCGACGTTTCCACCGCCGACAACGACGATATCCATGCCGGTGAAATCAGGGTAGTAGTCATCACCGATGGCACGGAGCATCTCCACCGCGGAGATGACACCCTCGGCGTCCTCGCCCTCGATACCGATCTTACGGTCGGTATGCGCGCCGATGGCTACATACATCGCATCATACTGGCTGCGAAGCTCGGCCACGGAAATATCGCGGCCGATGGAAATATCGGTCTTCGTTTCAAAACCGGCGAGCTTCAGACCCTCGATCTCGCGATCCAGAATCTCACGCGGGAAACGATACGCCGGGATACCATAGCGAAGCATGCCACCGAGCTGCTTCCGCTGCTCAAACACAGTGACCTCATGGCCCATGATGCTGAGATAGTAGGCACAGCTCAGACCGCTCGGACCACCGCCGATGACGGCCACACGCTTGCCGGTCGCCGGCATTCGCTTCGGTGCAGGGATGGTGTCCTCATGCTCGACCGCGAAGCGCTTCAGTCCGCGGATGTTGATCGGATCGTCCACGAGCGTACGACGGCAGCGAACCTCACACGGATGCTCACAGATGAGACCGCAGGTCGCCGGCATCGGGTTATCCTTACGGATCAGCTGCACCGCGTCCTCATAACGCCTGTCATGGATGAGGGCAATGTAGCCAGGGATGTCCACATGTGCCGGGCACTGCCATACACATGGCACCGGCTGGCTGTGCATGCTCTTGCAACGGCCGTGCTTGATATGCTCTACATAATCATCGCGGAAGCCGCGCAGTCCCTCGAGCACCATACGTGCCGCCTCGGAACCGATCGCACAGTCCGCCGACATATAGATACTCTCTGCCGTGTCCTCCAGCACCTTCAGGGTAAACATGTCCGCCGTACCATCCAGCACCTGGCCGATCAGTGCTTCCAGCTGGCCGAGACCGACACGGCATGGTGTGCACTTACCGCAGGACTGGGCATGGCAGAGATGCAGAAATGAAGACGCGAGATCTACAGGGCAGAGTCCCGGCTGTGCCGCCTGAACGCGGCGCTCGAGATCCTTGTAGAGAGACTCCACCGTTTTCTCGGCTTCATTCTTCGTAAAAATGGTCAATCTACTCATATTCTATGTCCTTTCAAAAATTGATACTCCATCCTTCGCCCAAGGATACAATTGTGTAAATTATAGCATATTCATACAAATAACTGAGGTATATGATTGATATTTTATATTTATTGGTGCACAGAACACTAGACGTTCACCTATACCGAAGTCAGTTTTCCCATAAAATCATCGTGGTATATTTTTCATCTTTGGTTATAATAGGAGAGATATGCTCACATATAATAAAGTAGTGCCAGCTTCACAGCGTGAGAGCGCTGTAGAGCGCATGTATCGTTTCATATGCTCGTGGATTGAAGCATATACCCGACACACAGGCGGTCTGAAGCGATGTTTTTTCAGCACTATCTTTATTTAACAGAAAGGATTTTTCAATCATATGATGCAGACAAAAACACAGGACATGGGCAGCGGCAGCATCCCGAAGCTGCTCGCCCAGCTCGCGATCCCGGCCGTCGTCGCCCAGATCGTCAACCTCCTCTATAATATCGTCGACCGTATCTACATCGGTCACATGGCAGACGTCGGTGCCAACGCACTGACCGGCATCGGCCTCTTCACGCCGATTCTCATGCTGATCAATGCCTTCGCCATGCTGGCGGGTGCCGGCGGAGCACCGCGTGCCGCGATTTCGATGGGGGCGAAGGACCATGCGACGGCGGAGAAGATCGTCGGTAACTGTTTCGCCATCCTGATGCGCTTCGCCCTCGTGCTGACCATCGTGTTTTATGCGCTCGCACCGACCCTGCTTCGCCTCTTCGGTGCCAGTACGGTCACACTGCCGTATGCACTGGCCTATGCCCGCATTTACATCCTCGGCACGGTCTTCGTGATGATCGTGCTCGGCATGAACCCCTTCATCACGACCCAGGGCTTCGCAAAAATCAGCATGCTGACCACCGTGATCGGCGCGGTCATCAACATCATCCTGGATCCGATTTTCATCTTCGTCCTGGGGATGGGCGTGCAGGGCGCGGCACTCGCCACGGTGCTGAGCCAGTCGGTCGGCGCCGTCTGGATCCTCCGCTTCCTGACCGGAAAGCAGACCCTTCTACACCTTCGCAGGGCAAATATGAAGCTCGCCCCGAAGATCATCCTGCCGTGCCTGAGCCTCGGCATCTCCACCTTCGTGATGCTGTCGACCGAGAGCCTGCTCTCGATTAGCTTCACCTCCAGCCTCGCGCGCTACGGCGGGGATGTGGCGGTCGGCGCGATGACGATCATCACCAGCGTCAGCCAGCTCGCGACACTGCCGCTGCAGGGCATCTGTCAGGGCGGCCAGCCGATCATCAGCTACAACTTCGGTGCGGGCAATGCAGACCGCGTGAAGAAAGCATTCGCCGCACAGTTTACGGCCTGCTTCAGCTATGCGACCCTGTTCTGGGCGATCGTCATGCTGAAGCCGCAGTTCTTCGCCGGCATCTTCACCAGCAATATGGAGCTTCGCAGCTATACCTCCTGGGCGCTCCGCATCTACATGGCCGGCATCTTCGCTTTCGGCGCACAGATCGGATGCCAGCAGAGCTTCATGGCGCTCGGCCAGGCGAAGATCAGCCTGCTGCTTGCCTGCCTCCGGAAGATCGTCCTGCTGATCCCGCTCATCCTGATCCTGCCGCATTTCCTGTCAAATCAGGTCTTCGCCGTGTTCCTCGCAGAGCCGGTGAGTGATCTCATCGCTGCCATCGTCACCACCAGCTGCTTCCTGCTGAAATTTGATGGCATCCTGAAGAAGGGCAGGACGAAATAAGCAAGCGTAATTCTGAAGAAAGAGGGTAAGATATGAAATTATTAAAAAATGCCAATGTTTACACACCAGCGCCGCTCGGGAAACAGGATGTCCTGATCGAGGGAGAGAAGATTCTCCGCATCGCGGAGGAGATCCGAGGCTATGAGGGGCTTCCGGACGTCGAGGTCTATGATCTCGCGGGAAAGACCCTCGTACCGGCCTACATCGATCTGCATGTCCACATCACGGGTGGCGGTGGTGAGCAGGGGCCGGCTTCCCGCGTACCGGAGTCCACGCTCAGCACCTTTTTCAAGAACGGTATCACCACTGTCGTCGGGCTTCTGGGCACCGATGGCATCACGCGAAGCCTCGAGAACCTGGTGGCGAAGGCCCGTGCACTGACCGAGGAAGGCATGACGGTGTATACATTAACCTCGTCCTATGGCTACCCGCCGACGACGATCACCGGAAGCGTCGAGCGGGATATCGTCCTGATTCCACCGATGATCGGCGTGAAGGTCGCGGTATCCGATCACCGAAGCTCGAATCCGGGCGGAGAGGAGCTGATCGCACTGGCGACGGCTGCACGTCGCGCCGGGCTGTTAAGCGGCACACCGGGGCTCGTGACGATGCATATGGGCAGCGGAAAGGCGACGCTGGATCCGATTTTCTATGTGCTGGATCACTCGGATGTACCGGCGAAGAACCTGCTCCCGACGCATATGCTGCGCTCACCGGAGCTGATCGACGCGGGCGTGGCGCTCGTGAAGCGGGGCGGCTACATCGACTGTACCGCCGGCTCGGATGATGTGGCGGTGGAAGAGGATGCCGCGAAGCTCTTTGACTTACTGCACCGCGAGGGTGTGGATCCGGATCATGTGAGCCTGTCGAGTGATGCCTACGGAAGTCAGCCGCGCTTTAATGAAGCAGAGGAGTGCGTGGGACTGACCTACGCGTCGCCGAAGTACCTGCACAAAACCATCCAGGCACTGGTGCGCATGGGCATGCCGCTCGAGCAGGCCCTGAAGCTCCTGACGACCACACCGGCGACCCTGCTCGCGCAGGATGGCCGAAAGGGCTGCATCGCCGCAGGCGCAGACGCAGATCTCCTCGTACTGGATGAGAATCTCGAGATCGATAGTCTCTTCGCGAGAGGACAGCTCGCGCTGTGGCAGAAGGGTGTGCGGATGAAGGGCAGGTTTGAGGAATAAGAGGTCGTGTATGAGTGAATCCATCATAAGAAAACACATCTATTTTTCTGGAGATGTCCAGGGCGTTGGTTTCCGTTTTCGCTCCTACTACATCGCGCAGTCACTGGGTCTCACCGGCTGGGTAGAAAATATGTGGGACGGCCGCGTAGAGATGGAAGTCCAGGGAACAGAAAACGCGATTCAGGAGCTGCTGGTCCGCATCCGGCAGCAGCGCTGGATCGACGTGACCGATGTCGAGATGAGTGATATTCCGTGCGTAGAAGAGAGCGGATTTCATATACGGTAACCGTTCAGCCGGGGTGAGGAAGTCACTCCGGCTGAACGGTTACCATCTCCCCGAAATAAAAATATTTTCTTTTAATAATACGGTTGACAAAGCAATATTTATTTTATAGAATAAAGACAACAAAAGAAGAGATGCGATGGCGATGCTTCATCAATTCAATTCTTAACTCAGTGTAATGCAGATGGTAGAAAGTCATAGGCGATGCTTCAATGATTCGAGATCTGCATTTAAAATTAAAGGGAGGGTAGCCCGATGGGATACAGAAACCCGAATGATCAGTGAGGCCCCAGTACTAGTGAAGATGACCTGGTACTGGGGTTTTGCGTTGCCTGTTTTTATTATACGTTCAGCCGGAGATGCAGAAGTCCCCGGTTGAACGTTTTTCTATGTTTAAAAAAGGCACCCTCCGAGTGGAGAGTGCCTTTTTAAACCTTACGGTTTACATATTTTGTGTTCTGCCTTAAGCAGCAGCCTTAGTCTCGGCTGGAGTCTCAGCGGTGCCAGCAGCATGGGCAGCGGCGTTCTGACCTGCGATACGGCCGAATACGGTGAAGTCTGCAACAGCGTTTCCGCCGAGACGGTTTGCACCGTGTACGCCTCCGGTAACCTCACCGGCAGCATAGAGACCTGGGATCACAGCATCCTGCTCATTCAGAACCTCAGTGGAGGTGTTGATCTTCACACCACCCATGGTGTGGTGAACACCAGCGGTAACCTTGATTGCATAGTATGGAGCAGTATCAAGCGGGTTTGCGAAGGAGGTACGGTTGAAGTCCGGATCCTTCTTGTCAGCGACATAGCCGTTCCACTTCGTCATGGTCTCCTCGAAAGCAGCAGCGTCTACGCCCATCGCCTCAGCGAGTGCCTTGTAATCCTCACCGGTTACGGTGTAGCCCTTCTTGATGTAGCCCTGGATAACGGCAGAAGCGTCTACCATCTTCTGGTCTACAACGAGCCATGAGTAGGAGTCGGTCTGTGCGATCTCAGCCGCAGATACGACGTCACGTGTACCAACCTCGTCGATGAAACGCTGACCCTCCGCATTTACGAGGATCGCACCGTCACCACGGAGACCCTCGGTGATGAGTGCAGCAGTGTCATACTGAACAGTCGGGTGAATCTGGATCTGATCCATATCGACGGTAGCAGCACCGACCGCAGTTGCCATCTCGATACCCTGACCCTGGATTCCAGGTGCGTTGGTGGTCATGAAGCCCTTGAGCTCCGGCTTATACTTCTCAACCATCGCAAGGTTTGCACCGAAACCACCGGAAGTCAGAACAACAGACTGTGCATTGACCGTTACGTTGTTGCCGGTCTTACCGGTTGCGTGGATACCAACTGCCTGATCGCCATCCATGAGGATCTTGTCAGCCGTTGTGTCGAGAAGAAGAGTGATGTTCTCACGATCTTCGATGTTCTTCTCGAGGATCGGGATGAGGTAAGTACCGACAGCGACGGTCTTGCCGTTCTCATCGACCGGACGGTGGATACGCTTTACGGAAGCACCACCGAAGGAACCAACGTTGTGCATCTCTGCGCCGATGGTATCGAGCCAGTCAATCGCATCTGCAGACTCGCCGCAGAGGGTCTTTACGAGCTCGAAGTTGTTCAGGCCCTTGCCACCGATCATGGTATCCAGCTCGAAGAGCTCTACAGAATCGAAGTAACCGGTCGGGTTCGCCTGATAATCTGCGTACTGCTTCTCGACGGTCTCTGCAAGTGCAGTGATGTCTGCATTATCTGCGTACTTCTCCTTCGCCGTTGCAAGCTTCGCCTCAACACCGGCATCCTCACCGAACTCGTTCTCATCCTGCCACTTGGTCTTCGCAGCATTGAGACCACCGGTTGCACGTACGGAGTTACCGCCGACCATCGCCTGGGACTCCACGAGTACAACGGTCTTACCAGCGTCTGCCGCCTCGATCGCTGCGGTCATACCTGCACCGCCGGCACCGACGATAACCACGTCTGCATCGAGTGTCTGATCCTCTGCCTTCGCAGCAGTGGCGATCTCGTTCTCGAAATCAGCGGGATCGAAGCCCGCGCTCTTGATCGCTGCCTTTACAGCCTCGATGATGGCGTTGGATGTATTGGTTGCACCGGAAACGGCGTCTACCTTTACGCTGTTATTCTCGATCATCGCGGATGGAATCTCAGCGATGGCCTTATCACCGATACCCTCGGTCTCCTGCTGCTCGGTCACCTCGATCTTGTAGAGCTTATCCTTCGTCATGGTAACCTCTACCGTTACGTCACCGTTGTTTCCCTTCGCTGTACCGGTTGCAGTCACAGCGTCTGCAGGAATCTCGCCTGCTGCCTCCGTAGCAGCAGCGGTGGTCGCTGCCTCAGTTGCAGCGGCCGTCGTCTCGGTCTTGCTGGAACCACACGCTGTTACCAGAAGGCTGGCAGCCGCCGCGAATCCAAGTACCAGATTCATTTTTTTCATTTCTTTTTCCCTCTCTCTATTCTGCCAATGTTTCCACTTGACACAGGAGCCTTTACGTAGCGGAGCGGCATAGATGCGCGCATCCGGCTCCCTTTGATATTTTTTTGTCATTGGCGTGGACTACTATAGCATAGAGTAAATTTTTCGTAAATCTCTTTATGTACGAAACTGGCTTTAGTAAGTAAAAAAAAGTTGTGATTTTTTAATTAAGCGCCTGTGTCCGCAGAAACCGGGTGGCGCAGGATGTAGACATTGGCCCCTGGTGAAAAAGGGCTTGCGCATCACGGGGGGATTCGCTAGAATGTAGGCGTAATCAAAAATAGTTCTTCAGGGCGAGGTGCGATTCCTCACTGGCGGTAAAGTCCGCGACCCTGCTCACCCGGGCAGGCTGAATCGGTGAAACTCCGGTACCAACAGTATAGTCTGGATGGAAGAAGAGTGTAGTGATGACGATATCTCTGTCCCTGAGTGTATGCTCAGGGACTTTTTTATTCGCCTCCTTACTCACTTTGAAGAAACGCGCGTGGCTTCCTGCATACCGGGGTCCAGCTCGGTTCGACCCGGTCATCCCGGTGGTACCGGAAGAAACGCAGTACACGAAATGTGGAGGAGAAATATCATGAAAGACGTAAAAAACACCCGTTACATCGCCGCTGTCGGCATCCTGTCCGCGATTGCCTTCGTGCTTCAGCTCATCGAGATCCCGGTTCCGATGTTCATGCCGACCTTTATCAAGTTTGACTTCTCGGATCTGCCGGCCCTGATCGGTGCCTTCGCGTATGGTCCGGTCGCCGGTGTCCTGATCGAGCTCATCAAGAACCTTCTGCACTCGATGGCTTCCCAGAGCTTCGGTGTCGGTGAGATCTCGAACTTCATCCTCGGTGCCGTGATGACCGCGGTGGCCGGTGGCATCTACCAGCACAAGAAGACGAAGCAGGGCGCGCTCATCGGTTCCCTCGTCGGTGCCATCGTGATGGGTCTCGTATCTGTACCATCCAACTACTTCGTTGTGTATCCGGTATACTACAACTTCATGCCGGAGGAAGTCATCCTCGCAGCCTACCAGGCACTTATCCCATCGATGAAGAGCATCCTGCAGTGTCTCCTCTGCTTCAACCTTCCGTTTACGATCGTGAAGGGACTGCTTGACGTAGTGATTACATTTGTTGTATATCCTTATATCAGTCCGATTCTTCACGGAAGAAAGTAATGGCGATATCTGACACTACGAGATAAGTAGTGAAACCTGAAAAGCGTCGGCTCCGGCCGGCGCTTTTCTGATCCTGATGAGGTATATATGAAAGCACTGTTTTTTGATGTGGATGGCACACTGATCGATGAGGTAAAGCACGAGATCCCGGCGAGCGCGCAGGAGGCGCTGCGTCGCACACGGGAAAAGGGGAACAAGGTCTTCATCAATTCGGGACGAACGGCCGGGATGCTGAAGCGCATCTTGGAGATGGTCGAGGTCGACGGTTTCCTCTGTGGCTGTGGTACCGAGCTGATCTACGAAGGCAAATCTGTTTATTATAAGAAGCTTTCGGAGGAGATGAAGCAGCGTATCAAGG
>ERZ1026856.1015-NODE-1015-length-15108-cov-5.510264_pt1 | contig 15108 bp, 18 predicted proteins | sample MGYA00380158_ERZ1026856 | MGnify/ENA primary metagenome ERZ1026856 (study PRJEB33269, sample SAMEA4719794) | human gut metagenome | biome: human-associated habitat; feature: organic feature; material: feces | place: Cameroon | collected 2013-10 ...
TTATTAGAGCAGGAAAAGGCGGAGACGGTCATGTGAGTTTCCGGCGCGAGAAGTACGTGGCGAATGGCGGCCCGGATGGTGGAGACGGCGGACGCGGCGGTGACGTTATATTTGAAGTCGATGAAGGACTGAATACACTTCAGGATTACAGACATAAACGAAAATTTACAGCAAAAGACGGCGAACAGGGCGGAAAACGCAGATGCCATGGTGCAGATGGGGAAGATATTGTCCTGAAAGTTCCGGAAGGAACGGTTATCAAAGAATCAGAATCCGGTAAAGTCATTGCAGATATGTCCGGAGATAATCGCAGACAGATCATCTTAAAAGGTGGTAAGGGTGGTCTTGGTAACCAGCATTTTGCAACTGCAACCATGCAGGTTCCAAAATATGCACAGCCAGGACAGCCGGCGAAAGAATTATATGTAGATCTGGAATTGAAAGTGATCGCGGATGTAGGACTTGTAGGATTCCCAAATGTCGGGAAATCTACATTCTTATCACGTGTGACGAATGCACAGCCGAAGATCGCCAATTATCATTTCACAACATTGAATCCAAACCTTGGTGTCGTGGATCTTCCGGATGCGAACGGATTCGTAATCGCTGATATTCCGGGACTGATCGAAGGTGCATCGGAAGGTGTTGGACTCGGACATCAGTTCCTGCGCCATATCGAACGTACCAAACTGATGATCCATGTAGTAGATGCAGCCGGAACCGAAGGACGTGATCCGGTAGATGATATCTATAAAATCAACAATGAGTTAAAAGCATATAATGCGGATATTGCGAACCGTCCACAGGTGATCGCAGCGAATAAGATTGATGCGATCTTTACCGATGATGATCCGGTACAGCGTCTGAAAGATGAATTTGAGCCACAGGGAGTAAAGGTATTCCCGATTTCCGGGGTAACCGGACAGGGTATCAAGGAATTGCTTTACTATGTATCGAACGAATTGCAGCATCTGGAACAGGATACGATCGTATTTGAGCAGGAATATTTCCCAGAGGAAGAGATCCCGATGAATGATCTTCCATACACAGTTGAAAAGGAAGATGATATGTATGTGGTAGAGGGACCAAAGATTGAAAAAATGCTTGGTTATACGAATCTGGATTCCGAAAGAGGATTTGCATTCTTCCAGAAATTCCTCAAAGATTCTGGTATTCTGGAACAACTTGAAGAAGCTGGTATCCAGGAGGGTGATACAGTACGTATGTATGGCCTGCAGTTTGATTATTATAAATAAAAGATCAATTGCGGTCCGTTGATTGTGATAAAGAGGAGATTAAAGATGACAACAAAACAAAGAGCTTATTTAAAAGGTCTTGCCATGAATTTAGATCCGATCTTCCAGATTGGAAAGAACAGCATGACACCGGAAGTTACCAAAGCAATCCAGGAAGCACTGGACGCAAGAGAACTGATTAAGATCAGTGTGCTTAAGAACTGTGCAGATGATCCGCGTGCGCTTGCAGAAGTGATCGCAGAACGTACACGTTCACAGGTAGTTCAGGTAATCGGTAAGAAAATTGTATTATATAAAGAAGGCAAAGATAAACATAAGAAGATCGAACTGCCAAAATAAATACAGGTAGGAGATTTGAATGAAGATAGGGATTATGGGAGGAACCTTCGATCCGATCCACAACGGACATTTGATGCTGGGACATGCTGCATATAAGACATTTTCTCTGGATCAGATCTGGTTTATGCCAAATGGAAATCCTCCTCATAAAAAGAGTGAGACAATAAAATCTACTGCTGAGGACCGGATGAAGATGACCAGTCTTGCAATTGCACCGTTCCCAGAGTTTGTGTTGCAGCCGTATGAGGCATTGAGAGAGGAAGTATCCTGCTCTTATCAGACGATGGAATATTTTAAGGAAATGTATCCGGAGGATGAATTTTACTTTATTATCGGCGCAGATTCGCTTATGGCAATTGAGACCTGGGTACATCCGGAGCGGATCTTCCCAACGTGTACGATCCTTGCGACGTACCGTGACGAGATAAAGACGAAAGAAGAGATGGATCAGCAGATCCATCATCTGTCTGAGAAATATGGGGCGCAGATCCTGCTTATGGAGACACCGCTTATGCCAGTATCCTCTCATGAACTGCGTGCCAGTCTTCAGGCCGGTGAATCTGTCTCGGCATATGTTCCGGATGCTGTGTGCGGTTATATAAAGGAACACCAGTTATACCGGTAACAGCTTTGAAAAAGCATGTGAAAAAGCAAAAGAGGAAAACGATGATGGATGAAAAAATTTTAAAAATACAGCATACGTTAAAGAAAGAACTGGATGAAAACCGCTATCATCATACACTTGGTGTGATGTACACGTCTGCTTCAATGGCCATGCGTTACGATGTAGACGTACAGAAGGCACTTTATGCGGGATTACTGCATGACTGTGCAAAATGTATCCCTAGCGATAAGAAAATCCGTCTGTGCGAGAAATACGGTCTTCCGGTGTCATCTGTAGAAAAGGAAAATCCAAGTCTGTTACATGCCAGACTCGGTGCGTATCTGGCTCATGAAAAATATGGTGTGAAGGATGAAGAAATCATTTATGCGATTGAAAGCCATACAACCGGACGTCCGGGTATGAGCATGCTGGAGAAGATCGTCTACATTGCGGATTATATCGAGCCGGGTAGAAGAGAACTGCCGAATATGGCAGATGTAAGACAGCTTGCTTTTAGGGACATTGATGAATGTCTTTACCGGATTTTAAAAGATTCACTGGTATATCTGGATAGTAAGAATATTACAGTGGACCCTATGACACAAAGAACTTATGATTATTATAAAAAAGAAATGGGAAAGGAGGATTAATATGGATCAGGCAAAAGAAATGGCAAAAATCGCTTTTGAAGCGTTAGAGGATAAAAAAGGTGAAGATGTATGTGCGATTGATATTTCAGCGGTATCTGTACTTGCAGACTATTTTGTAATTGCAAATGGTAACAGCGACAGCCAGGTACGTGCACTTGTTGAGAATGTAGAGGAAAAGATGCACAAAGCAGGCTACGCTGCAAAAGAGACAGAAGGACACAGAAGCGGAGCATGGGTATTGATTGACTTCGGTGATGTGATCGTGCATATTTTTGATAGAGAAAACCGTCAGTTCTATAATCTGGAACGAATCTGGAATGATGGAAAGAGAATTGATGATGTAAATGAATTTTAAAGTTTGTTTGTATAAAAAATGAACTTTATTGAAGCCCCCGGGAAATAATATAATGTAAAACTGATTCCGCTTACTTCGTTCGAAGTCATCTGTTTTACATTATATTATTTCCCGGGGGCTTTGAACGTTATTGCTTTTATAGCAAAAACATTTGTATTTAAGCGAAGAAGCGGAAGACTCCGATTACTTTTCCCATGATCTGAAGATCACGGACGATAATTGGTTCCAGTGCATCGTTTTCCGGCTGGAGGCGGAAGATGCCTTCTTCTTTGTAAAATCTTTTGACAGTAGCGCTGTCATCGAGTAATGCAACTACAATATCACCGTTATCGGCAACAGAAGATTGTTCAACTAATACGAGGTCACCGTCAAGGATTCCGGCATTGATCATGCTTTCTCCGTGTACCTTAAGCATAAAAGTCTGTTTATTCGGCATGTATTCCATCGGGATAGGAAAGTAGTTCTCTATATTCTGTTCGGCAAGAAGAGGTTCTCCTGCAGCAACATGCCCGATCACAGGTACGTTTACCATCTCTCTGCGATTAAAATTAAAAGAATCATCCAAAATCTCGATTGCACGAGGCTTGGTTGGATCCCTGTGAATGTATCCATTCTTCTCTAAAGTTTCCAGATGAGAGTGGACAGAAGAAGTAGACTTCAGATGTACTGCCTCACAGATATCTCTGACCGATGGTGGAAATCCACGCTCCAGTATCTGGGATTTTATATATTCCAATATTTCTTCCTGCTTTGCACTTATCTTACCTTGTGCCATATGTATATCCTCCTTAAGTGGGCTTTCTTTCCGTTAATTTTTATATATTTAATGATAACACAGTATATAGGAAAACGCAAACAGATGTTTAGAAAATATGTTCGAAATATAGCATTGAATCTATTGACAAACATGTGTTCGGGATATATAATAAACAGTGTAAAGAACACATGTTCGCAGACAACTGTTTTGAAGAAATGATGGAGGGGTACAGGATGAGCACAAGAAGAATATACTTGGAAGGATTGAAGGAAACTGACGAAAATGCAGATAAAAAGATTTATGCGGGAAACAATTATTCCGGTTATAACAGAGTAAGCATCCGGAGAAAGAGAAGCTTGTATGTAAAGAAGTTATTTGCTGGTTTCTTTTCTATTATCATGATTCTGGGCCTTAGCGCGTTTTACGGAAGTGGTCTTGTGAGTGCACATGACAATGCAAAGGATAATTCAATCAGATATAAATATTATAAAAGCATTCAGATTCATTGTGGAGACACATTGTGGAATATCGCCGAAGAAAATATGTCAGATGATTATGAGTCGGTTAATGATTATATTACAGAAGTGAAAAAGATTAACAAACTTTCTTCTGATCAGATTCAGGACAGTCAGTATCTGACGGTTCCATATTATAGCTATAATAAATAGTTTGGTATTCTTCAAAACAGAACAAATTTGATATATATGCTGAAAAGGCTTATATATAATATACTCACCCACGGCAATGAATGAAAATAGTAGTTCATTGCCATTTTTATTATTATAGAATGATAGCTGCTATGATGGATGAGATAAATAAAACTTTGGAAAAATGGTAGAGAATAGTTTTTTTAAGTAGCTCACATCTATACGACAAATACCGATTTTTCCAAAAGATGTGGACGAAAAGGACTCATTCTGCTATAATTATACTGTTTTGTAAGGTATTTACGATATGTTTTCTTTACAATATGTTTTGTAAAAATATGTATATATACATACTATCATACACTTATGCTTTTTATATTTATTATTTTAAGGAGGTTTTTTCCTACATGATTGATTCATCTACAAATCTGGCCAATACATCGTCAAACAAACCGCATAATTATCATGAACAGAGCCAGATCGACCAGACGTTACGGCTCCGTGAAGTTTTGAAGACTTTACCGCCTTTTGTTAAGGACTATTTCCGTGCTATGGAACCGAAATCATCGGCACGTACCCGTATTAACTATGCTTACGATATCCGTGTGTTTTTCCACTTTCTTATGGAAAACAATCCTGTATACAAGAATTATACAATTGACAGATTTACGCCTCAGGATCTTGAGAATCTTGAGCCTGTAGATATTGAGGAATACCTGGAATATCTGAAAGTATACAAGCGTGATGAGGACGGCGAACTGATCACCAATGGGGAAAAAGGTCTGGCACGAAAAATGTCTGCCCTTAGAAGTTTTTATGGATATTACTTCAAGCACCGGATCATTCAGAAAAATCCGACACTTCTGGTAGATATGCCTAAATTACATGATAAGGCAATCATACGTCTGGATACTGATGAAGTTGCGCTGTTATTGGATTTTGTGGAATCTGCAGGCGAACATCTGACCGGGCAGGCACTGAATTATTATAAGAAAACGCGTGACCGTGACATTGCTATTCTCACATTATTATTAGGAACCGGAATCCGTGTATCCGAATGTGTCGGACTGGATATAAAGGATGTAGATTTTAAGAACAATGGAATTATGGTTACAAGAAAAGGTGGAAATCAGATGGTTGTCTATTTCGGTGATGAGGTTGCGGAGGCGCTTAAGAATTATATGGCAGGTGACCGTGAGGCCGCTACTCCCCTCCCCGGCCATGAACAGGCATTGTTTTTGTCAACACAGAGAAAACGCATGGGTGTCCAGGCTGTTGAAAATATGGTGAAAAAATATGCCAGGCAGGTAACACCGAACAAAAAAATCACGCCGCATAAACTGCGCAGTACATATGGTACTTCTCTCTATAAAGAGACTGGGGATATTTATCTGGTAGCGGATGTCCTGGGACATAAAGATGTTAACACGACAAAAAAGCATTATGCAGCGATTGATGATAACCGACGCCGTAAAGCTGCTTCTGCGGTCAAATTACGAGAAATATAAAATGTAATGGAACTTTTTTGTCACAGTGACAGGTGTGTTCTTCTTGTTCATCTATTTTTAATTTAAATGAAAAAAGAATCTCCGGCAACATATAGTAAATAATATATGTCGGAGATCCTTTTTATTAGCTTAATTAGATTATAATTTTTTATCTGTAATGTTCTCTTTTAATTCAACCAGCTGCTCAATGGCCTTTGCAGTACCATCAATTCCCAGAAGTGAACTGTCAAGGCAGATATTATAGCTTTCGGCAGCTCCCCATTTTTTATTGCTGTCAGATCATAGATACGTGCAATTCTGCGGATTCTGGCATCCATATCGGCATGAATGAATACGCTTAAAACATTATCGAATTCTTCCAATGCATAATCAGCACAACGTCCGACCAGAATACATGGTCCCTCAGAAGCTATCTTACGGATTGTATCGAACTGGGCAAGAAAAATCTTATGATTAATTGGCATATCTGTGTAACTGGATGAAGGATACCCGAAAGAATAAGAATCCATAACCAAAGAATACAGAAAACTGTTGGTAGGTTTCTCATCATGTGTCTCAAAAAGTTCTTCACAGATACCACTTTCTTTTGCTGCGCGTTCCAGCAGTTCTCTGTCGTATAATTTGATTCCAAGATCTTCCGCAACTTTATATCCGATCTGGCGTCCGGCACTACCATATTCACGACCGATTGTAATGATTGTATTTGTCTTTGCCATATAAATCACGCTCCTAAACAAGAATTAATATAAACATATTATACAGCAAACTTAGACAAATGTATAGAATTTTCTCATAATTCAGTTATAAATATTCCTTAGTCTGTCTAATAGTTCAATGAAATATTCTGGGAGAGGTGCATTTACTTCCAGATATTTTCCTGTGGTTGGATGAATGATTCCAAGTGTGCGTGCGTGCAGGGTCTGTCCCTGTAATCCTTTGAATGGGCATTTTTTCGGACCATAGACCTCATCACCAACCAGAGGATGTCCGATACTTGCCATATGGACGCGAATCTGATGTGTACGCCCGGTTTCAAGTTCGCACTGAATATATGTGTAATCGCCGAATCGCTCCAGAACTTTATAATGTGTGACTGCATCCCGTCCGTTTTTACAATGGGTGCTCATTTTCTTTCGGTCTGTTGGATGGCGTCCGATCGGAGCATTGACCGTACCGGAATCTTCTTTGATATTTCCATGTACGATAGCAACATAGATACGCCGTATAGAGTGTACTTTTAACTGTTCCGAAAGGCTTTGATGAGCTTTATCGTTCTTACATACAACTAATGATCCTGTCGTATCCATATCAATCCTGTGGACAATTCCAGGCCTCATACAGCCGTTAATACCGGACAGCTCATCACCGCAATGATACATCAAAGCATTTACCAGTGTCCCGCTATAATGTCCGGGAGCCGGATGTACGACCATTTGTTTTGGTTTGTTGATCATGATGATATCCTGGTCTTCATAAAGAATATCCAAAGGAATGTTCTCTGGTACGATATCAGGCTCTTTTGCCTCCGGAAGGGTGACTTCCACGCTGTCGCCAAAAGAAAGCCTGTAATTGGATTTTACAGGCTTCTGGTTGACTTTTACATATCCTTCTTTCATAATTTTTTGTATATAAGATCTTGATCTGTCTTCTAATTCATCTGAAAGATAGCGGTCTATACGCTGGCCTTCTGTATTGCGATCAATGGAAAATTCTTTCAAGGTCGTCCTCCTTATAGTAAATGAGTATTAATATAACCAGCAGAAATGCTGCAACGGTTACATAGATATCAGCAACGTTAAAAATCGGGAAGTTGATCAGCTTGAAGTATAAAAAATCGACTACATAATTCAGACGGATCCGGTCTATACAATTGCCGAAAGCACCGGAAAGAATTAACACTGCACAGATACGAAGCGGCAGATATTTATGTTCTATAGGTACTTTGTGGTAAAACCAGATAACAGCAATTGTAATCAAAAGTACACTGATATAAAAGAATATACGTTGATTTTGCAGCACACCGAAGGCTGCACCCCTGTTTTCCAGATATTCTAATTGAAATACATCTTTAATCAGTACATAGGCAGACTGATCCTTAAGATGTAATACAACCAGATGTTTTGTAATCTGATCCAATAATACCAGTACAACGATACTTACCAATGCCATTATATAATGTGTGATTCGTTTTGTATTTGTCTTCATGATACTCCTTCTATAAAAATTAACTGTATAAATTATTTAAATTATTGTCCTAAATGTATTTGCGTACAGAGATCAGGTAGCGTCCCTTTTTTGTTTCTGAGAGAATACCATCATATGCAATACGTCCCATTTTCCTTACAGAGATAATATCATTGTCTTTTAAACGATAACCGTTACTCGTGATAAGTTTTCCATTTACAAAGACTTTTCCGGCTTCAATCTGTGCAGTAATCTTACTTCTGGAAAGTGGATAGGCAAGAGCAAGTACACTGTCCAGACGAATGGAAGATACGGTTCCTTTCAGCTCCTCAAATCTTGGTTCATAATCTACTTTAACCCCTTTTCCTATGGATGTATTTACGTTCGTATGACGAACCACAGTCAGATTATCTGCAATATATTCAGCGAGTTCTTCTTTGACAAAAATCAATCCTTTCTGATCTTCAACAATAATATCTCCAACTTTGGAGCGCTCGATGCCAAGATTCATAAGTGCTCCAAGATAATCCCTGTGTGTAAGATCTTCGGCAAATCTTTTGCTTGACGGAGTGACTTCTATAATCTGAATGGGATATTCATAATCATAATAAAGAGCATCAGGTAGAAAAACAGCCATCTGACGCTCTGATAAGTCATATCCACCATAAGTTTTATACTGAGATAAAAACATGTCTTTTGGTGTGGTATGAAGAATATTTAATTCATTCAAATTAAGAAAGTCGGAAAATATAACAATCCCTCTGTTATATGCCAGTCTGGAGAGTTCCACCAGACGTTTCTGTAACATACTTTCTTCTTTATTCATAATTAAAATCTTGACCTCATAGATGAAGAATCCAGAGAAGTGTTAAGCAAATCCTGAAGATCTCCAGATATATCAACATTTGTAGGTGTTACCAGGAATATGTAATTAGAAATTTTCTGCAGGTTACCACTGATTGCAAATGTAGCTCCTGAAGTAAAATCAATAATACGCTGAGCAATCTCAAGATCCAGTCCCTCAAGATTCAAAATAACGGTACGTCCACTTAATAAAGTCTCTGTAATCTCTCTTGAATCTTCTACAGAAGTTGGCTTGATCACGCAAACCTCCATATTTACACTGCTTCTTCTTGAAGGCTGACGCATCGGAGTTACTTTATTATTAGAGAATGCAGATTTGGACTTCACAGGTGCTGTGTAATCGTCTTCATCGTCTTCATCGAAATCTTTATCATTGTCTTTGGTGTTTTTATGAAAGAGGCTTCTCTTGGGCTTTTCTTCATAATCATCATCATATTCGTCATCGTCGAAGAATTCATCATCATCGTATTCATCGTCTCCGTCGTCTAACTTCATGATACTTAAGAACTTATCTAATACTCCCATTTTTAATAAATCTCCTATCTTCCGTTTATACTTGATGAGTATAGTCTCGTGCTCCGAAGATTCCGGTACCAACACGGACCATGGTAGCTCCTTCTTCTATGGCTACCTGATAGTCATTTGTCATACCCATAGAAAGAATACTCATAGTAATATTATCAATGTTTTTCTTTGCGATGTCAACAGATAATTTTCTTAAATGTGCAAAAATCGGTCTGTTTTCTTCTGGATTTTCTACAAATGGAGCAATTGTCATTAATCCCTTTACGCGGATATGAGGAAATCCGGCAATCTTTTCTACAAATTCAGGAACCTCTTCCGGCATGAGACCAAATTTACTTTCTTCTTTTGCGACATTTACTTCAATCAATATATTGGCAATAACACCGTGCTTTTCTGCTTCTTTATCAATTGTTTCTGCGAGTCGGACAGAATCTACAGAATGAATCAGATCAACTTTATCAATAATGTATTTTACTTTATTACGCTGCATATGCCCAATCATATGCCAGTGAATATCCTTTGGAAGGACTTCATATTTAGAAGCCAGTTCCTGTGCTTTGTTTTCTCCGTTTATACGGACTCCAAGGTCATAGGCCTCCTGCAGCATTTCTACAGGTTTTGTTTTGCTTACGGCGATCAGAGTAACTTCATCTCTTTTACGTCCGGCACGGTCACATGCAGCCTGTATATTTTCTTCTACTTTTTCCAGATTTTCTTTTAACATAATTGTCCACTCCTTTTATAATCTGTTATTGTGTGTGTCAGGATACTACATCGCCCTCATGTACGTCCTTACCCGTCAGAGCAATGTGATCATAATTGGAAAGTCCGTAGTCATCACCACTTTGAACAATATAATATTCATCGCTTTCGCACAGAATCTGTACCTGTCGGAATACGGCATAACCACGGTTAATATTATATACACCTTTTAACTTCCGGGTTTTGTTTAACTGGCAGGTATCCGATGAATCAGGCTTTCTAAGTGTTGTATTTTCTTCAAAATCATCAGGATCTATATAAACAGAACCGGTTGATGTATCTCGGTAATAGATATCGACTGATTGGAACTGTGCATTTTCCTTCCCGGTATCAATCAATACCCCTGTGCTGTTGCTGTTACCACCCTGTGTAAGATAGTCTTCTGAGATCACATAAAAATTCTTTTTGGTGACTGCAGATTTTGGTATTTTAAGTCCGGTATGATCTGCCATAATAAGCTCTACATCTACAAAACGATCCTGGGCATAACGAACCATAGAATTATCAAATGCCAGATATCCAAGCCAGGTGCCTTTTACTTTTTTCATGGAAAAAGCCGCTGTCATAGTTTCGTTATCTTTCGGAAAACGGACCTGAACGCTGGAAGCATCAGTTAAATCTTTTACTGATTGTTTACTTAGAGCAATCACAAGTGTCCAGTCATCATCTTTGATCAATTTATATACTGAATCACCGGATTTGATTTTCGTATTATTCTTCTGCTCTTTTTTATTGTAGTTTTCTTTGTTAAGCATATCAGGGGTTATATCTTCTGCTTTTGTATTTTCAAAACCATCTACAGAATAGCTGATAATTCCGTCGGACTCAGCGGTATATACTTTCAAACCATCAAGATCTGATTCCGTCAAAGCCGCGATCTGCGTCTGACGATTCTGATTAGACTTGCCTTCAAGAACTCCGGAAATATTGTTCTTTAAAGTATATACATCCCCAAAGGTTCCGTCGGTATAATTTTCGCAGAAAGTCTGTGTCTTCTGACTGATTGCCGACTGTTCACTGGAGGTTAATTTTTGTGTGTTGTTTGTATTTGTTTCAAATTGAAGTTTCTGGTCAGACAGGGAATAAACCTGTGTTTTGGCACCGACTTTGTTTCCTTCTGAAATAAAGTAATTAACATAACCCTTCCCTTTGGAATGTACGACCGTTTCGTTACGAATGGCTAGACCGGTGTAAGAAGTATCTTTTACGATCGAACCCTCACGTACTTCATAAACAGAAATGTGCTTTGCGGTCAGATACATCAGAACCGTCACAAGAAGATAAATGAATATAACCCCAAAAATGACGATCCCGATATTTAAATGTTTTTTCTTTTGATAAACTTTTATATTTGAAGAAGTAATATTTGCAGCCAAAATACGGGCCTCCTATTCTTTGTTGTCCAATAAACGCAATGCCGCTCCATCCAGATAGTTCAGTTTTTTTCCTTGAAAACTATTCTGCTCTTCCATTCTTAAAAGAAGTTCATCACGTAATTTCCACCAACTTGTGTTCCAGTTGCAGAATACGGCATCTTTTTCAGGAATACGGCTAAACAGACGCTCTACGGCAATATCCGGATTTAGATGTTCAAGAAAAGCAATCAGTCTGTTCAGATATTCTTCTTTTTCGCATAGAGATATTGTACCATTTTCATAGTCATCGCACAACCGTGTGTCTTTGGCTATATAGAGAGAATGTGCTTTTACAATCTGAACGGGAAGAGCCGATAATATCTTGGCGGTTTCAATCGAATCATCCATCTCATCTCCTGGCAGATTTAAAATCACATGAGTACAGATATCATAACCATATCTGCTGATACGAAGAACGGCGTCAATATATTCTGCAAGAGTATGACCGCGCGATATTCTTTTCAGAATATGATAATTTACTGTCTGAAGTCCAAGTTCTATTGTAATCTGAATTCCCATTGTTTCGCGAATCCTATTTAAAACATCAAGATAATCTTCACGGATACAGTCCGGACGTGTGGAAATCGCAATTTCTACGATATCAGGAACCTTCGATGCTTCGAGCATATATTTTTGAAAAATATCCAGAGGCATAAATGTGTTGGTATAATTTTGAAAATAAGCAATAAATTTATGGGCATGATATCTTTTCTCTATATATTTCCTTGTGCTCATCAGCTGTTCGGTAACAGAAACAGATGAATCCATTGCTTCAAATCCGGTTCCGGTTTCTGCACAGAATGAACATCCTGCGCCTGAAATACGATTTGGGCACGTGACAGGAAGATTTACCGGTAATTTATATACTTTTTCTCCATATCTTTTCTTTAAATATTTTGAATATGGATAATATCTTTCATCGATATCCATTATATAAATCCTTTCTCTGATATGTGTATAATCTTTCCTTTTATGGTAATACTATTATCATTCGATAAAAGGAGGATTCTTACATGAAATGGTTTGATAACACTGCTTTAACGCTGGTGATCATAGGCGCACTTAACTGGTTGCTGGTCGGTATTTTTAAACTGGATATTGTAGCCGTGATATTTGGAAATCTTACATGGCTGTCCAGAATTATTTATACAATTATCGGACTGTGCGGTTTATATCTCATCAGCCTTTATGGAAGAATTGGAAGTTCATCCTAAAAAAAGGGTATCCGTAATTTGGATGCCCCTTTTGTTTGGGTATACAAGAGAACTTGCCACCGGCAACTTCTCTTGTATACTTTGGTATGAAAAGTGTCTGCGACATATTCTTATGCATCAATTATTTTCAGGAATTGCTTCTACAATTGCTGTCATATCTTTGTAAAGTAAAGGTTTGGTATCAGCCTTCATTACGATTGATATATACGGATGGTCATTTTTATCTTTTGTAAGCAGAATTAAACAGTTTCCTGCCAATTGAGTTGTACCGGTCTTTCCTCCGATTACAGTTACATTATCAGGCTTCTTGGCATCTCCCGTTGCATAAAAGTTTGTTGGTTCCCATGTGATGCTCCTTACCGTTCCATCGTTTCCGGTAACCTTTGCGGTGTGAGATTTTGCCTTGATAATTTTTACAAAATCATCATGTTTGATACATTCATTAAATATTAAATATAAATCATATGCCGTTGTATAGTGGTTATCATTGTGAAGTCCGTTGGAATTTACAAAATGTGTGCCGGTTGCCATTAATTTGGCTGCTTCTTTATTCATCATTTCAGCAAAACCATCCATACTTCCGCCTACATATTCTGCTATAGCAGTAGCATTATCATTACCTGAATGTAATAACAGACCATATAATAAATCGGATAAAGTAATTTTATCTCCAGCTTTTATTCCACAAGTTGCTTCATCCGCAGCAAAACTGTTCATATCCGCATTCTGGGAAACGGTTACAGCATCGGAAAGATCCGCATTTTCTAAGGCTACAAGCGCCGTCATGATCTTTGTTGTACTTGCAGGATATATTTTGTCAAACATTTGATAAGAAAAATCTACTTTCTTTCTGTCCACATCGAACAGCGCAGCAGAATGTAATGTATTAGTTTCATCCGAAGATATGCCACTGAGACTGATATCACCGGAAGCTACACATAAATCTGAAGCAAATAATTTTCCGGTGTAAAGGTCTTTGTTATAATTTTCTGCCTCGTATTCAGCGACTACATTCTTCGTTCCAAGCAGATCTGTAATTCCACATCCGGTTGCCATGACAACCGTTAATAACAGTACAGAAATTAATTTTGAATATTTACCGATACATTTCACGCCAGTCCAAATCTCCTCTGTCAATTGCCAAAATAATAATCTCTGCTGTTGCAAGGTTCGTAGCCAACGGGATATTATAAGTATCACACATCCGAATCACGTCATTTAAATCTGGATCATGTGGCTTTGGATTAGAGGGTTCTCTTAAAAAGATAAGCGCATCAATATCATTTTGTGCAATCTGAGCTCCCAGCTGCTGTTTGCCACCTAAAGGACCGGCAAGATATTTATGAACTTTCAGGTTCGTAACTTCTTCAATTAATCTTCCGGTCGTTCCTGTAGCATAAAGACTGTGTTTGCTTAAAATCCCTCTATAAGCAATACAGAAATTTTGCATCAATGCTTTTTTTGAATCATGTGCTATCAGACCTATATTCATATCATTCACTCCTTACTGGTATTTTTTCGGTTGTAATCCTACGTTCAAGACTAATCCAATTCCAATATATAAACTTACAAGAGAAGTCAGGCCATAACTTACAAAAGGTAATGGAACTCCGGTATTTGGCAAAATTTTGGTAGCAACACCAATGTTGATAAAACTTTGTATGCCGATCAGGCCACCAACACCGCAGCATATGATTCTTCCTGCAAGGTCTTGCGATCGTATCCCAACTAAGATACATTGTATCACAATCAATAGTAATAACGCAATAATTATACACCCTCCGACAAAACCTAATTCTTCTCCGATGATCGCGAAAATAAAGTCTGTCTGAGGTTCCAGAATGAAATTACCGTTTTTTACGGAAGTAGTTGTATTGTTATCCAGTCCTTTTCCTGTTAACTGTCCGGATCCTATAGCCATTACAGAATTTTTCTGCTGATATGCTTCATCACTTTCATATTTTTCTGGTTCAATGAAAGCAAGGATACGTTTCTGCTGATAATCTTTGAGGATTTTCTGATTCGGCT
>ERZ1026856.1017-NODE-1017-length-15073-cov-7.481955_pt1 | contig 15073 bp, 17 predicted proteins | sample MGYA00380158_ERZ1026856 | MGnify/ENA primary metagenome ERZ1026856 (study PRJEB33269, sample SAMEA4719794) | human gut metagenome | biome: human-associated habitat; feature: organic feature; material: feces | place: Cameroon | collected 2013-10 ...
TTTTTTAATATATTTCAACATATCTATTTTAGATAATATTTGTGATTTAATATATTTAAAAAATGATGTATTATTATCCATAGTATCACCTCCATATATACATATTTGTTTTGCTTTGTTAAAAATTATTGTATTTATCAGTAATTGTTAATGTCGAATTAATTATATTCTCGATTGATTTGTTCAATAAATCAAATTTCATGTTTACTTTAAATTTTTTATGTTTACTGATAAAATAATATTCATTTTCTATTTTAGATCTCAATACAATATATTTTAAATTTGTTTTAGGATCTGAATAATAATATATAACATCATTTCTAGAAGGATTTGATACAAAATGAAAAATAGGTTTAAATCCTTTTTTATTTAATTTCAATATATCAATATCACTTATATTATGAACATTTGATAATTTTATATTATCATAATATAATCTTTCTAATAATCTATCGTTTTCATCAACATATAAATTTACTTTTTTATAATCATTATCAATTTTATTATAAACCAAATCTACTTCATGATCACGTTTATTGAATTTTAAATAACTTATCAGGCTACTGTTATTTATGTTATGAAATTTACTTTTTGATAATATATAAAAATTATCACATTTAGTAGTTATAAAATCTAATAATCTATTTTTTGTATTGACATCTAATAAATCTCCATATAATGTTTGTGCCAATAAATTATGAAAATTTATAGTATATCTTTCTATATGAGAATCACACAATACACCAGTATTGGCTATGAATTCAATGTCATCTAATACACTATTAAACATATCTAAATTCATTGAATTAAAAAAGAAATTTATTAATCTATATATACTTTTACTAAATATTGAACAATATTCTTTTAATTCAGGATAGTATTTAACTATTAATTCATCAGCCATATCATTGTAATTTCTAGTAACTTCTACAGTATGTTTCATTGTATCTTTAGATACTAAATCATTACTAATTTTATTATAAACTATATTATTAAATTCAACAATATTGTCTTCTAGAATATTAGTATATTTCTCAAAACAATTTTCAGTTTGTGTGCTCTCTACTACAACACGTTTAGTATTGAATTGTTTTATAGGATTATCTGCTTTTGCTGGTGCTGTTCTATCTAATTTTTTAAGAGTACTTTCTATAACCATCCATCTAGATTTTTGTAAAGATGGTTTTATATTATAAAATTCATTTATGGCTTTAATTACATCATTATAGTTATTTAAAGGATATAGCATTATCTAACACCTCCTATATTCTTTTTATAGTACCATCAATATTTAAATTCTTACAAATATCATGTAAGAATTTATTTGAACTATCATTTAAATCGAATAAGTTGAATATTTTTATTCCTTCTTCTAGTAATTCTTGCATAATGGAATTTTCATCAAAATTATTATTTGTTGTTAATTTATATTGTATTATATGATTATCAGCAATATCATTGCTTAAATTACCTTCAGAAACCAAACAATTTACTTTAGTGATACCAACAGGTCTTTGTATATAATATTTATCACCAACATATAATTTAGTATTATCATCCATTAATGAAAATACCTTATTATTTGGTGCTTTGTTATATATTAGAGTCAATATAGTATTGTCATTTTCTACTAATCTTTGTAATTTAGCTTTGTGTTTTTCAGTAAAATCTCTATCAACCAATCCTTGTTTTACTAAACCATCTATAAAATTGATTGTTTTTCTAACATCATCATTTATGTGATGAACTGCATCTGGTCTTGATTGTAATTCTCTATAATAGCAATCAGTGTAATCGTTTAATAATTTATTTAAACATTCATCATCTTTGTTTTTAAGATAACCTTGTATATCTTCATATGATAAATCTATTTTTTTATTCTTATTATTTACAGTGTATGATTCTATTACTCTTTCATATCCACAATCCCTAGATTCATTTTTTCGTTTAACATCTTTTTCTTCTTTCTTATATTGATATCTTATCCACTGTCTATATTCTATCCATCCTGGTATTGTAGGATGTCTTTCATAATAATCTACTGTTCTACGTACAACAGTTTCTATATATTTAAAATCTTTATCACATCTACATGCTGCTAATAACGTTCTTATTTTTTCTTGTATTTTTTCAGGATTATTATAATTAGCTTCTATGTCAATCATAACCATATCATCGAAATCGTATTTTGCAATTATTTTACCAATATTCATTTCAATTTGATGTAATAAAAATGAACCTACTTCATATACAGGTTCAAATGATTCTTGTAATTGTTTTGGAGGTTTAGACATAACTTTTTCTTTATCTTCTATCATAAATATTCTAGGTATTTTATCACTATCACCGTATTTTTCAAATTGATTTTTATATTCTTTTAAAAAATTAAAAAAGTTTATATAATTTTTATTGTATATTTTTATATAATTAAATGATTTTTGTGACGTCATTACTTCATCTTTAAGTTTTTCTTTAACTTTATCCACTGCTTGGATTTTAGGATGTGTATTTGGATTATTTCCACCATCTTTTATTTCTATTTCTAAATCTAATGAATGTATAAATACATCTGGAAAATAAAATTTCTCCACTCCTTCATACATATAACTGTAATTATGTGGTGAAGGCATAGATATATCATTAGGATCCCATTCAAAAAAATCATCTAATAATGTTAAAAAATCTAAATCATAAGTACCAGTATACGTAGTTTTTGTTCCATCACTCCATTTATATTCTCCAGATATTTTTCTATGTGCTAACATTTCTCTTTGTTTTTCTGGGTCATTTAATAAGTGTGTTTTTCCGTATTTACCTATCATTCTTTTTTTAAATATTTCTCTATACTTTTCTTTACAAGATGGATTTTTACAAAATCTATTGTATTTATTTGTATTTTTATTCCATTCTGTTGGCTGTTTACACATTACGCAATTTCCATGAGTTTTACCAGTTTTCATATAATAGTAATATTGATTAACGTTCATGTCTTGTGGTATCATTTCTTTATGTTTGCTCTCTATATGATTTAATAGACTAGTTAAATCAATATATTGCTTATTGCAAATTTTACATTTGTATTTAGCCATATTATTCACCCTTTCTTTATGTTTTTTAAATAACAATGCATTAATATGTTGTTTTACGTTGGAATTTTATTATAATTTACAATAATATAATAAAATCTGATATTTGAAAGGAGTGATTTATTTTGCCATTACCAAGAGATGTTGGATTAATAAAAGATGATTTTCAAAAAAGTACTATATATAATAGACATCAATCTTTGGTAAACTATATATTGAACATATTATTAATGAAGCCAGGTAATTTACCAACAATGCCTGAGTTGGGTGTTGATATTACAAAATATATTAAAAACAACATGAGTGAAATATTAGACCCATCTCAACTACAAGGTTTGATAGCTTCAAATTGTAAAGATATGTTACCGTTTATTGATGAAAATAGAATATTTGTAGCAAATGATATAGTACATGAAGGTAGAAGTTACTTGATAATATCTATACCTTTATTAGAAGAAGTTGAAGAACGAACATCTATAACAGCATATTATGCTTTTTACAGAGATGAATTAAATAAACTTCATTTTAACTTTCAAATAGAAGAATCATGAATAAATTAGGAGGTAAATGTAAATGGATGAAAAAATAGATATAAAAAAAATGTTAGAAGAAAATAATATAAATGTTAGGAAAGAACAAAAAATAGATACTAACATGGAACATACGCTAGGTCGAGCTCCTGACCCAAGTCAAATGATATCAGAATACAAAACTCAAGGAGTTGCTGTTGATACAGATGAACTTATGAAAGGAAGACCTAAAGAAGTTGAAGGAATAAATCTTCCTACTATAAGCAAAGAACAAAAAGGCAATATAGAAAAATATCTTGCTGAAATGGATGATGATATAAAAACTGCTAAAGAACGTTTAGAAACAACAGGTGAATACACTAGTGTTGCAGATTTCTTTGTTAATGATGAAACAGGTTTAAAAGTAAAAGAAGATCCTAAACCTGAAGATGATCCTGATGCTATAATAGTTGAAGAGGAAATATTACCAGATACTTCAGAAGAAATATCTTATAAAAAAAATAATGAAGATACAATTAAAGATTCAATAAAAGATGAACTCTATTCAGAATCAGGAGTACCTTCAGATTTAATTGAAGATAAAAAACCTGAACTTAGTCTTGAAGATGAAATATTAGAAAAAGACGAAGATGATGAATTAGATATAGAAGATGAATCTAGAAAAACAACTGAAGAATTAAAGAAAAAATATGATGAAGCTATAATAATAATAGATAAATCAGGTATGGGTAAAATAGATTTTACTGATGAAGAAAGAAAGAAAATGGAGCATGTTAAGAAAATAAAAGTAGAAGAAGTTGAAACTGTTTCATTAAAAACAATAAGAAGAAAAAAAGTTAAAAAAGGTTCTTCAGATGCCATAATAAAAAGAATAAATAGTATAAAAGAAACTACAGTTGTATTACCTATATCAGGTTTAGTTGTAAAGGTATGTGGTTGTAGTACATTTGAACTATTAGGATTAGTTGATAATTCTCAAAATAATAAAGATAGTTTAATAGCAAAATGGAGTTTAATTCATTCTAAAGTAACAGATACTAGTTTAGGTAAAATGAATTTTAATACTTTCTTAAGATCTGTTTCTCAATTAGAATATGAATGTCTTGTTTATGGTATATTATGTGCAACATATCCTGAAGAAGATGAATTTCCATTAAAATGCCCTAAATGTAAAGAAGATATAAATCATAAATATGTTATAAGAGGTTTATTAAGAGCAGAAAGAATGTCTGATAAACTTAAAGAAGCATTTAAGAAAACAGTAGACGCATCATATATGAAATCTACTGCAGAACAATGTTTTAATGAATCTTTATTAAACACAGAAATAGCAATAGAATTACCAGAATCTGGATATTATGTAGGATTAGCTGCACAATCAGCATATGATTTTATTCACGATTCTATAGAATCTATTAATACAATGGATGCCAAATATCAACAAGCTGCAATTTTAGCATCAACTATAAATGAAATATGTGTACCTGATCCACAAGATCCTGGTGCTTATTTTGAAGTAGATACTAGTGAAGATTTAATAAAATTAGTATATTCATTAGGAGATAAAGATGTGCAAATATTAGGTGCTAAAATAGGAGATATGTTAAATGATATGGAATTTGATTATGGTCTATTTGACGTTAACTGTCCTAAGAGAAATTGTGGAAGTCATATAGATTATATTCCAATAGATTTAGATTCTATACTTTTTCAAAAGTACCGTCAAGCAATGGAAACCAATACCAGTATAGAATAGAAAAATTAGCTGTATTCTTAGATGAAATGTTGGAATTGTTTGGAGGTACTCACGCAAATTATATTTTACATGAATTATCATATAAAGAAGCATTGGCGTTGAGAGATGCTAGAATAAACAGAAAGACTAAAGAAATGGAAAAAGAAGAAGAAGCCAGAAAAAAATTGGGATATTAACAAAATGAAATCAAGAATCCAAAATTTTTTATAAAGGATGGATTTAGATATGGGTATAGATATGTTTATTAATCAGCTAATCCAATCTGGATTAGCTGACTACTCTTGTTTAGACTTAATATCAGACCATTATTTAAAAATATTAGAAGTTTACGAAATAATACAAAATATGAATATATCAGGTGACATAACTTATAATGCTAAATTAGATAAACTTAATGATATATTAACAGTAGATCTTATTTTAGATAATGAATATGAAGGAGATATTGATAGTCTAATAAATTCGGAGAGTTATTTTGAAATTACAATAGATAAAAATATTAATACTATTAGTATTGAAGTATATAATGATAAATATGAAAGCGAGGTGGAATTATATGAAACTCGATTTGCTAGACACAAGGAAACTAATAATAGCCAATGGTCTTAAAGAAGTAACAAATCCTATTTTATATGAAACAGGTTATATACCAACACCTGATGGATTGTTATCATTAGAAATTTTTGGAACAACTTCTCGTGATAGAAAAGAAACTTATGCTTATATAGATTTAGGTGGACCTTTTTTACACCCTTATATTTATAAAGTTATAAAAAGAATAGATAGAAATATAGAACATATTGTTCATGGTAGAAAAAAATTTATAATTACCAGCGATGGTGATATAAAAGAAGATCCTGATGGAAAAACGGGATTAACTTGGTTATATAAAAACTGGGATAAAGTTAAATTTAAAAAAAATGAATCTAATGTTCGTAATGAACGTATTACATTAATAGAAAGTACAAAAAAAGATGTATTGTTTTGTAAACAATGGATAGTAATACCTGCGTTTTATCGAGATGTTAATTATAGAAACGTTGGTCAAGGTAAGATATCTAATAATGAATTGACGGATTTATATTGTAAATTATTGAAATATACCAATATGTATAAATCTTCAACTGAATTTGAATTTTTAGCTAATTCTACTATTGGTAGAGTTCAAGACACCTTAGTTGAATTATATGATTATTTTAAGCAAAAAATAGAAAAGAAAAGAGGATTAATAAGAAGATCTTTATTAGGTAAATCAGTAGATTATGGATGTCGTGCAGTTATATCTTCTCCTACTTTTGGTGAAACTTATACAGATGATCCAGTTGATTTTTATCATTGTGGATTGCCTATATCAATTGCATGTACTACATTTTTCCCATTTGTTCTATATGAAATGAGAATTTTATTTAAAGAATTATATGAAAAAATGAATTATAAAATAGAAGATTTGTCCTTGTATAATTCTAAATTATCTGGTTCTGTTGAATTGGCACCGTTTGATTTGACGTATAATGAGGATGTGTTCAAAAATATAATGGATACGTTTACTCGTTCATATGGTGATAGATTTGATAAAGTAGAAATCCCATTAGTAGAACCACAAAAATATCCTATTTATTATAAAATAGAAGTAAATGGTGAAATTAGAGATATGACGTATACTGATTTATTATTTATAGCTACTGTAAGAGCTACTGAAAATAAACATGTGTATATAACTAGATATCCTATGACAAATCACTTAGGTACATTTCCTAATAAAATACACATATTATCAACATTAAAAACTCAGAAAGCAGTTGTTAATGGAACAACGTATGATTTTTATCCTATAGTTGATTTCAATATGCCAAAAAATGATGTTGCTACATTCTTCTTTGACATATTAAAAATGTCAAATGTTTATTTAAAAGCCATAGGTGGTGACTATGATGGAGACCAAACTACAATAAAAGGAGTTTTCTCATTAGAAGCGAATAAGGAATGTGATGAAATAGTTAGATCTAAAAGAAACATATTAGATGCTAATGGAGACAACATACGTTTAACTACTATGGAAGCCATACAATGTTTATATTGTTTAACTAAAAGGGATAAAGATTTTAAAGGATAGAAAAAAGATGTTATAGTCTAAGACTATAACATCTTTTATTATTCAAATAAATCAAATAGGTTTATTCCAGTATCTTCAAATAAATCATCAAGAATATTATTATATTCTTTCTGTTCCTCATCAGATAAATTTTTCATTTCACCAAATATGTTAGTTAAATCATTGATTTTATCTTCATAACTATTTGTCATCAGATAATGATTCAACTTTATCTATTATTGGTGAATTTGATTTCTTATCTGATTTTTTATCTTTTTTGAATATTTTATCTGTTTCTTCTTGTATGAATTTTTCTTTATCTTTTTTTACAGCTTCTTTTAATTCTTTATTAGCAGAATTAATATCTATTTTTTCTACATTTTTTAGTTTAATACCAGCATCTTCGATTTCTTTTTCTGTTAAAAGTCTGGCATCTTTAAATAGAGTTTTTTCTTCAACTTTTGTTTCAACTGAAGGTGTTGGTTGTTTTTCTTTCATCATTTGCTCAAACACCCTGTTGTCACTAAATTCAACTTTTCTATGAGAACCATCTTCCATAACCTCATATATTTTACATCCTTTAGATACCATATCTAAAACTTTTTTAGCTGGTATTTCTTGTGGTGTTAATATGGGACCACGTATACCCCCAAAACCAGGAATTTTAGCATTACTTTTTATAATAAATTTCATTTACATTCAACTCCTTTTTAGTTTCTACGTTTTTTCTTTTTATTATCATCATCAGATGATTCGGTTACAGTAAAATCTGATTTCATCTCTTGAGGTTCTTCTTTAATAGGCTCAGGTTCTTTTTCTATAACTTTAGGTTCAGGTTTTCTTTCTTCAACTATATCTATTGCTTTATAATTTTTATTTTCTAAATCCATTGCAAAATTATATAATTTTGGTCTAACAAATTCTGAACCATTATCCATTAATACATATTCATTTCTCTTAAGAACGTCTAAAAGAACCATTGTTTCTATATATTGTGGTTCTTCTGATACCTTTATTACTTTTTTTAAATCTTCACTAATAAGACGTTTTATTATACATTTTCCATATAACACACCATCTTTTCTATACAATGTTAACATAATTAATTAACCTCCTCTAATTTTATACTCTATGTCTTATTGTTTTTATTTATATTAAACTATATAATCAGGTTCATCAGTTAAATCTAGTACATATGATTCTTTAACTCCTTTTTTACCAGATTTTAATTCTTTAATTCTTTCTCTTATTACTTTATCACAAAGTCTATTATTTTTTATTGCATGAGCAAGTACTGCTTTAGGAGAGTTTTCTCCAGGATTTAATGCTAATTTTGTTCCAATAATAGGTAATCCTAGTATAACATAAGATTTTAAATCTTTTAATACACTTTTAACTTTATTTTCATCAGCTTCTTTTAATTTAGCTTTCATTGCAGTATTCATTTCTTTATACATTTGTGTATTTCTCTTTAATACTGTTTCTGCTTCAGAAACAGAAGTTATTTTTGCTGCAGCTTCTCTATATGATTTTTCAATAAAACTCATTTTTTCTGATTTACTTTCTTCTAGAAAAAAATCATCATCAAAATCATCGTCGAAACCATTGAAATCATCTTGTTCTGATACAACACTAATGTCATCGTAATCAGGTATTACTGATTCTGTTAATCTTTTTAATTTTTTATTTAGTTCTTCATCTTGATTATATTCTGGAATTTTAGTAAGTATTTTAGTTAATTCACTTTCTGGTATTTCTGCTTCACCATCTTCGTCTATAAACATATCTACCATATCAGCATCAGTACCTTCCATCATAAGTTCAAGATCAGTTTCTATTCTATTATCTTCTTCAAGAATTCGTCTTAAATCATTTAACATTTTTATTTCACTCCTTTTCTATTTTCTTTACCTTAAACTATTGTTTTTGAAAGAATTTTTTTATAACATCCTTTCATACAAAATAACACAAGAGGTATTTTTATAAAATTAAACCAATTTAAATCAAAAAATATTTCATCGTCTAATTTTTCTAAATTTATATCATATATCGATTCTATATTATCATTAATATATTTTATAAGTATTTTGTTAAATTCACTAAATTCAATATTTTCTTCTTGATTAATATCTTTTGTTTGCAGATAATAAATAGGTATTTTAACAAAATCTTTACTAATTTCTCCATTTTCTCCTATATTATTTTCTTTTATTGCTCGTATTAATTTAGGATCCATATAATCCATATCACCATTTGTGAATCTAACACTACCACATAATGTACTATAATAATAGAATATAGAGTACATATTTGATATCTCGACTAATCTAAATTTATTTTCTCCGATTCTTTTTGGTTTCTTTAATTCAAAAGCTTTATATATACTCCTGTCATATTCTAATTGAAAAGAACAACAAGAATCTTCGTTAGTTAAATATATAGCTTTATGAGATTCATGATCATACAATAAAGCATTCTTTTGAATAAACATATTTAAATATCTATCATATACAATATTTTTATTAACATCTACATATATAAAAGCATTGTATTTTTTATTATAAAAATAATTTGTATATTTAGTAGATAATTCATAATAGGCATCTTTAAATTTTACTAGAAGCTCCAACATATCATCTTCCAATATACATTTATCTTCAGTACCAATATTATCCACTATACATGTGTATTTACCCGTTATCTGTTCTTCTAATTGTTTAGTTTCTTCCTCATCAACATATTTAATATGATATGTTACTTTATAATAATTATGAGATTTTATTGTATCATAATTAACTTCAGTAACTTCAAATAGAAATTCTTTTCCTTTATGTTCTAATATAAAAAAATCATGAGGATAAGGAACTATTGTATTTGGTAATATAGTTAATTCACTCTCAAATTCAGTATCCAATCCCTGTTCTTGTTCCTCTATATTAAGTTGAACTGCTTGAAAATCATATACTGGAAAGTTTTTAACTTCATTATATTTCAAAGGTGAATTATATCCCAATACTTTTTCTACATTAGAAAAACCTAAATCTAAAGTACTTTCATTTACACATATATTATACCAAGTAACATACATTGGTGTTTGTTCTTGGAAACGACTAAATTGGGTATTTAATTTTTCTTCATATTTAAAAATATTATTATCTATGAAATCTTTTTCATTAAATTTAAATCCCATTTTCATTTCACCTCCTTTTCTTTAAAATACATTATTCTTTATATTTTTGTTTAAATAATAAAAAAACGATACAACAATATAGTAAAGTGATTCTTGATTCATTTTGTTTTATTCCCTTGTGTTTTTATATGGAGAATGCCATGGCATTCTCCATATTTACCCAAAAAAATATGAGATTAGAGAGCTATCCTCTAATCTCATATAATTTAATATCTTTTTTTGGTACACCATAATCTTTTTCTAGCATATTATAATATACTCTTATATCATTTACAAATGGAGTTAATTTTTCTATCATTTTATTATAATAATGTGGAGGTCTATCTGAATCTGAAAAAATATTCACATTAACATCACAAACCAAACCTTGGTTCATTATGTATTTTATTACATTCAAATATCCCGCTCCATTTATAGCTACATATAACATATTATCTTCATATTGTTCAAATATATGATAATATAATCCCAATATATCAAATACCCCTTCAGCTATATTTATTGTTTTTAAGTCATTAGAAAAAGGGTCTATCTTATTTGGCATTATATAAAATTTACCAGTTGTATCAAAATTATTTAACACTTTGTAAATATAATATCTTTTATTTTTTCCTGTTATATCTCTAAAATTTATAAAATCGTTTTTTGCTGATATAAATCCAACATGCTCATTCTGTAAACTTATTGCTTTTTCCATTGAGCAATTTATTTTTTCTATTTTATTATATTTCATCAATCCTAAGAAATCATATACTATTTTCTTTTTATATAAATCATTAGGATCCAATTTGATACCTAATCTTTTTTCTATATAAGTATGTTTTTTTAACATATTATCATTCATTATTAATTCAGGAAATTTTAAATCAACTTTCTTTTTATTTATAATTATTCCACTTTTTTTACTCGATGCTCTATTATATTTTTTAAGAGCAGATGAATATTCAGAACTAACAGTACCTATCATAGCTAATGTATCAGCAGTTAATAATCCTGAAACATTACATCTAAGACATCTAAAAACTATAGGTTCATTATCATCTGGATTTATTTTTATATTAAAATGATGATGGCTTGGATCTTTTACGCTATCACCACAAAAAGGACATCTAACACCTAATTCATTATTGCTATATGAACTAGGGAAAATAGTATGAGTTATTTCTTCTATTAATTCTAATTTAAATTCTCTAGAATTCATTTTACACCTCCTTAAAAAAATAAATATAGTAAGGGAAATCCCTTACTATATGTTACTTAGAAATATTAAGAATTCATCACAAACTATATTATCATCTATTTCTATTTGTTGACCTAATGCTTTCTTATTATTATAATCAATAAATGAGAATTTTGTTTTTAATAGTAATGATAATTTATCTAATATAATTCTATCGCCTTTTAATTTAAGTAATTTTTTATATTTCTTTTTAACTAATCTCTTGTACGTAGAAGATTGTTCTATCTTATCTACAAATTTATGTGATCTCATAGTTTTAGTCGGATTTTTATCTAACATATGACCTATTATCATATGTTGTAAATATTTATATCCTTCTCCTTGCATTTTATATTTCATTATAACAACCAATGTTGCAAATTCATCTGCTGTCAATGATGACATTTCTATGAATCCATTGAAATATTTTACGAAATACAATTTTATCATTTCTATTTGAAATTCTGTAGGTTTATAATGTTTCTTATAAAAATTCTTTTCTTTTTCATCTATTTCTATTTTTAGAGTATCTTTTAATTTTGATATAACGGTTTTCTTATTTACATTACATATTATGACATTTGATACATCTATTCTAGATATAGTCATTTCCATTTTGTCTTGTTGAGATAATGAATCATCACTATCTTTTATATCACTTATTTCTTCAGGATATAATCCATATTTCTCTCTTGTAAAGTTTCTAAAATCAGAACTTATTGTACTTCTAATAAGTGCTATATTATGTGAGTCTTCATTATAATCTAATTTTGGAATTATATTACTAACTATATTTTGTAATTTTTCTTCTGCAAAACTTACAAAATCTTTATCACCTCTTAATGCTTTTTGTTCCCATATCAATCTATCTCTTTTCATAGATTTCTCTGTTTCATTTAATATATAATTTAACAATTTCTCTTTAAGATTTATTCCTTTACCACATATCTTAAATAAAGGATTATAATATTCATCTATTAAAAATGTTTTCTTATTTGAGAATCTGTGGATATAATGTAATATTAAAGGAATCATTAAATTAGTACACATTGCCATTCTATATAAAATGGTATTGTGTTTATCTGTAAAGGATGCTTCTTTACCATATTTTACTGTCTTTTCATCATCCTCGATGCTTCTTATATTGTTTAATTTTACTAAATCAAACACTTCCTTTAATATTGGTTTTGTTATTATATGTGAATATAATAACTCAATAAAAGATTCTTTAGATAATATAGTTTCTCTTTCATCTAATATTGTCTTTACTTTTAATAATGCTGTCATATATCTATTTTCAGGATCATAGAATTTTATAAAATAATTCAAATGATTGCATATTAATGGTATTTGATTTCTGTATTTCGATTTAGCTGTAAATATAGAAATTGTACTATTTTCCAATTTATATTTTAATTTTCTTTCAAAGAATACAGTTATTATACCACTATCTGGAACAAACACTAAATCCTCCTCTGGTACATCTTTTATCCAATCCTGATATAGTATTTTATTTTTCAACGAAATCACACCCTTTCCTCCTATCAATGTTATAATATATAATTGAAAATATTGCACATTACATTATCTTTTTTTCTTAATAACATTGACGCTGGACTTTGTTTTTTTACTCTTGCCTATATGATTTATTTTACCCCTATTGTTACCTTTATTTTTAGTTATATAATTAACACCAGATTTTGTTTTTTTATTTTTACCTATATTATTTATTTTAGATTTTTCTATCGTATTTTGTTTTTTAGTTTCATGTTTCTTAGCTTGTTTTACAGCTTTAGCTGTTTTTATTTCTTGTAAAATAACACTATCTTTTCTAACTTCTCTAATTAATTTCTTATAATTAGAATCTAAATGTCTTTTTAAATAATTTTTATTCATTAATTCAGAATGGTCAGTTAAATATTTACAAGCATAATATATTGATTTTTCATACCCCATAGTTTTACCAGGATTTCTAGATACTGGTGGTTTTTTAAGTACATTGACATCGAACTTATTATAAAAATCAACAATAAGCATTTTATTTTCTTTTGCAACATATGCATATGTGTATATAAAACTAGGTGAGTTTGAAAATAATTTTATGTCATATTGTTTTATAGTAGTATCTAGTTTCTGGATTTTATTAGGATAAAATCCTATTACTACATCATAAGTATTTTCTCTTTCTGGGTCTTCTGTCATTATTAAAAAATGAAAAAAGAATTTATCTTTTTTCTTATATATATTAACTTCAAATTCATGCCTATCCATTAGTTGTTTATATCTTCTATTTAAATTCTCTAGTAAAAAATTTTTACCTGGGATAACAGCTCCCTTACCAACTGGATTTTTTAAGAATTCATTAATATTCATTTTTCAACCTCCTTACATATTATGTGTATGTTTAGGAATAAATGAAAAAAAATAGAGATGGTAAAACCATCTCTATTATGTATTATGATATAGACATTTCTTTTATTTGTAAATCTCTATAATCAAAAGCTTCTTCTGCTATAAATCTTTCTGCATTTTTTCTATCATAAAAAGCTTCTATTATATGGAAATTGTTATAATCTGAATATATCCCATAACCAGTAACTATAAATATTCTATTAGGTAGTTTCATTTATTTATCATATCCTTTCATAGTAAGATTTATCATTTTTTTAATATGTTCTCTACTATGTTTTTCTAATAATTGTTTTATTTGATCTTCATCTAATCTGTTTTCTAATTGTGCTGTACTTGGTTGTACTTTAATTTCCTTTGAAAATTCATTAATATCAAAATCTTTACTCATATAATAATACCTCCTTGAAAAATAAAAAATAGAAGACATTTTTCAATGTCTTCTATTCATCTACATTATTTTGAAGTAAAGATAATCACTTTCAGGTTCATAGTGAGGCATAACAATCCTCGGAACCAACAAGGCACAACAATCCTCTAATGAATTACCAGATATAAAATTAGATTAGCTTTCAGGTTCATAGTGAGGCACAACAATCCTCGGAACCAACAGAGCATAACAATCTCCTAAGAAAACCTTATTTTATATCTCTTCATTTATATTATTTTGAACTAAAAGATAAATCACTTTCAGGTTATAATGGGCTTAATAATCCCGAACCAACAGGGCTCAATAATCCCCTAATGATTTACCAGATATGAATATGATTAACCTTCAGGTTATAATGGGC
>ERZ1026856.1020-NODE-1020-length-15031-cov-4.947182_pt1 | contig 15031 bp, 11 predicted proteins | sample MGYA00380158_ERZ1026856 | MGnify/ENA primary metagenome ERZ1026856 (study PRJEB33269, sample SAMEA4719794) | human gut metagenome | biome: human-associated habitat; feature: organic feature; material: feces | place: Cameroon | collected 2013-10 ...
GAGGGACTGACTACGAATCAGTACGTCGGGGGTTCGAATCCCTCACGGCGCACCATCGAAACTGCAAACCACCGAGGGTTTCCCTCGGTGGTTTTTTGTTTTCATGGGCTCATTTTGTTCCGTGGGTGCTATTTGGGTGCTAATCGTCGCTCATTGAACCCCTTCCGCTCCCTGAGCATTGCGGCCGCGGCTTATAGGACAAAAAGTGTGGGGTTATAGGCAGAAAAACGTGTCTGATTTAGGGTTCGAATTGGCAAGAATCGCCTTGTATGTATTCTCTTTTCGCTGAATGCATGCGGATAGCCGCCTTCCTGGCAAAATTCGTTCGATATGTATGCATTTCGGCTTAGCGATGGCAAGATTCTCGCGCTGTGTATGCGTTTCTGGATGCAATCACGGAATTTGGAATACATAGCGTAAGAATCTTGCCAGCAAAGGCTCTATTTCGCGTCGGGAGTCCCGAAATCATGCATGTTGCACGTTTCTTGCCATGGGGGATTTATTTCCAAGGTTCGTGCACGGTATGTGCCGCTGCGATCTCCCTCGAGTATCGGGTGGAACATGAGCACCGGGTAAGCATGAGCGTTGGGCGAAACGTGGACATCAGGCGAACATGGGCGACGGGCAAACATGGGCGCCAGGCGAAGCATGAGTGCCAGGCGAGCATAGACATCGGGCCAAGCATGAGCGACGAGCGGGTATGAGCACCAGGTGAAACCAAGGACACCAGGCAAACATGGCATCGGGTGGGCGTGGGTGCCAGCCGAAACGGGGTACCGGTCGAAACGGGGCGCCAGGCAAGCATGGGTACCGGGTGGGCATTGGCGCCAGTCGAAACGGAGTGCCGGTTAAGTATGGGCGCCAGGTGCGCATGGGCGACGGGTGAAACGTGGGCACCGGACGAACATGCGCACCGGGTAAGCATGAGTGCCAGCCGAAACGCGAGTGCCATGCGAAACGCTGGCTAGCGTTGGGTTCGCCTTTGGATAAGCCCCTTTCCGGATGGCTTGTTCGGCGCTATGGGTCCAGGTTGTTGCGGAGGCCAAACCACCTTTTTGGAATTGCTGTCGTAAATAGGAAAGTGGACCGCCCCATCTCTTGTTTGTTCGGGATGCAGAAGGCAGTTCGAAGGCTGACGTCGAGTGCGTCCGGCGTTCCTCTGGCCCCATTGCTTTTTTGCGACTGCTTTCGCATCTATTTAAGGTTCGGTCGATAAGATTCCCCCATGGTGCTTTTCATCGGACATTCAAGTGCAATCAGGTTGCTTCGCTCGCTCAAGGATTTTGAGAGCATTCGGGCTGCGCGGGCTATGCCGTCTTCCAAGGATGTTCCGACGTTGCCGAAATCGTTCGGAGAGAGTTCGGCCCTTGCAGCGCTGCCTCGCCCTCTGGAGGTCGTTGTCTTATCGGGAAAAACAAGAAGTCAATCCAAGCAGTTTCGCAACAATATTTGGAAACTTCCCGATAGGGCGCCTTGCTTTCTTTCCTTTGAAAGCGGGGTATATTTAAGCAATCCCGAATTCTGTTTTGTGCAGCTTGCGCGGTCGTGTAGCGTGATCGACCTGATCAAATTAGGATTTGAACTATGTGGAACTTATCGAATAGACCCCGCAAATCCCATTGGATTTCGGTCTGCTCAACCCCTTTCAAGCACAGAGGCGATCAATCGCTTTATAGACAAAATGCACGGTAAAGTGCCTCGGAAAGCAAAAACAGCTGTACGCTATGTACGCGACGGTTCGGCATCGCCGATGGAGACATGTTTGGCTCTCTTGCTGGGCTTGCCCTCTCGCTACGGTGGTTACGGGCTGGGTGTGCCGGAGATGAATGCTAAGGTGCCGATCCCCGCAAAATTTAGTAAGCGAACCACATATCGCGAATATCACTGCGATCTATATTGGTCTGAGCAGAACGTTGCCATCGAATACAACAGCCGTGAGTTCCATGTGAACGAACTTGCCGTAGAGCGGGATGCATCACGCATCAACAATCTCAAAGCTGCAGGGATTGATGTCCTTGCTGTTACTCGCGCGCATGTCGCCGACCACGTGAAGTTCGATGCCATTGCCCATTCCGCGGCAAGCCTCATGGGAAAGCGCATCAGGATCGCCTATGCCGACATCGATGAGCGTCGAATGAGCTTGCGCAAGCAGCTTTTCTCTAAGGATCCCTGGTGTTGAGCCGCCTTGCTAGCTGTTTCAGGTTGCGAGGGTTGACGTCCCTGCGGCAACCGCCTTGGTGTCAGGCTGATTTGAGCGCTGCTTCGGGGTGCCAAGAACGATGGTCTCGTGGGTATCGCCTTGGTGTTGGGCGATTTGGCTGTTGTTCGAGGGTCTTCCTTTGGGCTGGTGCTACGTCTGCCTATTGCTTCGTCGTGTCTATAAGGTTGTTTTGGTTGATGTGGCAAGATTCGCGCGTCATGCATCCTCTTTTCGCCGATTGCGCGAAAAGAGGCGCCTCCCTGGCAACGTTTGCGCGAAATGCATGCTTTTCGCGCTGAAGCTGGCAAGATCTTCGTCCCATGTATCCGTTTCGGGGTGCAATCGGGCGATTTCGGATACATAGCGCGCGAATCTTGCCGGGGCGTTTTCGTGCCGAGGGTCCTGGAATCATGCATGGGGCTAAGATCTTGCCAGCGCTCGGTGCTGCGTGGGCCTCTTCGCTCCAGTGGGCAGAATAAGGGCCCGTGCCGTGTGGGAAGAGGGCATGTGCATGCAGACTGCCCATGCTCTGCGTCAGCCTCCCTCGATATGAAGAAAGCGCCCTCGGGCGCTTTCTTCATATGCTATGCAATTTGCGGCGTCAGGCGACGCCAGGCTGACTTCTTGCGACTTATTGCAGCAAGAAGTCAGCAGAAAGGGGCCAAGGGACCAGTTTCGAGGCGCCTCGGCGAAAAGTCGGTCGAGGGCCACTCCCTTTTGGCGGCGTGATCGTTTGGCGGAAGGCCGCTGGCGTGATCATTTAGCGGAAGACCGCCTGCCTGATCGTTTAGCGGAAGACCGCCGGCGCGATCGCGGAAGGGCTACTCGATTTTGCCGTAGCGCTCTTCGGTGATTTGGTCGAGCGTCTTGCCCTGGGTCTTGGGGCACCAGATAACGCCCACAACCAGGGAGATAAGAAGAACGACGCACATGATAACAGCTGCGGGGAAGAAGCCGGCAGGATTCGTGGAGATGTCGCCCATGATGGCGCCAACGCCTACAAGTGACCAAATGCCCAAAGCGCCACGAACCAAGAAGAACATGATGCCCTGCGCGCCGCCGCGGTACTGCGTGGGGAAGAGCTCGGTGCCCCACAGAGCGTAGAAGCACTGGGCGGAGAAACCAGCGGAAATACCCCACAGGATTACGTATACCCAAAGAACCCAACCCATGGATTCGGTGTCACCGCTCTGGATGGCAAGGCCGAATACGGCAATAGCAATCCAGGACAGCAGCGCCAGCAGCGCAGAGGTGCCGAACAGTACGCGGTGAGAGATAACGTCGCCGAAGCGGCTGAAGATTGCCAGCGAGCAGACCGCAACCAGTACCCACTGAACTACGCCCAGGAGGCTCTGGCCGGTTGCATCGATGTTGCCGGCAGCAGCGTAGAGGTACGGCATGAACTGACCGTTGGTACCTGCAGCCAGGTTCCAGGTCAGGTACACGGCAACCAGGAAGATGATGGTCTTCACGTTCACGGGGTTCTTCAGAGCGGTTGCCATCATCTTGCCGAAGGACTGCTTCTCGGTGGCAGAAGCGTTCTTCTCGGCCCAGTCGGCGGATTCCTGCAGCTGACGCTGAAGGTTCCAAGCGATAAGGGCAACGATGAACAGAACCAGGAACAGCAGGCGGGTTGCCAGCATACCGTCAAACGGGCCGTAGGTGCCTGCGGGGAGCAGGGTGGTGCCATCTGATTCGAAGCCAGGGATGATGAAGCTCATAACCAGCGAAAGGATGAAGATGATAGCAGGACCGCAGCTCCATGCGAATTGGCTGATGCCGATGTTGGAAGCGCGCTTCGTGGAGGTAGACGTCTCGGAGATGTAGCTCCAGGAAGCGGGAACGCCAGCGCCTACGGAAAGGCCGGAGAGCACGACGCCTACTACGACCATGGGCAGGTTCACGGCAACCATGGCGATGAATACGCCGGCAGCGTAAACCAGCAGATTGTACTTATAAATAGTGGTACGGCCGAACTTGTCGGTCAGGAAGCCGCCGATCAGTGCGCCAACTGCAGCGCCGAAGGCGTTTGCGCCGATAGCGCCCAGGATTGCGGTCCAGGCGGAGCCGAAGTTGAATGCAGCGGCCCAAGCAGTAAGGGCAAGGCTGCTGGCTACGATGCAGCCAGAGTCAAGGAAGTTGGTCAGGGAAACCGCCATGGTTCCCTTGCGTTCTTGGGAAAGCGCCAATGCTTTACCTTTCTAGTCGAGGTGGAATGCGCAGGGCAGGTCTACGGAAACGGGCGAATTGTCCGCATTTGTTTCCATGACGCTTGCCATGAAATCCCACCATTTCTTGCAAATATCGGTCTTGGCGGACTCGGCATAGCGTTCGGGGTCGTCAAGCTCGATATATCCGAAGAGGATGTTGGTTTCCTCGTCGATGAAAATGGAGTAGTTGTGCCCACCGTATTCGTGGAGCATGTTGGCCATTTCGGGCCACAATTCGTTGTGACGCTTCTCGTACTCTTCGGCAAAGCCCGGATAGAGCTTCATCTTGAAGCCTGAGATAGTGCGCCCATCAGCAGTTTTGCGGATAGTCATCGAAGTGCCGCCTTAGTCCAGGAACTCATCGTTGACGGTGAGGCCGAAATCGATGCCGATCTGGCGCAGGCCCTCGTCGGAAATGGTGTTCAGGAATTCGTCGGAGCCACCATTCATCTGGCGAGCGCGGCGATATACATCGGCAGCCTTTTCGATGGTGTGCATCAAACCGAAGGTGGTGTCGAAGTCGGGGCCGGAAACGAACAGGCCGTGCTGGGCCCAAACAGCTGCCTCGTACTTCTTCATAAGTTCGGAGGTTGCCTTCGCAATCTCAGCGCCACCGGGAACCATCCAAGGTACAACGCCAACGCCAGAGGGGAATACCACGATGCATTCAGTCATTGCCTTCCACAGGGCGCGCGTGAAGTAGCGTGCATCAAGCGGGCATACGAACGTCATGGCAATAACGTTGATGGGATGAGCGTGGTAAATTACGCGGCATTCGTTGTTGGTTGCCTCCATGCGCACGGCATGGTTCATGAAATGCGTGGGGAACTCGGAAGTGGGCTTACCGCCGTCGGTCAGGCCCCATACGATGCGCCAGGAATCGCCGGCGTCATTGATTTCGACGATGCCGATGTTGTGGGAAGGGTCGCTCATGACGTTGCGCATATAGCGGCCAGAGCCGGTGGTAAGGAAGAACGCGCCGCGCAGGCTATCTGCCTGTACACCCATGTTCACCCACTCGCCGGGAGTTGAGTTGAAGAAGGGGCGAGCCTGCTCTACTTCCTCTTCCTTCATGCGGTAGGTAAGGTTGCCGCCATTGCGCTCGTGCCAGCCCTGCTGCCAACCGTCGTCGCACAGACGGCAGAAGCCGCGTACGAAGGCCAGCTGCTCGACGGCAACGCCAGAAACTGCGCCGCGAGCTGCGGAAACGCCGCTTTTAAGCGTATCCATAGCACTGTCGATAATATCCATCATTGTCCTTTCGTTCTGAAGTACCGAATGATCGGTTTCGGAAAAGCCGCTCGGGCAAGTGGCCTTTTCGAAGCGCATTCGGCGCATGTTTGCGGAGTTGAAACTCGGCGCCAGATGTTTTCGGCATGGGGCTTTTCGGCGCCGGATACCCCGGCGAGGGCCTTCCGGTACCCGATGCGCCCTCTGCCATGGCTCCCTCGGCGCCGGGTGTTCCCGGTCATGACTTCTGGGCGCAGAAAGCGCCCCTCGGGAAGAGGGGCGCTGAAAAATGCGCAGGGGCTTACTGGCGCTTGGAGAGCACCTCGTCTTCGTAAGCCTTAACCTCGTCCCACAGCTGGTCTTCGGCAACTACGCCCTGACGTGCGCAGTACTCGTCCCAAACCGCGGTCCAAGGCATGGTCTTGAACTGCTCGGTAACGATCATCTTCTCGGAGAACTGGTAGGTATCCTGCAGCTCCTTCAGGCGACCCCATGGCTGCAGCAGCTCGAACAGCAGGCACTTTTCCATGGCACGCATGCCGGTAGCCCAAGCGCCGATGCGGTTGATGGAAGCGTCGAAGAAGTCCATGCCGATGAGGACCTTGTCCATACCCTCGGGGCAGCGAACAACCTCAGCAGCGATGTCCTTGATGGAATCCTCGAACAGAACAACGTGGTCGGAGTCCCAATGCATGGAGCGGGTAACGTGCAGCGGCACGTAGGGGAAGAACTGCAGCAGGCTGGGCAGCTTGTCGGAAATGCTTTCCATGGGGTTGAAGTGGCCCGCATCGATGAGCACTACATGGTTGCCGCCCTTCTTGGCAGCGTAGGATACGTAGAACTCCTGGTTGCCAGTGGTGAAGCCTTCAACACCGATGCCGAATACCTTCTGCTCAACCGCATCGATAACATGCGGGGTTTCGAAGGAATAGATTTCATCGAGGGAATCCTTCAGGCGTGCGCGCAGGCCATAAGCGTCGGCGGCGTAGTCCTTCAGGCCGTCGGGAATCCAGAAGTTGTTCAGGACCATATCGTCCATTTCCTCGCCGATGCGCTCTGCGATCTGGCGGCAGGCGATGCAGTGACGGATCCAGAAATCACGCACGTCCTTTTCGGGGCTGGAAACGGTAAGGCCTTCCTTTACCAGCGGGTGGCTGAACAGGGTGGGGTTGAAGTCGATGCCGAAGCCGTTCTTCTTTGCCCAGGTTACCCAAGGCTCGAAGTGCTTGTACTCAAGCTTGTCGCGGTCAACCCAGGGGTTTTCCTCGGTGAAGATAGCATAGCTTGCGTGCAGGTTGATGCGCTTTTTGCCGGGGATCAGGCTTGCTGCCTTCTCGAAGTCGGCCATGAGCTGTTCGGGGGTGGCAGCGCGGCCAGGGTAGTTGCCCGTGGTCATGATGCCACCGGAAGCTGCATTATCGTCGCCCTGGTCGAAGCCGACTACGTCGTCGCCTTGCCAGCAGTGCATGGAGATGGCCTTGTTTGCCAGGGTCTCGATCACTGCCTCGGTGTCGATGCCCTGCTTGGCGTACGCTTCGCGTGCCAATTCGTACATAGTGGTCATGAATGCTCCTTATCTGTACCTAAAAGGTTGGTTACTGTTATTCAAAGCGCTTCACGTCGAATGACGTTGCGATAGCATCGCGGACGCTTTGGAGGTCGGGGAATGCGCCGTCGGCGATCATCTGCACGGCAAGGTTGCCCAAGCTCGTTCCCTCAACTGGACCGGCGAACACGGGAATGCCGCACGCGCGCGTGGTGAGTTCGTTCAGATATGCGTCTTGGCAGCCGCCTCCAACGATGTTGATGGAAGTGTAGGTGCGTCCGGTAAGTGATGCCATTTCCGCAATGGATTCCGCATAGCAGGAGGAAAGGCTTACATATACGCAGCGCATAAGCTGGCCGACGGTTTGGGGCACGTCCTGCCCGGTTTCGAAGCAGGCGCGGCGAATCTCGTCGATCATGGAATCGGGTGCCAGGAAGCGGTCGTCGTTCACGTTCACGTGGGCTTCGAAGTTGCCTGCCTCTTTTGCGTGGGCAATGAGGTCGGGGAAGCCCCACTCGATTGCCTCATGCGTGAAGGGGGGCAGCTCGCCTTCATCGGCTTGCTGATGGGTGTCTTTGCCATCTACATAGGAAACGCCATTCAGCTCGCGGCGGATAGACTGGATCATCCACAGGCCCATGATGTTCTTTAGGAAGCGGAAGCGCAGCTCGAAGCCGCCTTCGTTGGTGAAGTTCTGGAAACGGGAGGCATCTGAGGTGATGGGGCCTTCGTTTTCAACGCCCAGCAAGCTCCAGGTGCCCGAAGAAAGGAACACGGCATCGGCATCGCGCGCGGGAACGGCCAGGTAGGCGCTGCCCGTGTCGTGCGTAGCGGGCGCGATGATATGCGTGGGGTAGCCGATCTTCTCTTCGATTTCGGCGGTGACGGCACCCAGATCGGTACCGGGCATAACCACGTCGCAGAACATGCTGCGCGGAATGCCGAATGCCTCCAAGATGGTTTCGTCCCACTGCTGGGTGCGTGCGTTCATCAGGCACGTGGTGGAAGCGTTGGTGTATTCGTTGGCTTTGGCGCCGGTTAGCAGGAAAGCCAGGTAGTCGGGGATCATCAAAAACGTTTCAGCGTTTTCGATCTGCTCGGGGTGCTCACGCTGGAGCGCCAGCAGCTGATAGATGGTATTGAACGGCTGGCGCTGAATACCCGTGCGGCGATATACCTCATCGGGCGAAACGATAGCATCTGCTACGGCGTACATGCCGCTGGTGCGCTCATCGCGGTAGGCAACCGCATCGCCGAGCATGTTGTCTTCGGCATCGAGCAGCACGAAGTCGACCGCCCAGGTGTCGATACCCACGGTTTTGGGCGCATAGCCGGCTTCTTTGCATTTCGCCAAGCCGGCAACGGTTTCGCGGAACAGCATATCCACGTCCCAGCAGTCGTGACCGCCGGAGCGTTTCTGGATGTTGTCGAAGCGATGGATCTCGGTAAGTTCGATGGTGCCCTGCGGGGTAACCTCGCCGATAACCACGCGGCCGGAAGAAGCGCCGATATCGACGGCGGCATAGCAGTTGGTTTTGATTTCCATTAGTTATCCCCCTCTGCTTCAACGCCGATTTGCACGATCTGCATTACGTTGGTGGGGCGCGGCGAAGGCGCAGTTGGGTCGAAGCTTACAGCGTCGCCCGTTTGGCCGATGCGGGGAGAAGTGGTGCGGTCTCCCAAAGTGAATACGCAGATATCGCCTTTGTTCACGAAGTTCTTTTTCACAACGACGCTGCGAGCTTGCTCAAGAACGTACGAGGCATCGCCAACGACTTTGCCCAAAAGCGGCGTAACGCCCCAGTTCAGCTGCAAGGAGCGGCGATATTCTTCCGAAGTGGTTACTGCATAGATGGGCATCTTCGGACGGTAATTGGAAACGATGCGGGCCGTGCGGCCGGTCATCGTAGGGGTAACGATGCAGCAAGCGCCCACGTTTTCTGCGGCGGTTACAGCAGCCAAGCCCACAACAGCGGAAATGCTCTTCTGCTCCGCGTTGCGGTTAGGGATGGAGCCTTCGTCGTAGATGTGCGATTCGCTTGCCTCGGCAATGCGCGCCATAGTTTGCACTGCGGGAACCGGGTACATGCCGATGGCGGTTTCGCCGGAAAGGGTAACGGCATCGGTGCCGTCGTAGATGGCGTTTGCCACGTCGGCAACCTCTGCGCGCGTTGGGCGGGGGTTGCGGATCATGGAATCGAGCATCTGCGTGGCGGTGATAACCGGGCGGTAAGCGCGATTGCAGGCTTTGATGATCTTCTTTTGAAGGTGCGGAACCTGGTTAGAGGGAACCTCTACGCCCAAGTCGCCGCGGGCCACCATTACGGCATCGGAGACTTCGATGATTTCTTCGATGTGATCTACTGCGTGCGCATTTTCGATTTTTGCCACGATGCGAATGCTTTCGCCGCCGTTCTCGGCGAGGAATGCGCGAATGGCGCGCACGTCTTCACCGCAGCTTACGAACGATGCTGCTACGAAATCGACACCCTGCTGAATGCCGAACAGGAGGTCTTCCTTGTCCTGCTCGGTCATAACGGGCAGGGGCACGTTGGTGCCAGGCAAGTTCAGCTGTTTGCATTCGCCGAGCATGCCGGAGTTCTGAACGGTGCACTGGATGTCGGATCCCAGGACACGATCAACGGCGAGTTCGATCAAGCCGTCGTCGATAAGGATAATGGTGCCAGGCTCAACATACTTATAAAGCCCTTTGAATGTTTGGTGCACGCGGCGGGAAGTGCCAGCAATGTCTTCTTCGGTGAGGAAGAAGTTGTCGCCCGCGCGGAGCAGCACAGGCTCGTTGCCCTCAAGCTTGCCGGTGCGGATGGAAGGCCCTTTCGTATCGAGCATGAGGGCGCAGGGTGCGTCCAGTTCGCGACGGACCTTTTTCAGGCGGTCCATACGTGCTTTATGCTCGGCATGGGAGCCATGCGAGAAGTTGCAGCGGGCAACGTCCATGCCTGCTAGCACAAGATTTTTCAATGCTGACTCAGAGTCTACAGCGGGACCCAAAGTGCAGATGATCTTGGTTCGCTTCATCATGGGGATGATGCGCCTTTCGACCGTGCGGTAAACGCCCGTTCATAGGGTAAGTTCGACCGCTAAACGACAATACGTTCAGAATTGTAAACGAAAATTAAGAAGTATGCTTGTGTTCATCGTTTTTTCTAAAGCTGCATACGTTCCGGCGGGTGTTGGCTGCGCTCGTCTGGGCGCCAATTGCGCCGGCTCGTGTTACGCGGAGTGTTACGCGCACCGTTCCGATGCTGCCGTAGGCGCCAGTCGTGGTAGTCTGATGGGGAGAATCGAAAGGCGGCCATTATGACCTGCAGCAACCCGAATGCCACCGAATCGGCAAACGTAACCGAGAAGCTGAAAGCCCATGCGCGAGAGCTCGAGCCTTACGTTATCGAGCGGCGGCGCCACTTCCATGCGTATCCCGAATTGAGCGCTCGTGAGGTCTCCACTTCGCGCACGATTGCCGAAGAGCTCGATAAGCTTGGTGTCGAATATGTGCGAGCGGGGGGAACGGGGCTCATTGCCACCATCAAAGGCACCGCGCCCGATGCATATGACGAAGAGGGCAAGCCGCGCCGTCGCATTGCACTTCGAACCGACATGGATGCGTTGCCCGTTTTGGAGCAGACCAAGCTCCCCTTCGCGTCGCGGAACGAAGGGGTTATGCATGCCTGTGGCCACGACTGCCACATGGCAATGATGCTCGGCGCTGTTCATCTGCTTTTGGGCATTCGCGACCAACTGCATGGCGAGGTGCGTGTTCTGTTCCAGCCAGCGGAAGAGATATCGGTCGGTTCGCGCAAGATGATCGCCGAGGGTGCGCTCGATGGGGTAGATACCATTTACGCTGCCCATATTTGGAGCGAAGTGGAAGCGGGTACTATTTCCGCCGAAGCGGGGCCGCGCATGGCTAATTGCGACTGGTTCCGCATTGATGTCGCGGGCGCTAGCGCACATGGCGCCATGCCCCACAAGGGCGTCGATGCCATTGTTGTGGGCGCAGCGGTTATCGAAGCGCTGCAGGTTATCGTCAGCCGCGACGTTTCCCCGTTTGATCCTGCGGTTATCACGATCGGCGAATTCCATGGCGGTGTTGCGCGAAACATCATGGCGGGCACAGCGTACCTAACGGGCACGGTTCGCTCGTTCACGCCCGAAGTGCGCGATTACATCAAGGAGCGTATGGCCCACGTGGTTGAAGAAGTGGCGCTTTCGTATGGTGCGACTGCGAAGTTCGAGTGGACGTACGGCAATTCGTGCCTGGTGAACGACGAGGCTTGCGCCGCACGTGCGCAAAAGGCTATCGCGAAGGTTCTAGGCGAAGAGGCGCTTTGCCATTACGAGGGCACGCTTTCGGGCGAAGACTTCACCGAGTACCTGGCAAAGGTTCCCGGCGTGCTCGTGTTTATTGGCGCTCATAACCCGGAAGTGGGCGCAACGTATCCGCAGCATAGTTGTTTCTACAATGTCGACGAAAGCGTTCTGGTAGGTGGCTCGCTTGCCGCGGCGCAGTACGCCTTCGATTTCCTCTCTGAAGAATAGAGGGGCTGCAGTTTTCGGTCTTGCTGCCTTGCCCACTTGTTTCATTGATTTGCGACGCCGCCCCTTGCTCGGGGCGGCGTCGCTTTTTGTGCGGTGGGGCGCCCGGCCTGCCGCTTGGCCATTTTCCCGTTCGTATGGCACTACCGCTTCCCGTGCCCGCCCGATACGATTTTTCCATCTGACCAACACATGAACGAGGGGAGCGGTCATGAATGCCAGGCACGACATGCACAGAACGGAAAGTCGCACCGAAGGCGGCTTCGCAAAGACGTCCCCGCGCTTCGGCGTGGTGACAGCGCAGGGCGGTTGGCGCAAGGTGACGTGGGGCATCGTCGCAGGGGTGGCAGCCGTTGCCACCGCGGGGTCGCTGATGGTGCCGAGCGCCGCGATCGCGGCCGAGTGGGTCGATGTAGGCGGCACCCAGTACAACGCCGGCACCGCGGCGGGCGACGACGCCGGCACCTGGAGCTGGGACGGCGCCGACGACATGAAGCTCAACGGCTACAACGGCGGCGAGATCAAGGCCGCCGGCAAGCTCAACGTTGCCTACGAGGGCAAGAACACCGTGAAAACTGACCCCGATTCCGCCGGAGCTGCCATCAAAGCGGAGAACGGCGCCAGCCAGAAAGCAGAGTTGAACATAACGAGCTCGAAGAGTTCAGATGAGCTCAATGTGACAGCCGAGGCCGATGCAATTAAATCCTCAGGTGATCTCTCCATTTCAGGTCCGGGCACCGTGAACACCACAAGTACCCGCTCCGACGGAATTGAGGCAAAGGGCGATCTCTCTATCACGGGCTCGGGTACCGTGAATGCGACAGGTGGTACTGAAGGCATCCAATCTGGGGGCAATGCCACCATCGACTCCTCTGGCACCGTGATCGCAAAAGGGGAGCGGAGAGGCATTGCCGCAGGTAGCGACCTGATCATCAAAGGCGGTGGCAAGGTAGAGGCGAGCTCTGCCGAGGACGAGGCGATTCGGGCCGAAGGTAACATCGAGATTTCAGGCGGCGGCAAGGTGGGGGCAAGCTCTATCGAGGATAATGCGATTCGGGCCAGCGGCAACATCGAGATCTCGGGCGGCAGTCAGGTCAAGGCAAGCTCCGAGGAAGACTATGCCGTTGAGGCCAAGGGCAGCCTCACGGTCTCGAACGCTTCCCTTAACGCACATGGTGTTGGATATGGCGTCTATACCTACAAGGGCATCACGCTCGATGGCGCGACCGTAACGGTCCGTGCAAGCGCAGGGAGCGACGATGTCAGCGCCCTCTTCACCGATGAGGACGACATCGTCATCAAGAACGGCTCGATCGTGGATGCGCTCGCAGAAGGTAGATTCTCGGTTGCAATCTCCACCAGAAACTACTATCCCAACGACGCGGGTGGCCACATCTACATCAGCGACTCCGTCGTCAAGGCAATAGCCCGATATGCTGAGACTGGCGGCGACGGCCCCGACCATTACAGCGGAGGCCAGGATGGCGAGGCCATCCCTGAGCGCGAGGGCATGAACATCGGCATCTTCGCCCAGACCAGTGAGGGCATCACGCCCGCAACCATCTCGATCGTCCGCAGCAAGGTCACGGCCGCGGGTGACACGGCGGCGATCTTCGCCCTTGCTATGGGCGCGGACGGCAAGGCGATCGGCACCATCGAAATCGAAGGCGCCACCATCCTGACACCTGAAGGCGGCAAGGTCATTGACTATCGCAACAAGGAAGAGCTCAGCGACGGCATCGTTTACGAGGCAGGCCAAACCATTGGCACGGGCGATGTTGTAGTCGACTCCCCCTATGACGAAGCCGTCGCCAAGAGCGCGGTAATCGCACCTCCCGAGGAGACCAAGCCCGAGGCTAATCCCGAGGAGACCACGCCCGTGGTGAAGCCAGCCAAGCAGCAAACGCTCGTGACGAGCACCAAGGCCGAGCCTGCGGAGGCAAAGAAGAACCTTCCTGCGACGGGGGACGCATCGCCTGTAGGGCTTGCTGCCACAGCTTTCGCTGGCGTGGCTGCGGCATTCGCGAGCTTGGCCGCCCTGCTGGCCGGGTTCGTTTCTCGCCGCAAGCGAGAATAAGAGTTGCGATTCGGGCGAAGCGCACGTTTCGCTTAGACGATTTGCTTAATGTGGCTGGTGCCAGTGTGGTTCCAGCCACACTATTTCAGCATGAATTCCTTCAGCCCCGAGCGGCTGGTTATTCCCAGCTTCGCATACGTTGTTGAGAGCCTGTTTTTCACCGTACCGCGTGAAATCCCCATATGATCTGCGATTTCAGTGTTAGACCAACCACGGCACGCCAGCATCGAAATGGCGAATTCCGTTGTGGTAAGACTGTCGGCAACGGTTTTGTGTGCTGCGGGGTTATGGACATGCCGCCATCCGCGGCTGAATCGGTAGGTGATTTCGATTACCCGTGCAAATTCGCGCGGGTAATCTTTTTTGAGGCACGCTTCAGGCAGACCCTGAAGAAGGCCGTGGTGTTCCCCAATTGTTTCGATCAGGTCGTCTGCTTGGGCTATGCGCCAAGCTTCCATAAAGTGGCGTTCTGCCTTTTCGGGCTGTCGTTTGCTCATCCAGCCCATTGCCGCCACAAGATGAAGGAACATTTCCGAAATGGGGTAGCGCGCCTGCTTCATCCCCAGGGCGTTTTCTGCCATTCCTATGCAGCGGCCGTAATCGCCGGCAAGGTAGGCCTGATGAGCCATGGCGTAGGTCGCGAATAGGCGAAGACCTTCAGGTAGCAGAGGCGCAACTTTGTAGAAATCATCTGCCGTTACGGGCGGCTTCAGGTGCAGCAGGACGCTCGATGAGGCCGTGAATAGTAAATAGGCGGCGCGTTCTTGGTCTCCGTATTCGTCGTTCAGGTGTTCTTCTGATGATGCCAGGTTGAGCAGGCAGGCGCGAGCGGCTTGGGCGTGGTCGAGCGACAGGTTTGCGAACCCGCAGATGAAACATGATGAAACGCGCAATGCTAAGACTTCGGAGGTAAGGAAGGGCTCTGCAAGACGGCATGCTTCGTCGGCGTTGCCGCGAAAATAAGCGGCTTCTGCCAACGCGATGGTTCGGTAGTCACTGTCGGGCATGGCATCGATGACACTATTGAGGTGCCCCGGTTCGAAAGACGAGCAGATGAGCGGCATGGGGGCGTGCCATATGTTCGGCTGGGGGTTGGCCACGGTGCCTCCTCGAAATATGTGTATTACCGGTTTAGCTGTTCGGGGCGGGGCGGGACGAAGGCTGGGCATCCGAAAGGCGGACGGCCCCAAACGCCAGCGCTCCCAAAAGGC
>ERZ1026856.1024-NODE-1024-length-14974-cov-4.905825_pt1 | contig 14974 bp, 15 predicted proteins | sample MGYA00380158_ERZ1026856 | MGnify/ENA primary metagenome ERZ1026856 (study PRJEB33269, sample SAMEA4719794) | human gut metagenome | biome: human-associated habitat; feature: organic feature; material: feces | place: Cameroon | collected 2013-10 ...
CTGCCGGGCGAGACCGTCGTGATCCAGAACGGCCGCATCTACATCGACGGTACGCTGCTCGAGAGTGATCAGATCTCCGACATCTCCCTCGGCGGCATCGCGGAGAAACCGGTCGAACTGATGGAAGACGAGTACTTCCTGATTGGAGACAATGCAGACTCCTCCGAGGACAGCCGTTTCATCAATGTCGGCAACGTCAAACGCTCGCAGATCCTCGGACGCATCTGGTTCCGGCTGCTGCCGTTTAAAAAAATCGGCCTCATCAGGTGATACGGCCCCCTAAGCTCGTTTCAAAAGATCGAGCGTCTGGCCCGTCCGCAGATCGTAGTCTGTATGGCTCCTCAGGCCGTCACGTAAGCTCAGTCAATGATGATTTATATAGAAGTATAGAAGATAGGTGAATTATGACGATTCAATGGTATCCCGGCCATATGGCCAAAGCAAAACGAAACATCCGCGAGGACCTGAAGCTGGTCGACCTCGTCATCGAGGTTATCGACGCCCGCTGTCCGGAATCCTCCCGTAATCCGGACGTCGACAGCTTCGCGAAGGATAAGGCCCGCATCCTCCTCATCAATAAGGCGGATCTCGCGGATCGTCGTGAGACGAAGCGCTTCGCAGACTACTTCGCCGCCCGCGGCTACTATACACTCGAAATCGACGCGCGAAACAAGGGCAGCTTAAAGAAGCTGAACCCGCTCATCGATGAGGCGACGAAGCCGCTCGTCGAGAGGAACCTGAAGCGTGGCATCAAGACCCCGGTCATCCGTGCGATGGTCCTCGGCGTGCCGAACGTCGGCAAGTCCACCTTCATCAATTCCTATGTCGGGAAATCCATGGCGAAGACCGGAAACAAGCCGGGCGTCACCCGTGGTAATCAGTGGATCAATGTCAATAAAAAGCTGCAGCTGCTCGACACCCCGGGTATCACCTGGCCGAAGTTCGAGCGTGAGATCGTCGGACTGAATCTGGCCCTCATCGGCTCCATCAACGACCAGATCCTCAACATTGACGAGCTCGTATTCTACCTCATCAAGTACCTCGTGCGCTATTACCCGGAGGCACTGATCGCACGCTACGGCAGCTCCCTCGAAGGCCTCGAGGAAGCGATCCAGGTCTTCGACGAGATCGGTCGTCGCCGCGGCTGCATCATGAAGGGCGGCAACATCGACTACACGAAAACCGCGAAGATCATCCTCGACGACTTCCGTAGCGGACGTCTCGGCGCCATCACCCTCGAGCACGTCCCGACCAGCGCCGGCCAGGCGGTCTCTGACACCCTGGTAGAAACTGAATAAGCGAGAGGCCAGAGGGTCTGACCCACGCGTAAATTCTGCGACCTCCTTCCGGCTTTCAGAAGGGGGTCTGACCCCTGTAAGTAAATCAATAATTAAGAAAGAGGAATTTCATGGCGAGAGAACTGAAGGGCGAGCGTCTGGAGAAGGAGCTCGCGCGCTTAGCAGCGATGCACGAATACGAAAACGCACACGCCGATGTCCGCTTCATCGCCGGCATCGACGAAGCCGGCAGAGGTCCGCTGGCGGGCCCGGTCGTGGCCGCCTGCTGCATCCTCCCGAAGGATGCCGTGATCCTCTATCTTAACGATTCGAAAAAGGTGACCGCGCTTCGCCGCGAAGCGATGCTGCCGGAAATCAAAGAAAAGGCCATCGCCTACGGAATCGGCATCATAGATGAGAAACGCATCGATGAGATCAACATCCTTCAGGCAGATTACGAAGCGATGCGCATCGCCCTTCAGCAGACGAGCGCGATGCTCCAGGCGAAAGGCCTCGCCGATGCACCAGGGCTTCTCCTGAACGATGCCGTCACGATTCCGGGCGTCGACATCCCGCAGGAATCGATCATCAAGGGCGACGCGAAGTCCGTCTCCATCGCCGCCGCCAGCATCCTCGCGAAAGTCACGAGGGATCACCTCATGGAGGAGTACGACGCGCTGTACCCGGAATACGGCTTTGCCCGTAATAAAGGCTACGGCACGAAAGAGCACATCGAAGCTCTGAAGCGCCTCGGCCCTTGCCCGATCCACCGTCATTCATTTATTGGGCATTTCGTTTGATAATTCAATCAAAGAGTACTGTTCAGACAGGCGCATGGAGGACCGGCAAGCGAAGTCATACGAAGAGGTCGTGAAAAATCAAGTCGGGTCCCCTTAGCGGCACTTGGTACTATTTTCCTTAGCACCCTCTGCAACACTGAGTTTTCATAAAGAAAACTCAGTGATTGCGGAGGGCCTAGTGCCGCTTAGGGTCCCCGACTTAGAGTTTTCCGAGCTCGTAGTACTGTACTTCGATTGCCGGCCCTCCGATGCACCTGTCTCCAAGAAAGTAAAGGTGCACCATGTACTTCAAAGGAGTCCCGGAAATATTCAAGCAGAAGCCCGCAACCGAAGCGCCATCGAAGAAGCGCTCCGACGCGCGTCGCGGCAACCACGCAGATGGTGTTCGCGGGGAAGACATGGCCGCGGCGTACCTCGAGACGGCGGGCTACCGTATACTCGAACGGAACTGGCGCTTTCACCGGAACGAAATCGACATCATCGCGATGGAGGACGATACCCTCGTCTTCGTCGAGGTGAAGAAACGCCAGGACAGCGCCCACGGCTACGGCTGCGAGGCCGTCGACCATGCGAAACAGCAGCGGATCCGCCGGGTAGCAGAAGCATATCTCAGCTACACGAAGCGATCTCAGACCGAAACGAAGTGTCGCTTCGACGTCGTCTCGATCGACGATGACAAGATACAACTGTTTCAAAACGCATTTTAGTATGCTATACTCATGATAAGTTTGTGCATTTTATGGAGGCAGGCATGTTAGCAAAAGATTGTAAGCGTAAAGTCATCCTGACGGGCGATCGTCCGACCGGAAAACTTCATTTAGGACACTATGTGGGTTCTCTCCAGCGGAGAGTACAGCTTCAGAACTCCGGCCAGTTCGACGAGATCAACATCCTCGTTGCCGACGACCAGGCGCTCACCGATAACTGGGATAACCCGAAGAAGGTACGTGATAACATCATCGAGGTCACCCTCGATTATCTCTCTGCAGGTATCGACCCGGATAAGTCCTTTATCTGCATTCAGTCCGGTATCCCGGCGCTGCACGCACTGACGTTCTACTATATGAACCTCGTAACCACCCAGCGTCTCTCCAGAAACCCGACCGTCAAGTCCGAGATGCTCATGCGTGGCTTTAACGGCAGCGAGTCGGAGGATGACAATGTTGCCGGCCTTCCAGCCGGGTTCTTCACCTATCCGGTATCGCAGACCGCTGATATCACAGCGTTCAAGGCGACCACCGTACCAGCCGGTGAGGACCAGATGCCGATGATCGAGCAGGCACGCGAGATCGCGCACCGCTTCAACACGATCTACAAGTGCGATGTGCTCGTCGAGCCGGATATCCTGATCCCGGAGAACGCAGCCCAGCGTCGTCTTCCGGGTATCGATGGCAAGGCGAAGATGTCGAAGTCCCTCGGCAACGGTATCTTCCTGTCCGACGACGCCGCGACCGTAAAGAAGAAGGTCATGAGCATGTACACGGATCCGACCCATATTAACGTTGCAGATCCTGGTCATGTCGAGGGCAATATGGTCTTCACCTACCTCGACGCCTTCCTGCGTGATGACAGCCAGTTCGCAGACTATCTCCCGGATTATCAGAACCTCGAGGAGATGAAGGAGCACTACCAGCGTGGTGGTCTCGGCGATATGAAGTGCAAGAAGTTCCTTCTCAAGGTCATGGAGGATATGCTTCAGCCGATCCGTGAGAACCGTGCGAAGTGGGAGACCAACATCAACGACGTCTATGACATCCTGAAGGCCGGTACCGATCACGCGGTACAGGTGACGAACCAGACGCTTCACGAGTGCCGCGAAGCGATGCAGATCAACTACTTCGATGATAAGGACGCGATGGTGAAGAGCTGGGAGTCCTGGCTGAACGAGAGCCATACGAAGAACTGATGGGCACCTGGAAGTCCCGCGGGCTCCGCGGCTCACAGCTGGAGGAGCTCATCAACCGGACGAACGAGGCCTACCTCGAGAAGAAGCTGGCGGTCGTGCAGAAGATTCCGACGCCGATCACGCCGATCAACATGAACGAGGACCATACGCAGATCACACTGGCCTACTTCGATCAGAAGTCCACGGTCGACTACATTGGCCTCGTACAGGGCATCCCGGTCTGCTTCGACGCGAAGGAGTGTGCCACGAATTTCTGGCCGCTGCAGAATCTGCATCCGCACCAGGTCCGCTTCATGCAGGCCTTTGAGGAGCAGGGCGGCATCAGCTTCATCATACTTTCATTTACGACCCGGAAGGAGATGTACTACATTCCCTTCCGGGATATTCAGTATTTCTGGAACCGTATGCAGAACGGCGGTAAGAAATCCTTTAATATCCAGGAGATCGATCTGAATTACCGGATCCGGTCTCACAAAGATATGTTTGTGCATTATCTGGAGCCGCTGCAGCGGGATCTCGACGAGCGGGATCGCGCCGGATCGGCAGAAGAGGATGGTGCCGACATACCGTGACCGAAGCCGCATGTGCGGATCGGATATGTTCGAACGGACACCCCGGGGTGGAGGCCGCTCGACACAAAGAACGTTCGATAGACGACGGAGGAGTTTAGAGCTATGAACATTATTGTGGTTGGCTGTGGTAAGGTGGGATATTCTCTCGCCAGTCAGCTGAACAAGGAGAACCATAACGTAACGATCATTGATAACAACGAGAAGGTTCTCCGGCATGCGGTGGATTCACTGGATGTCATGGGTATCAACGGAAACGGCGCCATGCTGGCGATCCAGCAGGAGGCCGGTGTCAAGAATGCAGATGTCCTCATCGCCGCAACCGACTCCGATGAAATCAACATGCTGTGCTGCCTGATTGCAAAGAAGGAAGGTAACTGTAACACCATCGCGCGTATCCGTAACCCGGAGTACAAGGATGAGATCAACTACCTCCGTGACGAGCTGAACCTCGCGATGGTCATCAACCCGGAGATGGCGGCCGCCAAGGAGGTCGAGCGTCTGCTTCGCTTCCCGTCGGTCATGAAGATCGACAGCTTCTCCCGCGGCAAGATCGACCTGATCCGTGTCAAGGTGCCGGAGAACAGCAACATCGTCGGCATCCGCATGTATGACATCCCGCGTATTCTGAAGGTCAATGTCCTGATCTGCTCCATCGAGCGCGGCGACCAGGTCATCATCCCGAGTGGTAATGACGCCATCATGAACGGGGATGTCATCAGCTACATCGCGAGTGCGGATCAGTCCAACGAGTTCGTGAAGCAGCTCGGCATCGATTACAAGCCGATCCGCAGCTGCATGATCGTCGGTGGCGGTAAGGTCACCTACTACATCGCGAAGTACATGCACGACTCTCACATGAAGTGCAAGCTGAAGGTCATCGACTTCGATCGTGACCGCTGCGAGTTCCTCGCCGGCGAGTTCCCGGATGCGACCATCATCAACGGGGACGGTACCGACCAGGATCTCCTGATCCGCGAGGGCATCGAGAAGACCGACGCCTTCTGTTCCCTGACCGGCTTCGATGAGGAGAACATCATGCTGTCCCTCTATGCCGGTAAGCTGTCCGACGCGCGTCTCATCACGAAGATCAACCGTATCGCCTTCGAGAACGTCACCTCCGAGATGAACCTCGGCTCCGTGATCTACCCGAAGCAGATCGTCGCCGACCACATCGTACAGTATGTGCGTGCGCTAAAGAACTCCGAGGGCTCGAACGTCGAGACCCTGTATAAGATCGCGGATGGAAGAGCAGAGGCCCTCGAGTTCAAGGTGGGCAATGATCCCGCCCTCTGCAATCATACCTTCGCGGATCTGACATTTAAGAAGAACGTCCTGATTGCGGCCATCGTCCGTGGAAACCAGATCATCACGCCGCGCGGCGCCGACTTCATGCTGCCGGGTGACAGCGTCATCGTGATCACCACGAACACCGGTTTCAACGATCTCAAAGATATTCTCGCATAAGGAGCGTTCGGGAAATGAACTTTAGTATGATTATTTACGTGCTCGGATGGGTGCTGAAGCTCGAAGCCGGCATCATGATCCTGCCGATCATCTGCGCACTGATCTATCAGGAATTCTGGGCCGTACAGGCCCTCGCAGTTTCCGCCGTACTGTCGCTCGTCATCGGCACCCTGGCCACGATCAAGGGGCCGAAGCGTACCGACTATTATGCGCGTGAGGGCTTCGTCATCTGTGCACTGAGCTGGATCGTGATGTCCCTGATCGGCGCGCTGCCGTTTTATCTGACGGGTACGATTCCGTCCTACATCGATGCAGTCTTCGAGATCGTATCCGGCTTCACGACGACCGGTGCCTCGATCCTCGCGGAGGTCGAGCACCTCGGCAAGGGCCTCCTTTTCTGGCGTTCCTTCAGCCACTGGGTCGGCGGCATGGGCGTTCTCGTCCTGGTGCTCACGATCCTTCCGCTCGGCGGCGGCTACAATATGATGATCATGAAGGCCGAGTCCCCGGGACCGGATGTCAGCAAGATCGTCCCGCGTGTCGCCGATACCGCGAAGGCACTGTATAAGATCTATGCAGCATTGACCCTCTTCTGGATCGTCCTGTTCCTCCTGAGCGGCATGAGCATCTATGATTCGATCTGTATCGCCTTCGGCAGCGCCGGCACGGGTGGATTCGCCGTCCGGAACTCCGGTATGGCCGACTACAGCATGCTGAGTCAGTTCCTGATCTCGGTATCGATGATCATGTTCGGTGTGAATTTCAATGTCTACTACCTGATGCAGAAGCGGAAGTTCAAGGATGCGTTTCAGTGTGAGGAGGCGCGTGTCTACCTCGGCATCGTCGCCTTCAGTACCTTTTTCTTCGCGTTCAACATCGTGAAGATGTACGGCGGTGATTTCCTGTATGCACTGCATCACAGCTTCTTCACGGTCGGCGCGATCATCACGACCACCGGTTACTCGACCCTCGATTTCGCGACCTGGCCGCAGGCGAGCCAGATGCTGATCCTGTTCCTGATGTTTACCGGTGCCTGCGCAGGCTCCACCGGCGGTGGCTTCAAGATTTCCCGACTCATCATCATGGTGAAGGAGATCGGAAAGGAGCTGCTCGTCCTGGTGCACCCGGAGGCCGTCAAGCACATCCGCCTCGAGAATAAAAGCCTCGAGCACAGCGTCGTACGTTCCGTCAACTGTTACCTCATCATGTACGTGGTGATCTTCATGGTTTCCGTGTTCCTGATCGCATGCGCAGATAATTTCGACTTCACGACGAATTTCTCCGCGGTAGCAGCGACCTTCAACAACATCGGACCGGGACTCGCCGCCGTCGGACCGACCTGCAACTTCAGCGCCTATTCCGACTTCAGTAAGATCGTCCTGACCTTCGACATGCTCGCCGGAAGACTGGAGATCCTCCCGATGATGCTTTTATTCCTGCCGAGAACCTGGCGGAAGTCGAACTGATCATACGTTTAAAAGAAGGATGCATCGCGCATCCTTCTTTTTTTACGAGAGACCGCTCATTTATCTTAAGAATTTCGTAATGGGGTCTGACCCCATAAGCTTGATTGCGTTGCATAAACAGCACATGTTGATTATCGCTTGTTGCAATTGCGCAGATAACGCTTGATTTCGCTGTATTATTGCGTTAAACTATGGTTATGCGCAATAATTCGGATTGTGCAATGACAGTGTGCTCTGCTTCACAGATGTCCGACTTCCGGCCCGCTGGCCCCGGAATATATAAATATTTTTATTCTATTTATCATGTACGCGATGATGCGTTTATAATATATCCGGCGGATATTTATATCTTCGCGCGATGCATGGTCGCGATCTGCAGTGCAGACATTCGCTCACTTATTTTTTTACAGAAGGTATTTCTTATGGCTTTAAAATACTATGAACAGATCGATCGTGACAACACCAAAAAGCTTCGTGAATTACTCGATGAGCTTCCATATTTCTGCACGATGTATTTTCGTGGCATCGAAACGACGACGAGTTCCCGTACACGCATCGCCTATGCACGTGATCTGAAGATTTTCTTCCAGTTTCTGATTCATGAAAACCCGCTCTATAAAGACTACTCTCCGCGGGATTTTCAGCTGGAGGACCTCGATAAGCTCACGGTCACGGATCTCGAGGATTATCTCGAGTATATCAAATACAGAACAGATGTTTCCGAAGATAAAAACGGCAATAAAATCGAAAAGGAAGTCATCAACTCGAGAACCTCGCTCAAGCGTAAGGTGGCGTCGATCCGGACCTTTTACCGCTATCTGTACCGGGATCGCCTGATCAAAACGAATCCGGCGGATCTCCTGCAGATGCCGAAATTAAAGGAAAAAGACATTATCCGCCTCGATGCAAACGAGGTCGCCGATCTCCTCGATGAGGTTGAAAACGGTGAAAAGCTCACCCGCCACCAGCAGGCCTTCCACGATAAGACCGAGCTTCGTGATGAGGCTATGATGATGCTGATGCTCGGCACCGGCATCCGTGTATCGGAGTGCGTCGGTCTGAATATAAACGACGTGGACTTTAATAACGATGGTATTCACATCCATCGTAAGGGCGGCAAGGAGGTCACCGTCTATTTCGGCGACGAAGTCGAAAATGCACTCCGTCCGTATGTCGAGTGGCGGAAGCACCAGACCACGGAGCCGGGCCATGATGGCGCCCTCTTCCTCTCCCTTCGCATGCAGCGCATGAGCGTACGCTCCGTCCAGTATATGGTAAAGAAATATGCGAAAACCGTCACACCGACGAAGCATATCACACCGCATAAGCTGCGCTCCACCTATGGCACAAACCTCTATAAGGAAACCGGCGATATCTATCTCGTCGCAGATGTACTCGGCCATAATGACGTCAATACCACAAAAAAGCACTACGCCGCCCTCGAGGATGAGCGCCGACGCAGCGCCCGCAACAAGGTCCATCTGCGCTCCGACGACGAGATTTGAAAAGACCAAGTGGCAGGCTCCGTGATGGAGTCTGCCACTTTATGCTTCATTCTATTTACTTCATGCCGAGTCGTACGAGGCCGATGACCTTTCCGAGGATCTGGCAGTCCGGGACGATAATCGGGTCCATGGTATCGTTTTCCGGCTGAAGGCGGATGTGGCCCTTCTCCTTATAGAAGCGCTTCACGGTCGCACTGTCGTCGACCAGCGCCACGATGATCTCGCCGTTCTCGCAGGTGTTCTGCTGCTCTACGATCACACGGTCGCCGCTGAGGATGCCGCAGTTGATCATGGAATGAAGACCTTCTTATTCGGCAGCATATCGACCGGCATCGGATAGTAATCCGTGATGTTCTCCTCGGCAAGCAGCGGTAAACCCGCAGCTACCGTCCCTACCAGCGGAATCTCCGCAATCTCCCGCTCGGAGGAGGTCACGGTCGCACTCGCCGCACGCTCCGCAAAGGAATCACGCATCGTATCCTGACGGAACTCCTTCTCCGTGATCATCAGCGCACGTGGATGCGCCGGGTCCTTCTTGATGAGGCCCATCGTCTCGAGGTCGTTAATATACGTAAATACACTGGATGTAGACTTGAGTCCGACCGCCGCACAGATGTCACGTACGGATGGCGGATAGTTCCGCTCCAGCACGCACTGCTTGATATAGTCAAACACGGCCTGCTGCTTCGGCGTCATATGATTCGGATCTGGCTGCTTCTTATGTCTGCCCATGGTATACTCCTTTTCATTCTATGTTGCCTTCATAATACCACGAACAGGCGTTCATTGCAAGACAAATCAGAAACATCTGTACTCAGAAATGCTTTATCTCCGGAACCACGCCTTCATGACGTCGAAGATCTTCACGAGCTCCTCTTCTTCGATGACGTACGGGACCATCGAGTACATATACTTGAGGAACGGCCGGTTGAACACGCCACGCTCGTAGGCGAACTGCTGGAAGCCCTCGAGATCCGCTGAATCGTAGACCTCGACGCAGGTGCAGCCGCCCATGATCCGTACCTCGCGGATGCGTGGATCGGTGAACTCCGCCATCTCACGACGGGAGATATCCTCGATGCGCTGGATCTTCGCCATGTAGTCCTCCCGCTCGAAGATCTCGATCCCCTTCAGTGCCACCGCACAGGCGAGTGCATTGCCCATAAAGGTCGGACCGTGCATCAGCGCCTTCCGGTCATCGTCACTGTAAAACGCCTGGTAGACCTTGTGATTCGCGACGGTGACGGCGTGGCCGATGTAGCCGCCGGTGAGCGCCTTGCCGAGCACGAGGATGTCCGGGAGCACGAGATCCGCGACGAAGCGATGCCCCGTCCGTCCGAAGCCTGTCGCTACCTCATCGAAGATCAGCAGCACATCGTACTGGTCACAGAGCTCGCGTGCACGCTCGAGGAAGGCAATGTCATACATCCGCATGCCACCCGCGCCCTGCAGGAGCGGCTCCACGATGAAGCAGTTCAGGCGGTCGTGGTACTTCGCAAACGCCTCCTCAAGCGCCGGAATCTCCGTCGGGATGTGCACCACGCCCTCCTTCTGGTCGAAGGCGAAGTGATAGTCCTCGTCGTCACCGACCTCCATCGCCTTGAAGGTATCGCCATGGTAGGCGTGCTCGAGGGCCAGCACCAGCGGACGCTTGCGGCCCTGGTTCGTGTTGTACTGGAGCGCCATCTTGAGGGACACCTCGACCGCGACACTGCCGGAATCGGAGAAAAAGCAGTAATCGAGGTCGCCCGGCAGAAATGCCTGCAGCTTCGCAGAGAGCTTCTCAACCGGATCGTGCGTGAGGCCACCGAGCATCACGTGGCAGAAGTGATCCGCCTGCTCCTTGATCGCCGCCGTGAGCTCCGGGTGCTTGTAGCCGTGGATCATGCACCACCAGGAGGACACCGAATCGATCAGCTTCTGATCCTTCGTGTAGAGATAGACGCCCTCTGCGTCCAGAATCTTGTACGGTGCCTTCATCGTTTTCATTTGTTCATATGGATACCAGATCATCTATGTCCTCCTAAAACGAGCCGCCCAGTCGCAGCGCTTTCTGCTGCCGACGAGCGGACGGCCCATCCATTCATGTATATACCGAAGCATTGGCCTCAGACGAGACAGATCTCTTCGTAAAGCCCCGCCAGTACCTCCGGGTCAATGTCTATGTCCTCTGCCCCGTCACTGACCGTCGCCAGTACCGGCAGGCCGGTCATCTGACGGCACATCGCGATATTGTCCTCTTCCATGGTGTCGCCCGCGTGGTAGTGGTTGAAGATGATGCCCTTCAGCGGAAGTGCATGCGCCTTCATATACTCGACCGTCAGCACGACGCTGTTGATCGTGCCGAGGCCGGCATCGGCGACGAGGATGCTGGCAAGCTGAAGCTCCCGAAGCACGTCCTCGAGCTGGATACGGCGCTCATCGACGCAGAGCGGGCAGAGGATCCCGCCACTGCCCTCCATCGTGATGTAGTCATACTTCGCGGCGACCTCGAGGTAACCCTGACGGACCACCTGGAGATCGACCGGATGCCCCTCGACGCGGGATGCGAGGTGTGGGGACCAAGCGTGCTCATAGACGTACGGACACATCTCCTCGAGTGGCTGCGTAATTCCGGAGAGCTGCTGCACGAACAGCGCATCCCCCGGGATGAGGCTCCCATCCGCGCGACGCACATTGCCGCTCATCGCCGCCTTATAGTAAGCCGGATGCTTCCCGGCCTCCTGAAGCTTCTTCACGATCAGCCCCGTGATATAGGTTTTTCCGACATCCGTGCCGGTGCCGGTGATAAAGACTGCTTTACTCATTGGAAACCTCCCACGGCGGCGTTACATCGCGACCCATCTCCGCGAGCATCTTCCGGTCACTCCGGATCGTCGCGCAGGCGACGGTGGTCAGCATATTGCCGGTGATGGTCGCCGAGGCACCGGCGCGGAAGGCGGTCTCGCCATCATGCGTCAGCAGCGCGCGACCGGCCGCGAGACGGATGTTCGCCTCCGGATTGATGTAGCGGAAGAACGCGATCGTTCGGAGAATCTCCGGCTCCGTGAGCCGCGGCAGATGCTCGAGCGGTGTGCCCGGAATCGGCATCAGCGCGTTCAGCGGGATCGAGTCAATGCCGAGCTCCGCGAGGCTGATGGCCATGTCGAGACGGTCTTCCCAGCTCTCCCCCATGCCGATGATGCCGCCGGAGCAGGCACACATGCCCTCGGCCTTCACCTTCTTCAGGGTCTCGATCTTCATCTCGTAGGTATGCGTCGAGCAGATATTCGGGAAATTCCGACGGGAGGTCTCGATATTATGGTGATAGGACGTCACACCGGCCTCGTGGAGGCGGTGAAGCTGCTCCGCCGTAAGAAATCCCATCGACGCGCAAAGCTCGATTTTAGCCTCCCTGTGCATCGTTTCGTAGGCATGGATCGCCTGCTCGAATTCCGCACCCGTCAGCGCCTTGCCGGCCGTCACGATCGAGAAGCGATGCACGCCCTCCCGCTCGTTCATGCGGCAGGCCTCGAGGATCTTCTCCTCCGGCAGGAAGTCGTAGACCTCACAGTTCGTGTGGTGATGCGCCGACTGGGCACAGTACTTGCAGTCCTCCGGGCAGCGACCGCTGCGCGCATTGATGATCGAGCAGAGGTCGACGTGATCGCCCACACAGGCCGCGCGTATCCTGTCCGCACCCTCGCAGAGTGCCTCGAGATCACAGTGCAGGAACCAGTTGAGATCGTCCGCGCGGGTGATGCGCCGCCCCGCGATGATCTCGTCCGCCAGTGCACCCGGGTCCAATGTCTCCAGCGCGGCTCCAGATGGCTGCACGTCAGCGCCTGCTGCCTCTGCTGTAGTGGTATGCTGTCTCTCCATCTTTATGCCCTCCCTGTTGTTGCGGCTTCCGTGACGGTGTCCTGGCCGAAAACATTGAACACTAGCGGACGTACGCGCTTCGCAATCACCGCGCCGAGAACGCTCAGCGCGATGTCACCCGGCACCGCGAGGATGAAGCAGTACAGGAACAGCGGCCATACGGCGATCGGCGTGTCGATCACGTAATTACAGATCACATAGTAGTAGCTCATGCCACAGGCATAGACGATGGCGAGCCCCGCGAGATTCGCGAGCAGATAGTGCGGGATCGTCTTCTTCGGCATCGTCTCCGCGATGCGACCGGTCACATAGGTACCGATCACGAAGCCGATGATGTAGCCGAAGCTCGGCTTCAGAAGATACCAGAGTCCGCCGCCCTCCGTAAAGATCGGAAGACCCGCGAGTCCCAGCAGCATATACGCCAGCACCGCGATCGCTCCACGCTTCGCGCCCAGCAGCAGCCCCGCCAGCATCGTAAACAGATACTGAAGCGTGAACGGCACCACCGGAACCGGCACCTTGATAAACGCCCCCACCGCAATCAGCGCCGTGAACAGCCCACAGTAAACCATACTCTTCGTTTTCGTATTCATCAGTAAACCTCCGTTTTTGAGTCGGTTTACAATATACGGCATCAGAGGTCTTACTGTCAACCTTTAAATTACCGGCAGTTAACACATGTATGAAGAACGTATGGATACAAAAAAGCTGACCCGCGAAGGTCAGCTTTACCGGATAATCGTATTCACTTACATAAGCGGGACCGGCATATTTTCCATGAGCACGATGCTGATGATGTATTTACAGCTCGTCCACCGACACGATCTTCTTTCCGTCCGACCAGATACGCTCGAGGTCGTAGAAGAGACGCTGCTCCTTGTCGAAGATGTGCACGATGATGTCGTTGTAGTCGAGGAGGATCCAGCCGCTGTTGGTCACACCCTCACGGCGGCGAAGCTCGTAGCCGTGCTGGGCCATCTTATCCTCGACCTCGTCGCAGAGTGCATCCACCTGACGGATGTTGTCCGCGGTCGCGATCACGAAATAATCCGCGATGACCGACACGCCGCCGATATCTATGAAGGAGATATCCTTGCCCTGCTTCTCCTCGAGTGCAGCGTAGACTACCTTTACCATATCCTTTGAATTACTCATATCGTTCTCCTTTTTCTAAGGTTTTCTATGTTCTGATTTCGGACACCTGTTGCCCGGCACATCCGGTCCTGATTCCAGACGCATCCGTCTTGACACGCGCCCGCCTGCGAAGAGAGACTCCCTCCGGGATATCAAGTCAATCCGAAACGGACAGACCCCTCTCCAGCATCCGTGCGCGGTAGTACCGGTAGGTATCGTACGAATCCTTACAGATGTAACCGCCGGTTTCCTCGAGATACTTGATCGTGTCGTGATTGATCTCATACACCGCGCGCTCGAGGTCGGTAAATGCGAGCTGCCGGATCTCCGGGAGCCGCGCCGCCTTATCCCGTCGCGCCTCGATGTAGTCCGCCGTAAACACGATGGCCTCCAGAAGGCTCATATCCGGCTTTCCCAGCGTGTGGAAGTAGATGGCGGACAGAATCTCAGGGTCCTCGATGCCGAAGCATCTACGGGCGTACGTAGCGCCGTAGACGCTGTGAATCACCTGCGGTGCCCGCAGCATGTCTTCGCTGAGCGCCACGCCGTCCTGCGCGCACGCCGTCCGAAGCTCTTCGTTCGAAAACTGCTTCGCACAGTCATGCACGAGCCCCGCAAGCTCCGCCTGATGCAGATCCACACCATAGCGCATCGCAAGGCAGATACAGGTGAAGCTCACACTCAGTGAATGCTCATAGCGCGACGGCTTCAGCATCGCCTGCAGCTTCGCACGGATCTCCAGGATGTTCTCGAGATCGGTCTTTCCGTTCTCCGTATCTTTATCTTTTCCCATAATGCTCCTTTCTGAGCCGCTGCCCCGGAGGGCCGGCAATGGAGGCTATACGGAGAGACCGTGTGAAATCAAGCCGGGTCCCCTTAGCGGCACTTGGTGTTATCTCTCCTTGGAACCCTCTAGCAACGCTGAGTTTTCATCAAGAAAACTCAGCGATTGCAGAGGGCCTAGTGCCGCTTAGGGTCCCCGGCTTAGA
>ERZ1026856.1028-NODE-1028-length-14931-cov-7.842498_pt1 | contig 14931 bp, 8 predicted proteins | sample MGYA00380158_ERZ1026856 | MGnify/ENA primary metagenome ERZ1026856 (study PRJEB33269, sample SAMEA4719794) | human gut metagenome | biome: human-associated habitat; feature: organic feature; material: feces | place: Cameroon | collected 2013-10 ...
TGTCGGGAGTCACATACCACCATCGCCTTTGCCTGATGGTTTATCTTGTTGATGGTGAACTTCATGAACTGGTCAACTATCATGCTCGCCTTTCTCAACTTGATGTACTTGTTCTTTCCCAACCACTCGCCAATCACCTTCAAGGCTTTCTTTTGCTCAAAGAGCTTGTCCTTGTCCTCAACGGGATGCTTCTCTATCAACTCAAACTTGGTCTTGTAGCTGACATAGTTCTGGGTGACATCAAGGATAAACTTCTCGTCGATGGCTTGCTTCATGGAGTACAAGTCATGGGCAGACTTTCCATCCTTTCCATAAAGGGCATAAGTCTTATCCTTTGGCGTGGCAGTAAAAGCGAAATAAGAAATATGGCTCATCATCTTACGATAATTTTGCATCTGAGCCATCAAAGCATCCAGAGGACTATCATATTCATCAGGATTGTAATCGCCCATCTTCTCCAAGTCCTCCTTGGTGGAAAGCGCACTGACCAAGTCCTTTGCCGCCTCATTGCCGATGGCAGTATGAGCCTCGTCCACAATGATGGCATATTTCTTGGATTTCTCATGCTTGAGATAATCGAGCGCAAAGGCAAACTTCTGCACGGTGGAAATGATGATTCTATTCTCGCCGTTCAAGGCATCCGCCAATTTCTTGGAACCCTTGCGGATGTCCTTTACTGTTCCTGCCGTCACCTCAAAGTTCACCACATCCTCTGCCATGTTGCGATTGAGCACAATACGGTCTGTCACCATGATGATGCTGTCAAAGATAGCGGTGCCATCAGGGTTTGTCATGTTGGCAAGCTGGTGTGCCAACCAAGCCATCGTCTTGGTTTTTCCACTACCTGCGGAATGCTGAATCAGATAATTGTGTCCTGGTCCTTCCTCACGAATCAAGCCACGAAGTTTTCTCACCGCACGGAGTTGGTGGAAACGAGGGAAAATGACCACGGTACGCTTCTTCTGCTCCTTGGTGTCCTTGTCCTCGTAATACTCATCGTAACGCTTGATGAAGTTTTCCAACAGGTCGAGGATGGAATCTGCTTGCAAAACCCTACGCCACATATAGGCTGTTGGATATTCGCCTTCGATGGGAGGGTTGACGGTCTCTTGGTTGAAAGGGAGGAACGTCGTTTCCTCACCATTCAGGAACGTAGTCATGAAGGCATACTGATTGTCCATGACAAAGTGAACCAAACAGTTTCTCAGCATTCTGTTATGTGGGTCACGATGTCTCTTGTACTGCAAGATGCCGTGCGTATAGTTCTGGTCGGAACCTTCGTTTTTCAACTCGAAGGTAAATAAAGGAATACCATTGAGCAAGATGCACAAGTCCAATTCATTGCCACTGTCCTTGCCCAAAGAATAACGCATCTGACGGACCACGCTGAACCTGTTGGCACGATACAACCTATAGTTATCCGTTCCCTCACCTTCAAGCACTGGCTTGAACTGACAGAACTTTACTTTTGCTCCGCTGATAGTGAAGCCTTTTCTCATAATAGTAAGAATGCTCTCGCCACGGTCTATTCGCTTGTTGTACTCACGAATGACTGTAGCCACCTCCTGACCAGAAAAATGCTTGGTCAGTTTGTTCCATACCACAGGCTGCTGGCGCAAGAACTGCTCCAGCATCTCCACATCACACAACTTTTCTATGTCAAACTGTGAGCTGCTTCTTTGGTTGTAGAGGTCACTACCTGCAAGATAACCTGCAATGTGCTCCTCAAATTTTGTTTCATTCAAGAGATTATCCATATATAATATATTTTATTTCTTAATTAATTCTTTATCTGCCTTTACCAATGCCATAGGCGACTGTTTATCCACAGCAAGATACAACTCAACTTTTTCCTTCAAGTTCAATGTAACACTGTCTTTATGTCTTCGCCACCACTTATAGAACTTGACCGGTTGGTCTTTGTAAGGAACAGATGCCTTTACAAGGTTTTCATAACCAGGGAACTCTATGAGGATATTCAATCTAAGAAAATCCCTGTAATAGGTGAAGTGTTCCAATCTTAGCTTATTGGACAGCACCTTGAAATCATCAGCCTCAATAACTATCTCATTTTCTACAATCGTCCTATGCAATGCGACAGGGTCTTCAATAAGCCAACGCTTTACCTTCTTGGTTTGGTGCCCAATGGTCAGCAGGTTGTCACGATTGTAAAACTCTTGTTTTCTTGGCAAGAAAAAGTTCTCTTGGTGTGAATACTCCTTATTCTCTACAACAGAACTTTCTGGTGTCACAGACTTGTTGTTTCTCAAATATTCCAAAATGTCTATATGATTGACTATCTTACCAGGATATTTCTCAAACAAATCATCATTGGACATGCCAAGAAAGAAGTCTTCCACCAAATCCCAACGTTTCTCATTACTGAAATAATTGGTAAAGAAATGCTCAAACAATTCACAACTAACCTTATGTCTGTTCTTAACCGATTCAAGGATGGAGTTCTTGTAACTGTCATTCTTTGAATCCCTCTCTATTCTTCGTGGGTCATTGAGACGCAAGAATATCTTCGGTTCATCACCACCAGTAGTTTCAAAAGCCCCCAACTCCATGATTTCCAACAAAGAACCCAACCTGATGTGATTCATGAGCGGAATGTCATTGATAGACAGAAATCTATCTGCTGATAGGTATTCTTTTCCATCGAACAAGCTGGCAAATATTCTCATCAACTGAGTGAACTTCGCCTGATAGTTGGTACTGAAGACTTGGTACTGCATTGTCGTACCATGACGACGCATCTGTAAGAAGGAATCCCCCTCCAACGCACGTTCCGTTGTCTTCATATAGCCTGAGTAGGTACTCAGCATGAACGAGGCAATCTTTTTGATGTTATACTTGGAATCCATGCGTTGTACCAGTTCCTCCTCAAATTCATTTTGAGTGAAGAATGAGTGCTTGTAGCCGAGCTGAGCAAAAGAGGTCTTGACGGCATCTAACACACCTCGAACCTCAGCCAAAACATCACTATAGGACTTGTCTATATTGATAGTTACCCTAATCTGAGGAGTCAACCCGATTCCTTCCTCGGACAAGAACTTTTGCTTGTAGAACTCACTCTTTAGCTGTGGAAAGCTCTTGTCAGAGAAATGCTTTGCCCAAATATCATCCAAATTCAGTTCCAAGGTATGATAGGTACCAGAAACACGAGTTATCTCCTTGAAGCACTCGCCATACCTCTCCAACAACCTGTCCATACCTACCTGATTCGTTCTTGCATAGACCTTGGTAAACAATTTCTTGGGACGTGCAATGAGAACATTGAATCGTGTTTTGTTCAGATAGTCCTTTTCTATCATCATCAATGCCGTAGCCACTTTCTGATCAATCTCGTCGGCAGAGTCGAAGATATATGCAAAATCATTGGCTGCGACAAGCATGTTTCTCTTCTTGCCATTGCTGTTGAAACAACGGATAATCTTGCTTAACACTTCCTTCAACTGGTAAGTCTTCAACGAGGATATGCCAAAGAGCTGCTTGCTATAACGCAAGTCAGACTTGGAGAACGTCAATGCTGCAAATCCCTGGATGTCTTTCTTACGTGCCGCACGACCAATCTCCTGTATGTAATCCGGAAGCAATCCCGATGGAGCATGATGGTAAACCACCTGTATGTCTGGTATATCAACACCCATACCAAAGGCTTTCGTAGCAATCATCACCTTGCAACGATTATTCTTGAACGCCTGATATGCAAACTTCTGTTCATCAGCCTCCATACCTCCATGAAAAGAGACGACCATTCCTTCTTCTATTTCATCACACTTGTCCTTCAATCGGTTGATGTGTCTTGTGTATGGCGCATATACGATAGCTTTCATGTCCAAGTCATGGATGCCCTTGATGATATTGACAGTTTCCGTTTCCTTGTTTTGGTCATAGCGACCTGTAGAATAGTCATCATGGGTATCTATGACAAATTCAATATTGTCACGGCGTACATTGCCGATGAACTTATGAGGATCATGCATGTTCAAGCTATTGATACTGTCAAAGACCATATCGTTCACACCACCATATACTGCAGTTGCGGTCAGAGCTACCATAGGGAACATATAATCGTTGTACTTGCGCATTTTGTTGATATGATTGCCCAAGAACCAGTAATCCACACGGAAATCTCGACCCCATGTAGTGATAAGGTGAGCTTCATCGACTATGAGCAAGCCTAATTTTCTCTCTCCAATGAAATAATGGATGTCATAAGATAACAAAAGCTCTGGTGACAAATATAGAATATCCACATCGCCACGTTTACAGCCGTCAATGATTCTATCCCTGTCTATCAATGTCAAATCACTATTGATGAACTCCACCTTGTCATAGTGGCGTTCATTATGCAATCCCTCTACTTGGTCTGTCATCAACGCCTTCAGAGGGGACACCACTATGGTGACATCACCTTGTGATGCTGCATAGAACGCAGGCAACTGGAATATCAGAGATTTTCCAGCACCAGTAGGAGCCGTGATAAAGATGTCTCTTGGTTGGATTCCCTCACATCCATTCTTATACTCTTTGATGATGGTGTCCACCAGCAAACCTTGCGATACAGGTATGATGTCATTGCCAAGCTCAGGATTCTCATATACCTGAATATCTCTGAACTCTGCTTTCTCTCCCCAATATCGCTTCAACAGAACTACGGATTCCTCTGAAGGTGCATAATCCTTCTGTATAGCATCTTCCCTCTGAACAAAGATGCCGCCGCCGAAACGTGCAAAGAGGTGATTGAGTTCTTCAAGGGTATTGGTCAATGTCTTATTCAGCACATTTTTACCAGACACCTTGACATAGACTTTCTTTGCAAAGAACTCCTCTTCAATGCACTCATTGACCAATACGTCGATTCCGTATGGGTCTGAAATCACATCAAGCACGTATGTTTTGACAGAAGAAACACCAGCCGAAGTTAGCTCTTTCTTGATGGAGAACAACGGAACTTTATTCAAGCTATCATTGAAATGCTTTAGTGAATAGAAATAATGTTCACCGATTTTCAACTGTTCTGCTTGGTAAACAGGCATCCCTTCAGGTCGCTTCTCCGTTCCATTAGCATCAGCCTTTTCTATATACTCCCCCTTGCTGATAGGGTATAGAGAACGTAAATTGTCATACACAACAACAATCCTGTCCTTGAAAAAATCCTCGTTCAAATATTCGTTGATGCTTGCATACTGCTGGTGTGACAGAATTTGGTAAGTAGTTGCAGCCATGAGCTTCGGGAACACACTTCCAAACCATGCCTGGGTGAACAAATCAAGATTTCCCTCTTTATCAAAGGTCGCTTGGTCTGTTATGTTATCGTTGAAATTCTCCACATATATATACGGAGTGATTCCTGCCAAGACAAATATAGTGTTTGCCTTGTCTCTTGTATGCTTTTTGATGATATTATCAAAAGCATTGGTATATATGTTCTTTAACTTATTACTCATTCTGCAACTACTTTATGTTTACAACAGTTTCTTTAAATCATCCATGTTTGGCAATGCCTTGCGCAATTCCTCCGGCATATCATCAAAGGTCTTGTATGTGGCAACTCCCATAGGCTTGTTATAGTCTTGTATGACATACTCAACATAGTCCTTGTTGGCGGTCGTACAAAGCACAATGCCAATAGTCGGATTCTCATGTTTCTTCTTTACCTTGTCATCAAGGATTCGAAGATAAGTCATCAGTTGTCCGAGATAGGAAGATTTGAAGGCTCCGGTCTTCAATTCTATACAAACCATACAGTTCAGCTCTCGATTGAAAAACAGCAAGTCTGGGAAGTGTTCTACTCCATATACCTCCAAATGGTACTGATTGCCAATGAAAGCAAAGTCCTTGCCAAAGGTCATGATAAAGTTCTTGATGTTATGCACGATACTTTGCTCTACCACTCGCTCATCCACATCCTCAATGTCTCTTTCTCCCAATTCCTCTACGTTGATAAAATCAAGCATATACGAATCCTTGAACATCATCACTGCCTTGCGAGCATCCTTTGGTGTCGGGATGGTGCGATCGAAATTATTAGGCAATGCCTGTTGGTTCTGATATGCCTTCGACTCAATGAGCTTCTTCAATGCTCTCACAGAAAGATGCTCTTCTGCACAACGATGGATGTAATAAAAGCGTTCCGCCATACTTTTCGCCATTCTCAATATGAGCGAATGATGCGTAAAAGGAACTCGAAAGAAGTCATTTACTGGAAAATCCGACAGGTTTGATATGGTTATGGAATTGTATATATCTATTGTATTTATTGCTTTTGAGCCAGTCTGCATTTCTTCGGTTGCAACCGAAGAAACTACTTTTCTCAATTCGTCGGTCGTGACCGACGAATTTCTATCAAGCTCATTCCAACCTTCATAAAACAAGCGCATCTCCTTCATTTGTGTGGCAGAAAAACCTCGTAGTCCTGGCAGAATCTTTCGCAACAGCTCACTAATAGCAGAAAGTGCATCAGTTCCCCATCCACCATTTCGAGAGTTGGATGAAATGAATTTTCCTATGCCGAAATATACAGCAAGCTGCACTCTATTTTCACTTTTCAGAGCCTCATACTGTCCCTGTAAGATGGCTGTCTTTATGGTTTCGGCAGCTGTTTCATATAATGTTATCTTGCTATTCTGTTCCATATTTCTACATTTATAATTATAGTTTTTGTAATTCGTCGGTCATGACCGACGAATTGTATTTATTCCAAATGACCCGTCATAATCGACGATTTTATTATCATCATGAGACCTTGCGCTTTCCCGTTACGACCTCCGTGATGAGACTCTGCTTGTATTCTTGCAGGAGTTCAACTTGGTATTGGGCTTTGGAAATAGAAGAATCAATGGTGGCACATTTCTTATCAAGATAGTCAGCTATACTTTTTTGATCTTCAATCGGTGGCACTGCAATCTTTTGCTTTCGTATTGTATCTTGACTAATATTTGGCTGACCACCACCTATTGCAGACACCAACAATGCAGGCTTGCAAGCCAAGAACTCGTAAAAAGTGTATTTTGCTATCATATGTTTATTTGCCGGAAGAACACAACAAGCTTGATTTGTCGCTGTTTTGATCCCTAATATCCCAACTTTACCTATTGTAGCACCATACATTGCAATTACGACCGAATCTTTTGGATAAAATTTGAGATTGCAAACTTTGATAGCTATATCAGATACTTTTTTACAGGTGTCAAGTATTATGCCGTCATTTAAATCGCCAGTCTGTAACCAATATTTACCATCTTCATCGTAATATTCTTTTTTTGAAGTAGAAGGAGTTGTTCCGCTTCCTATTCCTTTGAAGGCAAGTGAAGTTTTCATAACCTCCCAAGTTATAGGCACCTCTCCAATCCATTCCACTCCCGAATCTTTCATTTCGACATTCGGATTAAGTCCTTTAGTAACGGCATGGGTGATGACACTCTGCTTCAATTCTTGGAGCAAAGCGATGCGCTTCTGTTGAGCAGATATAACATTATCTATCTCGGAACATTTCTTGTTCAAGTATGAAACAATTAAGTTTTGCACTTCAACAGAAGGATATGGTATATATATATTACCTATTGTCTCTGTATTCAAATTAAGTTGCGTTCCCAATTTTCCAAGTCCCAAATATGGTTGACCGCTCATAAAAATGTAATACAAAAATTCTGTATTCATATTCTTTAGATATGGGAAATAGACAAATCCATCATGTATGCAGCAATTTATGCTGCTAATGATAGGCTTACCTACCGTTCCTGCAATACTTATAAAAATATCACCAGGATATCTTTTTACAGACAGAGAACTTCCTAACTTTGAAAGCTTCTGAGTAGTTGTAGTCAAATATTTATCACTTGCCGATACATCGGCAATTCTTACCCAAGAAAACTCTCCGTTTTCATCAAAGTATTTAGGATCATCTATTGGTCGTGGGGATGCTCCACGTTTTACTGGAGAGAACGTTTTTATCTTCCTCACCTCCCAATGTCTTGGCACTTCGCCAATCCATTCCACGCCACTATCTTTATATGATTCATATTGCTTCATACGCCTTAATCTTCTTTAAGATGAGACAATTCTTCGTCCAAAGTATTATCAAGCGAAGCCAACTCTGCAAGAATATCCTCGCTGCTACGCAACGGACGATACTTGTAGAACAAGCGAGTGAATGGAAATTCGCATCCCACCTTGTCCTTACTTCTGTCCATCCAAGCGTCAGGAGCGAAAGGAACGACCTCGGTTTCAAAGTATTCCTCGACATCTCGCTTCATCGGTATCTTCTCCGTATCGTTGAGATTGGTATCAATCACCCACTCACCACTATTCTTGAACGGGTCAACGTAGGCGATAGGAGCATCCTCATTGATTTCACCAAACGCATCACGAATCAGTTTCTGCTGCGCCTTGGTGGTCTTTACTTTATTCGTCTTCAGCCACAAGAAGAAATCGTGGTCATTGCGCTTCTCGTCAACACCTTCCAACTTAGCGATGTCACGCAAGATGATATTCTTCTTGTCTTCTGCCTTGAAATCCTCACTCTCGCACAAGGCATCATACTTGGCAGAGATATTTTCAAACCAGAGACGAAGAGGGCGACGAACAGCCACATTGGTATAGAGGAAGTCGTCATAGTCGAGAAGTTTGGCTATCTCCAAATGCTCCAGTTCGCCAGTCTTCTCATACTCAATGTCACGGCTGTATGATTGATATTCCTTGTAGATATCGAAGATTTCCTTGGTGCCGTCATCGCTTATCTCATAACGCTTCTTACCCAAGTTCTTCTGCAGCAGGTTGGTAAATTCTTTGGTATGGGCAGCATCTATGAAGAGAGCCTTGTGATACTTCTCGGCAGGACGCTTGTTGTCGAGAATCCAAAGGTATGTGGTGATGTCCGTACCATAGAACAAATTCTTTGGCAAAGCTACGATGGCATCGAGCAAGTTACGGTCGAGCAGCATCTTTCTGATGTTGCTCCATCCATTGCCAGCATCGCCATTGAACAAAGGCGAGCCGTTCAATACAATACCAATACGAGAACCTGCCTGGTCATCCATCTTGGCTATCATGTGCTGCAAGAAGAGCAAAGAACCATCGGATGTAGAAGGAAGACCAGCCTCGAATCGTCCACCAGGGCAGTTGTCTTTCAATACAGCCTTCTTCACATTCGCATCCTTACCCCAATCCACACCAAAGGGAGGGTTGGCAAGCATGAAGTTGAACTTCTTGCCATACAACTTATCGTCTGCCAAGGTATCTCCCTGGAAGAGTTGCTGGTCGAGGTTCTGGTCATCACCCTTCATCAATAAGTCTGCTTTACAGATGGCGTATGTCTTTTCGCTCAACTCCTGTCCATAAAGATATACCTTCAGGTTCTTGTTCTGAGCCATTTCCTGCAAGTGCTCACGTCCCACGGTCAGCATACCGCCAGTTCCGCAACATGGGTCGTAGATAGTGAAAGCCTTGCCAGGGATAAACAGCTCCTGCTCCTTGCCACACATGGTTAGGCTTACCAAGAGCTTGACCACCTCTCTTGGCGTATAGTACTGACCAGCCTTGGTATTGGTTGACTCCTTGGAACGGCGGATGACAATCTCGAAGATGGTACCCATCATGGCATTGCTCACCTTGCTTGGGTGGAGGTCAGCCTTCTCAACAAACTGCTGGATAACGGCAAAAAGCTTGTTGCCTCTGTCCAAACGAGTATATATCTTAGACAAATCCACCGTATCGCTGTCTCCATCCTCGTGTACAAAGTTGGCGAGAATATCCTTCACATTATCCGTAAATCCCTCGATATATGTCTTGAAGGAATCACCGATTTGGCCTGGCGAGTTAAGGAGCTTCTTCAACGACAAACCAGACATATTGAAGAAAGTGATGCTATTCTTCTTCATCAAAGACAGGAGTTTATACTTTCTTTTTTTCTCATCATCTTCTTTGTTCAGTTCATCGAGGATGGCTTCATATTTATCTTCGAGGACACAATCCAAACGACGAAGCAAGGTGAAAGGCAAAATCACGTCCTCCACCTCAGAATCATCATAGGAGTTACGGATAACTTCCTTGATGTCCCATATCACGTTAGCTAATTCTTGTTCTGTCATATCTTTACTTCTATGTTGCTTTCCAAATAATTGGAAAATATTTATTGTTTATTAACTTTTTATTATTCAACTTTTTACTTTCATTTAACGAGCGAAAAGGCACATTAGTACTATAGCGAAGATATTTTCATTCATCGCAACGTCTCCATAATAAACGCTCATTTTCAACAAGATTACTATGGTTAAGCAGAGTTATAGCAAACCATTTGACCACATCAATCAATATGAAAACCACTGAACGAAGTAGCAGGACATCCTTTGTCTCTTCAAAATATTCTTCGACCTTTAGTTTCAACCCTTTTTTACTATGTGAAGCATCTTGTGTTATGTCAACAATATACTTTAGTGACTGAGCTAAAGGCTTTGGCATGATGTCATCGCCCAACATTTCAAAGAATGTTTTGTACGCGGTTTCTTCCTTAATGCTATATTTGTTGTAAAGGAAATAGGATGCGGTTCCATTCGTGTTGTCACTTATAGGTGGTATGAGTTTCATTGTTTCACAGCGACCAAAAATTTTCTCTATAGAACGACGAACAGAAACAAAAGGTTCCTTAATTTCAGCAAGAGTATTCTCGTAATCTCTCACAAGAAATTCGAGGACAAAGTCATCTGTTCCGTCAATTAATGATGCAGCATTTAATTCATATTGGTATCTGTTGCGAACTATGAAATTTGTCGATTTTGATTCATCAACAGCTTTCTTGATTTCCTCAAACATACTATTATATTCATCCATGTCTGACTTTTTGAACCAACGTTTATAACGAGGGAACTCCTCAAGGAAATCAGGATTATATTGATAGATTTCTCTCAGAAGTTCATCTGCACGATTGGTAAGTAGGAAAAAAGGAATACGACGTTTGAGCATATGCGTATAGATGCTTCTTGCATAGGTTAAGCCAGAAGTATCTCTTTCGCTGCTAATATGAGTGTCAGACTCATTGAAGTTTGCATCTACAATAACGGCATCCACCATTTTTGGCTTTTCCAGTAATTGCTCCAGCTCTTTTCCGTTATGAGCCATTCCGACGATGTTGAATCCCTGTTCTTTGAGTTCATCAACGGTTTCATCATCAAGAAGATCGTCAATTTCATCGTCTGCCCAGACTATATTATATACATTCATTTTCATATACAGGTAAATCGTTAATACTTGTGGAGTTTATAGGGAGAAGTACTTCCACTATAAGATTCCACTGTTTATTACTATCTAATCGAAGGTAGCCATTATGACCTTTCACAATCTGATAAACATGATAGCCACCGAGTCCTGTTCTTCCTGTGGAAGCTGTATATATTCCTCTTGATACATAATCCTCTATAGTGAAACCATCAGAGATTTCCTCTCCATTGTTCGCAATAGAAAGCAAAAGGTAAGGTGTATCATCGTAAACAACTTCAGAAAGATGAATCAAAACCTGATTACCTACGTCCTTTCGTTTGTGAAAACCATGACGCACAGCATTATTCAATATAGAATCAAGCATGACAGTCAACATTCCTTTGTCAAAAGGCACACTGTTTCTTTCATCAAATTCGTCTAAAACATCCAATGTGAAACAATAGCTGCCATAATTTTTCCAAGCATCAACATAATCTTTGATAAATTTGGAAATATCCCCATCTTGCTTGTTAAAGCAAGCAGATTCTATACGAGTATTGGTATATTGAATTGTACGATTCATATAACCGACATTGTCTTTGAGCTGCTTAATCAACTGCTGATAGTTGTCAGCACCTGGAGTGACCTTCTCCAACCTTTGAATAATCTTACCTATTCTATTTTGAGTAGTACCAAGCATGTGTTCAAGGTCGGAAATATTCTGTTTTATTCCCAATCGCTTTGCATCAGCTTCCCGCTCTGCCAATTTATGATCTTGATACTGTTGGACCTTTTTATTAATCAACGTTTTTTGAACTTCAAGAGAATCTATTACAATAGGAATCATCATATATTCAGCCAAAGACATCTGCCCTTGGTTAACAGCCTCACTATTAACCAAAGTATAGACAAGATACTCTGGCATTACAAGAGACTCATTTATCTCATAAGCTTTTATTTCAACAGGACAAGAAAAGTCTTTATTATCAGTAAAGAGTCCATATCTTGTACCCATTGGTGTTGAAAGACATAAAAGATACTTCTTGCCAGCGGCTGTAAAGTGGCGACAGTTTGCGCTTCTGCGAGTTTCCACCAACTGCGAAACCTTACTGTTATTCAGAAGAACCTCTATGAAATTCTTACTTAGTGTAGAAACTTTATATGCCTCCTCTACATTGGAAGAATGCACATGTTCACCTTCTATACTGGTAACCAAATCTTTAAGTTTAACAACCTTTTGTCCTTCTTTCAATTCAAAATTCTGATTGAAATACAGAGCAGGATTGAGGTTGTAGTCATATTTACGCACCTTATCCAATGAGACGCTTGCGCAATCTTCGCCAAAAGAATCAATCATTGCCAAAGTTCGGTCAACATCAAAGATACGTTTACGACCTTCTCCAAGATAATAATCTTCTGCATGAACTATCTTAATCGGTTCATTATCCATTCTATGCTTTTTGCATACAACAATTACCGTACGGATGCTTGTACCATACAAGATATTAGCAGGAAGCGAAATAATAGTATCTAATTGATTGTGCTCAACAAGATACTTTCTCAGCTCATAATCTCTTGTTCCACGGAAACAGAAGCCAATAGCAGTAAGAACTACAGAAATCTTAGCATTATTACGGATGAAAGGTAGAGTAAACACCATATCATCAATACTCTTACAACGAAAATCAGGATTGAGACCTTCTATAGCATTCTGTTGGTCCAAATTAAGTCGTACCCCAAACGGAGGACAAGTTACCAATGCATCAAACTTACTAAAAGTCCATTCTCTTGTTGAATCACATACCTTTATACCCTTATCCGTGCCACAGGTAGCCTCTAAGTTCACTCTTGCATAGAGTGAGGTTTGCATGTTAAAATCTTGACCTTCAAAATTAACATTAGGAAGTTCATGAACTAAAGATGCCGTACCACAAAACGGATCATACACAGATGAGCATTTCCCTCTTTGAGCTACCTGCGCCAGCAATTTAATGATTTCTCGTGGAGTATAGAAATCATCAATCATAGTTCCAGAGTTAATACTTACAAGATTGAACAACTCCTTAAGAGTTTCAACATAGATATTGTTAAACTGTTCTATACCTATCTGATCTAACTCCGCATTTATCTTGCAAAGAACGCCTTGAACACATTCAGTTGTTCTAATGGAATTGACAAGGTCTACAAATAGACTATCATCATTTATTTCGTACTCTATTCTTCGAATGTCACGAACCTCTATATAGTACCCTTTATGTTTAGCATATAAAACAGCTAACACAGAGGTAAACATTTCATTTACAGAAACATTACCTCTCTTGACATTCATATTTTCCCAAATCATATTGGTTACAAACTCTGCGCTTACAAGCTGCTTCATATTCTGCATACTCAAATCCAATTAAAATGTAAAACAATCAATTAACGAGTGCAAAGGTACTACTTGTTAGTGCAGCCATTCTGCACAGACAAATATTTTTGCAAATTTTCTTCGATTTTTGCCTTAATTTCTAATCTTAACCAGTCGGGAGACAGCACTTCCACATCTGGAATGAAGGAAAATATCTGCTGTAACAACTCCCTGTTCGGCTTTACTTGGATGGATATAGTATTCGGTTCATCACATGTTTTCTGAGACGGATGCAATGGCTTTGACACTACATAAGGAAAACGATGTTCAGAAAAACGAAGCACAACTTTCTCTGTTGGCGTATCGTCGTATGGAACGGACACTCCAATCACATCTTTAAAATAGGTATCAAAGTTTATCATGTCATTTTTGATGAATTGAACATCTGCCTTCTCGAATGCCTCTATGCGATCCAAGGCATAGTTTTCCACTCTATCCTTTTCTTGATGCAAACCAAACAAGAACCATCTGCCATTATATTGCTTTATATAATATGGATGAACAGTACAGGTTCGTGGTTCCTTGCCAAAGGATTGATACTTTACTTTCAAAGGTTGATGGCTTATTGTCGCATCTATGATTTCAGAAAGATGCTCCACACCTTTAAGCATATCATTCTGGGCAAAGGATATAAGATTCTCCGAATTTGGTTTTACACCGAAGCGTATCTCCAAATTAGAAATAACCTCTTCAAGCCATGCGTTGGCAGGAATGCCACGGTAACGTCCAAGCATACCGATTGTTGAGCGCAGATTTGCCAGTTCCTCTTGCGTCAACTCATAGTCAAAGATAGAAAAATCAGAGTCTGTATAGACATAATAAGACTTGTTGCCATCATACTTGATAGCCTTAATAGGTGCATTGAAAGTAATTTTCATGTTACTGATGTCTTCCCGAATTTGGCGCAAGCTGATGTTATAGCCAAGTTTCTCACTCACGTAATCAACCAAGCTATCAATATTGTATCTCCTTTGCTTATTGCGGAAGCAATGTTCGAGAAATCTATAACGATCAAACGCATTCTTGTTTACTGGCATAACTATTCTTATTTAGTTCGACTCTATAGGCTACTAACTCTATCTTTTATTTAGTCATCCTTGCGAATCAACTCACTTACATCAACACTTAGACACTTGGCAATCTCCACCAAATTTTCCAAATTAGGTTGTGCGCTGTTTGTACACCACTTGGAAACCGTTGCAGGTCCCTTCCCCAACTGTTCAGCTAACCATTTGTTGGAACGTTGCTTCTCCGCAAGAACAACTTTTATCCGATTCAAGTTTTTGCTAACCATAACCTATTTAATTATTATGTTATTA
>ERZ1026856.1030-NODE-1030-length-14920-cov-18.396502_pt1 | contig 14920 bp, 15 predicted proteins | sample MGYA00380158_ERZ1026856 | MGnify/ENA primary metagenome ERZ1026856 (study PRJEB33269, sample SAMEA4719794) | human gut metagenome | biome: human-associated habitat; feature: organic feature; material: feces | place: Cameroon | collected 2013-10 ...
GATACACGGATGGTGAAGTTAGCGTACTCAGGCTTCTCAGGATGAGCCTGTGCATCTAACAGCTTCTCTGTACCGAATACGTTTACGTTCAGATGATGAGCGCCACGATCGAAGTAACCGTCCATAACTCTTACCAGAGTGGTCTTCTGCTCATTCAGGTCATGACCCAGAGCGCTGGGAGACATGGTCTGAGTATTGGAGATACCATCCAGAGCGTACTCGTAAGGCAGCTTAGCAACAGAGTTCAGGGAAGCCAGCAGGCCGCTCTTCTCTGCACCGTAAGACGGTGAAGCACCAGGAGCGAAAGGTGTGTATGCCGGTCTGCCATCCGGAAGAGCGCCGGTAGCCTTACCATATACTACGTTAGAAGTAATGGTCAGTACGGAAGTTGTAGGCTCGGAGTTTCTGTAGGTCTTGTTCTTCTTGATCTTCTCCATGAAGGTCTTCAGAAGCCATACAGCAAATTCGTCTGCTCTCGGATCATCGTTACCGTATTTCGGGAAGTCGCCTTCGGTCTGGAAGTCAACAGCACAGCCCTGCTCGTCACGGATAACCTTAACCTTTGCATATTTGATAGCGGACAGAGAGTCAGCTACATGGGACAGACCTGCAATACCGGTAGCGAAGGTTCTTCTTACATCGGTATCGATCAGAGCCATCTCAGCTGCTTCATAGTAATATTTGTCATGCATGTAATGGATCAGGTTCAGGATGTTTACATACAGAGATGCACACCAGTCAAGCATGATATCATATTTATGCATAACTTCATCGAAATCAAGGTACTCGGAAGTAATAGGAGCGATTTCCGGACCACACTGCATATGTTTGCCGTTCTTGTCCAGATGCTTCTCATCCTTACCACCGTTGATCGCGTACAGTAAGCACTTAGCCAGGTTTGCACGAGCGCCGAAGAACTGGATTTCCTTACCGGTCTGAGTAGCGGATACGCAGCAGCAGATGCTGTAGTCATCGCCCCAGATAGGCTTCATAACATCATCGTTCTCATACTGGATGGAAGATGTGTTAACGGAAATCTTAGCTGCATACTTCTTGAAGTTTTCAGGAAGCGCGCTGGAGTACAGAACTGTCAGGTTCGGCTCCGGACTGGGTCCCATGTTCTCCAGAGTATGAAGGAAACGATAGTCGTTCTTTGTAACCATGTGACGGCCATCCATGCCGATACCGCCAACTTCCAGAGTAGCCCATACAGGGTCACCGGAGAACAGCTGGTTGTAAGAAGGAATACGAGCGAACTTAACCATACGGAACTTCATGGTCATATGGTCGATCAGCTCCTGAGCTTCTTTCTCGGTCAGAACGCCTTCCTTTAAGTCTCTTTCAATATAGATATCCAGGAATGTGGAGATACGTCCAACGGACATAGCTGCACCGTTCTGGGTCTTGATTGCTGCAAGGTAACCGAAGTATAACCACTGTACAGCTTCCTTAGCGGTTGTAGCCGGGCCGGAGATATCGTAGCCGTAAACAGCTGCCATCTTCTTCATGCCCTGCAGAGCTTTGATCTGCTCAGCGATCTCTTCTCTCAGACGAATGGTCTCTTCATCCATAACGCCTACGCCGCAGTTCTTCTTATCTTCCTGTTTCTTCTGGATCAGGAAATCAATACCGTACAGAGCAACTCTTCTGTAGTCGCCTACGATACGGCCACGGCCGTAAGTATCCGGCAGACCTGTAACGATATGGGTATGACGAGCAACCTTCATCTCATCTGTATAAGCATCAAATACAGCCTGGTTATGAGTCTTATGATACTCATTGAAGATCTTGTCATATTTCGGGTTTACTTCAAAGCCGTATGTGCTTGCAGCCTGCTGAGCCATTTTGATACCGCCATAAGGCATAAATGCTCTCTTTAAAGGCTTGTCTGTCTGCAGACCAACGATCTGCTCCAGATCTTTCATAGACTCATCGATATAGCCAGGGCCATAAGCGGTCAGACCGGATACAACCTCAGTTTCGCAATCCAGAACGCCGTTGTGCTCACGCTCTTCCTTCTGCAGCTCCTGCAGTCTGCCCCAAAGCTTATCTGTAGCTTCGGTAGGACCTTCCAGGAAGCTCTCATCTCCATCATAGGGAGTGTAGTTGGTCTGGATGAAGTTACGTACGTTGACGTCTACATCCCAGTGGCCATCTTTTTTAAAGCCTCTCCATGCTTCTGCCATGAAAATTTACCTCCTTCTGGTAACATGAAAAAAAATGATAAATAATATCAACAAGGAATCCCTCTTTTATGATTCCCATGCTGTTCTTTATGTACCAATTCTACTTCCCAACACGAAAAGTGTCAACAGTTTTGCGCAATGTACATTGTTTTATACATTTTCTTTTTTCTTCCTTGCACATTGCCAAAAAACAACAGGAGGAACTGTGCACAAGTCCTGCGTCAGTCCCTCTGAAAAAACATATTATTGTTTAAAATAGCAACATTTTTGAATGCTTTACAGCTCATCCAGCATTTCCATCAGATTCTCGATCGGAATTCCATGCACCATAGCAGCCTCTTCCAGTGTCTCACCCTGAGAAGCAGGACAGCCAAGGCAGTGCATACCGATTTCCATCAGGACAGATGCGGCATTCATATCGATGCGCAGTACTTCACCAATTGTCATATCCTTATTGAATTTACTCATCCGGCAAACCTCCTTTTTTCTTCCGTCGGCAGTTTTCTGCCGCTTTATCAGCTTTACCAGTATAATACATTCCCATTCATCTGGCAACTGGTCGGTCCATTTTTCTTCCTTTCTGCCCCTGTTTTTTCCTGTCCCGGAAATGGTTGTTTATGTCTTACCCAGGTTCGTCTAAGCTTACTATTTTCCCAGTATTTATGCGGGTTTGCGGGTTTTTAAATTTCTGTTTTGTACCCCATTTGGTACTTGTCTATTTTGCCTTTTTGAGCTAAAATAAGAAAAAGAAATTTCAAAGGAGGATTTATATCATGGCATATGTAATTGGTGATTCCTGTATCTCATGTGGTTCTTGTGAAAGCCAGTGTCCTGTTGGCGCTATCTCTATGGGAGAAGGCAAATTCGAAATCGACGCTGCTAAATGCGTTGACTGCGGTTCCTGTGCAGGTCAGTGTCCTGTTGGCGCTATCTCTGAAGGCTGAGTCTAAGCCACACGAACAAAGCACGCAAAATAAGCGGAGGCTGATTTTCATCGGCTTCCGCTTATTTTTGTGCGTCTTCCCATTTCTACGCACGCTTTTTTCGCATATCGAGTTTGTGTCAAGCGTGCGCAGATACAAATCTTTCCCGTCCTTCTACCGTTTCCGTCTGCCCTTTCTTCTCCCTTTCTGGCAAAGCAGCTCGTCCAGCTTCCGGTAATGCTCCTCTTCCCGCTCCGTCCGCTGCCGCTCCCGCTCCTGCGCATTTTCTTCCATCTGCCGGAACCGGTAATCCAGCTCTTTCAATACCGTCTCGTTGCTCTCCTGTACTGCGCGGGAAACGAGATTTTCCAGAAGATACTGAAGTTTTGCAGCCTTGCTGCTGCGTTCATCCAGAAGGATGTTCTCCACCGTATCGGCACCACCCGGTGTGAGCGCATGCTGCGAATGGAGCATATCCGGATTGTCTGATGTAAACGCACACTGTGCATGTTCCTGCTGCGCCGCTGCAGCGCCTGCGTCCCCCTTCTCCAGCATCGACTGCGCCTCCCGCACGATTTCCTGCGGAACGGAAAGTCTGCCATTTTCCGACAGCATCAGGCGGATCGCTTTGAGCTGCATTCCCTGCTCCTTCCACTGGCGGATCCGTTCAAGCAGCTCCATATCCTCCTTACTGTACTGCCGGTAGCCCTGATCGTTTCTGCGGATCGAAAGCCCCAGCTCTTCCTCCCAGTAGCGCAGCGCATGCGCCTCGACATGAACCTTTTTTGCCGCTTCTTTAATCGTATACATTCCCTCTGCCGTCATCTTAACCTCCATTCCGCAGGCGCTTTGCGCCGAAGGAGCCGCGAGCAGAACTTCCAGTTCTGCTCTGCGAATAGCTACTTTGTGACGCCTGCGGCACAAATAGCCGTGCGAAAAAAAGCGATCACGCTTATTTTTCACACTAACCTCCATTCCCAGCTTCACAAACAACTGTAAAAAAAAGAACAGGCGCGGATAAACGCTTTTCCGCTTTCTGTTCTCTTTCGTCGTTCTGATTTTAAAACGTGCCGCAGCACTGCCCAGGCAGTGCACGCACGTCCGTTTACTTTTGTAAATTGGCAAATTTTGTATAATCCGGCAGCCATACCAGCTCTATCGTGCCGATCGGGCCGTTTCTCTGTTTTGCGATAATGACTTCTGCGATGCCTTTTTTCTCCGTGTCCGGATTGTAATAATCGTCGCGGTACAAAAACATTACGACGTCGGCATCCTGCTCGATGGCTCCCGATTCACGCAGGTCGGACAGCATCGGTCTGTGCTCCGGACGTTGCTCTACCGCACGGGACAGCTGGGAAAGTGCGATAACCGGAACCTGCAGTTCTCTCGCAAGCGCCTTTAAGGAACGGGAAATATCGGAAATCTCCTGCTGGCGGGAATCCGAAGACCGTCCGCCGCTGCCGCTCATCAGCTGTAAATAGTCGATGATGATCAGCTTTAAATCATATTCCAGCTTATATTTCCGGCATTTGGAACGTAACTCCGCAATCGTGATGCCCGGTGTGTCGTCGATGATCAGATTGGATTTTCCGATCACGCCGGCACTTTCGATCAGGCTCTCCCATTCTGCATCGGTCAGGTTACCGGTACGCAGATGCTGGGAGTCTACCTTGGATTCGAGGGAGAACAGTCGGTTTACGAACTGTTCCTTACTCATTTCCAGGCTGAACATTGCTACCGTCATTCCCTGCTTGAACGCCACATTCTGTGCGATATTCAGGACAAATGCGGTTTTGCCCATGGAAGGACGCGCCGCAATCAGAATCAGGTCGGAAGGCTGCAGTCCCGCAGTCTTATAGTCCAGGTCAATAAAGCCTGTCGGGATTCCCGTTACGTTTCCTTTATTGCGGGAAGCCTTTTCGATTCGATCCATCGCGTTCATAACGACCTGACGGATCGGGACAAAATCGCCCGTGTTTCGACGCTGAACCAGATCGAAGACCTTTTTCTCCGTCGTCTCAAGGATTTCTTCCAGACCTTCCTTGCCTGCATAGCATGTGTTCGCGATTTCCTCATTCAGCCGAATCAGCTTGCGCAGTGTGGATTTTTCCGCAACGATCCCGGCATAATATTTTACATTGGCAGAAGTCGGTACCGCCGTAATCAGGTCACGGATAAACTCCAGACTTGAAATTTCCGGCGGCACATCTTTTTCCCGGAGCTTGTCCTGCAGCGTAACCAGATCCACCGGTCTGCCGCTGTCGTTTAGCTCCACCATCGTTTCAAACAGCACGCCATACTGCCGGTTATAAAAATCCTCTCCCGTTATAATTTCGGACGCAACCACAATCGCTTCCCGGTCCATAATCATCGAACCGATGACCGACTGCTCCGCCTCAATGCTGTGGGGGAGTACCCTTTTTAAAATCGCCTCATCTGCTGCTGCCATGTTTTCCGCTCATTTCTGCGCACGCTTTTTACGCATGTCAAGTTTGTGTCAAGTGCGCGCAGACACAAATCCCGTAATTGAAAAATTTTATCCTCTGTCTTTACGCTTCCACTACTTTCACATGAAGCTTCCCGGTTACCTGCGGATGCAGTTTTACGGGCACTTCATGCATGCCGAAGGTCTTGATCGACTCCGGAAGCTGAATTTTCTTTTTATCGATTTCCATATTGCACTGCTCCTTGTAAGCAGCTGCAATTTCCTTGCTGGATACGGAGCCGAATGCCTTTCCACCCTCGCCAGCCTTGATCGACAGAGTTACGGATTTTTCTTCCAGCAAAGCCGCCTGCTCTTTTGCGGCGTCAAGCTGCTGCTGCGCAACCTTTTCGTCTCTCGCTTTCTGGAGTTTCAAGTCGTTCATGTTAGCGCCGGTCGCTTCCAGGCCGAGCTTTTTTTTCAGAATAAAGTTCTTCGCGTATCCGTCGGATACCTCTACAACCTGTCCCTTTTTGCCAAGTGCTTTGACATCTTCCAGTAAAATTACTTTCATGATATTTCACCTTCCTCAATCATTTTATCCAGCGTCCGCTTCAGTACAATAATGCCTTCCTCCACGGGCGTATTTTCCAGCTGACAGCCTGCGATGTTCAAATGTCCGCCGCCGCCCATCCGCTCCATGATGACCTGTACGTTGACTTCGTCAATAGAACGCGCTGAGAAAAACAGTTTATTCTGATATTCCGTCAGGACAAAGCTTGCCTTGACGCCCCTGATATCCAGAAGCTCGTTTGCAGCCTGCGCGCCCACAACAGTCGGGCTCGCAATTTCCTCGGAATGACAGATCGAAATTGCATAGGCATTGCGGTAAATTTCCGCCTGACTGACAGCATCCGCCTTTGCCTTGTATTCTGCCGCATTTTCCCGGAAAAGCTTGCGGACACGGGTTACGTCCGCGCCGTTTCTGCGCAAAAATGCAGCTGCTTCAAACGTGCGCACGCCGGTTTTTGTCATAAAGTTCTGCGTATCTACCACCATGCCGGCATACATGCTGTCCGCTTCTTCGCTCTTGATCCGGATTCCATCGCTCGTATACTGCAGGATTTCCGATACCATTTCGCAGGCGGACGACGCATAAGTTTCCACATAGGAAAGGGTCGCGTTTTCAATCGTCTCCGTTCCGGCTCTGTGATGATCCAGAACGACGATGGATTTACAGATTTTTAAAAGCTCCGGGCATTCCGTCAGCGACGGACGGTTGACATCCACAACCACCAGAACGGTATTGGGTCCTGCACATTCCAGTGCCTGAGCGCTCGTCAGCAGCATGTCGTTTTCATATTCCGGATTGTTCAAAAACAGATCGACCATCGGGCGAAGCGAAGTCGTCACATCGTTCAACACGATCTGCGCACGCCGCTCCAGTGTCCGCGCGATCCGATAAATTCCCACTGCCGCACCGAAGCTGTCCACGTCACCGATCTTATGACCCATAATCAGGACGTTGTCCTTGCTCGTGATGATTTCACGCAATGCATGGGCTTTGACCCGGGCCTTGACACGCGTATTTTTTTCTACCTGCTGGCTCTTGCCGCCGTAATAATTGATCTTGTCCGGCATCTTGACCACCGCCTGGTCGCCGCCGCGTCCCAGTGCAAAGTCGATCGCTGTGCGGGCAAATTCATAATTCTGTGCATAAACCAGACCGTCCAGACCAATGCCGATGCTCAGTGTCACCGCCATCTCATTGCCAATGTTGACCGTCTTTACATCCTCAAGCAGTTCAAAACGCTGCTCCTGCATCTGCATTACGGATTTTTTCTTTAAAATAACCAGATACTTATCCTTTTCGATATTCTGGCAGATTCCATCGAAGCTGGAAATATATTTGTTTACTTTTCGGTCAATCAATGCCTTTAACAGGGATCGCCGTACTTCTTCGACACTCGCAAGTGCCTCTTCGTAGTTATCCAGATAAATCAGACCGACTGCCAGCGACTGCGCGTCGTTTTCCCGAAGCGCAAGCTTTAATGCGGTCTCGTCATACAGGTACATCGCATACAGGCAGCTGTCATAATCCTCGTCATCTAAAACGTCGCTGTCTTCCGATATCATCCCCCGCAGCGATACCCGCGTAATGTGCGCGATATAATCGCTCTCTTCAAAGGAGATCTCGATTTCCGCCTCCTGCTCGCCCTGCGGCAGCCGTTCCCGCGTGATTGCCGGAAATACATAGGTAATCGACTTATGAAAGCCTTTTTCGCTGTGGATTGCCGCGCGGAAGGCATCGTTGCACCAGATGACCCGTCCGGTTTCATCCAAAAGCGCATAGGGAATCGCCATATCCCGGAGCAGCGTCTTTTGTACCTGCCCGTACTGCGTTGCGAAGCTGATCAGCTCGTTTAAAATGATCGGTCTGTTATAGAACATCAGTAAAATGATCATTCCAAAATAAAACAGCAGAAAGCAGGTCAGCAGAAAGCCTGCACGGACATCCAGAAAATACGTTCCGATATCCACGATCAGAAGTAAAATTCCCATATAAAGGGAGGTCTGCATATAGATACGCAGCCTGCCTTTGAGCCTAATTCTCTTTTTTGTTCTCATAAACACACCCATGCCCTGTCAGAAAGACAGGCACCTTTATCATTTCTGTGTATGATTGCAGTAAAAACGCCCCGTTTTGGAAGCATGCATTCAGTATACCATTTCTTTTCGGAAAATTCCATAAAAATAACTGGTATCTGCGCGCAGGGTACGACAAAAAGGTACAGTTGTACAGTTCACTCGCGCCATTCGCAAAACGCATCTTCGACGCTCTCCGCTGCTTCGCAGCTCATTTTTGCTCATAAAGCGGCGCTCCCTTCGTACCGTTTGGGGGCAGATTCTCATGCGAGCATGAAATCTGCCCCCAAACGGTACGAGTGAACTGTTGAATTTAAAAAGACTGCCGTTCGTGAATTTCACAAAAACGGCAGTCCCAAATGTTTGATGATTTATTCAGCAACGTAAGGCATAAGTGCCAGATGACGTGCCCTCTTGATTGCAACAGTCAGAGCTCTCTGATGCTTTGCGCAGTTGCCGGTAATTCTTCTGGGAAGAATCTTACCTCTCTCGGAAACGTATCTCTTTAACTTATTGGTATCCTTGTAATCGATCACATTGTCCTTACCGCAGAATACGCATACTTTCTTTCTTCTGCGCATGCCGCCTCTTCTCCGTGCGGGAGCGTCAGGTCTTTCAGATTTATTGAATGCCATGATGGTTTACCTCCTGTTTGAATATGGAAACTTCTCAAATGCTTCGCATTCGAGAAGCAGCGCGATTTTCCGTCTTCGGAAAATTAAAACGGGAAACATCTCAAACACTTCGTGCTCGAGATGTAGCGCAAAATTTTTGTTTCACAAAAATTTTGCTTAGTTAAACGGCAGCTCCTCGTCGATTCCATCCGGAATGTTCATGAAGCCGTCTGTCGCTGCAGCAGGCTGGGGTCTTGCAGGTGCACTGTTATAACCGCCGCCATTGTAACCCCCATCGTTACTGGCTGCACTGTTCTTGCTCTCTGCAAACTCCTGATCTTCTACAACAACATCAGTCGTATACACTTTGACGCCATCCTTATTGACATAGCTGCCAGTCTGGATTCTGCCGGTTGCCACAATCTTGGTTCCCTTATGGAGATACCGCTCTGCGAACTCTGCGCTCTTGCCGAATGCAACGCATCCGATAAAATCTGCGGAATTCTCATCGTTATTATTGCGGTTAAATCTCCGATCCACAGCCAGTGTATATCTGGCGATCGCCATAGCGTTGTCTCCCTGGGAATACCGAACCTCGGGATCCCTGGTAAGACGGCCCATAAGAATAACTTTATTCATATTGACTCTCTTTCTTACTTCGTCTCATTCTTGACAACTAAGTATCTCAGTACGTTGTCCATGATGCGAATACGGCTTTCGATCTCTGCAGGTGCAGAAGATTCAGCCTCGAACTGGATGAAGTAATAGAAGCCTTCTTTCATCTTCTGGATCTCGTAAGCGAGTCTCTTCTTGCCCCAGTCATCAACGTTGGTGATGGTGCCGCCAAATCTTTCGATCAGCGCCTTGCACTTGTCAACAACCGCAGCTCTTTCTTCATCTTCGATTTTCGCACTGACAACCACAGCTAATTCGTACTTGTTCATGCTAATTACCTCCTTTTGGTCTCTGGCCCCTTTCCAATAAAAGGAGCAAGGAATATATATCACGGGTATCTATAATACCATGAAATCATATTGTTTTCAAGCTTTTCTTTTAATATCACGCAGATTTTTTTCAACCAGTCTGCGTGCGATCATAATCTGGTGACCGCAGCCTGCACATTTGAGCCGAAAATCCGCTCCGATCCGCAGGACTTCCCATTCCCGGCTGCCGCAGGGATGCTGTTTTTTCAGCGTCACCACATCTCCGACCTGAATGTCCATGAAATTCTCCATTCCGCAGGCGCTTTGCGCCGAAGGAATCGCGAGGCGAACGTCCAGTTCGGCTCTGCGATCCCAGCTACTTTGTGACGCCTGCGGCACAAATAGCTGTGTGAAACATAAGCGATCACGCTTATGTTTCACACTATTCTCCTTATAAAATCCCGTTTTACAGGGAATCCAAAATCTCCCCGATGCTGCCTGTAACGACCAGATCCGCTGCCGAATCCCGCGCCGTAGGCGTCCGGTTGATCAAAACCAGTTTGTCGCCGCGGTAGTAATCGATCAGCCCTGCCGCCGGATAAACGACTAACGAGGTTCCTCCGACAATCAGCACATCCGCATGGCTGATAAAAGAAACCGCTTCTTTCAGCACTTTCTGATCCAGGCTTTCTTCATAGAGCACGACGTCCGGTTTGATTACGCCGCCGCATTCACAGTGCGGAACCCCTGTGCTTTCCAGAATCGCATTCTGATCGTAAAACCGCCCGCACTTCATACAATAATTGCGGAGCGTACTTCCGTGCAGCTCCAGCACTGTTTTGCTGCCGGCAGCCTGATGCAGTCCATCGATATTCTGCGTGATGACCGCTTTTAGTTTGCCTTCTTTTTCCCACTGGGCAAGCTTTTTATGCGCAGCGTTTGGTTTTGCGTGCGGTGCCAGCATCTTGGCACGGTAAAACCGGTAAAATTCTTCCGGATTCTGCCGAAAAAAGGTATGGCTTAAAATCGTCTCGGGCGGATAACGGTATTCCTGATGGTACAGACCGTCCGTACTGCGAAAATCCGGGATTCCGCTCTCCGTGGACACGCCCGCACCGCCGAAGAAAACGATGTTATCGCTCTGATCAACAATCTCCTTTAGTTTTTTCCATTGCAAATCTGGCATATTGCATATCCTCAACTTTGATATGATCTTGCAGCCACTGCTGCAGATACTCAAACAGATCCTGAATCATGGCGTCCTGCGTACCAAGCGAAAGCTTCGATACCCGATCGGTAAACTCTTCCAGCTTCTGCACGAACATCCGATGCTGTTTCTTCTGTTCTTCGATTTCGCCGTAGCCCATCTCTTCCATCAGCTTCTCTTCATGTGTAAAGTGCATCGTCGTATAATCCTCCAGCCGCTTTAAAAGCTGTCGAATATCCGCACATTTAAACAGCATGTTTTCATCTGCCAAAAGCGCACCCACCTGGTCTGTCAGATCCAGCAGAACCACATGCTCTGCATCTACTGCTCCTACACCCGTCAGAAAATCTTCTTTGTTCTGTTTCATTCCTGCTTTCTCTCCTGTCATTTTCACGTTCGTTAAACGTCCGTCGGCGTCTTAGCGCATCCAGACAACATCATGTCCTGGCGCTGACAAACTCCAACCATGTCCTTCCCTCTCCCATCGGACCAAAACGTTTCAGATAGAAAAAGTGTACCATAAACAGCCATAGTTTACAACAAATCTTGCCTCCGGAAAATGTGCATTTTCAGATACACGGACGCCTTTTCAGCTCATTTTCAGTCCATGATGCGATCCCGCATTTTAATTCCCTCCGGCGTCGCGGCAAGACCGCCTTCTCCGGTTTCCCGAAGACATGCCGGCATCGAAATTCCGACCTCCCGCATCGCGTCAATCACCTCGTCGGGAGGAATTCTGCTGCGCACTCCGGCAAGCGCCATGTCTGCCGCCGAAAGGGCGACAACCGCGCCGGATACGTTTCGTTTTACGCAGGGTACTTCTACCAAACCTGCTACCGGATCGCACACCAGACCCAGCAGATTTTTCAGTGCCATCGCTGCAGCGTGCGCCACCGCTTCTACAGAGCCGCCCCGCAAATGCACCGCACCTCCTGCTGCCATTGCCGATGCCGAGCCGATTTCCGCCTGACAACCGCCCTGCGCGCCCGCAATAAACGCCCGGGATGCGATTACCCCTCCAATGCCGGACGCCACATACAGCGCTTTTGTCATTTCTTCATCCGTATAATGATATTTTTCCTGCATGCTCAGAAAAACTGCCGGCACAACACCGCACGCCCCCGCCGTAGGCGCTGCGACAATTCGTTTCATACAGGCGTTGGACTCTCCCATTTTGACCGCCTTTTCCATCACGCGCCCAAGAAAATCGCCGCAGATCGGCTCTTCCTGCTCCACATAGTGCTCCAGCTTTCCGCCGTCCGTGCCCACCAGCCCGCTGCGGGAATGCAGGGTTCCGTCATAGTCCTGATCCGCCTCTTTCATCGCCTGGTACATGCGCTGCAGCTGTACAAAGGATTCCTCCTGTGCAATCTGCCGCTCCCGGCAGTCATCTTTTTGGATCAGCTCCCAGAAACTGCAGCCTGTCGCTGCAGCGTCCTTGCAGATCTCTTCCAATGAACGATACATATCTTTGCTCCTATTCTTCCAGACACAGGTAGATTACTTTTTCAATGCCCTCTTCCTGCTCCAGTGCTGCAATCCGCTCCCGCGGCACTTCCTGATCCACTTCGATTACCATAACGGCATGTCCGCCGCGTTCGTCCCGGTACACCTGCATCGTCGCGATATTGATCCCGGCTTCGCCCAGGCGCGACGTTACTTTTACAATACAGCCCGGCTTGTCCTGATTGTATACAACCAGCGTCGGAGCTTCCCCCGAAAAATTTGCAGTCAGTCCATCGATCTCGCAGATTCTGATCCGTCCGCCGCCGATCGATGCACCGATCGCTTCCAGCTTTCGCCCGCTCTCTCCGGTCACCTCCAGCCGAACGGAATTCGGATGTGCATTCATAAGGCTGATTCCTTCAAAGGAAAACGAAAGCCCTGCCTTTTTTGCTTCTGCGAAGCTTTCCGGAATCCGCGGGTCGTCCACTGCCAGCCCCAACAGTCCCGCTACAATCGCGCGGTCTGTTCCATGTCCGCGTCCTGTTGCCAGAAAAGAGCCGTGCAGCCCGATCTTTGCATTCACGACCCGTTCTCCCAAAAGCTTTCCCACCGTCTGGCCGATCCGCACCGCCCCCGCCGTGTGGGAGCTGGAGGGTCCTACCATCACGGGCCCAACAATATCCAGTATGTTCATAGCTTCTCCATTCCTCAGATACGCTTTTTCTCACAGCTTTCCGCACAGATATGCGCAGGCCTTCAACAGCGTCTCTAACTTTTTCCCTACAATAATATAATAATCCGGCTGCTGCGTACCTTCCAGACAAATCTGGTTTCCGTATACGGGCAGGCTGCAGAAGATCACTTCTTTGGACGATGCCGGCAAAATGCCATAGCCGCGGTCGGAAATCAGATATGGAAGCTCGTTTTCGACTCCATGGGAAATGCACCGCGCCGTCTTTTCCAGCCGGATTCCGCCTTTGCCAAGCGCACCTGCTGCATAGAGCCCTTCTCCTTTTTTCCAGTCAAAAAACAACCTGCTGCGCCCGCCGTTTGGCGCATTTTCGATCAGGCAGCGATCCTGTCTGCTTTCTTCCAGCAAGATTTCGCTGTCCTTATCCAGAAACCGCAGCGCACCTGTCTTTTTGTCCGCAACCACATACATTTCCGGCGTTCGCATCTCCACAAGCGCCGGTTTTTCGCGCATCTGCCAGTTTTTCTCCACCCGGGCGACGGCGATCGCAGGATGCACCGGCGGCATCTCGCCCCGTGAAAAAGTGACGCGCAGGATTCCGCTGCCGACAGGGCTCAAACGGACCACTCCATAACGGCTCTGTAAATACAGACCGTCCTCTTTACGCTGTACCCAGCGAATCGAATGGTCGATCTTTGCATGTCCCGCTGCCCGCAGCTTTGCGGTGTCCGGAAGTTCACCGAACGAAAGGACACCGGATGCTGTGCGGGCATGTATATCACCTGTGACGCGCGGCTGTACCATGCCGTTCACCGTTCTGCCAGATCCCTGTGCAGTCTGACTGTTGCTCCCGTACAGCGACGCCAACGGATGCAGGGCTTTCTGCGGCTGAGCGGAAATGACCGGCTTCGGGCGCGATATCCTGCCGGCATCAGCAGACGTCGGCCGGGGTGCTGCTGCCGCCGGGCGGGCGCTGCCCTGCGCTTTTCCGCCTGCACGGCAGGCATCCGCACTTTCCTGCATTGAGCCGGTTCCATATGGCAGCGATGCTTCCTGTCCGTCGGACGGATTCTGCACGATGACGACTTTTTTCTTCGTGCCGGATACTCGCTTTTTGTTCTTTTTCGGAATCGGGTCTGCGATCAGTCCGGTGAGGTTGCCAGTGTGCAGAACCTCCAGCCGGTGCAGCGCTCTTGTCGCCGCGACATACAAAAGCTTCGCGTGTCCGTCGTCCGTCGGATAGGACTCCCGATCCGGGTTGAGCATCAAAACCGCGTCGAATTCCAGTCCCTTTGTGTATTCTACAGGAAATACCATAATTCCTTTTTCAAACGACGCCTTTTCCGGATCCCAGGGCATGACCGGCAGCTCTTTTTGCAGAAGCTCTGCCGTCTCCTGCGCCTGCTTCTGATCCCGGCAGATCACCGCGATCGTGTCAAAACCGTCTGTCTGCCATCCTTTGCAGATTTTTGCTGCTTCCCGGTACAGATCTCTTCCTGCTGTCTGTCGGATGCCAACCGCTTCGCCATGCCGGATGACCGGCTCTGCCTCATACCCCGGAAACGCTCCGTGCGCCAGGATATCCGATGCAAAATTTGCAATTTCTACGGTATTCCGATAGCTTTTCCTCAGTACGCAAAAGTTATCCCGTTCTCCGGTCAGCAGGATGTTTTTCACCCCTTCCCAGTCGCTGATACCGTAATCCATGCGGATATTCTGGGATACATCCCCCATGACCGTGTAAGTGCAGCTTCTGACGCATTCTTTTAAAACTGCATAGACCATAACACCGAAATCCTGGGCTTCATCCACAACGATATGATGCGCCTCGCTGATGACCTCCGTTTCCCGCATTCTGCGAT
>ERZ1026856.1031-NODE-1031-length-14919-cov-19.051938_pt1 | contig 14919 bp, 10 predicted proteins | sample MGYA00380158_ERZ1026856 | MGnify/ENA primary metagenome ERZ1026856 (study PRJEB33269, sample SAMEA4719794) | human gut metagenome | biome: human-associated habitat; feature: organic feature; material: feces | place: Cameroon | collected 2013-10 ...
AGCGCACCATGAATGATCTGCTTTCCAACCCTGCGAAGCTCAAAAACTATCCGTTCCAGATGGATCGGGAAAAGCTGAACGGACTGAGGTAAGCCCTGCCGCCGCGCCGGAGCTGTACCGCTCGGCAGCGTGCAACCGTCCGCTTCGCCACGCGCCGCATTACTTGATCTTTCGAAACTCTAATGGTGTCCGTCCGGTGTTTTTGCGGAACATGGCGATAAAGTGACTCGGATCGGAAAAGCCGGTCTGCGCAGCGATTTCCTGTACCTCCATGCGTGGCGCAGTCAGCAGAAACTCTTTTGCGCGGTTGATACGGCAGGTCATCAGATATTCGTAGACCGAGCAGCCAAGAAAACGACCGAACAACCGTGAAAGATATTGCGGCGTAACGAACACCTGACTGCTCAGCTGAGCGACAGAAAGCGGCGCGCTGTAGTTCGTTTCTATTTCTTTGATTACCGGGGCAACATAGCGCAGATACAGCGGATCAGAAAGAAGCTTCTGACCGTCCGGGACATCCGCAAACTGTAAAAGCACCTGATAACAGTTGACGGAGAGCGCCGGAATGTTGACCGGCGGATGCTCGAAAATATGTATGGCATCCTGCAGCAGAGCGCGTATATTCCGACATTGCTCTTTGGTGGTGAAAAGAATCGGACGGTTATTCAGGATTTTGGAAATACTGCCTTCGACTGTGCCGGAAAAAGTGCAGAAGCAGGTGTACCATTCTGACGTCTGTGCAAAATAGGAATGGCGGATGGACGGCGCGATCAGGACGCCTTCCTGTTCATGAAGCAGATAAGATTTTCCCTGAATGGTAATCTGCCCGAAGCCGGATTCCGTCTGTAAATAGTGATAGAAAGGGTAGCCGTTCGGGCGCGAGGTCGCATCCTGCAGCCAGCGGTTTCCGATGGAATCGTAGATAAAGGGTTCACGCACCGGGGCGTTGCGAAAATAAATCGGCATGGGAGTCCTTTCTTTCGTGTTCCGGCACAGGCTGTTTTGAAGGATCGGATTTCCCGGACAGTTTTGCAAGCCCAGGCGGGCTGCCCTCTGCCATGCAGGGCACGCCGGAGATTTGCTCGCTGATGATTTTTGCAAAAACCGATCGTTTCCGGGGCACTGCCCTCTGTCCAAACTCGCCTTGGCTTGCGCCTGCGGCTCAGACAAAAGGACATCGGGCAGTCGGAACCGCTCCGGTTTTTGAAAATCATCGTTCGCAAATCAAGGTCGTGCTCTGCATGGCAGAGGGCAGACCGCCGGAGCTGTCAAAACCGCGGTTTAATCCGACCGTTCAAAACAGCCTGCACCGGAACACAAATGAGTTTCAAAATGTTATATTATTCGGACAAACTTATTATACATCCGATGAGAGAGTTATACTATAATAAAATAACCGAAGCGATGAAATGCTGCAAAAAAGTCTGTGCAGTGCGTCAGCGTTTTCGGAGCCGTCATGCGGCAGATTGTGAGGAAATATGTACGCAGAAGCCATTCTGAAGAAGGGCGAAGGACGCACGCTCAAAAGCGGCGGCGCCTGGGTTTATGACAACGAGATCGATCACGTTGAAGGAGACTATGAAAACGGAGATATTCTTGCGGTAAAGGATTTTGATGGTTTCTTTTTGGGATGGGGCTTTATCAATACCCGTTCCAAAATTACAATCCGGGTGATGAGCCGCAGAAAAGAACATGAGATCACAGAAGAATTTCTGGAAAAGCGGGTGCGCAACGCATGGGAATACCGCAAAGCGACTGTGGACACAGGATGCTGCCGACTGATCTTCGGGGAAGCAGACTGGCTGCCGGGTCTGGTAGTGGACAAGTTCTCCGACGTGCTGGTGGTGGAATCCCTGGCGCTTGGAATTGACCGTTTGAAACCGACGATCCTTTCTCTTGTGAAGAAAGTGCTGGCAGAGGATGGTATCATGATCCGCGGCATCTATGAGCGCAGCGATGCAAAGGTACGCCTGCAGGAAGGCATGGAACGCTTCAAGGGCTTTATCGGCGACCCGTTCCCCACAAAGGTCGAAATCACAGAAAATGGCGTCCGTTACATCGTGGATGTGGAAGACGGACAAAAGACCGGATTTTTCCTGGACCAGAAATACAACCGGCAGGCGATTCACAGACTCTGTCCCGGCAAAAAGGTACTGGACTGCTTTACCCATACCGGTTCTTTTGCACTGAATGCGGGGATTGCGGGCGCGAGAGAGGTGCTTGGCGTGGACGCATCCATGACCGGCGTAAAGCAGGCGGAAGAAAATGCGGCATTAAACGGACTTTCCGACCGCGTAAAATTTACCTGTGCAGATGTCTTTGAACTGCTTCCTGAGCTGGAGAAAAAGGGCGAGCAGTATGATGTCGTAATTCTGGATCCTCCCGCATTTACCAAATCCAGAAGCTCCATCAAAAATGCGGTAAAAGGATATCGTGAGATCAATCTGCGGGGCATGAAGCTGGTAAAAGACAACGGATTTTTAGTGACCTGTTCCTGTTCCCACTTTATGGACCCGGAGCTGTTCGCAAAGACCATCCGCGAAGCGGCCCACGGAGCGCATAAGAGACTGCGTCAGGTGGAATTTAAAACACAGGCGCCGGACCATCCGATCCTCTGGGCGGCGGAGGAATCCTACTACCTGAAATTTTATATTTTCCAGGTGTGTGAGGAACTGTAAAAAAGAAAGCCGGGACAAAATCCCGGCATCAACCAAAGGATATAAAAAGGAGACAACCAAATGAAAGTGCAGAATTTTTATGAAAATCTCTCCACTTTGCATGTCGGCACAATGGACAACCGTTGTTGGTATGTGCCGAAACAGGATGGAAGGGAGAGCCAGATCCTGTTGAGCGGGGACGACTGGAAATTTGCCTGGTATCCCAGCGTGGAAGAAGTACCGGAGCATTTCTGGGAAAAGGATCTCGAAAAAGAGGGCTTTATCGACATGGAAGTGCCCTCCTGCTGGCAGATGAAGGGCTTTGGACAGAAGCAGTACACCAATGTCCGCTATCCTATTCCCTATGACCCGCCCTATGCGCCCGGTGAAAATCCCAGCGGTGCTTATGTAAAGGATTTTACGCTGACAGAAAAAGAAGCCGGCGAACGTCAGTTTTTATATTTTGAAGGCGTGGATTCCTGCTTCTATGTCTGGATCAACGGCGAATTCGTCGGCTACAGCCAGGTTTCCCACAGCCCCAGCGAATTTGAAATCACCGGCAAAACCAAAGCAGGCAGCAACCGTATGGCGGTTCTGGTTTTGAAATGGTGTGACGGAACTTATCTGGAGGATCAGGATAAGCTGCGTTTTTCCGGAATTTTCCGGGATGTTGAGCTGGTGCTTCGCCCGCAGGAGTTCGTACATGACTTTACGGTTCAGACTCCTGTTGCAGAGGATGGCAGCGCAGAGGTTACGGTTCGTTTTGACCGGGTTGAGGGAGAGCTGGAAATCAACTGCACACTGACGGATGCAGAGGGCAAAGAAATCGGCAGGGCAGTTTCCCACGGAGAAAACATAGCGATTCCGGTAGCTGCTCCGGTGCTCTGGAACGCAGAGCAGCCCTATCTGTACACCCTGACGCTCCAGGCAGGCGTTGAAACCATCGAGCAGAAGGTCGGCATCCGCACAATCTCCGTTGAAAATGGCAAGATTTTAATCAATGGAAAACAGGTGAAATTCCGGGGTGTCAACCGCCACGATTCCAATCCTTACACCGGTGCAACCGTGACCAGAGAAGACGTGATCCGCGATTTGCAGCTGATGAAGGAAAGCAATGTCAATGCGATTCGTACCAGCCACTATCCCAATGCACCTTATTTCCCGGAGCTGTGCAGTGAATACGGATTTTACATGATCGCGGAAGCAGATCTGGAAAGCCATGGCGTAGGAACTTTGTATACAAACGACGGACACGACTGCATGGGCTACATCGCTCAGGATGATGCCTGGGCGGAGTCGATCCTCGACCGCCAGAAAAGAAACGTGATCCGGGACAAAAACCAGAGCGCGGTTATTTTCTGGTCCCTGGGCAATGAGAGCGGCTACGGCGGCAACTTTGAGGATGCCGGAAGATGGGTAAAGGCTTATGATCCGACCCGTCTGCTGCACTATGAAGCGAGCATTTACGATTCCGCAGGCTATCACAACGATGTTTCCATGCTGGATGTAATGAGCCGGATGTATGCGGATACCGAGTGGGTAAAGGAATACTGCGAAGACCGCAGAATGAGAAAGCCCTTTATTCAGTGCGAATTTATCCATGCAATGGGCAACGGCCCCGGGGATATCCATGATTACATGGAGCTGATGTACAAATATGACAAGTTCTGCGGCGGCTTCGTATGGGAATGGTGTGATCATGCGACCTGGGAAGGCAAGGCTGCAGACGGAAGAGATATTTTCCATTACGGCGGCGATGCAGGCGAGTTCCCTCATGACGGCAACTTCTGTATGGATGGTCTGGTGTATCCGGACCGCAGACCCCATACCGGGCTTCTGGAATGGAAAAACGAAATCCGTCCGGTACATGCAGCAGCAAAAGATCTGGCAGCAGGTACCGTAGAGCTGTGGAATGTACAGGATTTTGCTGACCTTGCAGATACCGTACAGATCCGGTATGAAATCAAAAAAGAAGGAACCCTGTTAGCAGAGGGCGAGATCCGGGAGATTGCCTGCCCTGCACATGAAAAAGTGTGCATCACGATCCCTCAGTTGGGAGAGCTTTCCGGAGATCAGACCTATCTGAAGCTGACCTATGTGCAGAAAGCAGATCAGGCGCTGACCAGACAGGGCAGAGTCATGGGCTTTGACCAGATTGCACTGTTTGAAGAAAAGGAAAAGGTTCTGGAAATTGCAGAAGCCGGAGCAGTTGCACTGGAGGAAACCGATGCTTCCTGGATCATTACTTCTGACAGAATTCGCTATGTATTCGGCAAGAAGAAAGGTGCGTTTACAGAGCTTGTCAGAGATGGCAAGGCACTGATTGAAGCGCCGATGACCTTTGAAACCTGGCGTGCGCCGGTTGACAATGACAGAAATGTCCGTCAGGTCTGGGAAGAAGCCGGATATGACAGACCGTGGATCCGGGTTTATAGCTGCACTGCAGAGATTACCGGAGAAAAAGCATACCTTCACTGCGATTTCTCCATCGCCAGTGTATACAGACAGCCGTTTTTACGCGCGAAAGCGCTTTGGGAAGTCAATGCAGACGGTCAGATCAAGCTGACGCTGGATGCCGACAAGGATATGACCTTCCCTTATATGCCTCGGTTTGGCTTGCAGCTGGTACTGCCGGAAAATCAGGATCAGGTGGAATACATCGGATACGGTCCGACAGAAAGCTATCAGGACAAGCACAGAGCCTGCTGGGTAGACCGCTTTACGACAACAGTAGACGAGCTTCTTGAGGACTATGTAAAACCTCAGGAAAATGGCAGCCATTATCACTGTGCGTTTGTAAAAGTAGGTGAACTGAAGGCGGAAGGCACAAAGCCGATCTCCTTTAACGCTTCTTACTACACTGCCCAGGAGCTGACGGAAAAGATGCACAACTACGAGCTGGAAAAATCCGGACATGTGATCTGGCATCTGGACTACGGCATGAGCGGCGTTGGTTCTAACTCTTGCGGACCGGAGCTGTTAAAGCAGTATCGCCTGAATGAGGAAAAAATGCACTGGGAGCTGGTAATTGGCTGATCGCGCAGCGACGCATGAAATGGTGTAAAGTTCTCTGCTCCGCAGGCGCTTCGCACCGAAAAATGTCCCTTATATAATCCGCCGCAGGCAAAGAGTCCTGCAGCGCAGAATAAAAAGAACCTCCGGGCTGCCGTCGAAAAGACGACAGACCCGGAGGTTTTTCGTTCAGGCACTATAGTCCTGATTCAGATAAGCCTTTAACAGCCGGAACGTATTCTCCATTCCCTTTACATGGCTGCGCTCATAGCCGTGAGAAGCGTATACACCGGAGCCGATCAGCCCGTGGCGGCAATCGATACCGGAACGAAGCCCGGCTTCTGCGTCGGAGCCGTAGTGGGGATATACATCAACTGCAAAGTCAACCTTGGCGGTGCGTGCAGCCTCGATCAGAGCAGAAACGACATCGTAATGATACGGACCGCCGGAATCCTTTGCGCAGATGGAAACCTGGGTTTCTTTGCAGGAAAGACCATCTCCGACGCAGCCCATATCGACTGCAAGAATTTCTGCGACGTCAGCAGGGATCGAAGCGGAGCCGCCGTGACCGACTTCTTCAAAAACGGTGATATGCTGATAGATTTTGCGGACGGGCTTTTTGTCGGTTTCCTTTAAATATTTTGCGAAGCCGAGCAGGATACCGACGCTCAGCTTATCGTCGAGAAAACGGCTCTTAATGTAGCCGGATTCCGTTACGGTCGTGCGGGGATCGAAGCAGACGATGTCGCCGGTCATGATGCCGAGGGCTTCAGTATCCGCCTTGCTTTCTACAGGCTCGTCCAATACGACCTCCATTGCATCATAGGAACGGGCAGTGTCATTGTAGCTGCCGTTTACATGGATCGAGGCATTTTTTAACTGGAAGGTACCGGAATAAACCTTGCCGTTTCTGGTGTAAACGCGGCAGTTTTCCGCCTCTGCATTGTTTGGATTCATGCCGCCGAGAGCGCTCAGCATCAGACGTCCCTTTTCGTTGATGCTGCAAACCATACCGCCCAGGGTATCCATGTGCGCTTCCAGCAAAATCGGTGCATCCGCGGGATCGTCCGCCTGGGCAGGACCGTCGTTGACGCATACAAAAATGCCGCCCTTGTTGGTCAGCTTTGCATCGTAGCCCAGCTTTTGATACGCTTCGAGGACATACTTTGCCGCGTGTGCGGTAAAGCCGGTCGGACTGTCGATGGAAAGAATCTTTTTGGTCTGTTCTAACATATAAGACGTTATATCGTTCATCTCTTTCTCCCATTTCTGCGCACGTTTTTTGCGCATATCGAGTTTGTGTCAAGTGCGCGCAGACACAAATCTCGGGATTGAAAAACTTTGTTTTTCAATCCGATACTAACAGGATACAAAAGCACACCGTGTCTGTCAATTGGAAAGCGTGCGCGTGCGTACTGCCTGCCAGTCGTCAGAGCGCGTACCGCGCCGACACGCTGCACTTAAGCAGTGCAGCGTGCCGTGTCCGTGTTGCCTGCCAGTCAGTCAGAGCGTGCGCTGCGCTTACGCTCTGCCGCCTGTCAGGACACCCCCTCCACGCTCTGCCGCCAGGACATCCCGTCCGCGCCCACATGGGACAAAATCCTGCTTTGTGGGAAAATATGTCACAAAAACGGGAATTTGGGCAATGAAAAGAATCAAACGCCGTCGTAAGATGGGGACAAATGAAGGAGAAATAAATTTAGACAGAGTGAGAAAGGAGTCAGACCGACATGGCTGAGAACAAAGTAGTACATGCAGCGCAGCGTGCCGCTTTCAGTGTTGCGATCGACGCAGCGATTAAAGCAGTAAGAGGAAAAGGAACAGAACATATGGCAGAAGAGGCGGTCAAGCTGATCAATCTGGCAGAGCCGCTGCTGAGCAAGAGATATAAGGCAAGTGCATTTGATGCTGCCCGCAAATTTGTGCAGGATCCCAATGGAAAATGGATGGAGTACGCGTACCGTGCCATCAACGAGATCGATCCTCATATTTTAAAAATGAACGTGCTGAATCTGGTTTATGAAGGCATGTTTTCCGGTTACAATTATGTGATGGAGCTGAGAAAAAAATACGACTGCAACATGCCCTGGATCCTGCTGTTTGATCCTACCGCATCCTGCAACCTGCATTGTAAAGGCTGCTGGGCTGCAGAATATGGCAAGACCCTGAACCTGACCTATGAAGAATTGGATAAGCTGGTAACAGAGGGCGAAGAGCTGGGGATTCACTGGTACATGTGTACTGGCGGCGAACCGATGTGCCGTAAAAACGACCTGCTGAAGCTGGCAGCAGCACATCAGAATTCTGTATTCCATCTGTTCACCAACGGAACCCTGATCGATGAGGAGTTCTGCAAGGAGGTGCAGAAGGTCGGCAATATGGCATTCTTTATTTCCATCGAAGGCATCGGAGATGCAACAGATGACCGTCGTGGAAAGGGCGTATTCGACAAGGTAATGCATGCAATGGATCTGATGCAGAAGTATGGACTGCTTTTTGGTACTTCCATTTGTTATACGAGTCAGAACTACAAGGCGGTTACAAGCGACGAGTTCATCGACATGCTGATCAACCACGGCGTCCGTTTCAACTGGTACTTCCATTACATGCCGATCGGTGATGGCGCAAACGTGGATCTGATGCTGAACGCAGAGCAGAGAGAGTATATGATCCACAGAGTCCGCGAGATCCGTGGACTGACCGGTGGTAAGCAGATTTTCTGCATTGACTTCCAGAATGACGGCGAATACATCGACGGATGTATTGCAGGCGGACGGCAGTATGCACATATCAATCCTGCCGGAGATGTGGAGCCCTGCGTATTCATCCATTATTCCAACGCAAATATCCATGAAAAGAGTCTGCTGGAATGTCTGCAGCAGCCTCTGTTTAAGGAATACCATAAGGGACAGCCTTTCAACCACAATCATTTAAGACCCTGTCCGATGCTGGAAAATCCGGAGCTTCTGGGAGAAATGGTAAAACGCAGCGGCGCTCATAGCACCGATATGCAGCAGCCGGAATCCACACAGGACGTATTCAATCGCTGCAGACCCTATGCACAGCAGTGGACGCCTGCAGCAGAGAGAATCTGGGCAGAAGAGCATCCTGACTGTGGTTCTTGCACAGCCTGTTCCAAATAAAGCAGGATAAGCCGGAATTTGAAAACCACGATTTTATAAGTGGTTATTGAAGCTCACAGAGTTTTAATAAAATCCTCAAAAAGCCTTGAAAACAAAGGATTCATAAATGGACAAGTATATCTATGATAAAAGCAATGGGCTTTGGTATGAGCTTCAAGGCGATTATTATATCCCTTGCCTGATACTTTCTGAAGAAGAAACACAGCCTATCGGTTTATGGGGACAACGTCACAGAGAGTATCTAACGGAGCATAAGCACATTATTTATACTGCAATGCTGCTCGATGGCACACTGAACCACTATCTTGCTGATATAAACCAACAAGCGGAGCAAATGTTCCATAGATTGATTAAAGAAATGGCAGAAAGGCAGGGCGTGACAGAACAGCTCAAAACAGAACAGCCTATGGAATGGGTCCTCCAAATCCGAAAGTTGGGATTTCGCAGCACATGAATAGTCTGAAAGCGCAGGCAGAGGAAATAGTTAATGCAGAACTGATTTTCTGCTAATAGAAATAAAGTTTTTACTTAGGGCTGACTGTAACAGGTCAGCCTTATTTCTTTGATGGGATAATTCTTGAATTGTATTTCTGCCAGTTCCAGAATTGTGCTTTTGACAATTCAAGAACTGTCAAAAGCACAATGTAATAATACTGATAATAACTATACTGATTATAGTGATACTGATTTTATCCTATCCGGAATGGAACAGGAATGATAAGATGTAATATAATTAATGTTGAGGCTGTGGTCTGCCTTTATTGTAGAAAATTTTTCGCTATCTCATATAAAAGTGTGATTGATAAGCATTAAATTTTAATAATTTTGTGATTTCGGCTGTAATTTTCATAGATTTCGCATATAATAAAAGTGTGATTATAAAGCATAAGACTCCAATAAAAATGTGAGGAGTGATTCTATGGAACGATTTATCTTAAAAAAGTTGCTGGATTGGAAGAATTCTCCCTACCGCAAGCCTTTAATCTTGAAGGGCGTACGTCAGGTGGGTAAGACTTGGATTCTGAAAGAGTTCGGCAGACGCTGTTATGAAAATACAGCCTACTTTAACTTCGACGAAAACGAAGAATATAAACAATTTTTTGAAACAACCAAGGATGTGGACCGGATTCTACAAAACCTTATGCTGGCAAGCGGTCAAAAGATATTGCCAGAAAAGACCCTCATCATCTTTGACGAGGTACAGGACTGCCCGAAAGTCATTAACTCCATGAAATATTTTTGCGAGAATGCACCACAGTACCATGTTGCCTGCGCCGGTTCTCTGTTAGGTATCGCCTTGGCGAAGCCTTCCTCTTTTCCAGTAGGCAAGGTCAACTTCATGCAGATTGACCCAATGACCTTCGCTGAGTTTCTACTTGCCAACGGTGATGAAAATCTGGCGCAGTATCTGGAACAGGTGGATACCCTTGAACCTATCCCTGACGCCTTCTTTAATCCGCTGTATGAGAAGCTGAAGATGTACTATGTCACCGGTGGTATGCCGGAGTCGGTATTGATGTGGACGGAGGCACGGGATGTTTCTGCCATGCAGGAAGCATTGTCCGGAATCATTGGAGCCTATGAGCGTGATTTTGCCAAGCATCCTAATCTCAGCGAGTTTCCGAAAATCTCAATGATTTGGAAGTCTGTTCCTTCTCAACTGGCAAGGGAGAACAAGAAGTTCATCTATAAAGTGGTCAAGGAAGGCGCACGAGCCCGTGAGTACGAGGATGCTTTGCAATGGCTGGTGGATGCCCGTTTGGTGCATAAGGTCTACCGCAGCTCCGCTCCCGGCCTGCCGATTGCAGCTTACGATGACTTGTCTGCATTTAAGATTTATCTGGTAGATGTGGGACTGCTCCGCCGTCTGGCGCAGTTGGCTCCCACTGCCTTTGGCGAGGGAAACCGCCTATTTACTGAATTCAAAGGCGCATTAACCGAAAATTTTGTGTTGCAGACTTTGATTACTCAGTTTGAAGTCATGCCCCGTTATTGGAGCCAGAACAATCCACCTTACGAAGTGGATTTTCTCATTCAGCGGGAGAACGACATCTTCCCCATAGAGGTCAAATCTGAAGCCAACACAACCAGCAAGAGTATGAAGAAGTTCAAGGAACTGTTCCCTGATAAGGTCAAGCTTCGCATCCGTTTCTCATTGGACAATCTGAAACTGGACGATGATGTGCTGAATATCCCGCTGTTCATGGCAGATCAGGCGGATCGATTGATTGGGTTGGCATTGGAACAGCGCAACGCACAGTAATAGAAGTATGGAGAATACAGATATGGCTATTAGTAAAAAACTTGAAATCGCTGATTATTACGTTGACGCGTGTGACTTTTGCAGAGATATATTTAACGATAATTATAAAACTTCTATTTTAGAAAAGTTTTATCGTACTGAAAAAAATGTGATGAATTAGGGGGGATATTTTTGAATTATAAGAACGAAACTCAAGCAATGATAAAGCAAAATAGAAACTTGCTTATTCTGTTGATCACAGCCAGCCTGCTGAAAATTTTTTATCCGTTCCTGATCGCATTTATCCCGAAGGTGATTGTAGAAAACATGGACGAACCGGTGCTTTTGATCCAGTTTCTTATGGGAAGCGGAATTGTCGTTATTTTGTTGCAGGCCGCCATCAGCTTTTGTGATAGCATGAAGGATCATGCCTATGCGGTATTCAGATTTTGTTTTTTCCGTCTCATCGATCGAAAGGCGTTGTTGGTGCCCTATGATATCCTGTCATCGCAGCAGTTTCAGGATGATTATAAATTTTCGGTTCAGTTTGTGGACGATATTGAAAATGGACTGCAAGCCACGATGGAGCACATTTCTAAGTTGCTTACAAATGTAGGGCTTTTTGTCTTGTTTCTGACTTCAATGACCTTTGTGGATCGGTGGATACCGCTGTATGTCATAGCCCTGACTGTAATGGATTTCAGTTTTCTTGTAGCGGCCCAGAGTTTTGAAGGAAAGCATCTGCCGGAGTTAAAGCGCTTGGACAACCAGCTAAAGACCGTTGAATTGCGAGCGCGGCAGGCGGGTCAGGCAAAGGATATCCGGATGTTTCATGCCGCCGCTTTTTTCGGGGAGATGTATAAGAGAGCGGGAGATGAGAAGTCCGTGCTCGTCGCGAAAATACAGCGGAAATATCGAACTGGGAGTATCGTACGCTCCGTTCTGGGCTTCCTTCGGGATGCCGGATGCTATGCTTACTTGATCTACTTATTGTACGCTTCGAAAATAGGGTTGGGCGATTTCGTTTTCATGATCGGCATTGTCATAAATTTTTCGGACAATCTGGCGGGCGTCTTTATGAATCTGGCCGCCTTTACAAAGGATATGATATCTTTGCGGGAATTAAAGCGCCTATTAAAAAGTCCTGAAAGTGGAGAGGATGGGGAGGTGCCTGTGCCGGATACTTTTGAAAGTATCCGGTTTGAAGGCGTCAGTTACCGCTATGGGAATGATCAGGAGTATGTGCTAAAAGACATTTCGTTTTGTATCAACGCGGGGGAACAAATTGGGCTAGTGGGATTAAACGGTGCCGGAAAGACGACGCTTACCCTGCTACTGTGCGGGCTGTTAAAGCCGACTGGTGGAAAGATTTTTTATAACGGCATCGACATTGAGCAATTTAGCCGTAAGGAGTACATTTCTTTGTTTTCCAACGTTTTTCAGGATATCAATTTGCTGCACTTCACCATTGGTGAAAACATCACGGGATCTTCGGACAGGGAAACTTGGAAGAGGGCAGAAACGGTGCTAAAAACCGCAGGCTTCGAGCGCGATCTGGGTGAAAGAGGAACAGCTGCTTCGATCGGAAAGACCTTTGATGAGCGGGGGATCGATTTTTCGGGCGGAGAAAAGCAGAAGCTAGCAATCGCAAGGGCTTTGTATAAGAACACGGCCATTTTCATTTTGGATGAGCCCACTTCCGCGATGGATCCGCTGGCGGAGGAACGATTTGTGAGGAATTATAAAGAAATTTTTTCAAATCGGACGAGTATTTTCATCTCACATCGCCTCTTGAATACTAAAATATGCGATCGAATCTTGTTAATCGACCATGGAAGATTGGTGGAGTGCGGAACCCATGAAGCTCTGATGAAAGCGAAGGGGCTATATCATGAATTGTTTTGCGCCCAGCAGAAAAGCTATGGCCTGATTTGAAAGCTGTAAAAATGATATCGGAGTGGGGATTATGAGGAAGATTAAAAAGAACGAAGGCGATATGCGAAAAAAGATTATGTCCATGATCTGGAAAAGTGACCCTTGGTTGATCGTCAGTGGGGTTCTCCGTTCTCTCGTGCAGATTATTCTGCCTTATATCACGATCATCTTCAGCGCAGAGGTGATCAATGCGCTCACGGGAAATTATTACAAAAGAGCGCTGAAAATCGTGGGCTGGATGAGCGCCAGTGTTCTGGTGGTAAAATGCGTAGAGGCCTTTTTGGAGAGCGATGAAAATAGGCGAAAAATTTCTCTGGATTTGTACATGAAGGAAAAGCTGAATCAGATATGTTATGGCGTAAAGCTCGAAAAATTGGAGTCCCACGAATTCCAACAAAATTACCAGCAGGCGATGGACGGCTTGGATTATAGCGGCGGCTTTTATGCATTTTTAGTTTGCTGCAGGGATCTCGCTGTGAATAGTTTGCGCGCCACGATCGCCGTGGGCTTTTTCCTTGAACTGATTTTAAGGGCGGAAAGTCTGAGCGGCAGAGTCTTCGTTGTCCTGTTGGCGATTGGCATTGGGCTGGGCGCCTGCATCAGGACGGTGAACAATAAGCAGTCCTTTCAGGCGGCCTCACAGTTTTATCAGAAGCTGGTTCCATATAATAATCAGCTGCAATACTTTTTTTACCAGCTCTGTGCGGATAAGGCGATCGGAAAGGATGTCCGCACATATCAACTAGAGCGGTTGATCTGCGAACATGAAAGTAGTTGCCACGACGAGATCCTGAAGTTCCTCAAAAAAATTGAGTTCACAAGCAGAAAGTATAATGTGGCTAATGCGGTGGTGGATGGCTTTTTATGGGGTATGACGTATCTGCTGGTCAGTTTGTGCTGCATTGTGGAGAAGATGGCGGTGGGCGATCTCTTAAAATATATCGGCATCGTGAATCAGATTTCCCAAGCGCTATCTTTGTTGCTCAATTCGGGCGCAGATGTTCGATTTAAGACAGGCTTTCTTGGAAATTACGTTCAGTTTGTGGAAACCTACAGCGTGGAAGAGAGCAACTCCCAGCCGGGGGAAGCGACGGTTGAAATTCGATGTGAGAACGTATCTTATCAATATGAAAATGCAGAAAAGCCCGCGTTATCAGAGGTAACGCTGTGCATATCGTCCGGCACCCATGTGGCGATCGTAGGTGAGAATGGAAGCGGCAAATCCACGCTATTAAAGATTCTCCTTGGCTTATACGCGCCGCTGGAGGGGGTGGTGAAAGTAAATGAAAAGCCGCTGGAAACGGTGTCAAATGAGTTCGCCGCCGTATTTCAGGACTTCACGATATTTCCGTTTACCGTCTTGCAGAACATTACGGTTTCGGCGGAATCATCAAAAGAGGAGGAAAATAGGGCTTGGGAGGTCTTGGAAAGGCTGGAACTGAGGGAATGTATCGGAGGGCTCCCCGACGGCATCCATACGGCGCTGCGCTGGAACGGTTCCTCAGAGAGGGCAAAGCTCTCAGGCGGGGAGGAACAAAAGCTCGCTCTGGCACGGGCGCTGTTTGCACAGCGAGGGGCTTATATCCTGGATGAACCTAGCGCCGCGTTGGACTCTAAGTCGGAAATCGCATTATACGATTTTTTCAGGAAGCTGACGGGACAAAAGACCGTAATCTTCGTGTCCCACAGGCTATTTAGCTGTCTTAAGTGCGACAAAATATTCGTGATGGATCATGGAAAACTGGTGCAGGAAGGAACCCATGAGCAGTTGGTGGAGGTGGAAGGAAAGTACCGGGAGATGTGGCAGAGTCAGATACAGGATTTTGTGGAGGAAGGCGGTTAATTAAATGAGATTATCAAATGAAATAGAATTTTGAACAAAGATATTTTATTGCGATCCAAGTGCTCCTTATCAAAAAGGAGCCTGTGA
>ERZ1026856.1032-NODE-1032-length-14907-cov-14.502963_pt1 | contig 14907 bp, 15 predicted proteins | sample MGYA00380158_ERZ1026856 | MGnify/ENA primary metagenome ERZ1026856 (study PRJEB33269, sample SAMEA4719794) | human gut metagenome | biome: human-associated habitat; feature: organic feature; material: feces | place: Cameroon | collected 2013-10 ...
AGTATGCTTTTGACGATATAAATATCTATCTACTCACAAGTTCTTGTACTCTCCATAGGCGTAAATTCCGGACTAACGTATCCGTACATATTTGCATTAACGTTTCCGTGTCAGCTTGCAAATTGTTCTCCATAAGCCTTGAGATTTATAGATGCCTGGAAATCTCTGTCAATCTTATTCCCACACTCACATCTATAAACTCTGTCAGATAATTTCAAATCTTTTTTGATGTTTCCACAACAGCTGCAAAGCTTTGAGGATGGATAAAACCGATCCGCCACAATAAGCTGGATTCCTTTATCACTGCATTTATATTCAAGCTGTTTTCTAAACCAAAAAAATCCCTGGTCCTGAACTGCTTTGGATAAATGTCTATTTTTCATCATTCCTCTGACATTCAAATCTTCAATACATATAAATCTTGGCTTTCGATTTACGATCTCCGATATGGTCTGATTCAAATAGTTTTTACGGATGTTTGTTAATCTGTGATTTCGTTTTAATAAAAGTTTTTCCTTTTTGATTACATTATTTGTTTTACAGTAACTTTCCCCTTTCTTATTTTTCTCGTAAGAACGAGAGATACTACGCTGTAATCTGCGTTTTTGTTTTTCTAATTTCTTTACTTTCTGACTCTTATTGATGTTCTTATACTTAACAGCATCAGAACAGACAGCCAAATCTTTGATCCCTAAGTCTATGCCGACTCCATCCTCATTCAGCGTTTCCCTGCAATCAGGAAATTCCACACATACACTGATCCACCAGTTCAACCCATCAAAGGATATTCTCGGATTCCTATATTTAACATCTATCGGAATACGTCCATGTTCTGCAAGTCTTACCCAATTCCTTTTTTGCTTATTTGCCTTCCTGCTGAAAGAAAAGCCTTCAAATTTAACGTGGGTATTACTGAATTGTATCTTAACGTTATCCTGATAGAACTTCGGCATGGATCTCTTTCTGGACTTGAATCTTGGGAATTTTTGCAAGCCCTTGAAAAAGTTCTGATACGCAGTACAGGCATCTTTAATAGCCTGCTTGGTTACATTATTCGAAATATTCAATAACCATGCGTATTCCTCAGAATGTCTAAGCCTTGTAAATTCTTTTCTGAGTTCTGAATCCGAAATGAATTTGCCGCCTTTTTCATAAGTTTCTTTTTCCCTGGCCAAAGCCCAGTTATAAGCAAATCTTGAAGCACCTGCGTACTGAAACAGCTTAGTTTTCTGTACATTGTTTGGGATCAACATTACTTTTATGGCTTTTACCATCGGTCTCCTCCTGCATCAATTCTCGGATAAGTTTCTTCGCTTTGTTCGCTCGTTTTCCTTGTAATTTACAACTGAATACTGTGATTATTTGAACCAGATCTTCAACAAGTTCCTGCTGTTCAGATTTTTCAGTATTATCCATCTGTCATTCTAAATTTGTTTATGGCTGGAAACGCGACAATATCCAATTGTAATGCGGTTTTTAGGCTTTACATTTATTACCTGGTTGAGTTGCTCATCAGAATAATATTTACTCAAAGCATCAACTTCTTTCAATAATATTCTGCTCTAATATCTCAGAAAACTCAACATCTACTTATATGATTTTATAATTTATATTTAACTGTTGATAACCTCCATGTTTTCCCAATACGATAATTTGAATGTGCCTCGGCACATTCTCCGCCTGCGGCGGGTTGCGTAAGCGACATTCTTCCATTCCGCCGCAGTGCGATCTCCGTAGAGCGTCTTTATCGTATTGGAAACAAAGTTTCCAATACGATAAAGAAACAGGCTGTCATCGCTGACAGCCTGACCGTCTGTTTCCTTTTATTCCTGACAACAGAACAATTGCAGAATGTGTGTTCTGTTACTTTTTATCCTTCATTCCGCGGATCTCGGTTTCCAGGCGCACGATCTGTCTGGAACTTTCCTGCTGATCCTGCTGCAGCGTCCGCAGGCTCTTTTCCGTATTGTCCAGCTTGATCTGAGAAGCGATCAGCTCGTGCTTTAAGTCATACAGCTCTTTTTCCTTAGAGGCTGCTTCTTCCTCCAGCTCCTCGATCTGCTTTTTCGCCTTAAAATAATCGTCCGCAATGTTCAATTCCACTAAAATGTTCTGGATATCTGCCGGCTGACGGCGAAAGCTTTCCACCCGGTTGTATTCTGCCAGTTTATTATTGATATAAGAAGCCACCTTCTGCAGGTATTCTTCGCTTTCGTAGCCGCTGAGCGTCAGCACCCTGCCTCCGATGATCACTTCAGTATCTGTCTTGACCGCCATGACTGTCTGCCCTTTCGTATCGCGTATCCGCGCTTTCTGAACAGCGCTGTCAGCGACAGAATCTACGCTTTGTACGCATTCTGCTGCCATGAATCAAAAACGCTGTTCGATTCTTTTTCATTATAAGGGCAAAAAGCGCCAATTGCAAGCGTTAAAGTCCCAGATGTGCATAAGCGATCTGCGTCGCAACCCGCCCGCGCGGCGTGCGGTCAATCAGCCCTTTCATCAAAAGATACGGTTCATAAACATCCTCGATCGTACCGGCATCCTCTCCGATCGATGCTGCCAGCGTGTCCAGTCCGACCGGACCGCCGCCAAACTTTTCGATGATCGTCACGAGAATATTTCGATCCACCCGATCCAGACCGAGTGTATCCACATCCATCAGGTCGAGGGCGGTGTGCGCCACCTCTTCCGTAATCACGCCGTTATATTTGACCTGCGCAAAATCGCGCACCCGCTTCAAAATCCGGTTTGCCAGACGCGGCGTTCCTCGGCTTCTGCGTGCAAGCTCCGTCGCTCCCGCATCCTCGATTCTTACGTTCAGAACCTTTGCGGACTGCTTGATAATCAGCTTCAGCTCAGCTTCCGTATAAAATTCCATATGGTGGATCATCCCGAAGCGATCCCGCAGCGGCGCTGTTAAAAGTCCCGCCCTCGTCGTCGCGCCCACCAGCGTAAAATGCGGCAGGTCCAGACGCACAGAACGCGCTGTGCTTCCCTTTCCGATCATGATATCGATTGCAAAATCCTCCATCGCAGGGTAAAGCACTTCCTCCACCTGACGGTTTAAGCGATGAATTTCATCGACAAACAGAAGATCCCCCTCCTGCAGATTGTTCAGGATTGCAGCCATTTCGCCGGGCTTTTCGATCGCCGGACCGCTGGTTACCTTCATGTTGACGCCCATTTCATTGGCGATAATCCCCGCAAGCGTCGTCTTTCCAAGACCGGGAGGTCCGTAAAACAGAACGTGATCCAGCGAATCATGGCGTTGTTTTGCCGCTTCGATATAAATTTTTAAGATCGATTTTGCTTTTTCCTGACCGATATAATCGTCCAGACACTGCGGACGCAATGTTTTCTCGATCTTTTTATCTTCCTCCGTCAGATTCGTCTCGATGACTCTTGGCATGTTGCCTCCATTCTACCTTTGATCACGCTGCGGCGGACGAAAAGCCTGGCGCTTTTGTGCCCCGCCGCAGGCAAACCATCCTGCTTGTCGGTTTCTTTTTTAGAACATTTTTTTCAGGGCCGCCTTTAACAGGGCTTCCACATCCAGATCCGGGGTTTCCTGCAGCACCGCCTTTACCGCGCGCAGCGCTTCTGACGGGGAATATCCAAGCGCCGTCAGCGCTTCTACCGCTTCTGTCTGTGACTGACTTTTTCCCGTCAGCATACTGCCCTGCGGGACCTGATCGACCTCCCGCATCATTGCGGTATCCTCTAACGAAATCTTGTCCTTTAACTCCAAAATAATCCGCTGCGCGGTTTTTGTCCCAACACCGGGCGCTTTTGCAATCGCCTTTGCATCCTGGGAAATCACTGCCATCCGAAGCTCATCCGCGCTCATCGCAGAGAGCACGGAAAGACCGCCCTTTGGCCCGATTCCACTGACCGTAATCAGCTGCCGGTACATGTTTAAATCGTCCCGGCTCAAAAATCCGTACAGCCCGATCGCATCCTCCCGGACGCTCGTATAGGTATAGATTTTCACGGCTTCCCCGATCTGCGGCAGGCGCGCTGCGATTCCTGCCGGAACCCGCACGTTATAGCCGATGCCATTTACTTCCACCACGATAGTTTCTTCTTCGATTTCGGCGAGTATGCCGTTTAAATATGCAATCATCTGTTCTCCCTCTGCCGTATCCTATCTCTGCGGCGGCAGCGCCCGGTTGACCGCCCCTGCGCACACGCCAATAAAAATCCCGGTCACACAGCCTGCCAGCATAAGCCACGGCAGATACCAGCCTGCCCAGCTGCTTCCGAGCACTGCGACCGCCACCAGCAGCTGTCCCAGATTGTGGCACACGCCGCCAAGGACACTCACGCCGATGACAGAAAACAGCTTCAGGCGTTTTGCAAGCACCATCGCAGCAAACGCACATGCCGCCCCCGCCAGGCTGTATAACATCGTAAACATGCTTCCAAACAGAAACGCCGACAGCGCAATCCGGACTACATTCAGAAAAAGGGCTTCCTTCCAGCCATAGCGGTACAGACACAATACCACCGCCAGATTCGCAAGTCCCAGCTTGATCCCCGGAATGCCCGGGACAAGGATAAACAGCGATTCTATATAGGAAAGCAGCAATGCCGCCGCGGTCATCACGCCGAGAAAGGCTGTTTTTCCGGAAGGATTGCGTGTGCTGTTGCTGTTCATGAAGCTTTGCTCCTTTCTGGCGGATCCAATCTGTCTATGTCACCGTATCTGTCGTTGACCCGTTTGGTCTATTTCATTGACCGGCTCAGTCATTTTATTCATGACAATAGAATGCTCGCAGAGCGTGCATTCTATTGTTTCACTCCACCACCGCATCCAGTTCCTGATCTCCCACCTGTTCCAAACGGACGACGAGTCGGTGCGGCAGGCAGACGATACTCTGTCCGCTTTTCTGAATCAGTCCGCGGCTGACGCAGATCTGATCCGGGCAGTCCGCTTCCTTCATCCGGACGCCACCCTCTGTAATTTCGATCACGTTATAGTTATCTCCATAGGAAATCCGATATTCCCCGGGTTCTGACAGCGGCAGACGCATCAGCTCTTTACTGTCCTGCTCCACGATCGCATAAACTGTGCCGGAAGCCCTGTTTTTGACCTGAAAGAAAAAGACAGCTGCTGCCGCTGCCAGTATAACAGCGGCGATCAGAAGGAAATCCCTCCTGTGTTCGCCGCTGCTTATTGTATCATTTTCGAACGTATGTTTCAAGTTTTATTTCTCCGTCCTGTCAGGCTTCCGGGCAGTATTTTTTGCGCTGCACCTCATACTCTTCCGCTTTTGCGCTCTGTCCAAGCTCCCTGCAGATCGCCGCACAGTTTCCGCACAACAGACCGTAGCCTTCTTTTCTGCCGAAATGCTTTTCCACCTCGAACAGCGCGTGCTCATAATTTTCCAGGGAGCGTTCCAGGCTGCCCTGACGGTAGCAGACCTCGCCGAGTCCGGCAAGCGCTGCGCTGTAGTGCGTATCCGTCTTGCCGCCATCCTCTTTAAACGCGGAAATCGCAAGCTCAAGATGCTTTTCCGCCGCATCCAGCTTGTCCAGTTTCAGCTCGATCAGCGCAAGGCTCGTCCGGGAAGTCGCCACTTCAACCCTTGTTCCAGGTTGTTTTTCCGTAATCTGAATCGCTTTTTCCAAAAACAGCGCCGCATTTTCATTTTCGTTGAGCTTTTCCAATAAAATGCTGATGCTGCTATACAGCTCTGCCAGACGGTAATCGTCTTTGGGAAGCTCTTTTTGATAAATTTCAAGGGCACGCCGGTAATTTGCAAGGGCTTCCTCGTATTTGCCTGCCGTGCGGTACGCAGTCGCCACATTGAACAGGGTCGTTGCAAAATGAACGGTATGATCCAGCTGCAGCTCCTCCATCAAAAGCAGAACATCCTCCCCGACTGCAAATGCAGCCTCAAACTGTCCGATGCTTCTGTAAAAGCCAAGGAGCTCATTGCCAACGGAAATATAAATGCCAAACTCCTGCTCTTTTTTGGCATCCTCCAGACAGGATAAGAGAAACGGCTCTACCTCCGTCAGCTGATCCTCCTTATAATAATGATCCAGCTTTGTTAAAATCTGGTCAATTGTCATCATTGTCCTGCGTCCTCCTTTGTCGCTGTCGCTTTCCAGCCGCCGCCCGCCTGATAGGCGACACAGTGCCATTCCACTTCCCCCGTCGTATCCCTGCGCGCGATCGTACCCGATTCATCCAGCGTAATTTCATATAATAATTCGATCACATGGCTTCCATCCTCTTCATAGGCAGCCGTATAGATCAGACAATTCTCCCCGTCCCCCGTATTGGCGCTGACCGGAAGAAAAATATTTTCCCCATTCGGATTGTCAAACGAATATTCCCCAACGACAATTTTGGCAGTTCCAGCCTTGTCTGCCGTTTTGCTTTTGGAATCCGTGTTCGACGTTTTATTTTTGGAAGCGCTCTGCTCAGACGTACTTTTCCCGTCTGTTTCTTCTACAAGGAGCCCGGCTTCCCGCTCCGCGATCTCTTCCTTCGCCTCCTGCGGAATCAGATCTGTCCGCATAAACAAATCGTGCTGAAGCTCCAAAACTTCACTGCTGGTCAAAGAAGAAACGTATACATTCCATTTGCTGCGAAATGCAGAAAGCTCTCCGTTTTCTTTTTTCAGAGTGCTGTTGATGTCCCGCATGTTCTCTACTTCTTCCTGAAGTACTGCTGCATTATCCTCAGCGTCTTTTCTGCGGCTTCGCTCTCGCGAAAGCCCCCATGCCTCGAATGCAACGATTCCCAGCAGCACGACAACCGTAATATAGGTAAAAATCTTTGCTAAAACCTCTTCCCGAAATCTCATACAGTCAATACTCCTTTGCATTCGTTGTTTTGACCTTTCTTCATATTACAATAATCTTTCCAAAAAGTCATCCCTTTTTCGTTGTCCCTTGACTTTCCTATTTGCAAAAATTATAGTATTAACAAGAAATATCCCGTAAAAAAAAGAAAAAGAGGCTTTTCCCATGCTGTATTCCATCTGTCAGAAACTGTTTTACAAAATCCGCCAGGAGGCTGTCCTGTCGGTTGCCATTTTGCTCGCCCTGCTCTCTGCCTGCTTCGTTTTGCCGGACGCATCCTATTTCGGTTATATCGATTTTCGCACGCTTGCCATCCTGTTTTCCCTGATGACTGTCATGGCAGGGCTGCAGCGTCAGGGCGTTTTTACGCGGTTCGCATGTTCCCTGTTGTCCCGCACAAACAGCATTACCTCCCTGGTATTCGTCCTGGTCGGTTTATGCTTTTTTTGCAGTATGCTGATCCCGAACGACGTTGCGCTCCTGACCTTCGTTCCGTTCTCCTTTGCTGTACTGGGACAGCTGCCGGAGGCTTCCGGTAAAAAACTCCTGACGCCCGTTGTCTGCCTGCAGACGATAGCCGCCAACCTCGGCAGCATGCTGACTCCCATCGGGAACCCGCAGAATTTATATCTGTATGGCAAAAGCCAACTGTCCTTTTCCGCTTTTTTGCGGCTCATGCTCCCTTATACGCTGCTGTCCGCTATCCTGCTTTCTGCCTGCATTTTCTTTCTGGGACATCCGCATCGGCAGCAAACAGACTCTGCCTCAATCCAGAATCCGACGACAGACGCTGCACAAAAAAAGCCGGCGCTGATCCGGCTTTACATCGTTTTGTTTTTCTTCTGCCTCCTTGCCGTTTTGCATGTGCTTCCCTATCCTGCAGTCTTTGTCCTCGTCCTTTTGGGCGCATGGATTGCGGATAAAAAAGTTCTGGCGCAGGTCGATTATTCCCTGCTCGCCACATTTCTCGCATTTTTTATTTTCATCGGAAATCTCGGCAGGATTCCCGCCTTTGCCTCCTGGCTTTCTGCAGCGCTCTCCGGCCGGGAAATCCTCATCAGCGTCCTCGCCTCCCAGGTCATGAGCAACGTTCCGGCGGCGCTTTTGCTGTCCGGCTTTTCCAATAACGCTCCAGCGTTGATCGTCGGCACCAATTTAGGCGGGCTCGGAACCCTGATCGCATCGATGGCAAGCCTGATTTCTTATCGGCAGATCGCCCGGAAGCTTCCCGAACAGAAAGGACAGTACTTTCTTCTGTTCACCCTTGCAAATATTGGTTTTCTGGCAATTCTGCTTGTTTTTGCGACAGCTGTCCATCCATAATCGACACAATCCGCTGCGCATGCTTTGCTACAGAAAGATCGTGCGTAATCATCACAATCGTATGTCCCATCTCATGAAGCTGTTCAAACAGCTTCAGCACTTCTTTTCCGCTGGCAGAATCCAGCGCGCCAGTGGGTTCATCCGCAAGCAGCAGCGCCGGTTCCCCAACCAGCGCCCGTGCGATCGACACACGCTGCTTCTGACCGCCGGACAGCTCGTTTGGCTTATGCTTTAAGCGGTGGGAAATGCCCAGCAGCTCGATGGTCTTTTTACACTGCTCTTGTGCCTGCTGCGTCGTCATACCGCGCACCAGCAGCGGCATGATAATATTCTGCATGATATTATAGGTCGGGATCAGCTGATAATTCTGGAAAACAAAGCCGATCTCCCGGTTGCGGATTTCATTTAACTTCTTTTCCGGCAGTTCATGAATCGGCTCTCCGTTTAGATAATAGGTTCCGCCATCTGACCGGTCCATACAGCCAATGATGTTCATCAGCGTCGTTTTGCCGGAGCCGGACGGCCCCAAAATCGCCACAAATTCTCCGCCGGTAAACTGTAAAATCCACGTCCCGCAGCACCGGCACCAGCTCGTCTCCCAACTGATAGCCCTTCTCGATGCCTTTCATTTCGATAACCTTTTCTGTTGTCTTATTCATGGTTCAGCGCCTCCACAGGAATCATCGCAGACGCTTCCCACGAACTAAAAACGCCCCTCACCATCATCAACGCAAACGCGGAGGTTTTACAGAACAGTCTCGGGGAAAACAAATGGCTGCAGCACATCCTCGAGCAGACCAACCGTATGAACCTGCTCATCCGGGACCTGCTCGACCTTGCCCGTCTGGACAGCGCGCCAAAAGCCATCGCCTTTTCCGACTTTGATTTCAGCCGCGCCATCACCGCCTCTGCACTGTCCTTTGAAAGCCTTGCCTTTGAAACGCACAAAACCTACCGAATGGAAATCGCGGATGGAGTCCACTGTACCGGAAACGAAGGCGCAATCCGCCAGCTCGTCACAATTTTGCTGGACAACGCCTTTAAATATTCCGAAGCGGGCGCACAGATCACGATTTCTCTTTCCAGAAAAGGGGACAAAAAAATCCTCTCCGTTCTCAATACCGGGAGAGGAATTTCCAAAGAGGATCAAAAGCACATTTTTGAACGGTTTTATCGAAGTGACAACTCCCGAAGCCGGGAATCCGGTTCCACGGGCGGCTACGGTCTTGGACTTGCCATCGCCGCATCCATCGTTTCCAGCCACAGCGGACAGATCAGCGTCAAAAGCGACGAGGTGTCCTATACACAGATCACGGCAGTGCTGTAGGGCAAAAATCCGCCGCAGGTGTTTCAAACCTGCGGCGGAGCATGCATTCTATTGTTTTAATCCTCGTTGATGTAGTTGATCAGCCCGCCTGCAGCAATAATCTTTTGCATGAAGGGCGGGAACGCCTGACCTTTGAACTGCTTGTTCTGCGTCTTGTCGGTGATGATACCGGTATCGAAATCGATTTCGACCTCATCGCCCGCCTGAATCGCTTCTGCCGCCTCCGGGCATTCGATGATCGGCAGTCCGATATTGATCGAATTGCGGTAAAAAATCCGGGCAAAGGTCTGTGCAATAACGCAGCTGACGCCAGCCGCCTTGATCGCGATCGGCGCATGCTCTCTGGAAGAACCGCAGCCGAAGTTCTTATCCGCAACGATGATATCGCCGGGCTTTACGTTTTTGATGAAATCCTTGTCAATATCCTCCATGCAGTGCTGTGCAAGCTCTGCCGGATCAGAGGAATTTAAGTAACGGGCGGGGATGATGACATCCGTATCCACGTTATCTCCATATTTGAAAACTGTTCCGTTCGCCTTTTTCATGCTGTTTTGTTCCTCCTCAATCGAGCTGCTCAGGACATGCGATCTGTCCTGCTACTGCGCTGGCTGCCGCAACTGCAGGGCTCGCCAGATAAACTTCTGATTTGACATGCCCCATACGTCCGACAAAGTTCCGGTTCGTCGTCGATACACAGCGCTCGCCCTCTGCCAGAACGCCCATATAACCGCCAAGGCAGGGTCCGCAGGTCGGTGTGCTGACCACTGCTCCCGCCTCAATAAAGGTCTTCAACAGCCCTTCTTCCATCGCTTCCATGTAAATCTTCTGAGTCGCAGGGATTACGATACAACGGATTCCCTTTGCCACATGTCTGCCCTCCAGCACCTCTGCAGCGATCCGAAGGTCGTCCAGTCTGCCGTTTGTACAGGAACCGATCACAACCTGGTCGATGGCAACAGGTTCCTGGATTTCATCGATGGTCTTTGTGTTTTCCGGAAGATGCGGGAATGCGATCGTCGGACGCAGTGCAGAAAGGTCAATCGTGTATTCCTCATCGTAAACGGCGTCCGCATCCGCTTCGTAAATGTGGTATGGCTTTGCAGAATGCTCCTTCATGTATGCGATCGCCTTGTCGTCTACCGGGAAAATGCCGTTCTTTCCGCCTGCCTCAATCGCCATGTTGGCAATCGTAAACCGGTCGTCCATGCTTAAGTTGGCAACACCCTCACCGGTAAATTCCATGGATTTATACAGTGCGCCGTCTACACCGATCTTGCCGATGATATGTAAAATCACATCCTTGCCGCTGACCCACTTGCCCGGTTTGCCGATCAGGTTAAAACGGATTGCAGACGGGACTTTAAACCACGCCTTGCCGGTCGCCATTCCAGCCGCCATATCTGTGCTGCCGACGCCGGTGGAAAATGCGCCAAGCGCACCGTAGGTACAGGTATGGGAGTCTGCACCGATTACGACATCACCTGCTACGGTAAGTCCTTTTTCCGGCAGCAGGGCATGCTCGATTCCCATCTCTCCTACCTCGAAATAGTTCGTGATCTCATTGCGGCGCGCGAATTCGCGAACGCATTTGCAGTGTTCTGCCGATTTGATATCCTTATTCGGTACAAAATGATCCGGTACCAGCGCGATCTTGTCCTTATCGAACACGCCGTCCACCTTCATTTTTTCCATCTCTTTGATGGCAACCGGGCTTGTAATGTCGTTGCCCAGAACCAGATCCAGCTGTGCTTCAATCAGCTGTCCTGCTTCCACATGGTCGAGTCCGGCATGCGCTGCCAGAATCTTCTGTGTCATTGTCATTCCCATATGATCCGATCTCCTTTTTGGCTGAAAAACAGCCGGATTTGCAGATGTCCGTCGCCCCGGACATCTTTTTTCTGTATCTAAGTGTATCATAGTACCTTCCGAAAGAAAAATACCTTTCTCTTATATTTACTATAATCATCAGTTATGGTAATATTGCGTTGTACATATATTCGGTTATATCAGGAGATTTTTATGGAACAGAATTTTAATCTTTACCACATTTTTTATACCGTCGCCAAATGCCGCAACATTTCCGGCGCGGCGCGCGAGCTTTACATCAGCCAGCCCGCCATTTCCAAGGCGATCTCCAAGCTCGAACAGAGTCTTGGCACGACGCTTTTTTACCGCTCCTCCCGCGGCGTTTCCTTAACAGAACCGGGCGAAATCCTGTTTGCCCAGGTAGAAAATGCCTTCCAGGCGATCACGCAGGGCGAAGAGCAGCTGCAGCGCTTCCAAAAGCTTGGCATGGGGCATCTTTCCATCGGCGTTTCCGCGACGCTCTGCAAATATGTCCTGCTCCCGATCCTGCAGCCCTTTATCCGCCAAAACCCGCATATCCAGCTCTCCATCGCCTGCCAGTCCTCCCTCGAAACGATGCAGGCGCTCGAACAAGGCACACTCGACATCGGGCTGATCGGCGCAGAGGATGACATGTCTGCGTTTGTTTTTGAACCCCTCACCGACATTCAGGATATTTTCGTCACCACGCACACCTATCTCGATAATTTAAAAGAGCGCATCCACCCAAACGACCATCTTTCCTCCCGGACAGCGTTTGCAGCGTCTACGCTCCTGTTATTGAATAAAGAAAATATTACCCGGCAGTACGTCGACCGCTATCTTTCCCAGGAAAACTTAAGTGCCTCCCGGATTATCGACGTAACCTCCATGGATCTTCTGATCGAATTTGCCAAAATTGACTTAGGAATCGCCTGCGTCATCAAAAATTTCGTCCGCGACGAGCTCGCAGAGGGAAAGCTTGTCCAGCTGAAAATGCCGGTTTCCATTCCCGCCCGCAAAATCGGCTTCGCCTATGCAAAATCCGGTTCTATTCCTCCGACTGCGCGCAAGCTCCTTTCTTTTTCGCAAGAACTGGAAGTCCAAAAAGCAATGCAAGACCAATCAGACAGATAAACAGGGAGATAAACTGCGACGTGGAAAACTCCCCGACGTTTCCCCGGATCAGATCTCCCCGGAAGTATTCCAGGACAAATCTGCCGATGCTATAAAAGATCAGATAACAGCTCGCCACCTGTCCGTCTGTTTTAAGCTTCTTCGACAGCGCAAGCAACACGAAGCAGTTTGCAAAATCCAGCACACTGGAAATAATCTGCGTCGGCAAAAGTGCGACGTCGTTCGGTGCATAAGCGGAATTGTGGAACACGATCGCCATCGGATTTGCCGAATCTACTTCTATTCCGTAGCAACAGCCGGCGAGCAGACAGCCAATCCGCCCGAAGCCCTGCGCCATCGCAACCGCAGGCATCGCGATATCAAAAATTTTCAAAAAGTTCCATTTCGTACATTTGCAGTAAATCCACGCAGTCAGAATACCCCCGATAATGCCGCCGTATACGACAAAGCCGTCCTTGATGCTGCTGCCAAGAAGCGCCGGATTTGCAAGAATGTCCGGCAGTCTCGTCAGAAGATACAGTATCTTCGAGCCCAAAAAGCCGCCCAGCACCGACCAGACCGTCAGCGGGAACACTTTTTCCCAGTCCATCTGTTTCTTTTTCGCACGGTATTCCACCATATAATAAGCGGACAAAACGCCGATCGCAATCATCAGTCCATAACCGTGTACGGTAAACGGTCCAATGGAAAACAGGTCATTTTTCATACGCTGTAAAACTCCTTTGTATTTTCATTTCCATCAGCGGGGAAAGCGGCCCGCCGACGCATATCGCCATTATACCCCGAAGAGACTGTTTCATGCAACTGCTTTTCCAAAAAGTCACCGCGTTCACTGCTTTCTTCCGATGTACAGGAAGTGCTCGCTCATACCGAGCAGCTTTCTGTCCTGGCTCAGTCTCCATGCGAGATTCAGCCACTTTTCCTGCTGCTGGGACGCAAGCTTGTGCAGCAGCTCTTCTTTTCCGCACAGGATATTTTCCACGCCCGCAAAGGCCAGCTGGCAAAGCCCGGCTTTTGCCATCATATCTTCCGCCTCTTTTTCCCCGCAGAAATAGGAGTTTGTGAAATTTTTACCAGGTTGTGCAGTTCCATCCTCCAGACCGGCAAGGAGCCTGTCCATATCCCCGAAATCGTACAGTCCGCTGGCATAATCCTGAATTGGTGCATAGGTCGAAATAAAGGATGCGAACAAAAGCCCGCCCGGCTTTAACACCCGCAGCGCCTCCTGCAGGGCTTTTTCCCGGTCCTGTTCCCGCATCAGATGATACAGAGGTCCCATCAAAAGCACAACGTCATACTGCTCCGCCTTGTAAAGATATTCCGAAAGGCGAAGCGCATCACCATGGATGCAGCTGTCCAACAGCACGTCCGCTTCCTGCGCCTTTTCGATCGCCTGCCGGATATTTTTGCCGGACAGATCGAACAAGGTCACATCATGTCCCTTCTGCGCCAGAAAAATGGAATATCTGCCCGGACCGCCGCCAATATCCAGAATCTTCTGCGGTGTATCGCCTGGAATATATTCGTCCATATAGCGCTTTGTCACCTCGAACTCCGGCGTGTGCCATTCCAGGCGATCCCATTCTTCGTATTCATCGTCATAGAAGCGTTCGACCTCGTTGCGGGCAGCGCTGTTTTTTTCCTCTTCTTTTTCGCTTTTCCAGATATATTCGCGACACTCGAACCGGTGCGAGCCGCTCCATTTCTGATCCCAGCACTCTCTTACAAAGGAAAAACCGTTCTTCTCCAGCACCCGCCCGGATGCAGCGTTATCCTTTGCATGGCGCGCCATTACGCGATGGATGTGCAACGTATTTTCCGCAAATGATAGAATCGCCGCTGCCGCCTCAGTCCCATAGCCCTGATTCCAGCAATCCCGGCGCAGGTTGTAGCCAAGCTCCCAGATGCCCTGCTGCTGATTAAACGTCAGCCCGCCGCTGCCAATCAGCTCATCGCTGTCCTTTTTATGAAATCCAAAATCATACAGCAGATCGGAATCCAGCTGTTTTTCTTCCTCCCGCAGCCACTGCTTCGTATCTTCCACACTTTCATGCGTTTCGTAGCGCATGTACCAGCTGACCTTCGGATCTCCCGTCCACAAAAATGCGCCCGGCGCATCCTCTTCCTTTAACGGTTTCAGCCAAAGCCGGCTGGTTTCCAGTATCGGTGTTTTCATGCTCTTTTCCCATCCTTTTCTCAGATTTGTTCCATGCCGGCAAAAGGAAAATCATACGCATTGGCAGAGGAAACAGAAAAAGCCGAAGGCTCTTTGCCTCCGGCTCCGGTATTTTGGATTCTTCCTTCTCTCCGAAAAGAATTTCAAACGCCCGATGCACACAGAAACCAAAGACCCTTCCCTGTATCTGTGCACTGCGCTCTCTCGCATATCAGATACAGTTAACGCGTCCCATCATCATCTGCGGCATCGCCATGACAATTGTATAAACGTTTCTCAACATGCTCTGCTTTTCCTTTCG
>ERZ1026856.1034-NODE-1034-length-14899-cov-5.706750_pt1 | contig 14899 bp, 10 predicted proteins | sample MGYA00380158_ERZ1026856 | MGnify/ENA primary metagenome ERZ1026856 (study PRJEB33269, sample SAMEA4719794) | human gut metagenome | biome: human-associated habitat; feature: organic feature; material: feces | place: Cameroon | collected 2013-10 ...
GGTATTGTCAACTCACACGTTAATTGTGTTTATCTCCTACAAGGTGTTTTCACAGGAAATAACGGGGAGATGAATCATACAAACTTTGGTGATTCCGAAAGTGTAAGAGTGCTGATGGAGCAACTCGCAGATGTCATTGACAATAAAATCTTTCTTTCGGTAAGAACTCCTGCTCAGCTTCGAAGCATTCTCAGAAACAAGTCTGCTTTGGAAAGTTCAGAAGCTTATTCTGGGACATTGGCTTCCAAGCTTGGATTATATAACGACGGAATGCTTGGTTCTGTCTATGATCTGGGAACCTATGATGATACGCCTTTTTCCGATCCGCATGACCTGGAAGAGAAAGGAACCCGTGCAGAAGAACTGTTCTTTCAGCGTCAACTCTGTATGTATGTTCCAAACGGTGGAGAAGTAACTGTGGACAATCCCTATAATGATCTTCCTAATGCTCTGTCTGATCTTGCTGTTATGCATGTTTCTTATCTGAATGCACAGCATGACGCTGCTGTTTTGGATAAGTGGAAAAACAGTAGTTATACTGGGAGTGATTCCCTGTTCTCCGGAAAAAGCGGATATGATTATATCTCAGCACATCTCGGCTACCGTTATGTGCTGACAGGTTCAGATCTTAGTTACCATGCGGTTTTAGACAATACTGCTACACTGACTTTAAAGATCAATAACCGTGGGTTTGCGCCTGCTTATCGTTCCTTTATATCTAAACTATATCTGACAAATCAGAAAACAAATGAAAGAACAGAAGTTCTGACAACGATTGATAACCGTACAATTGTCGGGGAAAATGATTCTGTTTTCGCAATTGATCTGGATGTACGCTCTATCCAAAACGGATCCTATAATGTCACTCTGGAAATGAAAGATTCTTACACCGAACTTCCAATCCACTTTGCAAATCTTGGGTATGAATCTTCTGAAGAGATTCCTGTCGGAACTCTGACTGTTCAGTGACATATACACTGATTCTCTCTTATCCTCTGCGCAGAATTCCAAGAAACGACTTGGGTTCTGCGCCTATAACATTCTCCTTCTGGCTTTATTTGAAAACCATCTGAACTATACTTCGTTTTTTTCCACCATTTCCAGCCCATTTATTTTTTCTTTATCCAGTTTTAATATCTTTTCTCTAATCCAGACCGCAATTATTGAAATTGTCATCCGGAACATATAGATAATCGGCTTGAGGCCGGAGTGCATACTCTCCCCTTCTGTTCTTGCATGCATTATTGCCGGAATTTCGCGCACTCTGAAACCTAAAAGAAGCATTTGCATAATCATATTTGCATCTGGATAACGATCATCAAAATTATTGTATTTTGAATAAAAAAGCACTGTCCTCCAGCTCAATCCCTGTAATCCCGTTGTAGGATCCATGATTTTCTTTCCTGTTCCAATCCAGATCATTTTGCGAAATAATACGAATGCTGCCTTTTTCGCTGCTGAAACCGAGAACGATGCACTTCCTTCCATAAATCGTGATCCTAAAACAATATCCGGAAAATTTCCGTTTTCGTCTTTTTTCTTTAATTCTTCATATAAACGAAGGACATTTTTTACATCGTGCTGTCCATCTGCATCCATCTGAATCACGTAACGATATCCTTTTCGTATAGCATATTTATACCCTAATTGAAGTCCACTTCCATATCCAAGATTAAAAACATGTGTGACCACCGTATGTTTTCGTGCTTTTGTCACCCAGTTTGTAGCATCTGAAGATGCATCATTCATCACAAGAACATCCGCTAACGATGCGATCTCCGGCTTTTCCAGCTGATCCAGAAGAGTCACGATCGTTTTTGCTTCATTGTAAGCCGGTATAATAATTAAAACTTCTTTTTTGTTCTTCATCTTTTCTGCCCTTTTCCTGATTCATCCTGTTTGTTATAGGTGAAGTAATAAACTTTAATTCCAAAACATAGATTTGATATCTGGTTTCTCCATTAACAATGCCTCTGCTGATCTACATCCATAAATCTCTCTTTGTTTTTCATTTTCTAAAAGTTCTTCAATCTTCGCACTGACTGATTCCGGTGTTAATGCACAGACTGAACCATCCACTCCATCTTTCACTTGTTCTCTGTTTCCATTACAGTCAGACACTAAAATTGGACACCCCAGTATCTTTGCTTCCTGGACTGCAATACTCTTCCCTTCAAACCGGGTTGCATGTACATAGAGATCGCACTGTGCATAATAAGGATATGGATTCTCCACAGCCCCTGAAAGAAGAAAATCTTTTTCTAATCCTAATCTGTTAATTTGTCGTTGGAGCACATCTCGCAGTTCTCCTTCGCCAAGAACATACCAGCGCGCCTGCACTCCTTTCTCTTTTAGAAGCTTCATTGCATCAATTGCAATCTCATAAGCTTTTTGTGAAGTCAGTCTCCCAACGGTCAACAGTCTCCAGCCATCATACTCGTCTGAAAATCCACCCTCTGCCTTTGCTTTTTCTCTGATTCCTTTTTGATCGATCAGGTTTGGAAAAACCATTATTCTTTCCTTGCATTCCGGATATACTTTTTCCAAACTGTTTCTTACTTCTTCAGACACGGTAAAGATCCGGTCAAAATCCTGATAACAGTTTTTATCTAACTTTCTGGTATATCCCGCATGTGTATAATCCACATGTAGAAATGCTATTTTTCTTTTTGCCTTCACGTGGTCATGAACATAATATGTTGATCCGCCTTCCAAATACGCAACCGCAAGATCATAAGTATCCTCTGATTTCATTCCACTGTCAGACATTACTCTCCACAGAAGTTTATCAGGATATACTTTTCTGCATTTTATCATTTGTATTAAGTTTTTCAGTAAATATAGTATATTTTTGAACACCGCTCTTTTTTGAAAAAGTCGGCAGAAAATCTGATGTTTTAACACCTTCTTTCCTTCTTTCGAAAGAACTGACATATCCGAATAATTCTGATTCAGTACTTTTACATATTGGGGAATCTGCCTGATCAATTCACCCTGATTCAAAAGAACATATAAAGATACTTCATACTCTTCTTCCGGAAATTCTTTCAGCAATTCCAGCAATGCCTTTTCCGCACCTGCACATCCCAATGTATTGATCACAAATAAAACTTTCTTTTTTTTCATAATTCTTTTACCCGATATCTCTCTTTTCTCTATCTACCGTATTTTTTTTTCTGCTTCAGCTCTGACAATTGTCGTTTCAGGCTTTTAATCTCAGAAATCAAACATTCACTGTCATGATTTAAAAGCGAAGTCTGCATTGCAAGCTCTTGATTTTTCCGGATCAGAGAAGATACCTGAATACTTATAAACCAGGCTCCACTTACAATAATGATTACAATTAACAAAGCAAATATAAATCCACATAAACTAATATGTTTCTCCAGATTTGTCGGCTTTAACAGAAATCCACATATAACAAATAATACCGATAAAGCTGCCCAGACCAGACAAAACTGCTCCGTCATTTTTCTTTTTGCCAATGATACGACTGTCTTGATCAGTATAAGCACACCAAGTATAATCATAAATAATTTTAAAACATTTCCTATATCCATTTTTCATATCCTACCTTTTTGTTCTATTTCTTTCGTTTTTTCATATCTGTCAAATACTTTTGACGATGGACATTTTTCGCTGTTCTTTTTCAAAAGTATTCCTTTACAAAAGATATGTATATCCAGATGTTTTTCCACCCATCGAATCCGATGATATGCCATTGACCATCCTGCAAAACTTCCAACAACCAATCCGACTCCATACCAGACTTCTGAAAGATGTGTTGCCACAATACTTGCAATCAGTGTAGTAACACAAAACGTTAGTCCTGTCATAACAGCACCTGTCAAGTCATTAAAGTAATAGAGAAAGATAATCTCCGCATACATCAAAAATAAAATAAAATATCCCGCTGACAACCCCGGATAGATCCGCATCGTCAATCCTCCAAATCCAAATCTCGGAAGAAGTATCATGCAGATTAAAAACAGAATCAGAGAAATAATAAACTGCACTCTGGCAAGACTCATCAACTCGCTTCCAAGAAGACGGAACATTCGCTTCTTTGTAACTTCTATATCAATTCCTCGGCCACCGATCACAGCCTCTGAATAGGCTTTATATCTCTCATGGAAATACATCTCCACTCTGCTTATAAAAATAACACTGGCTGAAATATTCGTAAACATTGCAAGACAAGATGCCATGTCATAGGAAGTCACACATACAAAACTCTTTACAACTGTCATATGCAGATCAGTCGCCCAAAATACAAAATTATGAATATATAATCCAAGTATATAGAGGAAATTAGCAACAACCAACTGCCAGTAGTTCTTAAAATATCTGATCACTTTCTTATATCGTCCACTATTCTCACGAAAATAGCTTCTTACTACAGAAAACTCCAATGCTGCAATCAACGTAAATCCAATTGTCAATGCTAAAAGTATACTATATGTTATACTCCACATCAATAAAAAACGAAACACGAGTGAAAACAAAGCACTCACAATCATTCCAAGTGTAAAAAAGCCTGATATTTTTTTATAATCTTTACAAATTGACAAGTACAACATCGAATAAAAAGTTAAAACTAATGCAATATATCCACAATAACCTGTAAATACATAAATAATATCTACCTTACCCACAACAAATTCATGAATACAAAATGGAATACCCACCAGCGAGCTCAAAAAAATATTAAAAAATAATCCAAGATAGTAGCACGGAAGAATATCCTCATATTTTTCTTCATAAATCACATCCGACATATATCTCGACAACACGGAATTAAACGGTGACGCTGTCAGCAGTGCAAAAATAAAAATATACAAAATCGTACAGGAAAACAACTCTCTGGCAGCAAAACCAAGTGTGGAAAATTCAAGTTTCCATTCCATAAATATCAATGCAGCAATCACAACAAGCATTGGCGCAATCGTTACTACTATACTATAACCAGCACCATACAAATCTGTTGTTATTGTGTTTTTTTCATAAATCTTATTTAGTCTGACACCGATTCCTGCCATTGTAGTTTCTCCTTCCTGAATTTTTCCTGTAGTATCCTATTTTTGCTCTAATTCAAGGTCAAACGGTTCCTCACTCCAGATCTTCCCTTGCTTCTCTGCAAATTCCTGATAAATTTCCTTATATACAGCTTTCATCTGATCAATTCTGTAAAAAGCCTGTACCCGCTTATACCCTGCTTCTCCCATACCATCTCTCAACTTTTTGTTTTGTGCAAGATCTATCATTGCCTGCGCGATTTCTTCCAGATTCATGATATGAGTCAAAATACCTGCACTGCCAAAAGAATCTGTTGGTCCATAGATCAGTTCCCGACAATTTCCCACATCCGTAGCGATCACCGGACAATGTGCCGCATAACTTTCCAGAATTGTTAACGGCTGTCCTTCACTAATGCTTGTAAGCAACGTGAAATCCATCTTTCCAAGATAATCTCTCACATCAACTCTTCCTGTAAATTCAATATCTTCCACACCAAGCATATCAACAAGTTCAAAACACTCTCTCGCATATTTTTCATCTTCATCCGTAGGACCCATGATCCATAACTTTAATTCTGGAACCTTTTTCTTTGCGAAGGCAAAAGACTGAATCATCGTCTTTACATCTTTAATCGGCGTAACACGAAGTACCGCCCCTGCATAAATCCATTTTTTCTCTTCTTCGGATTTCCCCGGCAGATTTGCAAGTCTGTCCACATCGATTCCATTTGGTGTGATCCTGATCTTATCCTTTGAACATCCAAGTTCAATCTGCAGATTTCTGGCACGCTGATACAAACTTGTTACAATATCTGCCCGTTCATATGCCATGAATGACATTTTCTTAAACTGTTCAATCCAGATGTTTTTGTAGATTCCATGCACCCAATTTGCCTTGATCAATTCTTCTTCCCGTTCCCTTGTATAGATACCATGCTCTGAAATCAGAAGTCCGCTGCCATGGAAATATTGAGCCATACTTCCAAGTACTCCGGCATAGCCGGTTGCCACGCAATGATATAAATCTGCTTTTGGCACATCCGTTTTCATCACAAGACATAACGGAAGATAAATTGAACGCATTGTCCAGAGAAAGTCTGAAAAAATACTGTTCGCATATTTTCTATCATAGCATTCTCTTACAATATAGAAAAAATCATCGCCCATTAAAAAATCGTCAATTGAAAAAAATGGTTTCCGGAACAGTTCAAACAATACATTCCAATCTGTTTTACGATTCATAACCAGGTTCCTCATCTCATTGTATTCCTCTTTCGAAAGATGATACCGAGATTTTCTTTTCTTATCTATCCAATCCTGATCTTCAAGATACACTTCATAAACTTCCGTCAGATTCTCCGGCAGTTCATACTGAAACTTTCCACGCAAAGATCGATTTGCTACAATTGCAAGAACAATAAATTCAACATTGGGAAAAGACCGGATCATACTGTTGATCCAGCCTGAGACTCCACCTATTACATATGGATAGCATCCCTCTGCTACAATACATACTCTCATCTTCTTATTCATCATAATAATGCAGCTCTTTTCCTTTTAGTTCTATCAGTACAGTAGTATTCTGTACTTTGATCAGATAAGTATTCTCTTCCAGCTTTGTACTTTCTCCTCCTTCAACCTTATCTACATCCTCCCCATGAGTCCGCAGAATAAACCAGGAGCCCTTCTCCGTTGTCTGAAGAAGAATTTTCTGGTCTTTTCTTTCATAAGAATAATCCAGTTTTAGGAAAGTGCGTACTCTGTCGTTGCTCTCTGATAATGTTGTACTAGTAAACTCCGAAAAATCTTTCCAGTAAGTAAGAAGATTGCTTGCAAATTTTTCCTGCATTTTCTCCCATCCATCAGAATCTTCTTCCTCCGGCCAGAAGATGTCTTGCAAATTCAGAAACACATTGGTGTATCCTAATGCACTTTGAATACTTCTCATACGGAAATCATCTCTGTAACTGTAGTCCATTCCATCACTTATTGCTTCTTGAAGAGTTATAGAATCATCACAGTAAGAAACAATCGGATATTTTTCTGTATATTCACACATAAGTGTGTTTGTGTCTTTTAGAATCGATTGATTCATTACTTCAAGAGCTTCTGCAAGTTTATTGGTCTGTACATACGCTGCTCCATATTTGTAACCGCTTCCCACGGCTTCAAAAAATTCCTGGTCGGCATTTAGCTTTTGCACAATTGAATCTGCTTTTTTATATTGAAGTGAAATTCCCGCCTCTGCCCCCTGCTCTTTGAACTGTTTCAAATAAAAGATTAAGTCCGTACTATCTGGTTCTGTCTGATCTGTATAATCTGCCTGTGGTTGAATAAAACAAGTCATTTTTCGATTACTCTGTTCGGAAATTGAAATTAATGCCGGCCAGATTATATCCCTGCAGATTCCTGAAACAGAACGGCTGTATTTCTCCTGAAGTTCAACTCCATTCTCATCAGAGAATCCAGGAAAGTCTACTATTGACAGATTCTGTGCATTAACCACAGGATAAATCGTATACTGATTCGATTCTGCTATCATTCCGTCAAGAATCCCGATCGCGGTACTATCTTTTAGAAAATTACCACAAACCGCGAATACACTTCCCCCATCAATACCATTTCTCCAGATTAATGTTGGAAGATCTTCATTTTCTATTTCCTTTCCAACCCCGGCATTCTTTTTCAGTCCGACCATATATGTCTTTGTTCCACTTCCGACTTTATACCACGGAACATTCAATTCAAAATCCTGACGCTTTTTTTCTTCTTCCTTCTGTGATGTCTCATAAATGCTCTCTCCACCGAGTAAAAATCCTTCAAAAATCTTCACTCCTGTGATCTCTGTCCTTTTTTCAGAAACCTCTTTGATACCAAGAAATTCTTTTAATTCTTGATCTTCTGCAATTCTGTCAGCATCTTCCAGACATCCAAAGATCACTGTTGTGCCGAGGCTCTGAAGTTCTTTGATCCGCTCCAGATTTTCTCCCTCTGCATAGGATTCGGATTCAAGAATCAATACCTCCGGATGTTCTTTTGCTTCTTCTGTAATATACTCTGTAATTGATGATAAACAGACTATATTTCTCTTGGTATAAGAGCACCATCTGCTCACAGCTGTTTCCATCAGACCACCCTTTTCACCAAGAAAAAGAACATAATCCTCCCCTGATGCTGTCAGACTGGTAAGATCCGTCTGTACTTGTTTCCATTCAGAATCCTGATCTGCCTTCTTTGCAGTCAAATATGTATTTTCATCATATACATTTTCTCCATCTCTCATCACCATGGAAAACTGAAACAGAAAAAATAATACGATCATCATAATCGTTATGCTGAAAAAATTTCTCCTAGATACCATGTACTATTTCTCCATATCTAAAGCCTGATTATATCCATAATCAATTGCAAAATTATATAAATGATACATATTCTGCTCTATCTTATAACAAACAAATTGATCCGTTTCATAATAAACCTGCATTTCGTTCGGATACTGTGCTTTGAACGCCTGTGCCCAATAATACATCCTGGACATCAGTATCCAACGGTTTTTTCCTTGATACGGTTGCAATCCTGCTCCATTTGAAAGAGGCTGTGCTGCTCCTTTTTCAGAAACAGACTGGCCGCTTCCACTATATACTATTGCATAATCCACCGGAACTTTTTCAATAAAAATATATACATTCTTCGTTGGGATTTTTATTTCTGTGTCCTGATGCAGATTCTCCATTTTTCTTAAAAAAGATATGGTTTCATAATGCCATCCATGATCCAGTCCCATCTGGGTCTCATCATTTGCCGAGACAATCGTCCATGTACTGTCTTCATTTTCATAAATGATATTATCCAGACAAGTGATAGCCTCATTTGTCACATACTGCGATCCAAAATCAGATATCTTAACCATATGATTCTGAAAACCTGCTATTAATACCGCTCCCGTCACTCCAAGCGATACAATATTCCTTACAACCTGCAGAACAGGTAAAAGAAAGACTACATAAATCACTCCATCACACAAAAACGTTGTTGCGATTGGAAGGAGATATGCAAAATAAATACTACACCGCGCTGAATCCATTAATGGTGGTAATCCAATTCGACCTGCACATAACAGAATCGTTAGAATAAACATACACAATCCCGTTGAGATCAACATTGCTCCATAATTCACCTGCCGGAAAATGCAAAACAAAATTCCCAAGGGGATAAGCAATGCAAAAATTGCCAACGGGATATATCCATACATTATATCTTCAAAATCAAGAACTGTTTCAATAATCTGCTCAGCCATCATCTTGAGAACATTTTGAACTTTATTCTTTAGTTTTTGGATTCGGGTCTGCACTGTTATATCCGTCTGCTCTTCTGTTTGCAGCTGTTGCTCTGTTGACTCTTGCTTTCCCTCTGGCTGTAATTGTTGTTCACCCACACTTTCGGATACGTTTTCCGTAATTTCAGTATGATCTGTTCCTTCTTCGTTCGCCGATTCAGAATTCGATACTGATGAATTATTTTCTGTCGTAGAATTGTTATTATTCTTTCCGGATGTTCCATTGATTACACTCATTCCCCATCCAATAGATCCTTGCAGTGGTGTTCCACCGATAAATGCAATACCCATTGGAAGTATCGCAAGAAAAATACTTATGATCCCTGTCACTATAATTCTTGTAAAATAAGGTTTTCGAAGAAATCGGAAACAATACCCTCCCGCTATTCCGATACAGCAAAGTCCTGCGATCATCGTACCATAAAAGTGAATTGCGAGTGTTAAAGAAAATGCCATTGCAAACATTCCCAGCACAAGATAAGTTTCCTTTTCTTTCAGCTGCTCTTTTTTTCTCTGAAAAAAACAAAACAAAAAGTAAATCGATGGAAGTACAAAAATCATTCCATATTCTTGCGGTAATGTTGAAAAATACCGAGAATATGTGTTGGTTCTCCATATATTGGCTCCTGCATAAACAATTGTCCCCAGATATGGCAGGTACTTTGACTTACAACAAAGTTTTAAAACTGCCAATAGCACAAGATGTGCGAAAATCACCTGTGCAAAGAAAAACTGACACAAAATCACGTAAGTATCTACACGAAACACCGTATGCAGATAATATATAACACAATGATATCCAAATGGATAGATACCATTACAAAACAAATTTTTCCTGCTCATCTGATTGATCCACATCATATGCACCGGAATATCTGATGCACGATATCCATATGTCAGTAGAAGCTGTCGTCCATACACCCAGAATATCACTGACATTAAGAGCGCAAAGAAAAAACATTGTAATGGCTTTTTGATAATATATTTATATACGGTTCTATACAATCTCTTTATTGTATTCCACAAAACCATACGCAAATCATACCATATTGTTCTGATTCCCAAAGTTCCCTGAAGCCATTTTCGTATATAATTTCCTGCTTCTGCACATCTATTCTTCAGGCTTATTTTTTCCACCTTACTCCAGATTAAAACACTTAGTATTGTTGTCAAAAGAACTAATGTCAGCCAGTTCGAAATATGAAGAAGCTGCAGTGCAAACACAATATTTATAATATAAAAATTACCAAATGTATAGCAAAACAAAAACTGTTCTGCTACTCTTCTTCCTCGTAAAATCCTCCGAAACATTACCCACGGAAGAAGAAGCATGATACACATATATGCAATTGATATTCCCGTAAATTGTAGTAAGATATGTGTGGTCATTGACATGTCTGTTTATCCTCATACTATTGTTTTATTCTTGTTACATAAAAGTTCGTACCAGCTGCAATGTCTCGTAATCAATTGTAATATCCGACTGTTTCAGTTCCTGCATTACACGCTGAAACTCTTTTTTATTCTCACTTGAAAAATACAATTTCAACTGACAGGTATAACTTGCCAGACTGTTCGGATAATGCTGGACTGCACGCTCACACCAGATTTTACAACGATCATATTCTTTCACTTCCAAAAGACGCAGACTGAGCATTTCATATACTTCACTACTGATCTGCTCCCGTCCATTTTCATATAAACGTTGTCCTATCTCCTCCATCTGATCAACCATCGCATGCTGCTCCAGATTTGTAAGTATCCTTTGCTCCAAAATCGGATTCATATACTCAATCAGCTCCAAACATTTTTCTGCCTGTCTCTCCATTTCTTCGCATATATCAGCATAACGTTTCTGAACTGTCACACGAAATTCATTCAACACGTCCTGCAAAACTGAAGCGGCATAGTGCGCAGTCTCTGTATCTTCACTGTCTAATGCTTTTGAGATAGAATACAGCAAATCTTTATAATCCCCGCGAATCACGTTCATTATGAGCATTCTTAAATTTTTCTTATCTGTAATCGCAAGAGCTTCTTCAATTGAAACCATATTTCGTTCCATCTCTTCATCCGGATGACGGAACGTTTCAACTTTTTCCTTATTAAAAATAACATCTTCCAGATCCATTGCTTGAGACATAAACACCTTGTATAAAAGATAAGCAAAGAAGAAAAAGAAAGGACCGACAGCTGGACAAATAAACATGACAAATGCCTTCATCCAGGTACTTCTATTTTTCTCCTTTTGCACAATCGTATTCCACAACAGATAAATAATCACAATAAGAAGATTTATTAAAAGAATCAATAAAAACAAAATCATTCTTCTTTCCATACTTCTGTCATCCTCTCGATTGTTGTCTCATAACCATTCTCAGCAAATCGTTTCTGAACAAATACTGCATCTTCTGCTGACGTATTCGCCAATAGTACATATAATTTTTTATTTGAAAGAACACCAAAATAATCTGTACTTCTAAGAAATTTTTCTGTTTCGTTTGCCGTCGTTTTTATCTTATTTGGAGTATGAATACGAAGAAGTGTATACTCCACAAGATTTCTGTTTGCAGCATGTGAATAAGATTTCACAAGTGTCCGGAAAGCATCTGGTTCAAGGATTCTTGATTTTTTCAAATATCGCTTCTCTTCCAGCACACTCATATATCTTCTTGCACGAAGTACTGCATTCTGGATCAGATAACTGACAACCACAAGATAATTTGCCTGTCCAAGAGTCATGCGTTCCCATCCGAGCCCCCACAGAAAGATCAGCATCTTCATTTGTCCGCCTTCAAAAATAGCATTCGCCATTAGCGGATATCTCTCATCCATGGATTTATTGATATACACCTTCTGTTCCTTTAACTCGTCATAAACTGCTTCCATTTCTTTGTAACGAATGGAGTTTCCAAGACTTCTTGATTTAACCGAACTAGCAGAAAACATTCTTGCATAATCTTCGTTCACAATGTTATAAATTGCCACATCTTCTGTATGCATCAATTCTTTCATCATCTCCACTGCATCAAACAAAACTTCTTCCGGTTCCTGTTGATCCAGTTTCGATGTGATGCTGTAAATTTTACCAATACTGTCTTCATGTTCGATCAGCTGATGTTCCATTATTTCTTTTACACGGACATTACTTTCATTGATTTCCTTAATATCCACAATCTGTCTCGACAAATGTTCTTCCATTTCTTTGCTTTCCATACGCATTAAGCGGATCTGATCTCTCATATATCCCACAACCAGACCTAATATAAACAGCTGTGCGATCCATACATAAGTATTGTAATCTAATACGACTTCAAACCCGCTTCTTGTATACATCTGTCGGAACAAGTATCCTGCAACCGCAAGGATAGCTGAAAATGTTGCCTGCTGCTGTCCATATACGATTGCAAACAAAAGTACATATAACAAATATGGATCCAAATTTGCAAAATACTGACTTCCGACCGTTCTGTTATTCATCATAAAGAACGGAATAAAACAAATCATGTTTTCCAGAAAAGGGATCATTGAACGAATCAGCCATGCCCACTGGTTTAAAAGCCTTTTCCACCACGGCAATTTTTCCTCATCAAGATCTACAAAAAGCGCCTTGTGTTTTTGCATATAAGAAGCCATCTTTCGAATTGCCGGCTCCAGTTCACAGATTGCTGATTTTCTGTATTCTTCTTTAAACCGCTCTGCTGAAAGGACACATCTCTCCTGTATTCCTTCTGTCACTATCACATTTATCGGTTCCGTAAAACTTTTTTGAATCATCCCGGCAAGTTCCACTTCACTGACTATTGTTTCTGAAGATAAATGATAAATCTCATATTTCTGTGTTTTTTTCGCTATGCAATAAATAAATTCTACAGCATCCTTCTCATTTAAAAGTGAAAATTCATGATTCTCCTGTACGGTTATACATCCCATCTTTAGTGCCTCTAAACACATCAAAGCACCAATATGATTCACATCTTCTGGTCTTTTGGGTTGATTATAAACATGATCTAAACGGAGCACTGTAAGGTCAAGCCCCCAGTTTTGTCGAAAATTCCGACAAATACTTTCCGCCTGAATCAGCATGGAGGCACGCACTCCTTTTCCAGATAGTGGGGATTCCTCTTGTAGTTTTTCTTCATAATCACCATAATAGACCTCATCCGAAGAAAGGAAGATAACCTTTCCTTTCTTTTCCTGCGTACAGGCCATTAAGATATTCACAAGATGCGAAGATACTTTTACAGCCTCACGTTCTTCTTTCCAACGGTAATTTGAATCAAACGCACCCATACAGATCGTCACATCCGGATTTACGCTGTCTATAATATCTGAAAGCTTTTCACTGTCATATGTAAAATTATATGTTTCAAATACCCTCTCGTATTTCTTTTTCTGGTATTTTTCCCCGGTCAAAAGATAAACCCTGTGACCTTCTTTTCTGAATTTCACTATTAAATTGTTGATTAGGCTGCAAGAGCCCCCGATCAACAGTATATTCATATTTCTTAATCCTTTTCTTTTATTTCAATAGTCCCATCAATTCTTCAAAACAGACTCCATCTGTCAACGGAATTTCCATTTCAATGGACTTTTGAATACACTTCTTTATAAATGCGGATGCTTTCCGGACAGATTTTGTGAACTCCACTCCATTAACGGCATCTGCTGCAATGATTGCAGAGAAAATATCTCCTGTACCACATCTGGAATGTCCCACTTTATGCGTGCGGATCATCTCATACCCTTTTTCTTTTTCATAGCACAGGTTAGACACATACGTTTTCTGTGGGATTCCTGTAATTACAACCTTTTGAGGTCCGGTCTGTACAATCTGCTCCGCCATCTTTGCCAGCTCTCTCGTTGTCCAACGTTCTTTGTATGGAGTTCCTGTCAGGATACATGCTTCTGTCACATTTGGAACAACTACATCTGCATAACGGACCAACTGAACCATCTCTCTGCACATTTCTTCCGTATAAGTCGAATATGCCTCACCGTTATCTCCCATCACCGGATCGATCACAGCCACTGTATTCTCGTCTCTAAAATACTGGATAAACTCACTGACAATCCGAATCTGTTCTGCTGATCCCAAAAAACCAGTACAAATTCCTTCGAACTTCAGATCCAGCTTCTTCCATTGTTCAATATATGCTTCCATATTTGATGTATAGTCTGTAAAATGATAATCCTCATATGCAGTATGATTTGAAAAAATCGAGGTAGGCACTGCACAGCACTGAACTTTCAGCATTGAAATAATCGGCATCTGTACCGCAATTGAGCATCTGCCAAAGCCTGTAAAGTCATTGATCAGCGCAATTTTTTTCTGTTGATTATGATTCTGCATCATTCGATTCCCTCGTTTCTTCTATTATAAATAGACATACTAGTTTAATTTAATTACAATATGTCATAGATGTCAATATTTCTTTTTTACTATTCTCTTCCAACCTCTGTGTAACCGGCTTTTCTACTATAATAATTTCTTATTAAATAATATCTGATTTGTTTATGATACCTCAAAAACATTCTGTTTTTT
>ERZ1026856.1036-NODE-1036-length-14877-cov-25.803265_pt1 | contig 14877 bp, 3 predicted proteins | sample MGYA00380158_ERZ1026856 | MGnify/ENA primary metagenome ERZ1026856 (study PRJEB33269, sample SAMEA4719794) | human gut metagenome | biome: human-associated habitat; feature: organic feature; material: feces | place: Cameroon | collected 2013-10 ...
GGTGTACTGATTGATAGTCCACAGTGCCTTGATAGCGATATTCTCCGCAGGGATGGTTGAAGGAATTTCCTTGTCCCAACCAGCGAAGGTGTAACCTGTCTTGGTAGGATCAGCAGGAGCAGTCACTGCCGTGTTATAATCCTTTGTAATAGGTGCAATCTCGGTTCCTCCATCGGTATCGAAGTTGATGGTGTACTGATTGATAGTCCACAGTGCCTTGATAGCGATATTCTCCGCAGGGATGCTTGAAGGAATCTCCTTGTCCCAACCAGCGAAGGTGTAACCTATCTTGGTAGGACCGGCAGGAGCTATCACTGTGCTGTTGTAGTCCTGAGTGATTGGCGCAATCTCGGTTCCTCCATCGGTATCGAAGGTGATGGTGTACTTGTTGATAGAGAATATTGCCGTGTAAGTAACATCATGATCAGGAACAGTCTCGTCTGCTTCAGGAGACCATCCTACAAATGTGTATCCTTCTTTGTTTGTTTCAGTTGGCGCAGTTATAACATCTCCAAAGAATAAATTAGAACGATGTTCAACTCCATCAATCACAAATGTTACACTATAAGGATTTAGGGCATTAATAGCGAAGGGGGTACTTGGATAACCAATTGTCTGTTGAGACTTAAATTCAATTGTTTCTACTACCTTCGCGATTTTTTGGGTAGTTGCGTTCCTAACCCTAAAATTAATAGTTTCACCTTCGGTTATGTTGCTTCGAATGCGTAAGTAGAAATACTTATGTTCTCCAACAGCTTTTTCTTCTGCAATTCCACGACATTCATCACCACAGAAAGCTGCAATTTGATATTCAGAAGTATCATTGATGCTCTTATTATCAACGGTTGACAAAGCTACATAAACGGTCATGTCATACTGAAATGCGTATGGATTGAAATTCCAATCTGCATCATTTGCTCTTATATTAAGGGCAGATGCCATAACCAAGAGCAAAAAGAGTAAATATCTTGCTTTCATTTCTTTTGCGTTTTGATGGTCAAGGGCACTAATACCCTTGACCAAATTAATTTTATTTTATCACGAACTTTTGTCCGTCAATGATGTATATACCACGACTCAACTTCTTAAGAGACTCTGTAGTAGATTCGGAGTTAATCAAAACACCTTCAATACTGTATATCTTCATCTTACGTGATGAATCAGTAACATTGTTTATTGCTGTTGTTTCTGAAACAGTAATAGTGAATGGTGCTTTGCGGCTTCCTAACACTTCAGAGTTGAATGTGACAGTTTCTTTTGCTAAGAAAGTATCTCCATTTGTGGTATTCTCTACAACAAAGGTAATATTTGTTGCATCGTCGCCATAGATAGTTAAGTAATGATTATCACCTACACTTCTACTTTCACCTCGTAACTCATTGCCAGCAAATGCGAATATACGGCTATTTCCTGCATTTAAGTTTTCTGGAGCAGTAATATTAGCGATAATATTCATGGTTGAAGGGTACTTCCGAACGTCAATATCACTCGAATAAGGTTCATCACTATAAGCGTTTGCGCGCAAAACCCTGGTACTTGATTGCTTGTTAGAGAAATCGAACACTAAAGGCTTGTCTGCACTTGATTTATAAATATAACCATATCCTGGTGTAAGTTTATTCAGTGTACCTTCCCAATATCCATCAGCGTATTCAGAGAAGCCAAATTGTGAAGTCATATAATCCCCTTCTGTAGCATTACTAATTACTTCGTTGATTTCCCTTTCTTCTGCATATGGATATGAAATCCAGTTCCATCCTTTATGCAGTACTATTGGATTGTTCTTGATGTCATGAATGCGTCCGCTATAAGTCATTGCCATACCCTGTTTTACATTTAGCTTGTATGCATTGCCTGGTTCAATTGTAGAAATATCACCAATTATTCCATACTCAGGATCTTCAATGGACTCAGCAAATTGTCCAACGATATTAGACAAGTCGTTTACAATTGGATCAATTGCAAGAGGCTCATTCAAATAACTAGAAACCCAATTCCATCCCTGTGACAGTTTGAATTCTTGTCGATAAGTCAAACGTTTGAATATTGCACTGATTTCTTGTACTGATTTAACAGTGATAGTTAGTTCAGAATCTGTAGTAACTAATTCGCCATTAACTATCCAACCATCGAATGCAAAATCGCTGTTTGGTTGAGCTGTCAGATGTATTTCTTCACCGTAAGGGAAAATACCCGTTGCACCACCAAGAACAGAACCTTGTTCTGCATCATAGTTAATTGTAATATCAAAGTACTTGTTGATAAACAATGCCTTTAACTCTGTGTCCTTCTCTAAGTAGTATGAGAGTTCATTATCTGACGAAATGTTCTCATTGTCTTCCGACCAACCTACAAATTCATAGCCTTCAGAAGGAGTTGCTGTAAGAATAACATTTGTATTATAATCATAGCGTCCACTTCCGGGAGTTATTGATCCACCTTCTAAAGGAGATACGACAACTTTCAATGCCACTTTACCATCAACAAACTGGATCCATGACGCTTGCTTTCCCCGTGCACCATTGAAGCCCTCATTGTCAGTGATTCCTGCGGTCTGTACTGTCAACACATAATAGCCATCAAATAGCGATGCATCATTCAAAGACAATTGATATTCTGTTTCATTAAGTTTTTCAATGCTAATGTCAGAAGTCTCTTGTGCTACGCCTTGACAAGTAACAGTAATATCCTCATTTGTGAAACTTTCTGATTGTATAGGTTTATTGAATTTCACGATGACGTTCGTAAGTTGTTCTTTAAGCACATGACCCTCTTCTGGAACACCAGCAAAGCTTTCAACTTCAAGTTCAATCTCTGGCTTTGGTTCAAAGGTGAGATTAAAGACTTCGCTATTACCAGATAGATTACCTACGAAATGCAAGCGATTCTCATATAGAGGATCCTTTCCATCGCGCAAGGTCCTATCTGTTTGCCAGATGTTATCAGTATTGATTTCCCTGCCATCAGAAGCGACAATTTTTGTTAATGCCTGCTTACCATTAGTAGGATCCAGTATTGATACGTAGTTCCATCCAGTAGAAGAAGTATTTACGGTGAGGGTGTATTCCGTGTCTGACCTCTTTACAATGTTAGCACCAGTTGCAATATAGGCATCTGCATGAGTTGCATCAGTAAAGTAAATGCCATCAGGAAGGTCTTCTCTGTCCTTAATATCATTTACCAAGAAACCACGCAAAGGCTTTTCTGCTGTTGCGTCTACAGTAAAGCCATGTATCAGCTCATGAATTGTTACAGTGTCAAGCAGAGACAAATCTGGATTATTATGACTTGTCAGATGTGTTGCCTTAATATCATAGTCAATAAAGTGACCGAGTAATGAACTTTGCAACCACCACTGAGCGTATGCTTGTGATTGAGCTGGAATATTACCGAAGTCGCTAGTCATACTTCCACCTAATGACATAGTTTTCTCCTGACCATTAAGTTGGGTGCTTATCAATTCAAATGCGATAGCGAGTCCTTTCTGATTGTCAATAATTTCTGGTTGGCGCGTTGTTAACTTCATGTTTTCAGCATCGCCATATCCCTTATTATTAACAATAAGTGCAAACTCCGAAGGTTTCATCGGCTCTACAATTTCTGTCAGAGGGTCATCACCGAACACGTCACGCTGCATGAAATATGTCATTTCAAGGTTTGGTGAAGGATTGACGGTAAGAGTGACAGGGTTCAAATCTCGTGTTACTACAAGACCTGTATAAGGATCTTTGTATGAGAATGAACCACCGAAAGAGTAGTCCTTCGGTTCTGTTGGAGCAGCGTACTTCGTTGGAATAAACAGAATAGTGGCAGTACCAGTCTTACCACCTTCAAGGCTCCAACCTGATTCCATGTCAAGATTTCCTGCAAATCCGTCTAAAGATTCCGCATCAATCTGGAATTCATGCGATGTTGCCACATTTCCATTCATGTCGCGCACTTCAAGATTCAACTTTACATCCTGCATTGCTACCGTCTCATGACCATTGTTTACAGTAAGAGTAGCACGGAACGCCTGGCGAGTCATCACATTACGTTGTTTGAATGATAGCGTTACGGTTGAACATATAGAAGGAGAGTCATCGGATTCCTCCTCATCAACTGGGTTAAGATATGAATCAAAAACAACAATTTTGCAACTATGTTGTAATCCTTTAAATGTGAATGTAATTTCATCGTCGCCGATTTCGTAAGCTTTTAATACATCTTTGTCTAATTTTACTTTTTTATTTAATGAACTCATCTGTTCTGCATATTCATAAGTCGTACTTCCATCATTCCAAGTACATGTGAGAAGTGCAGGATAAATTTCATCTTTAAGTAAATTAACAGCCCCATCATATACTATCTTTTCTGGTTGAGCACGAGGTGTGTCAATTATGATAGACTTAGTTTCTGTACAGACATCTTCACCATCGTTGCGACAAAGACCATACACAACACATTCTCCAGAGAAAGTAGATGGTATTTCACACTCTGAATCTTGCTCTAAAGTTACAGTATGGTTTTGACCAAAATCAATTAAAACTGTGTGATATTGGTAACGATTTTGTTTATCAAGTGAAATCAGAAGATTGTCACCATGTCTAACGACTTCGAGATCTAACACATTATTCAAGTTGTTTGTGACACTCTTAGCAGCAGCTCTTCGTGGACTATTAAACGAGAACTTCCTGTCAACAGGATGAAAACCATTCTTTGAGAATATAGGAGACCCGGTTTCTGCTTTTAGAGCAGATATTATTTGAGTATGAACTTGATTGTCTTTGGGGCTAGCGCAATGCCAAGGTCCATGAATCAAACTGATATTTGACTCTGGCAATCCACCCTTTTGACTTTGTACAGAAACAACAAGATCACTACTTCCTATTTCATTAGGATGATCATACCCAAGACCTCTGATAATCTGCAACAATCCTAGAAGTGCGTCCTTATATAATTTATAGTTTTGAAGTCTAATCCATTCTGCATTATCAACATCTGTTACTATTGCATGAACAGGGATACCCTCCATTTTACTTAAATATTTTTCATTATTTAGATAATTATCAGTTTCAGGATTGTCAACACCTAAATTATAGACAGCTGTAATATCTTCTTTCTTATATTGCCATTTTTTAGCCATATATTGCGCCCATCCATGTGCAGCTACAAAGTCTCCGACTTCACTTCCTGAATGAGGAGTATTGACCGTTATTAATTTATGTACATCATTTGTGCCGTTTGGTTCATATTGAACATGTAAACGAGATAGGATTCCGCCCATGCTATGACCGACTAAATCAACTTTCTCAACAACTATTTTGTTTTTATAAGAAAGAGATTTTACTTCCGATATTCTTCTCGTCGCAACCGATTGGTTAACTCTAAATGCTGCAGTATTAGTGTTCTCATACGGATTATTAAGAATTTGATACTCTTGATAATTTCCAGTATTGATAAGTTTAGACTTTAAAGATTGCCAACATGTTGCGTTATCACCGAGACCATGTAAGAGTACTAGCGGAACTCTCGTTAGTACGATTTCTTGAGGTACAGAGAATTGAAGAATCCCTTCTTTATAAACATCAATTTTAGCAGTAATAGTCATTTCGCTACCTGACTCATTTGGGAAATCTTCTGGAGCAGTATATGTTACATTGCTCCAAGATTCTTCATTGTCGAGTTTGCCAATTCTGCCATTGTCATTTTCCAGGCTCCAATGACATGACCAATTTTCACATTCTGAATCTGGAACTTTTGAATTCTTATCAAACACAATGATAACTTGTGAAACTCCATCAGAAGCCACACCTCTCATTGTCTTTTTATCTTTCGAAACCAACTTATAGTTCAAGACAGGACCATCTTCATCATCACAAGGAATTATTTCTGGATCCTCACCTCCATTATCCTCGTCATCATCGTCATTAAGAACTTGATTACAGAACTTTGCAGGATCATCCATATCATCGATTCTGTAATAACTATCATAATTGTTATTTCCCCAAAGAGATGGTGAACCAGGACCATAAGAGCCTCCACCTCCGTGAGAAGAAGAGGAGGAAGATGAGAGACACTCACGAGTACCCCATTTCTTTATGGCTTCTGCCAGTTCTTCACCAGTGTATTTTTTACATAGTTCCTTGAATTTTGCTCTTGCAATGAGAGTATAGCATCTTGAGTTGCCACCAGCCTTAGTCATACGAGCCTTCGCTTCGTTTGCACCTTCTGGTACCATCTTCGCATAGAACACGTGTGCCTGTTGTGGAGCAAGCACTTCTAATGTAGGATCATTTATAAACTCAAGAGTATAGCCATTGCTGATAGACAATGACATGTTGACATCAACTGCGTTCACAAGACCCTTGTTAGTTACAATAACAGGGATAATGCTATTTGGCTCGGGCTGTTCATCGGGAAGAGTAACAATTACTACAGGCTTCGGAACACGAGTTTCATACTTTACGATGGTTTCTATTTCGTATTCATCCTCAACAGTCGTTTCCTCCACATTCCAAGAGTATGTGATAGCTTGATAGTTAAGGAAGACCTCCTCATTCTTTTCTGCTCCAGGATCAACAATCACAGTATTGATATAACTGTCGTGCTTGTCAGCATCGACAGTTACAGTATAGTAACCTTCTGCGATTTCTGTTTCAAACGTGCCGTCATCTGCGGTTTCGCCCTCTGCAATAACCTCATTTGTAGAAGGATTCTTCACCTTAACCTTGGCTTTGCTGACATGTGGAGCTTCGTCGGTGAAGAATGTATATTCATCGACTACATCCACTTTCAGTTTTCCCTTTTCCTCGGATACAGGAGTGAGATTAAAACTAATAGACGTGCCATCACCGTTTGCACAGTTGATGCCAATGTGACCTCTGACACTAACATTTAACTTCATTGCATCAGTAGGCATAAATCTAAGGACAATTGTAGCAGAATCACCTTGTGCCAAAGAAGCCATTTCGCTTGAAGTTGCTGCCTGAATCCAACTAGGGAGGGATAATGTAATTTTCCCAGTTTCTGCCTTGCCTACATTTTTGACCGTAATAGGATATTCACGTGGAACACCATGAGTCATTGTTGTAGAAATATAGGTCTTATTGGATTGCAACTTAGCCTTTAAAGGATATACATAATAATAAAGAGTATAGTTTAGGTTTGCACCATTATCAGAGCAAATTACAACAGGCATTTCTTGGAACTGGCTACCTCCTGAAATCGAGTCGGCTTGGATAGTGTATGGGATTTCAAGAGATTCACCAGCATCTATATTATTAGGTACAGAGAAATTGAACCTGCAATTAGCAGATTCTGCTTTTGAAGTAACGGTGATACCGGATTGATCCAAATTTCCCGGGTTTGAAATGATGATAGCGCCTTCATAGGTCTTACCATTTGACATTTCGCATTTTTCAAAAATGTAACCACCATTTTTACTTTTCGCTGTCAGACCATAAACATCAAATTCATCCATAGCCTCAGTTTCTTTGGAACCTGGATAACAAGCTCCAACAACGAAATGACCACACTGCTTACTTAATAATTTATACGATACAGAATAGTGACCGTTTTCGTCTGTGGTGGTCTTCATTGCCTGACGCACACCTTCATTGATAATATAAACCTCAACATTTGCATTTTTCCCTGCGTTACCAGATGCCTCTCCCGATATATGGATACTATCATTCTGTACATAGATATCTTTATCGGCTTTTGCAGTAAGTGCAAATGGAGAAAGAACCTCTATCTTAACCTTTTCTGAACTATTATTTGCTTTTATGAGTTCAGGAACTTTCCCATCAGCATTAACAGTAGCTTCAAAAGTGTAAGATCCCGTAATTGCAGGTATCAAATAATTGTATTCAACCGTAATGCTATCACCTGGCGCAACTGATTTACCAATATTTACCTTGCTAGTTTCTTTGGCACCACTGAAAGCAAACTCTAAAGATGTAGTGCTACGCAGGTTGCTATTACCAACATTTTTCACAGTAGCACTAAGCATAATTGTCTGTTCTGCTTCTACAACCGATTTTTGAGTAGATAAGCTTACGATAGCATCTGGAAGAGTCTGATCTGTAATAAGTATCCAACATGTACCTAATGAAAAATTATTGGCATTAACCTTGAAAGTTACGAGTTTGCTATCATCTTCTGTATCATTGTCTTTAACTTTTATAGGGACATTTATTGTTGACTGTCCAGCAGGAATAGTAACCTCATGATTGTATTCCAATAATTCATCAGAATCACTGCTAATTTTTACCACAACGTCATTCTCAGGACTCACATTATGAGAAACTACCAAAATGTTGTTGTCAGATCCCTCTAACATAGACGTCCCAACAGGTTTGACTTTAACAGTTGGGCCATCATCATCAATAATTGTAATGTTTGCTGTCATGTATCCCTTTGTGTCCGATGGTGCAGAACAATCACAAGAAGATGAATATACAGCAGCCGTAACAGTAACCGAGTGATTACCATCTACAATGTCATTATCAACAACTCCAATATTGAACTGGGCTTCAGATTGATTTTTTCCCAAAACTATTGTCTTGTTTGAAAATGACAATAGTCCATTGGAATCGTCTGACAACTTTATTGTCACTCGTTTGTTTATATTATCCGCTCTTTTTATTTTACCGAACAATGCAGAATGTCCATCAGATTCGCTAACCGCTTCTGGCGAAAGAGAGAACGTAAATGTTGGCATGTCATTGTCATGTAACATCACAAAACATTCTCCGCTTTCAAACTTCTCTGCAGACACCTTAAATGAGAACATATCATCCATTTCAATTTCATCGTTATCAATAGCTAAGATAGGAATTTGAATGGAAGATTTACCTGCGGAAACTTCTATTTGTTTATTGAAATCAAATCGTTTTGCATTGTCGGATACAATAGAAAGAACGATAGATTTTGTGATGGGATGAGGGAAAGATACATTTAAGTTAAATGTTTCGCCTTCAACCACATCTGATGCTGAAGATGTCACACCCAATGTTGGATGTTCGTTGTCTTCAATAGAAAGAACTGTTTTAGTTTCAGAATAGCCATTACCGGATACGACGAATGATATGGAGTCGTTTACATCTACAACATCATTGTCGGTAATATAGAAATATATAGTCGAACCTGATTGATTAGCTGGAATATTTATGTTAGAAGGAACGGAAATTCGAGCATCATCCGTAACTTTCAGATTAAACGTCTCGGTCTTAGACCAATCACCAGATCGTTTGATTTCAAGAGAGATTCGATTCTTACTATTTTCGTCAATTGTATTTCTTGATAGAGTAGCTTCCAGTTCTTTACCTATTATTAAATTCTCATTACTTTTAATAGTATTGTTATCTTGTGCAGTTGTAGATTCTCCTGCGTTCTTGTCTGGTACAATTCTTACCTGTAAGTACGCCTTGCCGTCAATACCTAACAAAAATGGGAGCTTAATTTCGGTTTGGCGGCTTGAAACACCATCAGAAACAAGAATATCATCGCAATGTGTGGTTGCTATAAGCTTCTGCTGTTTGCCATTTTCACTTACCAAAGAAATTTGTTCTGTCCAACCACCACTAGCGGCAACCTTACCGATATTCTCGACTTGCCATGAAACGTTAATTATATCATTTGGAAAAATTGATTGTTTGTTGCATGTCACATTCTTTACCTTAAAATCAGGCAACTTTGAAACATGGATTTTTCCACATACGACATCAGTCATGACATTCTGTCCTGATACTTTTGCAAGAGTTGAATTACTAATAGATACGAGGTGTTCACTACCTTCCTCAAATGATGCTGGAATCTGAATAGGCAGATATGCAACAACTCCTGATTGTCCTTGTAATGGACTATTTGAAGAAGAGTATATTATGACACGATATGCTCCACTACCCAATTTATTGATTGTTATGGAGTGATTCTCTCCACGGTTAGTCAGCCTTCCCTTATTGTCGGCTGTCACACCTTGTGGTAACATGATATCAAACTGAACGCCTGCAATTTCGTCGGTATTTTCTACAGATATGGGCAATTCAGCCTTACCGATATTTACCGAAACATCTGACATTTGCAATACATTGCGTTGTTGCGCTTTTGCACTCATACCCAATGTTATCATGAGTATGGTTACTATAATATACTTAATTGATCTCATATTGTTCTCAACTATCTGTTATTTAATATTTTGCGACCGTTATTTATGTAAATCGTGTTAGGAGAGGTTTCTTGAATTCTTCGTCCTTGCATGTCATACATAATAGTTCCATTTTCATTCGTTCTTATGTGCTGTATGCCCGTTGGAACTTGATTGATTGAGGCTTTGATCGGTAATGCTTCAGAATCAGAAAGCATCACATTTTTCAAAGTTGCATAACTATTGGTATGACCAATTGTTATTTCGCCTACTCCAATTGTCGAACCAGTCAGTGTATATCCAATAATACGGACACCGTTATTAACCGCCTTCTGACAAATTTCCATGTTCTGAAGTGCATTGTCGTCTATATTCATTTTATCTGTCCCGGCAATCGTAATATCAAATGCTGACACAGGTATGGTAGAGTTAATCTTTAGATTTCCATCCTGTATATAAACAACAGCATCAGAAGAATTAGTTACGGATGATGTTACTCTCTTTGACCTTGCTGTACCATTTTCTGTATTCTCTGCAGAATCCAACAAGAGATTTACCATGCATATCACATCCTGAACATTCATCTGTTCATCTAACCAAAGATTTGATGCTGTAAAATTATATGGACGATTCTGGTATTTCTCGAGAATAAAGTTAATCATGGTCTGTAAATCCAGTACGTTTACCTGTCCATCAAAGTTCGCATCACCAGTATTAAACGACAGAGCAATTTTGAATGTGCTTCCATCTGTATTGTCATTGCCTGTCATATTAAGGACGTTCAATACATCACCGCTTTCTCCATAATAAGCATTCTGGTTTGAAACGTATGGTATGGATATTTGGTTGTTCGATACAGCCAACTGCATAGCCCATTCGTCTGTGTTATATTTATTGAATGTAGCCAAGTCTGCTTTTGTACAGAGAAGATTGATAGAGGTATTGTAGTTTCTAATGTCATGATTATACAGAAGTATCGTCGGAACCTTGGTTGCCATATCTGCAAATGACAATTCGGAAAGGTTCAAATCTACTATTCTCTCCATTTCCTGATGAGTAATATCCAGATTGACTACATTTGCAGGAAGCGCAGGGTATAAGTCTTCAAACTTGTTGTACGAAACGTCCAGAGAAGCAAGATTCTGAATGCAGTTACCCAATATGCCAACATTTCCATGATATTTATTATTGCTTAGATCAAGTGTGTGAAGATTATTGAACGCTGCTACATTTTGCATTTTTATAGCAGCCAAGACTGATGAAATGTCGCCTGAAAGATTGTTCCCAGAAAGGTCTATTTCTTCAAGATTTGATAATGCCGCTAGACTCATTGGGAAAAGACCTGTCACCTTTTTATTTGCAAGTGAAACACCAACAACATGTCCTTTTCTTACTATAAGTTCTTCAAATTTACCAACGTTTTTTGCTCCTCCTGTCATATCCCAAGGAAGTGTGACACCCATTTGTTGGAGTTCTGCAGATAGAAGCGCCAATGACTGCCATTCGTTCTCATCAAATCTATAGATTGAGAATGTGCCGACGAGTTCTGATGGTCTTCCATAATAGTATGCACCGTCAGCAATTTGAGCGTATATATCATAGTGACCTTCTTCTACAGGTGCTTCTGACATCGTTGTTGATTCGCCATGCAATGTATAGGAGAAAGTTATTTCGCCGACACCAGTATTTTTGGTTGAAGATGCCTTGTGCTCATTTCCATCATAAGAAATATCTTCATCAGGAAGTGTAAGAGAGAAGAGTTCGTCTCTTAATGGGGCTTTGTCTATGAAGAATGTTTTGGTAAGTTCTGATGTATAATTACCTTTGCCTTTTACTGTTACTATAGCAGTACCAGGGTATCTATTGTCTGAATATGTAACATTGTAATCCTTGTTTTCTTCTAACGTAGCGTATGCTTCGTTAGTAAATGACCACTCAGGATAGTGCAACTGTGAGTCATAAACATAACTTTCAGTAGCCAAGTTTATCGAGCCTGTCAATGGAGTAGGGTTAATCTGGAAGGTACATGACTTTCGTCCAATAGTATATGGGAAAACGCCTTCTATATAGAATGACGCTGTTCCAGCATTGACATTGTTAGAATACCTACCTGTAGTAACTTGCAGATTTGCAACATCTGCACATTCCACTTCTTGATAGATCGAATCTCCTGTGTAGGTTTTCTCAACTATTCCTGAATATTGACGGAATGATACATCCAAGTACTCTATTGAAGGCAGCAATGTGGTGTTACCAACGTTATCTCTCGTTCTAAAACGGATTATGTGTTTCTCGCGTGTGGCATCAAACATTGCTACAAGAGTATCATTAAACATTCCTCCTGATGGCATCATCTCTGTCAACTGATGCCAGTCTTCGCTGTCTTCAACAGCATACTCAATCATACCGTCTAGTCCAGCGGGGCTTTCGTATGTTCCTTCCAAAGCGAGTTTGTGAGGACGGCTAAGGTCATTCCATCCTTCAGGGTCGTCAGGGTAAACCTCAAAAGAGGAATTCGGTTCAAGATTAACTTCACCTACACCAATTAAATAAGAAAATACAATTGTAGAACCAGCGGGGATTGTTCGGTTTTTCCAACACCATCCCATACCGCTATCATAAGAACCGTTTTCTTGCATATAATTGTTTCCAGATGAATAGTTTCCGACCATTTGATTTGCTTCATAATTCAAATGGTAGTAACCAAACCAAAAATCACTGATACTGGTAACTCCTGCTAATCCAGAACCGAACAAGACACATAACTGCGCCCCGTTACCATCTTTCATGGTTACTCCGTAAGTATTTCCTGTCGTGTCAATTCGTCTTAAAATAGGTGCTCTATCATTGTTACCAATCATAACATCAGCGTGAGTACCCAAAGAAACTACAACATCTTCTTGGTTGGTATTGGTTACGCTATAACACATACGTGCCAGTTCTCCTTGTGGTTCAATGGAGGCAGAAAAAGACACACCGCTTAATGTGGATCCATTAAGACAATCGACTTGATAAGGTGTCCCATTGTTGACCTGCATAGCTACACGATAACCTTTATTACCATATGTAGATCCGTAATATCGTCCATTATAATATCCTTGAATATCGATAGATGTGGATGATTGGTAATAATACAGCATGGAATTGCCAACTTGCGTATATCCATATGGAACGCTTGAACTAACCGAACGCATTTGTACGTTTCTCGGTTTCTTCTGAGCATGAATTGGTAGCGATATTGCAATACCAAAAATGCATAAGAGCAAAACAATAATTCCATTACATGAATGGATGCCTTGTTTCACATTCCTTTTTGAAGTAATGATTTTCATAAATATATATATATTATTAGTTTATCGATACAAAAAGGGCGCGAACCCTTTTTGACTTTTTATCTATGTAGGCTACCGCCAAGTGGCCTTTCCACCGACAATCATGAAAAAATTATCAAAATTATCTAATACATGTTTATGGAGATATCTTGCAAAAAGTAACCTGCATTATTATGTATTTTCCAAAAATGCACTTGGAACATACGCCGTCACAACCGTCACCAAGTTATCTACAACCACACCAACTCTTTGTTGTCCTTTCCACCTTGCAACTCTGCCTATCACTCCCTTGAATGCACCGTCAATAACTCTGACCAACTGTCCTTTCTCAAATTTGGGTACTTCAACTAATGACACGATGGTATTGTCCGCATCGGCAGCACAGATAATTTTTAAACTGTCCATCTGATAGTCTGGAACTATCATAGGAATTTTCTCGATTCTGCGCCCAACGTGGACGTGGCGATAATAAAAACGTAGGAAGGGGAGGTTTACGTTGTCGTAAACAAAAGATTTGAGTTGTTCTTCGGTGCCGTAGGCGAAGAAGATGTTTGGTAAACGTGACTCAGTAACAATTTTGCGCTTACCTTTTATAAGTTTCACTACCTCGGTGGTAGGATAGAAAGCCGTGATGCCTTTGGCTGTCATATATTCGTATGCTTTTTTCTCTCTACCATAGGTAGTGCGTAAAGCATACCAATGAGGAGTTTCTTCCTCTTTTTGTACCTTAGACTTACTTAATATATGGACACTTCTGGTGGACACCCCTGTTTGTGAACTCTCTGCAGACACATTGCTTTGAGCTTCGGGGAGGGCGTTGGAGGTAAGTCCAGCGCAAGGAGGGAATTCACCACCTCCTGAGGTGTGTACATCTTCTGATGTCCATTCATCGACTTTCATATCGGTGCTAACTTTTTTCTAGACAGAAATCCGTTAAGTAATGATTAAAAAATAGCTTGGTACATTTTTGTGTCCTCTTTATGAAGTAACACATGGTTAAAGGATAGAGTTCCAAACTCTTCCTTTACCTCTTATTTACCATAATTTTTCTTTGTCATAATTTCTTTTTAACTTATTGATTATTAACTATTTATATTCTTTAATCTGCCAAAAATTTGTATCTTTACAACTGATTGCCAGGCAGTTATAATGAATACAAAGATTCTAGCAGAAGTCCTTTCAGAGACCGACTTGACATACATCCAGCAATTAGATGAGCGCCAGCGTCGGCTATATTGTGCTACAAGAGCTATCTGCATAGGCAAACATGGCGTGGCAGCCGTGTGTGCCTCTAATCACATATCAAAGAACACAATCTATGGGCATTCGCGAGTTAAACGGAAAGACCATTCGTTCTTCAAGAACAGTCCGTATTGCAGGTGGTGGTCGCAAAGCCATCTTAGACGAGCATCCAGA
>ERZ1026856.1037-NODE-1037-length-14870-cov-7.421937_pt1 | contig 14870 bp, 17 predicted proteins | sample MGYA00380158_ERZ1026856 | MGnify/ENA primary metagenome ERZ1026856 (study PRJEB33269, sample SAMEA4719794) | human gut metagenome | biome: human-associated habitat; feature: organic feature; material: feces | place: Cameroon | collected 2013-10 ...
GTTTATAGGGGTACTGAGTTCAGATGGGAAACCCACCACGGTTTTTGTCTCTACACTTACCTCCTTTCTTGTAGAATAGGATATTACTCGCCACCCCACTGGCTCAGTATCTCTATAAATGTCGCCTAAAAGTATGTGAAAACTGTAACAAAGATGTTGAAAGGAGGCAGTAAACATGCCAAAAGGTAAGACAAAGGTCTCTCCTAATACATCTCCTAGAAAAATGAGACCTGCTTTGACACCTGAGGCTAGAGAAAACCAATTGATATCTTTAGCTACAGACTTAGTTGAACAGCGTTTACGAGATGGGTCTGCCTCTTCACAAGAGACAACCCATTTTTTAAAGTTAGGATCTATGAAGAATAGATTAGAGATGGAAAAACTACAGGAAGAGAATAAATTACTAAGAGCTAAAACGGAGAGTCTTCAGTCTCAGAAACGAGTTGAAGAACTTTACACTGAAGCTCTTAACGCTATGAGAAAGTATGCAGGGCAGGGTGATCCAGATGAAGAAGAGGATTATTAAAACTTATTCAGAATTAATCAAGTTGCAAACTTTTGAAGAACGATTTGCTTACCTATCGTTAAAAGGTAGAGTTGGTGAGTCAACGTTCGGATCTAAGCGATATTTAAATCAGATACTTTACAAGACTGATAAATGGCTATCGCTAAGAGACAACATCATCATTAGAGATAATGGCTGTGATTTAGGAATGCCTGGCAGAGAGATCACCTATCGAATATTAGTACATCACATAGATCCAATAACGATTGATGATGTGCTAAATCATAATCCAAAAGTATTCGATCCAGAAAATCTCATTACAATTTCGCATATGACTCATGAAGCCGTTCACTACGGTAATGAAGATCTTCTTATGAAAGATCCAATAGTGAGAAGTAGAAATGACACATGTCCATGGAAAGAAATCAGGAGGGATTAAAAATGAGTAAAAGAAATTTTACACCAAAGACCGAGCCAGTGCATGAAGTGGCAGAAGAAATAATCGAGCCCAATGTAGAAGCTCCGGTAGAAGAAGTAGTTGCTAAGACAGGAGTAGTTACTGGTTGTGATCTGCTTAATGTCAGAAGCACTCCAAGTGATGCATCCGCAAAGAACATTATCAAGGTTATTAAGAAGGGAACCACTGTTATGCTTGGCGAAGAAATTAATAACTTTGTAAGAGTTAATGTTGATGGAGAAAACGGTTACTGCATGAAAAAGTTTATTAAGTAAAGGAGGATACTATGGAAGACAGCATACTTAACTCCATTAAAAAATTACTCGGTATAGACGAGTATTATACACAGTTCGATGCTGACATTATCATGCACATAAACTCTGTATTTATGATCTTAACACAGATTGGTGCGGGACCAGAGAACGGATTCTCCATTATTGACAAAACCAATACGTGGAAAGAGTTTATTCAAAATGAGAATACAATAGAAGCTGTAAAAAGTTACATGTATCTAAAAGTTCGTATCCTCTTTGATCCACCTACAAGTACTGCTGTAATGGATTCTATGAATAGATCAATTAATGAACTCGAATGGAGAATTCAAGCTGCTGTTGACAGATAGTTAAATAACTATGGATGCAATCAAAGAATTTTTATCATGGTTGAGCCTCCTTGGAGCTCCAACACTATTTGCAGTAATTTGTTGCTTTAAGAAATACAGCAATCGACTGTCTATTCTTATGAAAGCTGTTCAGGCTCAAATGAGAAGTGATTTGTTAAAAAAGTATTACAAAGCAAAAGAACTTGGATACATTTCTTCCGAAGACTTGGATGACTGGGAGAATCTATATCAAAGTTATCATGCGTTAGGGAAGAATGGTGTATTAGATAAAAGACGAGACGAACTATTCAGTATGCCTACCAAATTAGAAGATTAAGGAAGGTGATTAAATGGATGTGGCAACTTTAATGGATAAGAATATATCCTGGAATGATGAGCTCTATCACCACGGAGTAAAAGGTATGAAGTGGGGTGTCAGGAAAGCCTATCAGAGTGCTACTAGATCCTTAGGTGGATCTAGATTTGCAAGTAAGGCTATTAATAATAGTAAATACTTAGATTCTAAGGGTAAGAAGCAGGCTCTTGATGAGAATGCATATCTAGCCGCTAAAAAGAAATCTAAGAAAACTGGCGGAGATGTTACTTATGATACCACCACAGGAAAATATAACGTTTCCAAAGAAGTTAATAAGAAAGGCTTATCTTCTAAACAGAAGAAAGCTATAGAAGTTACTTCTACCCTAGCAGTAGCAACTGCAGCCGCAGCTCTCTATAAAAAGAACCCTGCTGTTAAAAAGTTAGTTAACGAGGCTACTAAAAAGTCAGTTACTGCCTTTAAAAAAGGAAACGCAAAAGCAATTAGCAAAGGAAAGCATTTTGTTGCTGAATCAGCTAAGAGCGCTGCTCGGGGAGTTAAAGAAGGATTCAAAGAAGGCATGAAGGAGGCTCCAAAGAATGCCACAAAGACAGTATTAAAAGGAGCAGCTTTACTCGCCACAAAACGAGCTTTGGATCGAACAGTAGGAAAGAAAGAAAGCGCTAGAATCTTCCAGGCTAACAACAGTAAAAAGATTGATAAATTCTGGAAGGTTTATGAAGATGACGAGGATTAATAAGTAATAGGAGGAATAATTATGGCACTATCGAATACCGCTACTCCAAAGTATTACGGTCAATTTCGAGAAGCTGTAATTAGAGGAGAGATACCGGTATGTAAAGAAGTCTCTATGGAGATGAATCGAATAGATGATCTTATTGCAAACCCTGGCATTTGGTATGACGACCAAGCTGTCGAGGGTTTTATTAGTTATTGTGAGAATGAACTTACTTTAACTGATGGTGAAGATCTTCATTTGCTGGATTCATTCAAAGTTTGGGCTGAGCAGATTTTCGGTTGGTACTATTATGTAGAGCGAAGTGTATACGTACCTTCCCCAGATGGTCATGGCGGACACTATGTAACCAAACGTATTAAAAAGCGTCTGACCACAAAACAGTATTTAATAGTATCACGAGGAGCTGCCAAATCACAGTATGAATCATACATACACAATTACTTTCTCAATGTAGATACATCCACAACTCATCAGGTGCATACCGCCCCAACAATGAAACAGGCTGAAGAAGTATTGGCTCCTATGCGAACCGCCATTACAAGAGCTAGAGGACCTTTGTTCAAGTTTCTTACAGAGGGATCTTTACAAAACACTACAGGCTCAAAAGCCAACAGGGTTAAACTAGCATCTACCAAAAAAGGTGTTGAGAATTTCATGACTGGCTCTTTAGTAGAGATAAGACCTATGACTATAGACAAGTTACAAGGATTAAACAGTAGAATCAACACAATAGATGAATGGCTTTCAGGCGACATACGAGAAGATGTAGTAGGTGCTTTGGAACAGGGCGCTTCTAAGAATGACGACTACCTTATAGTAGCTGTTAGCTCAGAAGGAACTGTTCGTAATGGACCTGGCGATACAATCAAAATGGAGTTAATGTCAATACTCAAAGGTGATTATAAGAATCCTCGTGTTTCTATCTGGTGGTACAAGCTGGATAGCCTGGATGAAATAAACGATCCAGACATGTGGATGAAGGCAAACCCGAACATTAAGGCTCTTAACAAGTATGAAGAGTATCAGGCTGATGTAGAAAGAGCTGAGAATGCTCCTGCTACTAGAAATGATATTCTAGCAAAACGATTCGGTATTCCTATGGAGGGATACACATATTTCTTTACTTATGAAGAAACACTTCCTCATAGAAAGAAAGAATACTGGCAGATGCCATGTGCGCTTGGAGGAGACCTTTCTCAAGGTGATGACTTCTGTGCATTTGCATTTATGTTCCCATTAAGTAATGGTGCTTTCGGCATTAAAGTAAGGGCTTACATATCAGAGTTAACACTGAAGAAGTTGCCATTAGCGATGAGAAACAAGTATGAGCATTTCATAAAAGAGGGAAGTCTTATTGTTATGGATGGTACCGTCTTAAACATGATGGACGTGTATGATGACCTTGATGAGCATATAGCAAAGTATGACTATGATGTAAGATGCTTTGGATATGACCCATACAATGCTAGAGACTTTGTCGAGAGATGGGAAAGAGAGAATGGACCATTTGGTATAGAGAAAGTAATTCAGGGTTCTAAGACAGAATCAGTTCCATTAGGTGAACTTAAGAAACTTTCAGAAGAACAGCTGCTGTTGTTTGACGAAGAGCTTATGTCGTTCTGTATGGGTAACTGCATTACGATCGAGGATACCAATGGTAATAGAAAATTGTTAAAGAAACGTTACGAAGCAAAGATTGATGCTGTTGCAGCTATGATGGATGCTTATGTGGCGTTCAAACTCAATAGAGAAGCTTTTGAATAGTAAAGAAGATTAAGGGGGTGATCAAATGGATGTAGCAACTTTAATGGATCAGAATATATCCTGGAATGATGAGCTCTATCACCACGGAGTAAAAGGCATGAAGTGGGGTGTTGTGCGAAAACATGACACTACGTCAGGATTGCATAGAGGCTCGCAAGAGTCCTCAACAAAGTCAGATAAAACAAACAACAGATCAAAGAATACCATTCAAAAGGAAGGCTTATCTTCTAAACAGAAGAATGCTATCAAAATCGGTGCAGCTGCTGTTGGTACTACACTAGCTATTTATGGTACTTATAAAATATCAAAGTATGTTAAAAACAGCAAAAAGCCTACAAAAGAGCAGATGGATTATCTCATAAAAAATATCCAAAATACTCCATCGCATATAGACAATACAAGATCTATTCGTAATAGCGAAAAATATCAGCATTCTTTGAAAGGCACTACACTTAGCAGACGATTATCAATAACAGGTGATAGAGCACTTCATGGGAAAAAAGCAGTAAAAGGAAGAGACGCCTTTAAAGAAGCGAAAAATTTTTCAGATAATGCCTGGTATTATCAGATTCACAGAAGTAACATGTATGGATGGAAATAATTAAGTAATAGGAGGATTCAAAATGAGTTTAATCGATAGATTAAAACGTTCTTGGAATGTGTTTACAAACCGAGATCCGACAAGTGAGTATTCAAACACTGGCTACGGTTATTCCTATGCGTACCGTCCAGATAGACCAAGACGAGTGAGAGGGGCTGAACGCTCTATCGTTACATCTATTACAAATAGAATTGCTTTAGATGTAGCAGCAGTTGACATTAGACATTGCAGACTAGACGATAACGGTCGTTATAAAGAAGATGTTAATTCTAATTTAAATGAATGTCTTAAAATTGAAGCCAATATAGACCAGGATCCAAGAGCATTTATACAGGATGTAGTAATATCCATGCTTGATGAAGGATGCGTGGCTATTGTTCCAGTTGATACTGACGATGACCCAGAGGAGACTAATTCATTTGATGTTTTATCACTCAGGACCGGTAAAGTTCTTGAATGGATGCCAGCACATGTCAAACTTCGAGTTTATGACGATGGATCAGGAAGGCAAAAAGATGTAATACTTCCAAAGAGTATGGTTGCTATTATAGAAAACCCTCTTTATGCAGTTATCAATGAGCCAAACTCTACTATGCAGCGTCTTATAAGAAAACTTAGTTTATTGGATGTGACAGATGAACAGACGGCATCTGGTAAATTAGATTTGATTATACAGCTCCCTTATGTAATTAAGTCGGATGCTAGACGTGAGCAGGCTGAGAGAAGGCGAAAAGATATAGAAATGCAGTTAGCAGGTTCTAAGTATGGAATTGCTTATACTGATGGAACAGAGCGAATAACCCAGTTAAATCGTTCTGTTGAAAATAACTTAATGAAACAAGTCGAGTATTTAACTAACTTGGCTTTCAGTCAGCTAGGTATGACTCAGAGTATTCTTGACGGTACAGCTGACGAAAAGACTATGCTGAACTACTATAATCGTACAATTGAACCAATAGTATCAGCCATAGTTAATGGAATGAAACGAAAGTTTCTCACAAAAACTGCTAGAACACGAGGTCAATCGATCATGGCTTTTAGAGATCCATTCAAACTCGTACCAGTAAATGACATTGCAGAAATTGCAGATAAGTTTACCAGAAACGAGATCTTAACCTCAAATGAGATAAGACAGATTATTGGTATTAAGCCATCTGAGGATCCTAAGGCGGATCAGTTGATAAATAGTAATCTTAATCATACTCCAGAAGAGACGGATCAGATTACTGGTAATACTTCTGATGAGGAGTCTTACAGAATAACTGGTGATACACCGGTTAGTGAACTAGCGAACAAATCTAAAAAGGAGGAATAAAGTCAAAATGGATAATTTCGATTTTAGTGGATGGGCCACGAGAAACGATCTGTTATGTGGTGATGGTAGAACCATTCGTAAGAACGCATTTCAGGATTGTGATGGTGTAACTGTCCCTATGATATGGAATCATGACCATGTTAATCAGAGAGCTGTTCTTGGACATGCTTTGCTTGAGAACAGAGACGAAGGCGTTTACGCATACTGTAAATTTAATGATACAGAAGAAGGCTTACACGCTAAGAAACTCGTTAGCCATGGTGACATAAGATCATTATCAATTTATGCCAACAAGCTTAAGCAGATTGGTGGAGATGTAGTTCATGGAATAATTCGTGAATTAAGTCTTGTCGAAGCTGGAGCTAATCCAGGAGCATATATCGACTTTGTTATGGCACATGGTGATGATGAAGAAGACGGGCTTTTCGCCAATTACGACGAGAATGCACTCGTTATTTATCATTCAGATACATCAGATGACAAAAAGAAGAAGGAGGATGAGTCAAAGAAGATGGACGATAATCAGGAAAACAAAAAGACTGATAATTCAGAAAGTGAAAAGACTGATAATTCAGAAGAAAAGACTGATAATTCAGAAAGTGAAAAGACTGTCCAGGATGTCATAGATTCAATGACAGAAGAGCAGCAGGATGTACTGTTCACGTTAGTAGGACAGGCATTAGGTAATAAAAACAACGATGAAGAAGATGACGGAGGTAAAGAAGATATGAAACATAACATTTTCGATCAGGATTCAAGAAATCAGTGCAATGTACTTAGCCACTCAGCTCAGGAAGATATCATCAAGCTTGCAAAGACAAGCCAGGTTGGTTCATTCCAGGCAGCTCTTGAGCTTTATTCAGAGGAGAATGCCCTTGAACATGCAGATGAAACAGCCGCAGCAAGTGGTTTCTCACAGACAGCCAATACAGCAGGTTATAGTGTAAGCACATTATTCCCAGAATATCAGGAAGTAAGACCAGGTGCTCCTGAACTTATTACTAGTGATCAGGGATGGATCTCAGTAGTTATGTCTAAGGTACATAAGAGCCCAATCTCAAGAATTAGAACTAGTCAGGTAGATATCCGTAATATCGATGCCCTCAGAGCTAAGGGTTACACTAAGGGTAAGAAGAAGGGTATCGTTGGTAACTTCAATCTTATCAGAAGAACAACAGATCCTCAGACAGTATACGTAAAGAACGCTCTTCACAGAGATGATATTATCGATATCACAGATTTCGATTATGTTCAGTACTTATACAACATTGACAGAATGAATCTTAATGAGGAACTTGCCACAGCTATCATGATCGGTGATGGTCGTGAGGCAGGAGCTGAAGGTAAGATTGATGAGGATAAGATCAGACCTATCTGGAAGGATGATGATCTTTATACACTTCATGTTGATCTTGATATTGCAGCAGCTAAGGCAGAGCTTCAGGGTACTGGTACAGGTACAAGCTTCGGTGAGAACTACATCTACGCAGAGGCACTTATCAATACTGTTCTTTATGCTAGAGAGAAGTACAAGGGAACTGGTACACCAGACTTCTACTGTACACCACATATGCTTAACGTAATGTTACTTGCTCGTGATATGAATGGTAGACGTATTTACGCTACAAAGGCAGAACTTGCAGCAGCTCTTAACGTTGGCAATATCTGCACAGCAGAGCAGTTTGAAGGCAAGGTGAGAACAGATGATAAGAAGAATAACAAGAAGCTTCTTGGTCTTATCGTAAACCTTGCCGACTACTCACTTGGTGCAACTAAGGGTGGCGAGATCACTCACTTCACTCAGTTCGATATCGACTTCAACCAGGAGAAGTCACTTCTTGAGACAAGATGCTCAGGTGCTCTTACTAGAGTTTACTCAGCAATTGCTATTGAGGAGCCTGCTGGTAAGGCTGATGATTCATCTGATTCTTCAGACTCACAGAACGTAGCGGGCTAATAATTAGTAAAGATCACGCTCGGGCTCCGTTATGGGGTCCGGGTTTTTAAATCTGGAGGAAATTCAAAATGGCAAAATGGTATGGAAAAGTAGGCTATGCTAAGACAGTAGAAACTGAACCTGGAATTTGGGAAGAGCAAATTACTGAGCATGAGTATTATGGAGATGTTGTATCTGCTCGTTGGAAACATCAGAATTCCAATGAGGTAAACACTGAAGTAACGATCTCCAATGCAATTAGTATAATGGCCTACCCATTTGAACTCCAGGATTGCTCGGATATTGTTTATGTTGAATATCTAGGAACTAAATGGAAGGTAACAGATATCGAACCACAGCGTCCTAGACTCATACTGACTATGGGAGGTGTATACAATGGCAAGCAGGCTTAATCTGCAGAGTAAACTAGAGGAACTTCTAGGTAATAAGAATGTATATTATCAACCCCCAAATACAGTTGTGATGCAATATCCATGTATTAGGTACTTCAAAAAGAGACCAGATACAAAGCATGCAAACGACAAAGTTTACATGAAAACCAATTGTTATGAATTAATCGTGATGGATAAAAGACCTGATAATCCTGTTATAGAAAAGCTTTTGGAATTACCAATGTGTAGCTATGACAGACATTATACCGCTGACAATTTAAATCACGATGTATTAACAATATATTATTAAAAGGAGGACAATATCTATGTCTAAATTAGCATGGGATGAAACTGGTAAGAGATTATATGAAACCGGTGTTAGAAAAACTGTACTTTACCCACAGGATAGTAATGGAACTTACCCAGCTGGATATGCTTGGAGTGGTGTAACTAATATCACTGAAAAGCCAACAGGTGCTGAAGCAACTGCTCTTTATGCTGATGATATTAAGTACCTTAATCTTCTTTCAAATGAAGATCTTGAGGCAAGTATTGAAGCATATATGTATCCAGATGAGTTTGCTGAGTGTGATGGTTCAGCAGAACTTGTTCCAGGTGTAACAGTTAGTCAGCAGAAGCGTAAATCTTTCGGTTTAGCATATCAGACAGCTCTTGGCAATGATACTGAGGGTTACGATCATGGCTATAAGCTTCATCTTATTTATGGATGTGTTGCAGCTCCGAGTGAGAAGGCACATGCTACTGTTAACGATAGCCCAGAGGCTATGACAATGTCTTGGGAGATCAAGACCACACCTGTTTCTGTAGATGGACTTAAGCCTACAGCAGGTCTTACTATTGATTCAACTAAGGTTGAAGAGAAGAAGCTTAAGAAGCTTGAAGATATTCTCTATGGTACAGAGGAAGCAGAACCTAGACTTCCACTTCCAAACGAGATTAAGACTATCTTAACAACTGAGGGCTAATCTATTAGTCTATTAATCAATTAATAAACATTGGGGGCTGCATTTCGCAAGATTTGTGGCTCCTTTTTATTTGAAAGGAGATATTAAATTATGTTAAAGGAAACAATCACTTACAAAGACTACAACGACAACGAGCGAACAGAAGATTTTTACTTCCACCTTACCAAGGCTGAGATCACAGAGATGGAGATGAGTATAACTGGTGGTTTAACAGAAATGATCAACAGAGTTGTGGCATCACAGGATGTACCAGCAATTATTAAGATCTTCAAGGATCTCATTCTCAAAGCTTATGGTGAGAAGAGTCCTGATGGTAAGAGATTCATGAAAGTTGATAAAGATGGTACTCCTTTATCTATCGGATTCTCACAGACTGAAGCGTACTCTCAGTTATTCATGAAGTTAGCAACAGATGCTAATGCCGCTGCTAATTTCATAAATGGAATCATGCCAGCAGATATTGTGGAGCAGAATCAGGCACAGTTGTCTAAATCATAGATCATATAAAGGGAGTGTAAAGAATGCTTGAAATTACAATACCTGATAGAGAATACTTCGACGAAATCAAAGGCGAATTTGTATTTAAAAAAGGGCAGACATTGAAATTAGAGCATTCTCTTGTCTCCCTTTCAAAATGGGAATCAAAATGGCATAAGCCATTCCTAACAAAAGAAGAAAAAACAGTTGAAGAGATTACTGATTATGTAAGGTGCATGACAGTAACTCCTAATGTGAAAGAAGATATATACACAAACTTATCAAGGGAAAACATAGCAGAGATTAATGAGTACATAGAAAACCCTATGACTGCAACTACTGTTCATGATGATTATAAGAAAGGCTCAAGTAGAGAAATAGTTACATCTGAGCTTATTTATTATTGGATGATAGCTTTAACTATTCCATTTGAGTGCCAGAAGTGGCATTTAAATAGACTATTAACTTTGATTAAAGTTTGTAATGTTAAAAATCAACCGGCTAAAAAGATGAGCCGAAGAGAAATCATGAGTCGAAACGCCGCTCTTAATGCGGCTAATAGAAAACGATTCAATTCGAAAGGATGATGTAAGAATGGATTATAGACAGAAACCAATTGACTATTTGAAACAGTACATTGGAATCAAAGAAGGCAGTAAGGAGCATAAAGCCATTCTTAAAGTCTTTAATGATTCTAAGTTATGTAAGCGCTATACAATGACTGTATATGATTCATGGTGTGCTGCATCAACATCAGCAGCATTTATAGCTTCTGGTCTTACAAGTATCTTCCCTTGCGTTGAATGTTCATGCACAGCAATGATAGCGAAAGCTAAAAATGCAGGTATATGGGTTGAGAACGACGCCTATGTTCCAAGTAAAGGTGATGTAATACTTTATGCTTGGAAAGATTCAGGCAAAGGTGATTGCACATTAAATCCAGATCATGTTGGTATTGTTGTATCTGTAGCAAACGGGATCATTAAGGTTATCGAAGGTAATATGAAAGTTTCTTCGGGTTATGACACTGTTAGCTACAGAGAATTAGCAGTTAACGGTAAGTTCATTCGTGGATTCATTACGCCTAAGTATCCGGCAAATACTGCCGCGCCTAGCAAGAAGTCTATTGAGACTATAGCTAAGGAAGTACTTGCTGGCAAATGGGGTAATGGTGCGGATCGTAAGAAGAAGCTTACTGCTGCTGGATATGATTACAATGCTGTTCAGAAGAAAGTAACAGAATTAAGTAAGAATTCAACCACACCTAGCAAGAAGTCTAACGAGACTATAGCTAAGGAAGTAATAGCTGGTAAGTGGGGCTCAGGAGCAGATCGCAAGAAGAAGCTCACAGCAGCCGGTTACAACTACGACATTATTCAGAAATTAGTTAACAATATGTTAAAGAAATAAAGAGGGATTAATAATGATAAGTTTCAGACAAAAGGGCGACTTTTCTAAATTAACTGGCTTTTTAGAAAGAGCTAAGGAAATCGTGAATTTAGGAGACCTTAACAAATACGGTAAAGAAGGCGTAGCTGCCCTTGCGTCTGCGACTCCTGTTGATTCCGGTTCGACTGCTGCATCGTGGTATTACGAGATTACTCATGATAAGGGGACAGCGTCTATTAATTTTTATAACTCAAACATTCAAAATGGAGTTCCAATTGCTATTATTTTGCAATATGGTCATGGAACAGGTACTGGTGGTTGGGTCGAAGGAAGAGATTATATCAATCCAGCTATACAACCTATTTTTGATAGAATCGCAAATGAAGCATGGAAGGAGGTTACTAGACTATGAGTACTACAGTTGATGAAAGAGTTGTGTCGATGAAATTCGACAACAAACAGTTCGAATCTAACGTACAAACAAGTTTGGGAACTCTTGATAAATTAAAGAGTAGTCTTAAACTTGATGGTGCAGCTAAAGGATTTGAAAACATAGACAGTGTTTCAAGAAGAATAAATTTTAATCCTCTTAGTGCGGGAGTAGAAACTGTTAAGGCTAAGTTTTCAGCTTTGGAAGTCATGGCAGTAACCGCACTTGCAAACATAACAAACTCAGCGGTTAATGCGGGTAAAAGACTTGTTTCAGCATTTACGGTTGAACCTATCAAGTCAGGTTTGGAAGAATACGAAACCCAGATTAATGCTGTACAGACAATCTTAGCGAATACTCAGAGTAAAGGAACAACTCTTGATGAAGTAAACGCTGCATTAGACGAGTTAAATACATATGCGGATAAAACTATCTATAACTTTACTGAGATGACTCGTAATATAGGTACGTTTACTGCTGCTGGTATAGATCTGAAAACCTCAACCTCTGCAATTCAGGGTATCGCTAACTTGGCAGCCGTATCAGGTTCAAATGCTCAGCAGGCATCTACAGCAATGTACCAGCTTTCTCAGGCATTGGCTGCTGGTAGTTTAAAATTACAGGACTGGAATTCTGTAGTTAATGCTGGTATGGGTGGTCAGGTATTCCAGGATGCATTAAAGAAAACTGCTGAAACCCATGGTGTTAATGTAGATGCCATGATAAAGAAAGAAGGGTCATTCCGAGAAAGTCTTAAGGAAGGATGGATCACAACTGAGATTCTTACTGAAACATTGAGTAAGATGACTAAGAGTGGTGCTGCCGAATACTTATCGGAACTTACCGGAATTTCACAAGATCAAATAACGGCTACTCAGGAAGCTGTTGCTTCTAATAAAGATGGAAGCGCTTCCTATGAAGAACTAGCAGAGAAGATGGCTGAGACTGGAAAAGTCTCTAAAGAGGATGCTTTGGAAATCCTCAACATGGCTGATACAGCTGAAGATGCAGCTACAAAAGTTAAAACATTTTCTCAGTTGTTAGATACTTTAAAAGAAGCAGCACAGTCCGGATGGACACAAACTTGGGAAATATTAATAGGTGACTTTGAAGAAGCTAAAGAATTATGGACAGGTGTATCAGATTACTTTAGTGAAGTCATAAACAAATCGGCAGAAGCAAGAAACAACATGCTTGAAGGATGGGCTAAAGGCGGCGGAAGAGAGATGGCCATCCAATCTTTCAAGAATGCTTTTGAGGGTTTACTCAGCGTTATAAATCCTGTAAAAGAAGCGTTCAGAGAAGTATTTCCTAGAACGACTTCGAAACAGTTATTGGAAATAACAAAAAGAATTCAGGAATTCACTAAAAAGATGAAGCTTAGCGAGGATCAGCAGAAGAAACTCAAATCAGCGTTCAAAGGTTTATTTTCAGTAATAGACATAGGTGTAACATTCATCAAGAAGTTTATTGGCGGAATAGCGGAATTAATCGGACATGTATCCGGAGCCGGAGACAGTATTCTTGACGTTGCAGGAAATCTTGGTGATTTACTTTCTGGTTTTAGAGATAACATAAAGGAATCAGATGTATTTGGTAAAGCAATCGATAAAGTAGTAGGCTTTCTGAAAAACGGAATCGACAAAGTAAAAGAATTCTATGGAATTTTAAAAGAGAAGATACATTTTCCTAGTATGGATGACTTTCTTAATTTAATGGTCAGTATATTGGGAGTTGCTCAAAAAATAGGCTCAAAAATTGGAGAAGTATTTTCTACTATAGGGAAAAAGTTAGCAACTGTACTTAACTTTGATAATCTTAGTAAAGGTTTATCGTTAGCTAATGGAGGATTATTAACTACAGTATTACTTAGTCTTAAGAAAGCCATTAGTGGTGGCGGTTTAGGAGAATCATTATCAAAATTACTTCATCCTATAGAGTCTATTAAAGACGCTCTTACCCCCGTTACATCAGTACTTGATGAAGTAAAAGGATGCCTTGAGGCTTGGCAGAACGATATTAAAGCGAATACATTACGTAAGATAGCTACAGCGGTAGCCATATTGGTAGCATCTCTCTTTGTTTTATCATTAATCGATCAAGATAAATTAACAAGCTCGTTAATGGCTATTACAGCTTTATTTGGTGATTTGATATTAGCAATGGACTCGTTTAATTTAATCGACTCTCCATCAAAAGGAGCTGGAAAAACTGCTGGAATAATGATAGCTATATCTGTTGGAGTTCTTATATTAGCTAGTGCAGTTAAAAAGCTTTCAGGATTAAGCTGGGAAGATTTAGCAAAAGGACTTAGTGGAACCGTTGTATTACTATATGTCCTTTCTGAATGTGTAAAGGATAAATTATCCAACACCAAAGGACTTGTTTCTGCTGGAATCGGTATGATTGCGTTTGCTGCAGGTATAAAGATATTGGCATCAGCAGTGACTACATTATCAGCCTTAAGTTGGGAAGAATTGGCGAAAGGCATGTCTTCAACAGTTATATTAATATACACGCTAAGCGCTTGTATGGAAAAGTTAACGCATACCAAAGGTCTTGTTTCAGCAGGAATTGGACTGATAGCTTTTGCTACAGGCATAAAGATATTAACGTCTTCGGTAATAGCGTTATCATCATTAAGCTGGGAAGATTTAGCAAAAGGACTTAGTGGAACAGTTGTATTGATATATACATTAAGTTCTTGTATGGAAAAGTTAACACATACCAAAGGTCTTGTTTCAGCTGGGATTGCACTGATTGCTTTTGCTGCTGGTATAAAGATATTAACGTCTTCAGTAATGGTATTATCGTCATTAAGCTGGGAAGGATTAGCAAAAGGCTTGTCTTCAACAGTTATAATGATATATACATTAAGTGCTTGCTTGGAAAAGTTAACACATACCAAAGGTCTTGTTTCAGCTGGGATTGCACTGATTGC
>ERZ1026856.1038-NODE-1038-length-14864-cov-12.024174_pt1 | contig 14864 bp, 12 predicted proteins | sample MGYA00380158_ERZ1026856 | MGnify/ENA primary metagenome ERZ1026856 (study PRJEB33269, sample SAMEA4719794) | human gut metagenome | biome: human-associated habitat; feature: organic feature; material: feces | place: Cameroon | collected 2013-10 ...
CTCAGAAGCAGTATCTTTGAAATTCAACGATATAGTTACTTATGATAGAATATTAAAGAATCAAAAAATTATAGATGAGAATTTAAACTTTGATGCTTATGATGATATAGATGATATGAGTATAGCGATTTCTACATTATTAGAAGACTCTTCACTTTCAGATGAAGAGAAATATATTGTGTCTGTAGAGAATTCTATATATAGTACTTTTAAATGTAAATTCTTCCATGAGGAAGATTATAAAGAAGCTAAAGACTCAGTTGATTTATTTTTTAGTATGAAAGATAATAGATCTTTTGATTATGATAAGATAAATCCTATGTCTGATACTATAAAAGAAACTAAGAAAGCTACAGAAGAGTCCTTGGATTCTATAGTTGAAACAGTTATGTACGGAAAAACAAATATACCAGTAAATGAAAATGTAGATACAGAAAAGAGAAAGGCTAAAGGATTAAAAAATAAAGTAACAAAAATATTTGCTAGAAAGCCAGAAAGTATTATAGATGAACTTCCAGATTTATTTACAGTAATTCGTGTTGGATGTATGTTATTTGCTTTAGGAGTTAATCCTTATTTAGGATTAGTTACATTTATTACAGAAAGAATAATTAAGACTAAAGTAGAATCAGATCAAGCTGATAAAATATTGGCTCAATATAAAAAAGAATTAGATAAAGCTAGAAAGAAATTAGACAAATCTAAATCTGAAAAGAATAAAGAAAGTTTAAAGAAATATGTACAAGAGTTGGAAGAAAATTATAATAAACTTGAACAATATTACGATAAATGGAATTACAATAAAAAAGACGATGATGATTATACATTTGATGAAACTACCAATTTGAATGAATTGAGAAATCAATTATTCTCAAGAAAGTTTAATAATGGAACAATTAATGATGTCAAATGTAATATTAAACCTATATTGAATTCTATTAAAGAAAGTGTATTATGTACTAAATTAGAACATAGTGATTATTTCTTAGGATTAATAGATGTATCATCTATTGTAGTATCAGATAAAATATGTAATGAATCATTAAGAAAAGAAAAAGATTATGATAATATAATGGAATCATATGAAGATATTATTCAAGAATCTTTAAATGATTTTAGAAGAGAAAAAGATTTAGTTAGAAAAGAAAAACTTAGACAATTTACTTATGAATGTATGAAGAATTATGAGAAGATATATAATACTTGTCATGAAAATACAGAGCTTGGAGTTAAAAGAGAAAAAGTTGGAAATTTATGGAGAGATGATATAAGATTAGTAGATAACTTTGATGATGTATATTATGTAAATGAAGAAGAACAAGTTGTATTGAATGAATTAGAAATGGGCAATAGATTGAAATTAGCTCAACAAAGATTAAAGAAAGAAATGCAAAAAGTTTCAGATAAAGATAAAATGATATCTAATCAATTAGACCATGCTTATGATAGATTTGTATATCAAATTGAGAAACAAATGTCTAATAAGAATAGAGAAGCTGTTATTAAAGGATCACTTATTCCTTCATTATCTTCATTAATCAAACTTGGAACAACCTCAAGTCTAATTGCTTTCTTTGTTAACCCGTTATGTGCTGCAATAACAGCATTTGCTGGGCTAGCCGCCAGTAAACACGCTACTGAAAAAGAGCGTAAATATATATTAGAAGAAATAGATATACAATTAGAAATCATTGAGAAGAAATTACAATTAGCTGAAAGTAATAATGATATGAAAGCTTATGAACAGTTGATAAGAATACAAAGACAATTACAATCAGAAAGAAATAGAATCGTATACAAGAAAAGAAGATCAGTTGTTGCTACAAAATATAACTAGGAGGTGGAGTTATGTATTTTAGTGAAGCACAAAGAATATTAAATATGATGCTAGAAGCAGATGATGATGACAAGAATAAACAAAAGAATCAGAATAATCAAGATGATGATGCTAATAATCAAAATAATACTGGAACGGATGAAGGAGAACAAGAAGAAGAGGAAGAAATACCAGACGAAGATAATAATACAGATAATACTGACAATGCTAATGATGGAGAACAAGAAGAAGAGGAAGATGTTCCTGATGATGATAATACAGATACTCAAGATGATACACAAGATACTAATACTGATGATACAAATGCTCAAGATGATACTGGAGCAGAAGCTGGAGAACAAGAAGAAGAGGAAGATATACCTGATGATGATGTAGCCACTCAAGATACAGGAGATGATAATGCTCCTGTATATGATGGTGAAGATGAAGGTGAACAAGAAGAAGAGGAAGATGTTCCGGATGACGATACAGATGCTCAAGACGATACACAAGATACTGATGATACTGGAGCAGAAGATGGAGAACAAGAAGAACCAGATGACACTGCTGGAATGGATGATAATCCTGACGGCGGTGGAGATGCTGGAGATGGAGCAGACACAGGAGGAGATGATATGGGAGGTGATGACACTAGTGGTGATGAAACTGATGGTGATAGTGATGATAGTGGAGATAATCAAAATGGTCAAGATAGCGAATTAAAAGCAGCTGAAGATGAGTTATATTCTGATTTATCTGACCAACAAAAACTTCTAAGAGATAAAACTTTAAAAATAAATTATATAGAATTGCACAAAACCATTACTATAATTCTTGAAAGACTAAACACAGTTGTAAAAGATACTTATAATTTACAAATATTAGATTTTGTAATCGATACAATGGAAAGACTAAAAGAATATGTTAAAGATTATCTTACTGAAACTTTTGACACAAAAACATATCAAGAAAACTTTTTGTTCTATCAACAGGTATTAATTACTATAAAGAAAATAAGTGATATGATACCTCAAATAGACTTTAAAGTGGACAATAAAGAATAAATTCTAATACAAAATCTGATAACAATATAATAAAAATCTAAAAATATCGAAAGGATGTGTTTTACATGCCAGTTGTTGGAGAACGTAGACATTCAAACAATAAAGCTTACGCTAATGACCCAATGAATAAATTATGTAAAGAATACCTAGAACTAGCAAATAATCTATTAGAAGAAGATAGAGTAGACCTTTTCTCTGAAACTGCTCAAGCATGCAGAAGAGAAAGTTCTAAAAATGCTTTAAAAGATTTCTTTATAAATAATTCTTATGATGAAAATTCAAATAATATGACTGCAGCACAAGTTGAAGATCACATAGCTATGATGGAAGCATATTTTGATAATGATATGTATACTATGATGAATCCTGTAAACGAATATACTGCAATGGCTACTGTAAACCCTGTAGTTGGTACTACTTTACCATTACATAAAAACTTAATAATGAACAATGTGTTCACTCAAACTGATGCTATACCTAAAGCTGTAGCAAGATCACCTAAATGGACTGAATCAATGGAATTCAGATATTTAGTAAAACCAGATGGAACTAAAATAGACTTCTATACTGAACAAAATAAAATGACAGCAGCTATAGATGAAACTGCTCCTTTTAAAACAGTAGAATTAAAATTACCTGAAATAGGTACTACTAATATACTTGAAAAAATAGGTGCAAGTGATAATGATAATCTTTCTGTTGACGTTCACGTTACAGGAATAGCTGTACCAGTTAAAGAAGTTGGAGCTGATGATGAAGCTTGTACTATAGAAGGATTAGAAAAATGTGTATGGTTACCATGTAATATACCATTTGGTCCAGCTTATGGAACTACTCAAAGAGTTTTAACTAGAACTGTTGACCCAGTTAAAATGGGTGTAAAAGCAGAAAACTTAGATTCTGTAGATGAAAACCATGCTGATGATAAATTAGCAGGAACTATGGATAACAATGTTTTAACTTTCACTTCTTTAAAAGGATTAGTTAAAGCAGTAAGAATAAGAGCTAGAAAAGATACTTCTTCTGCAATGCTTGAAACTTGCAGCGTTATGTGGGAAGAAGTAACAGACTTCTACGAAATTCCTAATGCTATTCCAATCAATGTTCCAATTTCTCCTGAAGAAATTAAGGACTATGCAGCATTATACGATGTTAACCAATTAACAAAAATAATGTCAATGATAAAAATAGCTTTAGCTAACTATAAAGATGATAAAATATTAGACTTCTTAAACTACTCTTGGGAACATATACCAGCTAGTCAATCTAACTATGCTGAAATAGATTGGGCTCCAAGACATAGTTATACTGATACTCATGTTGACTGGAGACATAAAGTAACATTTGATCAATTAGACAGCTTTGTATCTCCATTAGCATATTCATTAAATGACCCTAACATGGTAGTTACTTTCTTTGGTAGACCTGATATAGTAAGAAAAATAACTCCAACTGAATATTCTTATGAATCACCAAAAGAAATAGGTTCTATACCACTAGAATTCAAGAAAAAAGTTTCTACTTCTGATGATAGATCTTACCAATTCATATCTTCATTAAAATTTGAATCTGGTAAACAAGGTGTTGGAGATAGAGGTTTAGGAGACGAAATGATTTGTATATTATCTCCTAGAAATACTAACAGAATAGTTTATAAAATATATGACTATCAATTATACTTCTCTAATGAAATAAGAAATGTTACTAATTATGCATTACCAGCAGTACATGCATTTGAAAGATGGAGACCTTTTGAATACCAACCAATACAAGGTCGTGTTAAAATCCTTAACGCTAGTGGATTTGCTGACAGACCATTTGATGTTAAAGTTCGTCCATAATTATAGATTAAACATTTTATTAAATACGGTCTACAGTCTCTAGGCTGTAGACCAATTATTAAGCTTTTTTGAAAGGAGAATATAATATGATTAGAAGACGTAAAAAGATCGTTATTTCTTATGATGTAAAACGTAAGATGGATAAATTACAAGATTGTGTTTCTGCGGTAGTATTAGATCCTACAGATGGATCATTAGAATTTTTAAGAAGATGTCTTAATGAAACATTTAAAGGTACTCATTGTAGAAGTGTAATATATACTAATAATACAGATAAATTATTCTTTGGTATGTGCGTAATGCCTATAATACCTTCTGCTATGGCTAAAGTAGTTATATTAGACGGAGAAGTTCCTACAGATATGAAAAAAGAATATGTAGTAGAAATAGATTCAAAATTATTTGAAATAGGATTAACTGAAAGAGAAGTAATGGCTATATTATTACATGAGATTGGTCATATAGTATTAGATATGGATCAATCATTAGAAGAAATTATAGATGCTACACAAGTATATGTGGCTAAGAATAATGAAGTATTAAATGCTGTACAAGTTGCAAATAGTGGATCATTATTTAAATTCGGAATAGAAGATGCTTTAAGAAAGATGGGTACTATATTTACTAATGAAGAAAAAAGAGCCGATGCTGTTGCGGCGCAATTAGGATATGGTAAAGATCTTGAATCAGCGTTTACTAAAATATCTAGAAGAAGTTTAGATTTAAATAGAGATGTAGATAATAAACTTGTAGTATTACAATGGGCTTTAAGAACTTACAAGAATCTTAATTTAGATAGAAAATATGCTATAAGAAAATTAAATAATTTAATAGATATGAATGGTAGTGAAGTACAAAATTCTAGAGTAAAAACTATGCTTAATGATATAAAGAATATAGACTTTAAATTAAGTAAACCTTCATTAGAATTAAGACCAAATATAGACGAATGTTGTATTCTTAATGAGAAAGGATTATTAAATATATATAGAAGACATACAGATAAAGCAATGAGAGGAATAGAAGAAGATCTATATGAATTACAACTTATGGCTAAAGCAACTGATGATAGAGATGAATGTCTTATGATATTAAGACAAATAAACTCTAGATTATCTATATTAGAAGACTATTTATCTGGAGATAAAATAAGTGACTCTAATAGAAAGAGATATAGTGCTGTAATGAATGAATATCTTAAACTTAGAGCCGAAGTAGGTAAAAAGAATACAGTACCAGATGAATTTTTATCATTATGGGTAAAAACTCCAATGGTTAAAAGTAGATATGAATTTTAAATAATATATGGTATAGCTTATTATGCTATACCATATTTTTTTATATGCTATAAAACTATTTAATAAATCAAATTAAAGGAGGAGTTATTATGGATACAAAAAGAAAAAAAGATAGTTCAATAAATATGGCGTATAAAATAGGGGCAGAAAAGTTTTTTAAAACAAACACTTATAAGGCAATAAAAAATTTCTTAATTGATAAAGATAGTTATATAGAATTTGATGTAGATGAAATAGAAAAAACAGTTATTAGTAGTATAAATAAAGAAGAAGGAAAGAGAATATATTTCCAATATCTTAATGATTTATACGATGCTTATTATGATTTAAAAGATAAAAAATACACACCAATTGTGACAGATATTAATTATTCAGATGAAGCTAAGAAAGCTTCAGTTCTTGGTCCAGCATTCTTACATTCAACAACTTGTAAAAATATGATAATAGATGTATATAATAGATTAAAAGAAATAGAAGAAGAAATAGGCATACATAGTAAATTCTTAGATGATATAGAAGATTCAGAAAAATGGTTAAATTATATATATGGAAGATCAGAAATTTCAAATACTGTATATGAAAAATATGCTACAATAGTAATACAATCACATGCATCAATGTTTTATGAAAATAAAGATATATTATTCTTCGATAAAGCAGATACAAGAAAATATTTAAAATCTCTTAATAGAGCAAAGGTTGTAGAAAATCCTATATACAAAACTATAGCAAGATCTATAACTTATAGTGCAAGTAATGATGCTGAAACATTAGAAGAATTTAAAAATGAATTATTAAAAGTAAAAGATAGTAAAAAGAAAGATTTAGATGCATTTATAGAATTAATGGTAGATACTTTCTTTAAAGTAAATGATATGAGTGAAGAATCTTATGATTATGAAGATGTAATGACATTTAACTTATATTCTCAAGATAGATTTAAACTTAAAGTAGATAAACCATGGGATGAATTAGATGATGAAGAAGATCATGTAGCAACAGTATTAGATTTATTTAGATTAGAAGATAAATCAGACAAGACAGCATTAGAAGAAAAAATAGAAGAAGAATTAGAAAATAAAATAAAAATAAATACTACAGATTTACAAATACTTGTTAATAAAAGAGCACCTTTAAATGAAGTATTTAGTAATGAAGAATTTAATAAGATGGAGCAATACTTATTAGAAGTAATGCAAGAAGCAGATGAAAAATCAAAATATGTTGTTCCAGAAGAATTGCTTAAATCATTATATTACAATCTAAATGAAGTTACTGAAATAAGCAATGCTTATCAAGCTAACAAAAGCGAAGTTGAAGATAATTGTTATGATGTAATATATGAATATATAATCAATCTAATTAAGTTATATGAAAAAATAGGGTAGTAAAAAATATTTCAATTATATATTATATAGGTGTATAAATAGTTACCCTACTATTTATACACTCCCTATATAATTATACAGACTATGTATATGTATGAACGGGTATAAAGATAAAATGATCCATTCATGAAATTTGAGCGGCGAATGGATTAGTAAAATTAATACACTTGGACTAGTGAGGAAGGACTGGTAACCCTTCCTCACGATTTATTTTTTAAAGGAGATGATAAAATGACTTTAAAGGAATTAATTGAAAAATACTCCATAGGGAAAAAGAAAGGAGTAATAATATTAAAAATACCAAACGATTTAAGTGCTAATGTAGAAAGCGTTGTAATTGATGCTTATACTAAGAGAGTACTTAATAACAAAGAATCATTATATTATCTATATGACATTGAAGGTATCTCTAAACGTACCGGTTTAGATCTATCTGAGATAATATAAAAATAATTATGCTATAACAAATAAGTATATAAAATAAAAAGGAGATTGATATTGTGGAAGATTTTAATAAAGATAGGTTGATTGAGTTTTTAAAACAAGATCATTTAACTATGAATGATATAACTTGTAATCCTGATGTATTCTATATTATGGTTAAAGCAATGAAAGTTTCGACTGGTTCTATAGATGTATCTGATAAATATGATGAAGAAGCTATGGAAGAAATTATTAAAGAATTAGAAGCTCCAAAATATGAAATAATTAGAAACTATAAAATGGGTCAAAAAGAACCTGTAGCTGATGATAAAGATTTTGTAAAATTGTATACAGAGTATGCAATTGGTATAACAAATATGTTAGATATGATGGGATTATTATAAGGAGATGTTTATGTGGTAAAAATATTAGGATTATTCATTTTTATAGGATTGATGATATCTATATCTATAATATCTTGGTATAAATGGCATAATGTTTTTCTTACTACATTCATCACAATTGTTTTAGGATTGATGTTATTATCAAAAATTATAGATAATTTATAAAAATATTAGGAGGTAAATAAGTATGAGTTTAGGAAATGGAAATTATGAAAAGAAAGATAAAAAATATTATCCAGAGGTATATAGTGGATTATCATTTTATAATGAATCTTCAGCATTAAATTTTAGATTCTGTTTAAAAGGAATATTAGAAATGAAAATAGTACCAAAGACTCCAGCAGGAGGATTTGATAATGAAAATGCTATAGCAATATATATTTCACCAAATAAAGCAATAATGCTTATACAAGCAATAGATATGCTTAGAGGACAATTAGCTAATGAAGGAAAGATTCCAAACTTCGGTGTTTGTAATAATAGAAAAACTGGTAATGTGGAATTTGGTGCAGTTAAAACAAATGGAGAATTACAATTATATGTAACTATTTATAAATATAGCCAAAATGGAAATATATCAGATAGTTGCACATTTGCATTTGAAACAAAAGACGATTTTATAATCAAAGACTTTTCGCCAAATGATTTATCTTATGATAAAATACCAGTAAATGATGTTCCTTTAACAGAGATATCTATACTATTAAAAGAATATGTTAAAGGTGTTTCTGGTGGTGGAGCATATGGTGTAGACTATAATGTAGGACAATATAGATACAATGTAGGATCTTTAAAGAAGATGCTTACAGGAGAATCTAAACCTAGTGGTGGATATAATAATCAAGGCAATAGTATATTTAATAATGGAAATAAAGATTCTCAAAATAATGAATTTGAAGAAATGGATTTTGATGAATTAGACTTCTAGGCAATATTGGGAGTATATTATTACTCCCAATTTATTTTTTATAAAGGGGGATTTGATTATGGCTAGTAGATTAAAAATATTATGTCATTTTGATACATTGTTTGATGTTGATTATGGTATACTAAAGACAGTATTTGAAAAATTCGGAAATTCGAAATATTTAAATGATGATTATCTTAAGAACGTATCTTTTCAAGATCTTCAAAAAGATTTAAAAACTCAAGAAGTTAGAGATCCTTTAAAAATAATATTTAAACCAGAATTTGAAGTTAGTGAGGATTTCTATAATCAGATAAATGAAGCTTATGGAGAAGATATAGTATTCAATAGTCTTCCTTTAAAAACTTTTAATATGTTTTCAGCATTAGAAGCTTATGATATGATCTCTAGTATATATGTAATATGTAAGAATGAATGGGAAGAAAATAAAATATTAGAAGATACCGATTATAAAGTATTTACTGATACTATAGACTTTGATACATTACATGTAAGAGATTATAGAGATGTAAAAAATTACAATAATCTTAGAGGGAAGAACATATATATAGCAAATTGTAAATACAATCTGGAACTTAGTAAGTATCCAGATGTTATTATACCAAATTTAGAATTATCAGAAGAATGTCTATTCAACGATATAAAGCTAATAGACATATATTAAAGAGAAAATAAAAAATAATTTATTAAAGGAGATGGAGTTTATGCCAAACGTTTATTCAAATATTATAGAGAAAGAGCAATTAAGAGCTATACAAGAGGAAACATTAAAAACATTTAAAAATGCTTTAGTTAATTCATTCGGTCCTTATGGATCAAATACAGAAATATTTAAAGATTCTTCTTTAAATACTTATACTAAAGACGGACAAAGAATAGTTGAAAATATTAAAATACTATTCCCTATAGAAAGCTCTATACAAAGAGACTTATTAGAAATAACTACTTCTACTGTAAAGAATATAGGTGATGGTACTACAGGTGCTACTATATTATCATATGAAATATTTAAAACTATGACTCAATTAGAAGACAAATATATTCCTTATGACTTAATGAGAAAATTCGATAAAGCTGTAAAGAATATAAAAGAAGATATACTTTCTCGTAAAGTAGAATTTACTCCAGAGTTGGCATATAAGATATCAATGATATCTACTAATGGGAATGAAGAAGTAAGTCAAACAATTAAACAATTATATGAAGATCATGGTAATGACTTATATATTTCAGTACAAGCAACTACAAGAAACGAAACAATGCTTAAAGAATATGATGGTTTAACAATGAAAGAAGGATTATATTCTTCTGTTTATATAAACAATGTGCTTGAAAATAAATGTGAATTACATTCTCCAAGAATATATATGTTTGACGATCCAGTAGATAATGTAACAATGTTACAATTCTTCGATCAAATAGTATATGATAATATAATAGATCCAGTAAGACAAAGAAAACAACCAATTCCAACTGTAATACTTACTCCATTTATATCTAAAGATGGTAGTGCTACAATGGAATCTATAGAAGCAACTATGGCAAATGCTAAAGGTTATAATAAACCACCACTATTAATAGTAAACAATATATTTAAGAATGATAATGTAAGTGATATAACTAAATTATGTGGTTGTAAACCTATTAAGAAATATATAGATAGAAAGAAATATGAAGAAGATGTAGAAAGAGGATTAGCTCCTACAATAGAAAACATAGCATCTTTCTGTGGTTCTTGTGAAGCTGTAATATCTACAACTTCTGAGACTACATTTATAAATCCAATGAATATGATTGAATATGATGAAAATGGATTGCTTACTGGAAATTATAGTCATGAATATTATGCTTTAATAGATTATATAAAAGGAGAAATAGCTAATGCTACAGCTAATTCTTTAACTTCAGCACAAATTGGTTCATTAAAGAAAAGACTACACGCATTAAGATGTAATATGGTAGAATACATCATAGGTGGTATGTCTTTATCAGATAGAGAAGCTTTAAAAGACTTAGTAGATGATGCAGTATTAAACTGTAGATCTGCTGCTGAATTTGGAGTTGGTTATGGAGCTAACTTTGAAGGACTTTATTCTTCAGCTAAACTATATAGAATAGCAGAAGATGAAGGAGATGATCTTGCTCCAATATATTTAATGATTCATACAGCATATAAAGAACTATACAAAACATTATTATCTACAGCAAGACTTACAGAAGATGAACAAAATAAAATATATGCTGATACTATAAATAATAGAAAACCTTTTAATTTATTAACAAAAGAATTTGATGGTTTAGTATTATCTTCAATAATGTCTGATCCAGCAATACTTGATGCATTATCTAAATTATTAACATTATTAATTACTTGTAATCAATTCTTACTTGAAAAACCAGACCAAATGGGATTCTATAGTACAAGAACTCCTAATAAATAAAATAATATATTTATCTTAACATATTTATAGTCGGTAGTACGAAATACTACCGACTTGTTTCTATATGTTACAGAAAAAGAAAGGATGATGGTTATGAAAATATTTTTTGATACAGAATTTACTGGATTACACAAAAATACTACACTAATATCTATAGGATTAGTTACAGAAGAAGGAAGAACATTTTATGCAGAATTTACAGACTATGATAAATCTCAAGTAGATGATTGGATACAAGAGAATGTTATAGATAATCTTAAATATAACGATAGTAAAGAAATTTTATATAGATCTCACAATTCTTGGAGTATGAAATCTCATACTAAATTTATTGCCAAGAAATTAAAAGAATGGTTAAAAGAATCAGGAGACGTTGAAATGTGGTCTGATTGTTTATCATATGATTGGGTTTTATTTAATGATTTATTTGGAACTGCATTTGATATTCCAAAAAATGTATATTATATTCCATTTGATATATGTACGTTATTTAAACTTAAAGGAGTAGATCCAGATATATCTAGAGAAAAATTCATAAAAGATAAAATAAAAGGAATCAAGCATAGTAGTTTATATGATGCATTAGTAATCAAAGAATGCTATGACAAATTAATTAAAATGGATTAGTTATAAATAAAGGGGGAATTATTAAATGGAAATGACGTTTAATGATTATATTAATAATCCAATGGGAAAGAAGAATTCAGTATTTGGTAGTAGAGAGCTTTATAGGGAAATGTATAGAAAGAAACTCGATGTTATATTATTGAGAGAAGTTGGTAAAGTAAAATACAAGTTATATAAAACAAAAGATAAAAATATGTATATAATTCATTTCAAAATACCTTCAGAACCCTTGAAGAATTTCTATTATGATACAGTAATTCAATTTTATTCTAAAGATCATGGGGTACAAATATCTAATAATTTAAAGAAATATTATGTCAAATTTTATTCTAATGACCCATCTTTTGTATTCACATTCGCTCATTCATTTAAACAAAACAATTTATTCATTAAAGATTTAGAAAGTAAGATGAGTAAAGAAGCTTTAAAGACAAAAGCTATAGAAAGAAATCCAAAAGATGAAGTTGGATATGTCAAATCAATATTTTTCGCTTATTTATTAATGGAGCAATATGGATTATTTGATAAGACAATGTTTGATATATATGGAGAGACTTATAATAAAAATCGCTTTTTAGAAACAGTAACTCATGCAGACATTAAAGTTAGAGATAGAATAGATAAACAATCAGAAGCAAATAAAAAGAAGAAAATAGAAAGAGAAAAAGAAAAATATGAGCAAAATAAAATTAGAAAAGAAGCCAATCCTATTAATATAAATCCTATAAGTACTGTTAATAGAGCTAAAAGATCTAAAAGAACAAATAGAGTTAGTAGCGTAAAGAAAACAAAAAGTAGGAAGTAAAAAATATAATAATCATATATTATATAATTAATAGGAGGGGTGAATTATGAAAATACTTGAATATGTTAAAGGTCAAACATTCATTCCAGTTGATGAATGGATACCAGAAGAACAAGATTTAATATTTAGACATTTAAAAGATGAATTTATAGCACCAATATCAGCATTTTTAAATGTGCCACAAAACATGCAATTAGATTGTTTTGGGCTTAAAGCAAAGAAAGCTTATAGAAGTGAAGATGCAAGAGAACATTTTTGTCATTATTTAAATTACTTTGAAAAATTTTATGACCAAGATAAAGAACTTGTATCAATATATGCACATATCAAGTGTATGATTGATGGAGAAAAAGAAAGATATACGATTGATCTATTAAAGCAAGATTTAGAGAGATATATGTTATCAGATTCCATGAGATGGAAAGTAACTAAAATGAATGATGATAATTATATTCCTCTACAAAAAGAATATAAATATAAAAACAAACCAGGATTAGAGTATAATGATGAGCATTGTAAATATATGTTTTATCTTTCAGTATTACAGATAATGATAATTCCAGTAATATCTCATTATGCTCAAGTAAACCATATAACAAAAATAGACGATTTCTTATTACAAATGTATGATGTTATATTATATATGAAAGATGCATCTATAGATATATATAATAAGTTTTATGAAACAGTAAGAACAACTACAGATCATAATGTAGCAACAAATCCAATATGGAAACAACAATCAATCAGAGGTATCAATCCAACCACATTTGCGATTGGTGCAACTAATAATATAGTATTAAACTTATTGCATAAATATGTATATTCAGGTGGAGTAGTAGCCATGAATTTATCTTCTATAAGAAGAAATATAAATTATCAAGTTATCACAAATGAATATGAATATACTTATATTAAATTAGATGCTACAAAAAGAGATGAAGATTCAAATAGTGAATTTGATAAGTTCGAATCATATACAGCAAAGCAAGATGAATCTTTATATATTCAATTAGATCATATAGCAAGAAGTACAATGAGAATGATTAATAATAAATATGGACCATTTAGTCAAGAAGAAATCGATTATTATAAGAATCATCTTTGGAGCGATACAAGTGAAGGAATTAATTTGTTCCAAAGAAATTTAGTATTCAATTTATTTTATAAATATTTTGGAGATCCTCAAAGTATCAAAGGGATTAATAGAGATGATTATATAGTATTAGTTCTTGCAGCAAAGAAGATATTAACAAGTAATGGAATGGTAGTTTTACCATATGTCATAAGTTCAAAAGTTGAAAAACTTATATCAAGAAAAACAATCAATAAGAAAGAACAAGAGAAAATAGAAACTGGAGAATTATATAATTTAATAATGGAAAAGTATTCGTTTAATCCAAAAATAAAAGATTATATCTTATCTTTAATAGCAACAATCCATTCTAGTGTTTTCACTATTATAGATTATAATCAACCTGAATTAAATGGTAAAGAATTACCAATATATATGGATTTCTTAAGAGAAGAAGTTCGCCAATATGTAATGCTAATTTAACTATTTAATAAGGAGGGTGATGAATAATGCTATATGAAATAGAAAATAAAGCAGACATCTTACCAGGAATGGTAATAGGTATTAGAAAGCAACTATACGAAGTGAAAATGCTAGAAGATAAGAAATTGATTGGTGTTAATATTGATAGTCATTATGGGATGAATGATAATAAGAAAATAATATTATTAGACGAATTTAATGATTCATTTATATCTTATCATCATGGTCCTATAGACAGAATTTATGGATTACCAAAGACTCCAGCAGCAGC
>ERZ1026856.1039-NODE-1039-length-14842-cov-17.133496_pt1 | contig 14842 bp, 10 predicted proteins | sample MGYA00380158_ERZ1026856 | MGnify/ENA primary metagenome ERZ1026856 (study PRJEB33269, sample SAMEA4719794) | human gut metagenome | biome: human-associated habitat; feature: organic feature; material: feces | place: Cameroon | collected 2013-10 ...
CACCCAGATCCTTTTGAAGCAATACCACATCTGCTGCATCTTTCGCTGCATCTACCGCTGTATCTACTGAAATACCGACATTCGATTCACAAAGTGCCGGGATGTCATTGATTCCATCTCCAAGGAATCCTACCGTATGTCCATTTTGCCTTAAAGCAGAGACAAGCCGGACTTTCTGCCCCGGTGTGAGTTCAGCGAAAACATGAATATTTTCTACTGCTTTGCCAAGTTCATCGTCCGTCATCTGATCCAACTCGCTACCGGTCAATATGATTTCAGAAGAGATTCCTACCCTCCGGCATATAGAAGCTGCCACATCAGCCTGATCACCTGTCAGTATTTTCGGTGTTACCTGCAATCTTTTCAGAGCCTCCACAGATGTCTTTGCTGTCTTTTTCGGAGCATCAAAGAATGCAAGATATCCCATCAGGATCATATTGTTTTCGTCTGTCGGTATGATCTGATCCTGTTTCTCGATCTTTTTCCTTGCAACAGCAATTACTTTCATTCCATCCTGCAGCATCTCATCCACTACAGAAGTTACGCTTGACATTTTGTCTTTTTCCATCGGAAGGATTTCGCCACGAAATTCCACATAACTGCACCGGGACACAATCTGGGAAATATTACCCTTCATAATAAGCTGGCGATCTCCATTTTTATCTGTCACCAGTGTACTGACAAATTTGCGGGAATAATCAAACGGGATTTCATCCTCTTTCTGATACCGCATAAGAAGATCAGAAAAATGCTGTTCGTGACCAGGCATCGTCTGGCAGGCAAGAATTGCATTATCAATTGGATTACATACACCGGAATGATAAGCACTATTTAAAAAAGCAAAATCCAATACCTGCCCACTTTCGTTTCCCAGCACATCCATATAATATTCCAATAGGATACTTTCATTGGTCAGTGTTCCTGTTTTATCCATGCAGAGCACATCCATGCTGCCAAATCCCTGCATTGCATTAATATCTTTAATGATCGTCTGCTTCCTGCTCATGCTAAGGCTTCCCCTTGCAAGACAGGCTGTGATCACCATCGGTAGCATTTCCGGCATCAGACCGACAGCGACAGACAGTGCAAAGGCAAAGGATTCCAGCCATTTGCCGCCGGTAATCTGCAAAAGTATGAATACAATAGGAATCAATACTGCGATAAAACGTAGCATGACCCATGCAATCGAGTTGGCTCCTTTTTGAAAAGACTGTTTTTCATCTGGATCTTCTTTTGCAAAACTGCCATAAAGTGTGTCTTTTCCAACCGCAAGCACGATACCTTCACCTTTTCCACTGATGACAGTCGTTGCCATAAATGCAAGATTTTCAAGCTGTGTCAGGGATTCCGGATTACTGTAACTCAATGCCTGTGTATTTTTTTCCAAAATCGCACTTTCGCCTGTGATCGCTGCCTGGGAAAGAAATAGATCACTTACCTTCGTGAGTCTCATATCAGCCGGAACACGGTCACCTGCTGAAAGCAGAACAATATCTCCGACTACCAGTTCCTTAGCCGGAATTTCTTTTTCTTCTCCTGCCCTCCTTACGGTAATACTTTCATGTATCAACCGGTTTAGCTGTTTTGACGCATTTTTTGCACGAATTTCCTGAACCAGACGGATTGTACCGCTAATGAAAATCATTGAAAAGATAATAACCGCAGTCGTTGCATTTCTCGCAAAATTCGATACAAGAACCACGTCTGTAGCCAGCGAAATGATTCCCAGAACCAAAAGAATGATATTGAATGGATTAATGAACGCACGCCGCAATCGTCGCAGCATGGTATCATTTTTTTGCTTTGAAAAACTGTTCCTACCGTATTTTTCCCACATCACTTCAACCTGTTCCGGTGACAGACCTTCCTGTGACACTCCTAATTCCCGATATATTTGTGATACTTCCCGATAAGCATATTTCTTAGCACAGCAATCGATTAGTGTAGTTTTCGGCATGTAAGCTTGTCTCCTTCCCATTTCCTGATACTGATACTATTATTTTAACATCATCTTATAAAAACTCCATGCTTAGATTCTTGCTTTTTTCTTGCGATTGATTTTTATATTTGTATAATCCGTTGACCCATGTCCATCATATACCGGCAATGCCCCTGTAGAATCAATAACGCCGGTACAGAATATCCAAAAAGGTGTTTCTAACATTACTTAAAAATCTTTTGTTCTGCCATATATCGCTTTAATAAAAAAATCTTCTTTCAGATTTGAATTTTCCTTAGAATAATAATATAATCCATATCCTTGCTTCACTAATGCTTCTGCTGCAAAATTCTCGTAAAGAGCCCCTTTATAAACGCCAAGATTCTTATTTGCGCGAAGATCTTCCTGTGCCTCATCGTCTAAGCTTGCTACCAGAATCATTCTATTTGTTAGAATTCTCTTGTTCCAACAAATACTTCATATATTTTTTGGTATCTATATCCCTTTTTCATTTTTGTTGAGTCAGGAATAATTACATTTAAATCAACTAACTGATTAATAATTTTTGAAACAACATTTGGAGATACACCAGATGACTCTTGAATCTCTTTTTTAGTAAAAACAATCTGTTTCATGATAACCGGCATTATCTTATAAACAGAATTACCTTTTATTGCTTCAATAGTTTTCATGTCTTCTTTATATATTTCTTTGATTCTATCCAACTTGTAAATATATGCATTACACTGGTCAATAATGCATTGTAAGAAGAACTTAATATATCCGGATACATTTCCTCGTCTACATTCCATCAGATTTCTCTGATATGACGGTTTATATAACTCAAGTATCTCTGACATATACAAAATAGGTGTGCTTTGATCCAACATTGCCATTTGTACCGGTATCAAGGCTCTGCCAAGACGTCCGTTTCCATCCTTATACGCATGAATAGTTTCAAACTGCATATGTGACAAGGCAATATTTACCAATAACGGATCCTCAAATTCATCATTCATGTATTCATATAGATTTTTGAGCAATCCATATACCTCTTCAGGAATTGGCGGAACAAATGTTGCGGTATCAATGGTACATCCCCTTGGTCCGATCCAATTTTGTGTAGTTCTTATTTGACCTGGAGTTCGCTGTGACCCACGGACACTATCCAGTATGATCCTATGCATTTCATTGACAAGCTCATAGCTGATCGTATTTCCCACCTGTAAATTTGAAGATGCATATTCTATTGTCTTTTTAAGATTTTGAATTTCTCTGCTATCATCCGTTATTTCCATGTACTTCAGGTAGTACATCTCATCTTGTGAAATCTGGGTACCCTCGATCTGTGTTGATTTATAACTTTCATTCAAAATAACAGAATCCAGGAAGAAACCTGCATCAAATTCCAAAGTGTTTAAAAGAGACTTATATTCCCCATACTTCACATTTGCTTCTGATATCAACATCAGCATTTCTTTATCAATTTTGTATTCTAAAGGCATTTTTTTTGCTTTATATGGCTCCATATCCACACACTCCTTTCATCTACAGTGAAATAATACTACTTTTCCAAAAGAAAATCACTGTTTTTTTTAAATTCAGCGTTTTTATTACTTTATTCACCGTCGATGAACATATGCCCTCTTATTGTTACACAAAAAAGTTTTTTTTAAGCAATCTCTTTTTTCATCGCATTGTAACCGATCACGACTGTCCAGACATATGCACATGTCTTAGGGATCATCAGCATACCGATCATCGGAATGACATCCGCCCACAGCACAACCGGGATATAGAATGCAAAGCTTAAAACGATTGTCAGCCACATAAAGCGGAAAGACTTGTCATTGTTCTCTTTTGCGCTTTTATAAAATAAAACAATGATCAGGATTCCCATCAGTGCAAACGGAATATTACGGTAAATACCCCAGGAAAGCGGAGCTGATGCACTAAGCCAGTTATTCTGTGGCATCATACATAAAATAATTCTTAACCCTGCAAGACCGTAAACAGCTGCTGTCGCTGCATTATGACCTTTGATCTGATAGCGTTCACGCCAGATGTGATAAAGTACAACGTAAAAGATAGTCATGGTTACAGATGTGATCCATTTTCCCAGTCCTAACTGTACTGTAAAGTTCTCAAGACCTGTTGTGCAAAGAGCTAACGCACGTGGAACCAGATGGAATGCATCCCCACTTCCCAAAAGAACTGCCATAATTCCAAACATAGTAAACTGGCGGTTTCCTTTGCTCTTTCTGATCATTAAAATTCCGATCGTAATTACCGAGATTAAATATACGGTGTCAAATAAAGTTTCTACAATTGCCTGCATGATAAATTTCCTTTCTTATTTTAAAATTTTATATTGAATTACGTTGCACTGCGAAAACAGCCTCAACCTAATTGCAACCATTTAAAAATTGCGATATATGAACACTGTTCATTTTGCTTTAAAAATTTTCCCACTTTCAATGTGGGAGAATTTCCGTTACTGATCACGCACAATGTGAACAATAACTGCTTTTAATATAATGTTTTATTAATAAGCATCAACACAGATGACGGATCATAATCTTCACGGATCACTGATACCAGCATGAGGGAAAACAGGATTTCTGCAAACTGCATTTCTGTAAAATTCTCATCGAATACGCCCGGACGGATCTCTGGATCATTTTTTAAAACTTCACATAGTCCATTTAAAATATGTCTCCATGTACGCATCATCCTTTTCTTTCCATCATCTTTCCCTTCCTTCATGAAACCAAAGGAATGTAAGGAGAAAAATCCCGGAAACCGCTTATTGCCATATTTGAACCGTTCATAAATCCATGAGATACAAGTTGTAACATCATGAAATACCTGCTCGTCTTCCGGATGAAAAAAGATTTCCTGCCAGACGCTCTCGATGGTAGCACCCAGCAGCTCTGCCTTGGATTCATAGTAATTATAAATCGTACCGGCTGAAACGGAACATTTTGCTGCAACTGATCTTATGCTTACAGCCGCCCATCCGTTTTCTTTGATCAGCTCCCTGCTGGCAGCCAATATATCTTCTTTTGAAGTAGCAAGACGATTCATAATTTCCCCCTTTGATACCCTGTCATTTCTTTTCACTTTTATTTCTGAACGCTGTTCACTTTGAAAATATACACCGTTCATGTTGATTTGTCAATCTCTTTTTCATGGACTTATCTGTTTTTTCATCTGTCTGTTCTGCCATATCCTGCTGACAGTTCTTTCTTAGTTCCAGACATCCGGTGTTGCAATATATATTATTCATAACAGGCACTGAATGCTGGTCTCATTTCTTCAATTTTTCTACGTGACAGACCATATTCAATAGCTGATTTTTCCCAGTTATTTCTGACAATCTTCAATATATCTTCTGCATACGTTTCAGCATCCGATTTTGGAATACCAAATTTTACTGAAGTTTGCACAGCCAGTTCAATACTGATGCTATTATCCTCATTATCTACATTTAGAGATAACTCATCTCCGTAAGGAACCGGATTCACATCATACAGAGGAGATAGAACCCATCCTTTATCTGTAAAAATAAATGCGTGATTTCTCAGATGATCATCCGTATTAGTAACTGCCATGTTGAAAACAATACGCTTCCAAAGCTCCACTAAATCCTTCTTAGGCTGAGCTCCATAGGACTTGATAAAAGCGGCAATATCAAGATAGCTGCTTCCATCAGCAGCAGATGCACCATCTGTTTTTTCAAGAAGCGTCATAGCAGAGGCAAAATGTACTCGCTTATTTTCCAGACGATCAAACCGCTTTATTAAAAAAGTGCTTCCAAGAGGCGAAAACTTCTCCAACCTTGCTTCTGGAACATTCAAATCGCAGAGTACTGCCAAGTCATGTGCCACCATTTCCCATGCTCCGGTATCATTTTCATCATTTTTTGACGGAAACTTTGCAATCCAAAGCTGATTCTTTGTATCCACAACCGTTGCCTTCGGTCTGGCTCCACCAAGAGATGAACCCGGTTTGATCAATTGATTCAACCATCTTTCAGATAAACCAGTTTCATCAGTTTCAAAGTTTCTGGATGCTTCTTCCAGTGTACGAAGTGAAGCCCATGGTGGTGCTGCCGTCTCCCTGTCATCAGAAAGGAACTCTCCATCCAGATTTGTCTTAAAACGAATGCCTCCCATTCTTGTTTCATCATATACCCCAAGCAGATAATCACTATCATAAAGTTTAGAAGGTTTTCGTCCTTCTTTCTCGGCAAGGATTCTTTCACGTTTATTCATAAGAATTCTACCCCACCGATCCGGAGACGCATCTGCAAATAAGCCGAAAATATTCTTTCCAGACGGATACTGTCTGCCTGGATACGGCATGAGTTCTGGATCCAAAGTCAACGCAAGTCTGTTTTTTTTCAGCCAACCACTATCATACTCAAAAGAATACGCTTCTCCTCCTTTTATAACATTCACATAAAGGATTCCCATAAGAATAGGCCGATCTGCACTAAAATCATCATAGACGAAAATGTTTTTCTGATTTATCGCCATTATTCTTACCTCCTCGGTGCACGTTTTTTTGTGATCAGATTCAAATCCTGCAATTGTCTTCCCAACTCATCATCCCTGGCAACAAAAAGTAAATCCTTATCTAAGTTGTTTAAAGCATGTAAAACAGCTGCATAAATACCCATAGCAACCGACGGATCTCCCTTTTCAACTTTCCAAAGAGAAGATCGGCTGATTCCAGCACGTTCTGCTACCAGCTCAGCGGATAAACTTCTTCTGAGTCTTGCAAGCTTAATTTGTTCACCCATAGTTGTCAGTATCTCTTCTGTTCCTGGTAATATATTATACGCAGCCTTCTTCATCTTCATTCTCCATCTCGTTAATGCTTACTATTATATACAAATATGTTATTTTTGTCAATTTTAGAAAGCATTACAGTAATTGCCCATCACTCAAAATCTCTGGTAATATTCGTAAGCCATTTATTTCTGAAATAGTGAATGAATACCACAGGCATTTTTTCAAACTCGTCCAAAGTCATGACAAAGTATACCCAGATAGGCGGCAGTTTGAAAACATATGCTGCAAGGAAGGTAAGTGGGACTGCAACAAGCCACATAAATATGGCATCTACGATCATTCCAAATCTGGCATCACCGCCACCCCTGAAGCAGCCGCATATAAGACAGGTATTAATGCCTTCGCCCACAAAACGCCAGGTTGTCATAACTATAAAAATGCCAAGATAATAAATAGCCGTCTCTGTTAATTTATCCCGATAGAAATTCAGTATCACAGGGCGGATTGCCAGAATAACGGCACATCCGATCAGGCTTACAATAAATGTTATTGTAAGCATTCGTTTCCCGTACTCTCTGGCTGTATCAATGCGGTCTTTCCCAAGCTCCTGGCTGACAATGATCGTAGTAGCGTTGGCAAAACCACGGCAGGCGATAGCGCCGATATTTACCACCATAACAGCAACGGCATTTGCTGCCACCATATCATCTCCAATATGTCCAAGAATTGCTGCAAACGCTGAATTGGCAAAGCTCCAGACAACGTCATTTATCACGGCCGGAGTTGCAATTTTTATAAAGTCCTGTAACAGAATATCTGATTTTGCAAAGAAGTATTTTATTCGGAATCTGACGTCTGAACTGCGCAATGAGTAAATCAGACAGATCAGCACTTCTGAGATTCTGGCAATGACAGTACCAAGTGCAACACCGGTAACACCGAGCTTTGGAAGTCCAAACAATCCAAAAATAAAGGTTGCATTACAAAATACATTCACACAAAGAGAAACAATATATGTAACAGATGGCAGCATGATTTTTCCGATGCTTCGGAGAGCACTCATAAAAATCTGTGAGAATCCCATGAATACAAATGAAAATGAAATCACTTTCAGATACTCGCTTCCGGCAGCAATCGTCTCTGGACTGTTTGTAAAAATCTTCATAATTACCGTTGGCATAGTGAAGGAGATAACAAAAAATATAAGAGAGATAATCAGGGAGATCCGTTCTGCAAGACCCAGAATCTTCTCTACAGTCTTTTTATCACCTTTTCCCCAGTATTGGGCACATAAAACCGAAGTTCCTGTTGCCATTCCATAATATAAGCAGAAAAGAATAAATGTATACTGGTTTGCAAGCGATGAAGCCGACATGGCAGTCTGGCTCACGTAACCAAGCATTACCGTGTCGGCAATATTTACCAATGTTCCGATCAGATTTTGGAGCATAATCGGAAATGCTAATGTCGATGCATATTTTAAGAAATCTTTTTTATTTAACATACAGTGGTTCTTCCTTAGTTCTTAGTATTAATATAGTCAATTGACTGACCATACGATTATACTGTCTGCAACTAATATACACAAGCAGAAGTTATTCGACGCTCTTTAATGATTCGATCATATCTATTTTTTTCATTTTCCAATGCATCACGATATTCACAATAATAGAAAAACCGATTGTAAGTAAAATACTAAAGATATAACTTTTTGTATAAATCTGCCGGCCAAACATCATGATATCAAGTTCTGCTGTTAAGATGACAAACCGATGCAGCCATATTCCAAAGAAAATACCAAAAATTGTACCGAGCACTGTCAGCATAATATTTTCCCTGAATACATACATTGATATTTCCCCATCATAAAAGCCAAGCACTTTCAGCGTCGCCAGCTCCCTCTGACGCTCACTGATGTTAATGTTATTTAAATTGTATAAAACAATAAATGCAAGCAGTCCTGCAGACACAACAAGTACATAGGTAACAATATTCATACTTGTGATCATTGATTCTATCCGGTCTGATATTGTACGCGTAAATGTGATTCCTGACACTGCATTGTTATCAAGATATTTTGCCGAAAAATCATTTTCATAAGAAATATCTTCCGCGTCTTTATTTACGACAAATATTTCATCATACTCAATATCTTTCCCAAATAATGACTGGTAGCATTCCGGTGTCATATAAACATAATGGAAATAATAATTTTCCACAATGTGCATTACCTTAACAGGTTTATAATTTAAGCTTGAAACCTCCAGATAAATATCATCGCCCTCGGATATATCCAGCAAAGCTGCCAGCTTTTCTGAAATGATCACACCTTCATCATCTAACGTGTATTTTTGCCCGGATATACGATTCTGCAAAGATACAAATTCATCTAACTCATCGGCGTCGGATGGGATGAACAAATACGTGCTTTGCTTCTTTTCTCCATTGGCGCCACAACATGCATCAATCGTAGATTCGTGACTGAGCATAGCTGCCTTTGTCGTCGGCTCCTTAAGAACACTGTCTAAAACTTCCTGTTTCTCTTCATCCGTATCCGCATCGGCCAGTGTCATCTTAACCTGATATGTATGAATGAAATTATATTGCCTGTCTCCGATCGTCATGATGGAATCTTTTACACCAAATCCAACAAGCAGTAATCCCATACAACCGCCAATGCCAAGTACAGTCATAAACAAACGTTTCTTGTATCGGAACAGATTTCTCACTGCCGCTTTATTGGAAAAATTAAGATGTTTCCATATAAATGTAATTCTCTCCAGAAAAACCCGTTTTCCGATTTTAGGTGCAGCCGGTCTCATCAATTCCGCCGGTGCAGCAAGAAGTTCTTTATAGCATGCCGCAAGCGTGGCAGCCGTGGTACTGACAACCGCAGCGATCATTGAAATGAGAGAATATTTTAAATGGATCGGTGTCACAAAATCTGTCAATGTAACATATGCGATCTTATAGGCATTCATAATGACTGCCGGAAAAATAATCTGTCCGATCAAAGTACCGATCGTGCCGCCTAACATCGTAGCAAGAAATGCATACATGACGTATTTTGCTGCAATACTGGATTTACGATATCCCAACGCTTTCAGTGTACCGATCTGAACACGTTCTTCTTCCACCATTCTCGTCATCGTTGTCAGACTGACGAGTGCTGCCACAAGGAAAAATATAACCGGAAAAACATTTCCAATATTTCCTATACGTTCTGAATCCTGGGCATATGCAACACAGGTAGTGATATAATTACGGTCGAGTACATACCACTCCGGTACATCAATATCAGCAAGATCTGCTTTCGCCTGGATAATGTCATCCTTCGCATCTTCAAGCTTTTGATGATTTTCTTCATATTCGGCATCATATTCAGCCTGACCATCTGTCAGCTTTTGTTCATTTTCTTTGATCTCATTTTTTGCATCTGCCAGTTTCTTCTCATTTTTATTTATCTCTGACTGTGCATCATTTAATTTTTGCTCATTTTCTGCAATTTCGGTTTTCGCTGAATCTAAGGAAGCTTCATTTTCTGCAATAGTGTTTTGTGCAGAAGCTAATTCCTGCTCTTTCGCCGCAATGGTTTGTTTTGACTCGGTTAATACCTGTTTTTGTGCATTAAGCTTCGCCTGATTTGCATTTAATTCTGACAGGTTGTCTTCATATGCCGACATACCTGCCGTGTAGTCTGCCATGCCGCTGTCGTATGTTTTTTTCAATGCAGCAAGCTCTGCCCATTTTGCATCTAATGCCTTTTTTCCTTCTTCATAAGCCGCTTCATTTTGTAAAAGCAATGCTTCGTTTTGATCAAATTCAGCAATACCGGCCTTCATCGCATCTCTTTGTGTGATCAGAGCCTGCATCTGAGTATTTAATGTCTGCCAGTCTTCGCTGCCCTCAACAAGAAGATCCATCTGTGTCTGCAGATCATTTATTTGTGAATCCATTGTTGCGACAAGCGTTCTGTAACCATCGATCTGCCCACGGTTCGCTTCAAGTTCTGTTCTTGCCTGTTTTAAATCCTCACCGGAAGCATCCAGTTCCGTCTGACTGGCATTTAAAGCATTTTCCATCTGCTCAATCCCTGATTTTAATGTTTCTAATCCGGTTTTTGCATCTGCAAGCTGCCCTGCAGCACTCTCAAGCTGCTTTCTTCCATTGTCTAATTCTGTATTATACGCTGCGATAGAAGCCTCACCATCTGAAATCTGCTGCTTCGCCTGATTGATCTGATTCTGTCCATCTGCAAGCTGTGTTTTTGCGTCTGCCAGTTCCTTTTCACCGTCAGCAACTTTATCCTTAGCTGCATCAAGCTCCTTTTCCCCATCACTGACCTGCGTTTTCGCATCTGCAAGCTCCATCTGGCCTTCTGCAACTTCCTTCTTTGCATCTGCAAGCTGTTCCCATCCATCCTCTAATTCCTCTTTTGCATCTGCAAGTTCTTGTTCACCATCAGAAACCTCTGTCTCAGCTTCAGCTATCGCATCCTGTGCCTCACGTACAACTTCGGCATATCGTATTTCGCATCGATCCCCTGCAATATCTTTGATTTTCTGTGTAACTTCATCAACAGCATCTTCATAAGCATCACTATAACAATCCAATGCTATCGCACCATCAACAAGAACATCGATTTCCGTAAATGCTTCTAGCGTAAAATTATCTTCCTGAATAATCAGAAATCCTGACATGGAACCATTACCAATCGTGCTGGAATCCCTTGTCAGATCAAGATAATATGACGATTTTCCGAATCCGGTGATCGTATATGTCTGCGTATTGACAATGTCTTCAATTGCCTTGTCATCTCCGGAGCTGATTGTGATCTTATCTCCGATTTTATACCCATAATTTTGTTTCAAAAGCCAGTCTGCCAGACATTCTCCGGATTCCTGCGGCATCCTGCCTTCTGTCACAGTAATTTTATTTATATCTGTTGTTTCTGACATTAGCTTGATCACATGCTGCTTTTCATCTTTCTCCGTCAGAACATCATATGTATACACAGGTATCGCAGATTCTACACCTTCAATTGCAGAAATGGCTGTAACATCATCTTGCGTTAATCCTAATGTAGACAGCACTCTGATATCCATTAACTTACTGTCGTCAAAAAAGATATCCGCTGATTCCTGCATATCCGGTTCTGCTGCTTTCACCCCTGCAAAAAAAGCAGTCCCCAGCATAACGATCAGGCAAATAGATATGAATCGATTGTATGTCTTTTTTATGGACATAAAAAAATCTTTGGTCAGTGCTTTCTTTTTCATAGCAATCACCTACCATTCAATCTGTTCAACCGGTGTTGGCTCACTGTTTCGTGTAATATTCCTTACCTGTCCATTTTTAAAGCGGATTACCTGATCTGCCATCGGTGCAATTGCCATATTATGTGTAATTACAACAACTGTCATTCCTTTTTGCCTGCATGTATCCTGAAGTAATTTTAAAATGGCTTTACCTGTCTGATAGTCCAATGCTCCCGTCGGCTCATCACACAAAAGAAGTTTCGGATTCTTTGCAAGTGCCCTTGCAATAGCAACACGCTGCTGTTCCCCTCCGGATAACTGTGCAGGGAAATTCAACATTCTGTCTTGTAATCCGACATCCGTTAAAACTTCTCTTGCATCCAGCGGATCTTTGCATATCTGCAATGCCAGCTCAACATTCTCAAGTGCAGTCAGATTTTGAACAAGATTATAAAACTGAAATACAAATCCTATGTCATCTCTTCTGTATGATGTCAGCTGCCTGCTATTAAACGAGCTGATATCAACACCGTCAACGATAACGTGTCCGCTTGTAGCCTTGTCCATTCCCCCAAGAATATTCAATACGGTTGTTTTTCCGGCACCACTTGGTCCGACAATAACCACAAATTCGCCTTCGTTTATTTCAAAATCTACGCCATCTACAGCATGAATTTCGACTTCTCCCATATGATAGGTTTTTTTCACATTCTGAAACTCTACTAATCTACCCATACGCCTACCTCTGTATATAGTATATTTTGACAGTTCCCTTATATATTCAATAATACCATCTTTTTCAGGTTTATATATAAATAAAAAATAAAGTTTGTCTAAATATATTATATTTGTTTTTTTCTACATACGATCCTGAAGCTATGTATCATTTATTCTTCTCACAGGCTGCCTCTATGTTCATAAAAAAAGAAAGCAGTTTCAGATACACTGAAATTATTTTTCAATGTATCTAAACCTGCTTTTATTTAAAGTTTCGAAGCAATCATATACGCAGGCAGGAATCATTCTTAAAGCACGATCACTGCAGCATCAAGCCCCTCAACTTTTCCATCAAACGGCTCATCTCTAAGTAAATTATATTTTCCCTCATACTCACTAAAGTTCTTTGCATTACTGCTGCAATTGAAAATCAAGGCAATTGTCTCTTCGACGTTTTTCCGGATCAGGACAATTGTTTCTTCCTCATCCTTTGTAATTGACCCGATCAGTTCGCCTTCTGAAATACACGCATGTTTTTTTCGAATCCAAAGCAGCTGTTTATACCATTCATACATCTCTTTGTCCTGATATTCTTCATCCCAGTACATGCCCCGCCTGCAATCCGGATCATTTGCCCCCGGCATCGCAAACTCATCTCCATAATAAATCATAGGCATTCCCGGCAATAACAGCTGAAAAGCCGCTGCCAAATGCTGTTTTTTCTTATTGCCATTACAGAGATGCAAAAATCTTGCTGTATCATGGCTGTCAATCAGATTCCACATAAGAGGATAACATTTTTTATTTAAACGCCCCTTCAGATATCCCAGATTCTGTACAAACTGGCTGACATGGATTTTTTCATCTGCCAGCAGATCGATCAGATTCAGATAAAACGGATAGTTCATGACCGTATCCCATTCATCTCCCTCAAGAAAATCTCCTGCGTAATGCCAGATTTCCCCAATGATCAGCATATCCTTTTTTACAGCCTTGACCGCTCTTCTAAAATTCTTCCAGAAAAAATGACTGATCTCGTCTCCTACATCCATCCGCCATCCGTCAATATCACATTCCTTAATCCAATAGCACGCAACATCCGTAAAGAATTTCTCAACTTCCGGATTTTTCAGATTTAGCTTAGGCATTCCCCCATAGTAGCCAAAACATTTGTAGTTTGGAATCTCTCCTCTTTCACTTTCAAGTGGAAATTTCTCAATATAATACCAGTCCAGATATTTTGATTTTTCTCCCTTTTCCATGATATCCTCAAATGCAAAAAATTCTCTTCCTGTATGGTTGAACACTGCATCCATGACGATTTTCATTCCACGTTTGTGAGCTTCGTGTACCAGTTCCCTCAGATCCTCTGTCGTTCCAAATGAAGGATCGATCTGATAATAATCGATGATATCGTACTTATGACTTGAATATGATTTGAAGATAGGTGTCATATACAAAACATCGATTCCCAGATTCTGAACGTGATCCAGATGTTCAATAATTCCTCTGAGGTCACCATGCAGATCATCCATAGACGAAATTGGTGCTTTATACCATTGTTCCTTATCTACCTGTTGTGATGCTGCAAAACGGGCCGGAAAAATCTGATACACGACCTTATTTGCTGCCCAGTCCGGCACCTCAAACATTTCCTCTTCCCGAAGATTCTGCGGGCAATCAAACATTCTGTCCCTGTTTGTGATGCATTCCTTATAAAACTCATAATTGCCGTAATATATTTTTTCACCCTGCGTGTCCGTAAATTCAAAATAATATCTGAGACATATCAGATGCATCTGAAGCTGTGCTTCATAATAATCATGAAACTGTGAAGTGGCAATCTTCTTCATCAGAATAGTCTTTTTCGTATCCTTGCGCTCCATTGGTATATACTTATCTTCACAGTGAAGGATAATCTCCTTCATGTCATCTTTTTTAACCTGCACACGTATCACAAACAGATCCTTATCAATTGCGTAACAGAATCTTTTGTCCATGTCATGATAAATTGCTGAATATTCCATAATATTTTCCCTTTACATATTCTTTCCATTCAAATATTTTCTGCTGCTAATGCACCATGTCCGCTTCCATTCGTATCTACTACTTCTGAATGTACTACTTTT
>ERZ1026856.1041-NODE-1041-length-14816-cov-4.337647_pt1 | contig 14816 bp, 12 predicted proteins | sample MGYA00380158_ERZ1026856 | MGnify/ENA primary metagenome ERZ1026856 (study PRJEB33269, sample SAMEA4719794) | human gut metagenome | biome: human-associated habitat; feature: organic feature; material: feces | place: Cameroon | collected 2013-10 ...
GGAAGACTCTGATCCGCTCCTCCGTTATCGGCGTCATAATCGGCGCCATCCCCGGCACCGGCGGCGCCATCTCCGCAATGCTCTCCTACAACGAGGCGCGCCGCGCCTCCAAGCACCCCGAGAGATACGGCCACGGTGAGATCGACGGCGTCGCGGCCAGCGAATGCGGCAACAATGCCGTTACCGGCTCGACCCTCATCCCGCTGCTGACAATGGGCATACCCGGCGACAGCTGCATGGCGATACTCCTCGGCGCGCTGACCATGCAGGGCATAACCCCCGGCACCGCGCTCTTCAAGGAAGGCAGTATCTGGGTCTATGCCATCATGGGCGGACTTATCATCATAAACATCCTCATGCTCATCCAGGGCAAGGTATTCATCAAGCTCTTCGCGAACTGCGCGCGTATCCCCCAGACCATCCTCATGCCGTGCATACTGGTCGTCTGCTGCATGGGCGCGTTCGCGCTCGGCGGCGGCAGTACCTACGAGATCTACGCAATGCTGGGCTTCGGCGTGCTGGGCTACCTCATGAAGCGCTTCGGCTTCCCCGTGCCTCCCATGACCATCGGCATAGTGCTGGGCTTCCTCATGGAGCAGAATCTGAGACGTACCTTCACCGTTTATAACGACGACTGGACCGTATTCTTCCGCCGTCCCGTCTGCATGGTCATCCTCTTCATGAGCGTTCTGTTCATGTTCCTCCCCCAGATCAAGGCCATGATCGACAAAAACAAGAAGAAAAAGGCCGCCGTCGCGGGAGCCGCTGAATGAGCGGAAAGCTTGTCCGGCCGCAGATGATCGCGACAGACCTTGACGGGACGTCGCTCTACGACGGGATACACATGACGCCGCGTCTGTTCGACATGTTCTGCCGCGCGCAGGCCAAGGGCGTGCAGGTGGTCATAGTCACCGGACGCAGCTCCGTGTACCTGCGCGAGATGGAAATGCCCGATTACCGCTACGCCGTGTGCAATAACGGCGTGATAGTGATGGACATGATCGAGAACAAGCCGGTCTATAAAGACCTCTTCACTCCCGAGGAGGCCATTCTCGCATGGGAGATCATCAGGCCCTACAACGCCTATATGGAGCTTGCGGTCGAGAACCGGCTCGTTATCGACGAACACAGCCTGAGTATTTACCCGGGCTTTGACCCGCCGCTCCTGCCGCACATGCGCAAGTATATCGCCGAGGGAAAAATGACCGTGGTCGAGGACATGGACGCCTTCATCCGCGCCCACGCCGACGAGGTGGAGAAATTTACCATCCCACGCAACGGCTACGAGATAACCGAGGGGATAAGGCGCGACCTCGACGCGACGGGGCTGTTCCGCACCCGCGCCGCGGAGGATATCGACGTCATGATAATCCCCAAGCGCACCCACAAGGGCATGGCCCTGCTGGGGCTGGCGGACTATCTCGGTATTCCGCACGAGGCGGTCTACGCCTTCGGCGACGGCGGGAACGACCTGCAAATGCTCAAGTCCGCCGGCTGCGGCGTGGCGATGGGCAACGCGCCCGATTTCGTGAAGGAGCAGGCGGATTATGTCTGCGGCACCTGCGCGGAGGACGGGCTGGCCGAGTTTATTGAAAGCAATTTTGACATCTGATTGCTTTGGAAGGCGTAAGTTATGTACAATAAAAAACCCAACATCATCTTCATGCTCACCGACGACCAGCGCTACGGCACCATCCACGCGCTGGGGAACGAGCAGATAAAGACCCCCAACATGGACAGGCTGGTCCGAAGCGGCACCGCGTTCACCAACGCCTACATACCCGGCGGCACCGCGTCCGCCGTCTGCATGCCCAGCCGAGCCATGATAAATTCCGGCAAGTCGCTCTTCCATCTGGAGGAATGCGGCCGGAATATCCCCACCGACCATATCACGCTCGGGCAGCAGCTGCTCGCAAACGGCTACCACTGCTACGAGATAGGCAAGTGGCACAACGGCACCGAAAGCTTCTCACGGAGCTTCGACGGCGGAGAGAATATCTTCTTCGGCGGGATGTGGGATCATTGGAACGTACCCGTGAACGAATATCACGCGGACGGACACTATGACAAAGCCATCCACTTCACGCCGAACTTCTCCGCGAACAGCGACTGCGTGTCCGTGCTGGCGGAGAAGATAAGCGCCGGCACGCACTCGACCGACCTCTTCTCCGGCTCCGCGATAGATTTCATCGAGAAGTACGACGAGGAAAAGCCGTTCTTCATGTATCTCTCCTTCCTCGCGCCTCACGACCCGCGCACCATGCCCGAGGAATTCAAGAACATGTACGACCCGGAGGAGATAGAGCTTCCCCCCAACTTCCAGCCCATGCCCACGGTCAACTGCGGCTGGTCGAACAAGGGCCGCGACGAGAACACCGAGGCGTATCCCCGCCGTCCCGAGGCGGTCAAAAAGCACATTGCCGACTACTACGCGATGATAAGCCATATCGACCATTGTATCGGAAAGCTGCTCGACGCGGTCGAGAAGAAGGGCATGCTCAAGAATACCATTCTCGTACTTGCGGGCGACAACGGCCTCGCGGTGGGTCAGCACGGCCTGATGGGCAAGCAGAACATCTATGAACACAGCGTCAAGGTGCCGCTCGTCATGGCCGGACCCGGTATCCCCGCCGGACAGATCGTGAAGAACGACGTCTACCTCATGGACGTGTACCCTACGCTCTGTGAGCTGTGCGGCGTGGAGGTACCCGCGTCCGTGGACGGCGTGAGCTTCGCCGGGATGTTCGCCGACCCCGAGGTAAAGACCCACGACTCCATGTACTTTGCCTTCCAGTCGCGTATACGCGGCGTGAAGAAGGGCCATTTCAAGCTTGTGGAATACCGCACCGAGGATCTCAAGCTCAGCCAGCTCTTTGACCTGGAGGCCGACCCGTGGGAGATGTGCAATTTCTACGACATAGCGGGCTATGAGAACATCACCGAGGAGCTTCGCCATGAGCTGTTCGCTCTGCGCGACAGCTGGGACGACGAGCAGACCATCTTCGGCCAGCAGTACTGGGAACAGTGGCGGCTGTACGAGTCGGCCGTTGTCCACGGCGTAGGCAAGCCCAAGGGGAGCAACATGGCCAACCAGATAAAGGACTGGGGTACCGATAAAAAGTAGGTTCAGGAGGACCATATGAGCCAGAAACCGAATATTCTGATACTGTTTACCGACCAGCAGCGCAGGGACACCATCCACGAGCTGGGCAACGAGCGCATAATCACCCCGGCTCTTGACGAGATCGCCCGCGAGGCTGTCGTGTTCGACAACTGCTTTACCCCCGCGCCCGTGTGCGTCCCGGCGCGCTTCTCCATGTACTCGGGACTCTACCCCGGACATACTGGCTGCTGCAACAATAACGGAGCCAATGTCTACGAGGGCAGCGGCTTCTACGACGCCATCACCAAAAGCGGCTACGAGAGCTGCTGCGTGGGCAAAATGCACCATGTCGTCGACTCCTACGGGCTGATGGGCTTCTCGGAGCGCCACACTCAGGAGGAGCTTTCCTACGAGCAGGACGACTACACCAACTTCATCCGCAATTCGCCCTATAAAAACGTGTTCGACTACAACGGACAGCGCAGTGAGATGTACTATATCCCTCAGATCTCCCAGCTCCCCATCGAGGCGCACCCCACCCAGTGGGTCGGCGACAGGAGCGTTGAGTTCATCGAGAAGGCCGAGGGAGACAAGCCGCTGTTCCTTATGGCGTCGTTCATCCACCCGCACCCGCCCTTCGCGCCCCCCGCGCCGTGGAACAAGATGTACCGCACCGTGTCCGAGGACCCATATATGCCCGCCGACAGGGCGGAGTTCAAGCCGTTCATGAGCGACCGCTTCACCAAGGAAAAGATAGGCATCAGCCGTCAGGACCTCACTCTGCTGAGGAACTACTACTACTCCTGCATTTCCTTCGTGGACTACCAGATAAGCCGTATCATCAAGGCGCTCAAGGACAAGGGGCTTTACGACAACACCGTCATCATGTTCTCCACCGACCACGGCGAAATGCTCGGCGATTTCGGCACCATGGGCAAGCGCTCCATGCTCGACGGCGCGGCGCATATCCCCTTTATGCTGCGCGTCCCCGGCATGAAAGCCGGCCACAGGGACGACGTATGCTCGCTGGTCGACGTTGCCCCCACGCTCATGAAGCTCGCGGGCGCCGACTTCGACAAGGACGGTATCGACGGCATTGACCTCTTCGGCGGCGAGACGCACACCGAGGTCTATTCCCAGTACTCCACCGGCAAGAAGGGCGCCTACATGATCGCCACGGACAGAGACAAGCTCGTGTACCACGGCGGTACCGGACGCTATTTCTACTTCGACACCATTCCGGAGGACACCAACAAGTACGACGAGAGCAACCCCCGCGTCATGGAGCTCAAGGCGCTGCTTGACAAGTACATGTCCGAGGACAGGAGCAACGCGGACTTTGCCGCCACTGCCGACGAGGTCTCGGGCGTGAACAAAATGCCCTACGGGCCCAAGCGCTGCGACCATCTGCTGCGTCAGGCGGAGGAGCTTGCCAGAATGCCCGCGGGCTATCCCATCGACCTTTGACCCGCGTCTGCCGTTTCACTCCCGGCGGACGATAATAAGCGCAGCGCGCTCTCTGCGCTGCGCTTATTTGCTTGACAGAATTTGACCGGCATGAGACAATATCGGCACAAAAAGCCGAAAAGGGTATGATCCAAACATGAAAAGTATAAATCTCCTCATCAAGCCCGCGTCCGGAAGCTGCAATATGCGCTGCTCCTATTGCTTTTACGGCGACGAACTGAATAAGCGCGAATGCAGCACCCGCGGCATGATGAGCGTGGAGACCGCGGAGAATATCATCCGCAGGGCGCTCGAGTATGCGGACGGGAGCTGCACCTTTGCCTTTCAGGGCGGAGAGCCTATGCTCAGAGGGCTGCCGTTCTTCCGCGAGTTTACCGACACGGTGAAGCGGCTGGCCCCGGAGCGTAAAAATATCCAGTATGCCATTCAGACGAACGGGCTGCTCATCGACGGCGAGTGGGCGGATTTTTTGAGGGAAAACGGCTTCCTCGTGGGTCTTTCTCTCGACGGGACGGCGGAGCTTCATAACCTCAACCGCGTCGACGCGCAGGGCAAGGGAACACACAGCCGGACGATGAAGGCCGCCCGGCTCCTTGAGAGCAGGGGAGTGCCGTTCAACGTCCTCACCGTGGTAAACTCCCGTATCGCGAAGAGCATTGCCTCCGTGTACGGCTTTTACAGGAAAAACGGTCTCCTCTATCAGCAGTACATACCATGCCTCGACCCGATATTTGAAGAGCGCGGCGGCAACTCCTATTCGCTGACGCCGGAGCTTTTCGGCGATTTCCTGATACGTCTTTTCGACCTCTGGTACGACGACAGGATAAACGACCGCTTCGTCTACGTCCACTATTTCGAGAGCCTTGCCGGGCAGCTTTTGGGCCGCGCGCCCAAAAGCTGCGGCATGATGGGGGTCTGCTCGTCGCAGAACGTCATCGAGGCTGACGGCAGCGTCTACCCCTGCGACTTTTACGCGCTTGACGAGTATCTCATCGGAAACGTCAACACCGACAGCTTTGACGACATGGACGTGAAGCGCCGGCCGTTCCTTGAGGACTCGCTCAAGGGACTTGAAAAATGCCGCGCCTGCCGCTATGGGTACATCTGCCACGGCGGCTGCCGCAGGGACCGTCAGGGGGTCAGCTCTATCGGGGAGAACTACCTCTGCGCGGGCTATATGAAATTCTTCGACCACGCGCTGCCCAAGCTCGTTCAGCTCCTGCGCGCGAACGGACACCGCGTATAAAAACGGAAAGGAAACGTAATTATGGCGGCTCTGGTGTTTTTGATCGCCTTCGGCGCGTCCCTTATCGGAGGGATATGCGGCATAGGCGGCGGAGTCATAATCAAACCGCTGCTTGACATGATGGGCGTCGCGGACGTGGCGACGGTCAGCTTCCTCTCAAGCTGCACGGTGCTGTCAATGGCGCTCTACAACGTGACGAAGAGCCGCCTTGAGCACAGTCAGGCGGTGGAGGGCCGGACGGGCCTGCCGCTCGCCCTCGGCGCCGCCGTCGGCGGTATCGCGGGGAACGCCTGCTTCAAGAGCGTGAGCCGCGCCCTCGGCAGCGCGGACATTGCCGGCGCGGCGCAGGCCGCGGTGCTTCTGCTGCTGGTGCTGGGGACGGCGCTGTATACCGTGAACAAGAAAAAAATACGCCCCCGTTGCGTACAGAGCGCGCCGGTGTGCGCGATTATCGGCTTTGCGCTGGGCGCCCTGTCGAGCTTCCTCGGCATAGGCGGCGGACCGTTCAATCTCGTGGTGCTGCACTTCGTCCTGGGCCAGGAGACGAAGCAGGCGGTGGAAAACTCCCTGTTCATAATCCTCCTCAGTCAGATAGCCAACATCCTGCTCAGCGTGTTCACGCACTCTGTACCGGCGTTTGAGCTGCCGGTGCTGCTGGTGATGATCGCGGGCGGTATCGGCGGCGGCGCGGCCGGGAAGCGCCTCGGCAAGAAGCTCAGCGCGGACTCCACGGATAAGCTCTTCATCGGCCTCCTCGCGGTGATAAGCGCCATATGCGTGTATAATATTTTCAAGCATATTTGATAGTGTAAGGCCGCCGGGTCACAGACCCGGCGGCCTCTATATTCAATAAAAAGCGGTATAGCATGGCTCGGCGTATCGCGGGGTTTGCGTTTATCCCGGCGAGAGAGACTATTCCCGCGCTGAAAGAAGGCATGGATACGAGCCTCAAAGGGCATAACGCGGGAGGAGCAAGCCCCTCCCCTACGAGGAAACGAAAAGGGCAGCGTACCGGAATGGCTCCCCCGCCGGGGGAGCTGCCAGCGAAGCGGACTGAGGGGGGGAAAAAGGTGAGCGGATATCAAAGCTTTCAGGCAAAAAGAAAACCTACAGCTCAAAGAACTGTAGGTTTATGGTGGACGATACAAGACTCGAACTTGTGACCTCCCGCACGTCAAGCGGATGCGCTACCAGCTGCGCCAATCGTCCATGACCTTATCGGCAAGGGGTATTCTAACCTATGCGCAGTAAAATGTCAAGAACTTTTTTCCTTATTCCGCAAAGAATGCACTGACGCCGGTGGGAACGCTAAACGCCCGGCGCGCCTTAGAAGGGTACGCCGGGCATTTGGTGTTTTTTGCGCACCGCGTAAGGTTCGGTCCGTTACGAAGCGGGACGGAGATACACAGGAATCTCGGCTTCTACTCCGAAGCAGGAGACCTTGAGCTTCACGCCGCCGTTGATGGGGGCGATGAGCTCACAGGTACACTCCTTGGTGTCCTCGCTGACGGTGATCTTCATGTAGTCAGGGTTGCTGCAGCTCCACTCGAACACGGGGTTTTCTATCGTGACGGGGAAGGCCACGGCGTTGACGGTGATGGGAGCTTCGCCTTCCCGCATCGTGAACTCAAGAGTCTCGGTGGTGGCGTAGCGTATCTGGACCTTCTCGACGCTGGGCGTGGGAGTGGGCGGCGTGGTGGGGGGCGCCTCGACTATAGGCACGCCCTGGGAGCTGGGAGTGGGCGAGGTGACGGCGGGCTTGTTGCCGATAATGCCGTTGTCCGCGCCGTCAAGGCTCGTCGAGACCATGACGATCACTGCGAGAATGACCGCGACGACAAGTATCATGCCGAAAACAAGCTGCCATTTTGTATTTGTCTCGGCGCGCTCATAGGCCGCGGTGCCCTGAACTGTGCCGGGAGTCGTGCCGGGGGTACGTCCGCTCTGGGTCACTCTGCGTGTACCGCAGCTGGGGCAGCGGCTGCGCAGACTTGAAAACGTCGCCCCGCAGCGGCGGCACTGTACCTCGGGAATTATCTTCATTAGTGTTCCTCCAATCTATGCGGATACGAATGGATACCATACCACAGATAAGATAATACATCCGTTTGACGCTTTAGTCAAGCTTTTTACGGCCGTGAGGCAACGCACACACCGCAAAAAATGAGCAAATCCCCCACTTGATATTAAATATCGCGTACAAAATTAAAATGCTTCACCACAAAGCGAGAAAAATCGACCCTTCGGCGGCGGAGTGAAAAAAGAGGAAAAAACTCTTGACAACAGGAATAAAAGAAAGTATAATGCGCACATATTATTTAATACACTAAACCAGTGATGAAGAGTAGTAGCTTCGCATCAGCCGGTGTCAAGAGAGCTGTGGACGGTGAGATCACGGCCGCCGGTGCGGAACGAATGGACTTCAGAGGGCGGTCTGAACGGGCGCGAGCCTTATTAGGTGCCGACGGGATCCCACCCGTTATCCATCGGGGCGCGCATGATGGTGCGCGTGAGCGAGAGGGCGTTTTATAACGTCAATTTGGGTGGTATCGCAGGAGCTGTCTCTTGTCCCATGTTTGGGGCGAGGGATTTTTTTATTGCCAAATTTTCCGAAAGGAGTTTTTTTAATGAAAAAGGGCAACTCAAGAGACACATTTACCGGGAAGCTGGGCTTCATTCTGGCCTGCATAGGCTCGGCGGTGGGCATGGGCAACATATGGCTGTTCCCGCGCCGTGTCGCGGCGTTCGGCGCGCCGTTCCTGGTCGCATATCTCATATGCGTCGTGGTCATCGGCCTCTCGGGCGTCATTGGGGAGATGGCGTTCGGCCGCGCGATGAAGGCCGGACCCATGGGCGCGTTCGGCTCCGCCACCGAAATGGCGGGCAAGGGCCGCGCTCTCGGCAACACGATCTCCATGCTGCCGGTGCTGGGCAGCTTCGCTATGGCTATCGGCTACTCGGTCGTGTGCGGCTGGATACTCAAGTATACCGCCGGCGCGTTCACCGGCAGCATTCTCGTCCCCGAGGGCGTGGGCGACTTCGGCGGGATGTTCGGCGCGACCGCTACTGGCTTTAACAACATAGGCTACCACCTTGCGGTGCTTATCATCACGTTCATTATCGTGGCGTTTGGCATTGCCGGCGGCGTCGAGAAGGCGGACAAGTTCTTCATGCCGCTCTTCTTCCTTATGTTCATAGGTATCGCCATCTACGTCTCCACGCTCAACGGCGCGGACAAGGGCTATGCCTACATGTTCATGATCTCCGACTGGAAGCTGATGGGCTCCGGCACCATGTGGAAGTATGCGCTGGGTCAGGCGTTCTTCTCGCTGTCCCTCGCCGGCAACGGCACTCTCGTCTATGGCTCATATCTCAAAAAGGGTGAGGACAACATCCCCTTCTGTGCCTCGATGGTCGCGCTCTTTGACACGCTGGCCGCGTTCATTGCCGCGCTCGCCATCATTCCCATCATTTACTCTGCGGGTATCGACATGGCGGCGGAGGTCACCTCCGGACCGGGACTCATGTTCATCTACCTGCCCTATATCTTCAGACACATGGCCTTCGGCCGCGTTATCTCCATCGTGTTCTTCGTGGCGGTGCTGTTCGCGGGGCTCTCCTCGCTCATAAACCTCTTCGAGGCCCCCATCGAGGCCGTACAGAGCCGCCTCGGACTCAAGCGCGTTCCCGCCGTCTCCGTAGTCCTCGGTCTCGGCACGCTCATCGCGGTGTTCATCAGCGACATCGTCTCCGACTGGATGGACGTCTGCTCCATCTACATCTGCCCCATAGGCGCGCTGCTGGCCGCGGTGATGTTCTTCTGGGTCTGCGGCGAGGACTTCGCCGCCAAGGAGATCGAAAGCGGCGGACGGCTCGGCTGCGGCAGAATGTACGCGAAGCTCGGCAAGTACGTTTTCTGCTCGCTGAGCATACTCGTCCTCGTGGTCGGCAGCCTGACCCCCGGCGGGATCGGCTGATACGGAGGAGTCATTCGTAAATATGGGAGAGCGGGCAGCTCTCCCATATTTTTGTTGATAAATCCGGGTGCGGATGATAAAATATCATTACAAACTCAAAAGGAAGAGATAAAATGGCAAAAGATATCACCCGTATCGTGCTTACCGGCGGCCCCGCGGCGGGCAAGACCACGCTCATCAGCCGCATACTCAAGGAATTCAAGCAGGAGGACGGCTGGAAGGTCATCACCGTACCCGAAAGCTCGACGGAGCTTATCTCCGGCTTCGGCATACGCCCGTTCGGCAACTGCGTGTCAATGCTCGACTACCAGTATTTCGTGGTGGACGACCAGCTGCATAAGGAAAAGCTCGCGCTCAAGGGCGCGGAGATGGTCCCGGAGGAGAAGGTACTGGTGATCTACGACCGCGCGCTGCTGGACAACAAGGCCTACGTCTCCGACGACGAGTTCCGCGATATCCTTGCCCATTTCGGCAAGACCGAGGAGCAGGTGCTTGCCGGGTACGACGCGGTGCTTCATCTCGTGACCTGCGCCAAGGGGGCGGAGTTTGCCTATAACTTCGGCAACGTCGCGCGGTACGAGAGCATAGAGGTCGCGCGGGAGAAGGACGACCTCACGCTGCGCGCGTGGAGCGCCCACCCGAATCTCTGCGTCGTGGACAACTCCGTGAACTTCGAGGACAAGATAAACCGCGCCATCAACGCCATCTACCGCATAATCGGCCAGCCCGCGCCGCAGATGGAAAAGCGCAAGTACCTCATCGCCATGCCCGACTGCGCCGCGCTGGAGGAAAACTACGGCGCCGCCGCGCTGAGCATGATGCAGACCTACCTCGCCTCCAGCAACCCCAATATCGAGCGCCGTGTGCGCCAGCAGAAAAACGGCAGCGAGTATCTTTATTTCTACACCGAGAAGCGCCGCGGCGAGGACGGGAACAACTGGGTCACTGAGCGGCCCATCTCCGAAAAGGAATATGTGTCCTACCTCATGGACAGCGACCTGAGCCTTCACGCCGTAAGGAAGATGAAGTACAACTTCGTCTGCGAGGATCACCGCATGGCGGTGGACGTGTACCCGTTCAGCGCTGATAAGGCGATACTCTTCATCTACGGGCGGCAGTCCGAGTATACGGCCATCCCGCCGGAGATCAGGATACTGCGCGACGTTACGGACGACCCCGAATACAAGAACCGCGCCCTTGCCAGCTCACAGAGGCTGTGACCGGGCGGCATATATTATAAGGGTATAAGAAGCTCCCGCTGCCAAAGGGCAGCGGGAGTTCATATTATATATTATGTATTGAACGTTACCGACCAGCGGTTTTCGTAAACTGCGTCCGGCTCGAGGCGTATGAGGCCGGGGTGCGTCTCAAAAACGGTAGGCATATTCGCGCGGGCGGGCAGGGAACACCACGGCTCAAGACATACATAGGGCGCGTCCGTCCCCGGCATGTGCCACACGCCGAAACAGCTCATCTGCGGGAAGGAGAGAGTGACCGAGGCGCGGCCAATGGCGCTTTCCAGCGTGACGGAGCGGCCCGCGTCCTCAAGGAAGATCGCATCGTCGTCAAAAAGCCCGTGACGCAGCGGCAGCGTATAGCCCGGCTCAAGAGGAAAGGGCGCCGTCTCTCCGCTCACGAAGCAGTCGGGACTGAAAAGAACTCTCTTCGGCTCACACGGCTCGAAGCGCAGACGGTAGTCCTCAAAGCGCAGACCCTTTTCCAGCGGGACGTTGAAGCCCGGATGACCGCCAAGCCCGAAAAACATGGCGCGCGTGTCACGGTTCTCGACGCGGTAGCATATCTTCAGCATGTTTTCCTCAAGCTCGTATATCACCTGAAACACGAAGCGCCGGGGGTAGACCGCCATGGTCGCCTCATCGCTCTCAAGCTCCATCACGAGCCGAGTGCCGTCGTTGTATTTCTCGCGGAAGGCGGCATAGGGCGTCAGGCCGTGGATACGCATGGAATACTCCCGGCCGTCCATTTCATAGCGTCCGCCGATGAGCCTGCCCGTAAAGGGAAAGAGGTTCGGCGCGCGGTCCGCCCAGAAGCGCCCGTCGCCCTGCCAGATAAATTCCGTGCCGTCCGCGGCGCGCACCGACTGAAGCTCCGCGCCCATGTCCGCGGCCGAGACGCTGAGATAAGCGTTTGAAATGCGGCGGATCATTTATCCTCTTCCTCCCATGTGCGCTCGCTTATGATGTAGCGCGGGCGCTGCTTGGTCTCCATGTAGATCTTGCCGATATACTCGCCGATTATGCCGAGACAGATGAGCTGAACGCCGCTGACGAAGCAGACGATACACGTCATGCTCGCCCAGCCCTGTACAGACCTGCCGCACAGCGCGGTGATGAGCGCCCAGAGAACGCCGATGAAGCTGAGAAATGCGACCACGACGCCAAAGCCCGTGATGAGCCGCAGCGGCTTTACCGACAGGCTCGTTATGCCGTCCACCGCAAGGGAGATCATTTTTGACAGGGGATAGTGGCTCTCGCCGGCGATACGCTCGGCGCGGGAGTAACTGACGCTGGTGCTTTTGAAGCCGACGAGCGGCACCATGCCGCGCAGGAAGAGGTTGACCTCCTTGAAATTCGCAAATTCCTTGAGTACGCGTGCGCTTATCAGGCGGTAGTCCGCGTGGTTGTACACGACCTCGGCGCCCATCATGGCGAGGAATTTATAAAAGCTCTGCGCGGTGAAGCGCTTGAAGAAGGTGTCCGTCTCGCGCGAGGAGCGCACGCCGTAGACGACCTCGCAGCCGTCGAGATACGCGTCCACCATCTTGTCCATGGCGTTGATGTCGTCCTGACCGTCGCAGTCGATGGAGATGGTGATGTCACACCTGTCCTTCGCCTCCATGAGTCCGGCGAGGACGGCGTTCTGATGGCCGCGGTTGCGGCTCTGGCATATGCCGATGTAATGCTCGTCAGAGCGGGAAAGCTCCTTGATTATGTCCCATGTGCGGTCCTTGCTGCCGTCGTTTACAAAAAGCACGCGGCTCTCGCCGCTGATCTTTCCAGCGGCGGCAAGCTCGCTGAGCTTCGCGAGAAACATCGGCGCGGTGATGGGGAGGACCTCCTCCTCGTTGTAGCAGGGGATAACGATATATAAAACTGGCGTCATGATAATATCCTCCGTGGAAAGCTTATCCCCATTATAATTCCATATCCGCGCCCGGTCAAGGTGCGAGGGGAAAAGAATTATCCCCGGCAAAAAAGCGGACCGCTCGACAAAAATGAAAAACAGTGCTATAATGAGCAAAATTTCATGTAAGAGATCGGAATTTATTATGGACAGTATCTTTTCCCAGCTTGATTTCGGCTCGCCGGTCGTCTCGTGCAAGGCGTTTGGGCAGGGCCATATCAACAGATCGTATATCGTTAAGACCGAGGACGGCGGGAAGTTCGTCCTCCAGCGTATAAACGGCTACGTTTTCCGCGACGGCAAGGGGCTTATGGACAACGCCGTGGCCGTGTCGGAGCATATCCGCCGCAAGAGCGGCGTCCCGGACACCTATCTGCGCTTCGTCCCCGCAAAGGACGGAAAGTATTACTGCGTGGATGAAGAGGGGCAGTTTTGGAGAAGCTATTATTTCATCGACGACTGCGTCTGCCTTCAGCTCCCGGAGAGTCCGGAGGACTTTTACCAGAGCGGGCTGGCCTTCGGCATTTTTCAGTCGCAGCTCGACGACTTCCCGGCGGATAGCCTCTGCGTGACCATCCCCGGCTTCCACGACACGCCGGAGCGCATAAGGACCTTCCGCGCCGCCGTTGAGAACGACCGCTCCGACCGTGCGAAGAACGCCGCGCCGGAGATAAAGTTCATCCTCGACAGGGAATCCTTCGCCCCGTACCTCACCGACAGGCTGGCCTCGGGCGAGCTGCCGCTGCGCGTGACCCACAACGATACCAAGCTCAATAACGTCCTTCTGGACGCCGGGACCCGTGCGCCCAAGTGCATAATCGACCTCGACACCGTCATGCCGGGGCTGTCCGCCTACGATTACGGCGACGCGATACGCTTCGGAGCCTGCACTGCGCTCGAGGATGAGCCGGAGCTGAGCCGGGTACATATCGACATGGATATGTTCCGCGCCTTTACGAGAGGGTTTGTCGAGGGCTTCCCCAAGCTCACCCGTGCCGAAAAGGCCGCGCTGCCCTACGGCGCCAAAATGCTCTGCTACGAGACGGGGGCGCGCTTCCTCGCGGACTATATCGACGGCGACGTGTATTTCAGCGTCGACTTTCCGGAGCATAATCTCCTGCGCGCACGCGTGCAGCTCAAAATGGTCGAGGAGATAGAGACGCATTGGGATGAGCTTTTGAAAATAATCGAGGACGTCGCGGGCGAAAAGCTGTACTGATAATAGAAATAAGAAACAAACAGGCGGCTCAGCCGCCTGTTTTCGGTGCCGCGAAGCGCCGCAGATACAGCGCGAACGAGAGCAGCATGACCCCGGTGCAGAGCAGTATGAGCGTCCCGGAAAGCGTGCCGGAAATGCCGGGTACGGCGAGGTGCAGCGCGAAGAGCGCATAAAGCAGCGCGGTACTGAGCTTCCCGTGCCAGTCGGCGCTCTCGACCCGGCCGGTGCGCCCTATGGCCGTGAGCGAGGCGGCGGCGCAGCAGATCTCCTTTACGGCCAGCAGCGTGAGCGGCAGCAGCATGAGCGGGAAGCGCCGAGCGAGACAAAAGAGCATTGCCGCCTGCGTCAGCTTATCCGCCAGCGGGTCGAGCGCCTTGCCGAGGTCGCTCACCATGCCGAAGCGGCGGGCTATCCGCCCGTCCAGCACGTCCGTCAGCGCGGATACGGCCAGCAGTATAAGTACTCTCCGGCTGCCGCCGGGGCGTGTATACTGCAAAATAAGCTCCGGCACGAGGCAGAGCCTGAAAAAGGAAAGCAGGTTCGGCAGCGTGACGATCCTTCCGGAAAACAGCTTTTTCATAGGGCGCCTCCTTATATCGTTTCGGTACCATCAGTTGACAAGGACACACACGGTTTTGACGGGCGGAAATGCGTCCAAGC
>ERZ1026856.1042-NODE-1042-length-14805-cov-6.303593_pt1 | contig 14805 bp, 17 predicted proteins | sample MGYA00380158_ERZ1026856 | MGnify/ENA primary metagenome ERZ1026856 (study PRJEB33269, sample SAMEA4719794) | human gut metagenome | biome: human-associated habitat; feature: organic feature; material: feces | place: Cameroon | collected 2013-10 ...
GCGGTGCTTTGCAGTGTATCTGCGTCGATGGTTTGCAGCGGACGAGTGCTTTTTGCTTGCATAAAAATTTCCTCCTTAAAAAATATTGCTCCCATCGGAACGATGAGAGCAGAAAAAAGCAGAGGGTCGTTACCACGGGACGGCGCGTGGTTTCTTCCTCTGCTTGTATTGTGGAGGAATTTATGCTATGCTGAGAAAAAGCATGGACAGATTAAAATTCATGTAGGACAGATTTTACCAGGAGAGGCACACATGGAGGGCAGCATCGTTTTCTACACCTATGGCAGTACGCTGGAGCTATACGGTCAGCAGTTCACTGCCGGTATGTTGACCGCCGATCTGCTGAACCTGTCGCCGGACGAATATCGACCCATGAGCAAACACATGAAGCAGGTCACCAGCCTTGCGGAAGAATATGAGCAGAGCGGGAGCGTAGAGCTTTGGTGGAAGCTGAACGAGGAGTTGGCGGCGCTATGCGGAGTGCTGCGCCGCTACGCTGTGTTCCGCCTGCTGCTGGATAAAGACGAGGACGCTTTCTTCTCTGTCATACGAGAGATCACGGGGCAGTTCGATTTGTTTCCGAAAGAGGAACATGATCTGCCAGCGGAGATACAACGGGAACGACTTGAGCGCGTGGCGAATGAAATCTCAGAGCGCAGTGAAACGGTCAAGGATGCTCCGCTTGACCTGTTCCATCCGAGCGAAGCAGCTTTAGAAAAAGGCGATGCCTTTTATTACGAAATGCTTCGTGCCATCGGTCCTACCAAGGACGCATGGCGTGATTACAAAAAGTACATCCGCCGTTATGAAACATATCTTCACGACATTCGCGCCTTCAACGGTACTATTCGGAATTTCATCAGCTTTAGTCTGTCCAAGCTGAAGCATAACAGGCCGGAGGACTATGCCGCGGCACTCTACGGCTTCTACAATGATGAACGCATTGCGGAAAAGCTCATCGTCAATCCCATCCGCAACAACGGCGACTGCTATACGACCCACGATGCCTACGAGCTTTCCTATGTGCCGCGGCCACTGCCGGATGGCACTGTCGCCATCTGTCAGGAGCATGTGACCGACAGCTTGCAGGCGCTGATGAAAGCGGATTATATGCTGGCGCTGAACAGTGGGCACAACATCCGCCGCTGCATCATCTGCGGACGGTATTTTCTGCTCAAGAGCGGTGTCCATGCTTTGTACTGCGAAGGGGCGTGTCCCCATGCGCCCGGCTACACCTGCCGGCAGTTCGGCACGGTGGAGTTGCAGAAGGAACTGGCGAAGGACATTCCCAAGGTCAAAGTCAAGGTGACCGCCTTTGCCCGAATCACAAAGGATATGCAGCGGGGTGCGATCTCACAGGAGGACGCAAGAAAAGCCAAGGACTATGTGCGGGATTTGCTCTATGACGCTCTGCGTGACGCGAATATCTCCGTAGAGGCTTTCGAGCAGCGTATTTCCTCTGAGCGCGTTTACCAGCACTGCGGGATCACCAGAACGGCCAATCCGAGGGGCCGTCCGCCGAAGAAAAAGGCGGGTGAGCAAGTATGACCAACGAGCAACTAATTCGCCAATATTATGACGGTGATGAAGCCGCGCTGGAAAAGCTGTACCATAAAAACATCGGTCTGATCCGCGGCATTGCCAAGGAAGCAGCAGCGGAGTTCAACTGCCTGACGGCGGATCAGCATCATCCGAATCAGTTTTCCGCGTATACGAAAACGATTTTGGACGATCTCTGCGGCGAGGGCGCATTGGAGCTTCTGACGCGGATTCAGAGCAAAGAATATGACGAGAGCCGCGCCGTGCTCACCACCTACCTCTACCCGCATTTGAAGGGGCGCATGACCCGCTGGCTGGAGCAGAATATTGGCTGCATGGCGTTGAGCAAGGATGAGATGGCTGCCGTCCGACAGGTACAGAGGCTGTATCATGTTGCGTGGAAGGATACCAGCGAAATCGCGGAGGAGTTAGGCATCCCCGAGGCTCGTGTCAGCCGATATGGTCGCTACAACACCCATTTTCTCGGTGTGCATGATCTTGTCCCGGAGGGTTATGACGCCGATCCCTACGAGCGGCTGATGCCGGGGATGCTCTCCGCTTCGGCGGAGCAAGCCGTGTACCGCAAGGTCTGCATCGAGCTCATCCGGGAGCTGTTCGACATCCTGCCGAAGAAGGATAGAGATATTCTCGGCAAGACCTGCGGCGTGTTCGGATACCCGGAGGCGACCTTGAAAGAGATCGGGATGTATCACATGATGAAGGAGTCCGCCGTGGAGAAGGCGAAGAACCGCGCGGTCGAGAAGCTGAAAGCGGCGTATCCTGGCAGCGGGCTTCAGGTGTGGAAAGCCGTTTATCGTATGATGCAGAGACCGATTCCGCTGCCCGAGAATAATGTTGGACTATGCCCAAACACTATCTTGTGCGTGGGCAAAAGGTGAACTGACCGGCGAACAGATGAAGGAGTCCCTGTTGGACTCTCATCGGAAGCTGGCGGCACAGGTAAACGGCCATGCCTGATGTCTATCTCTATAATGATGCCCCTGTGCTAAAAAACAAGCCTGGGCCAAAATGGAAAAGGGCGCGGCGGGAGCCGCTGCCAAGTACCTCGCAGAGAAGCATCCAGAGATGGCTGGTTTCTCACCGCGCAATGTACGCCGAATGCGGGATTTCTGGCGGATGTACGGCGATACGCCGGAACTGCTGGCGGAAGCAATGCTCCTGAACTGGACACAGAATGTGGTCATCATGGAAGCCGGGCTGACCACGGACGAGCGACGCTGCTATCTTCGGAAGACTGCCGAAAGTAACTTATCCAAGACGGAGCTTCTGCGGATGATAGAATCTGCCTCACATTCGGAAATACCTCTCGACGAAAGCGGACAGGACTGGTATACTAAAGAAAACGATGAGTTTTCGGAGAAAAACCAGTATGAAGAATATCCTATTTATCTGCCACGGCAGGATTTACCGGGCATGATAAAAAGTCTCATATCGTCTCATAAATCCCGTTTTTAAGCGTTTTTTGTGTTTCAATCTCAAATTTACCAAAGATTTACCAATATTTCTGGAGAGTCAGACTTGCGGATTCTAATACCAGAATAAGGAGATCAATACTATGACTGAGATGAAGAAACACATTTATGATGAGAACAATGGCCTTTGGTATGAACTCATTGGCGATTATTATATTCCGGTTCTTACCCTGTCCTCCGAGGAACAGCGCCCCATTGGTAAATGGGGCCGGATGCACAGGGACTACCTCAAAGAGCATCGTCCGATCCTTTTTAATGATCTGATCCTGAGCGGTCAACTTTGGACATATCTGGCTGATCTGAACGAGCAAGCACAGGAGCGTTTGTCCCTGATCGTCGATCAGATGAAGAAAGCCGAGGGTGTAACCGAGGATTTGAAAGCAGCCAATCAGATGGTGTGGGTTGGTGCTATGAACAGCATCCGCAACCGGGCAGAGGAAATCATCCTCCGAGAAATGATCTACGGGGAGGATGTGGCATGAGACTACTGGAAGAATTTTGGTACGGCAGCATTGAGCTTACAGAGTACGACACTTCTTCTAAGGAGTACAAGAAACTGCAGGAGCTGATCTGCAGGAATGAAGAAAAGCTCAGAGCTACCATGACGGACGAGCAGAGAGAATTGTTTGAGAAGTACACCGATTGTGTGCGAGAGTATCAAACCATCACAGATTGCCTGATCTTCCAGAACAGCTTTAGGCTGGGTGCCAGGATGATGTTGGAAGTCATGGAAGAATAACGATTTCTAAATAAAGGCAATCAGCCGAGCAGTAGTTAGCTGCTCGGCTGATTTGATATTTTTAATTAACAATCTGCTCGTACAATAAGTCTGTGATTTGACGCATTATTTCGCTATTAATATCACGCATGTTGGAATAACGTAAAACATCGATGTTTATTATATCAGAAGCCTTCAGCGATGCATCTATCTCCGGACATTCACACCTGATTTTCTCCAAATAATGTTCGCTCTTAAATGCCACATATTGTTCTTTTTCTTTTGTAGAAAGAGGCCAAAAGGCGCATTTATAATTAAATCTGGAACGTAGCTCGGGCGGTAAGAATTCTCCGATTTTTTCTTTAGGCATGTTGGAAGTAAAGACAATGATGTATTTATCTAAGTCATACTCACGCCCTAAGGAATCTGTAAACTTACCTTCTTCAAGTAGCTGCAAGAAGAAGTTATAAACTGGCTTGCTCGCTTTTTCAAATTCATCTATCAGAATTACCTTGCTTCGGCTACGCATGAGCTTGTCCGGCAATTCACCTTTATTACTGCCTATATACCCTCGTGGACTACCAATCAAACTGTTTAGAGCGTCTTGAGCACTGTAATTCCCGAAGTTGATTTTAATCATCGGTTCATCTGCTGCCAGCCTTTGATGAAGCAATCTTGCAACTTCTGTTTTACCGATACCGGACGCACCACATATCAAAACGGAGAAAATCGGCTGCTGTCCAATGCGATTAAAGAGCCTATACTTCGTTAACTCCTCTTTTAAACGTTTTTTGAAAAGCTCATTGCCAAAAAGGTTATTGTTTAAGTAATCTAAAATATCATCAAAACCAGGCTGATCAATGTCAACAATATTTTGAATGGGGTCTTTTTCGATTTCAAGAAAGCCCTCAAGATCAAGGACTTCATCAATTTTGTAATACAGCAGATCTCGAACTTGTTTGCTATATTGACGTTCGATGATAATGTACAGCGCAATAGATTGCTCTTTTTGGATAACATTTATCATGAGTTCTGCTGGAGCGATAAGAGCATCTGCACGATCTTCATTGTAAAATAAAGAGGATAAGTCAATAAAGACGGAGAGAGTACCAGCAGGGAGTTCAAACTTTGATTGATCCTTTGCAAAAAATGACCAGCTTAATATTTGGCTGCCGGCTTCCTCAATTGCTTTAACAACACGCTCTCGGTTCTTTCGATCGTATTCATAAATACTTACTCTGTCCATAATATCACCTACACATTGAGGTCTTGAATAATTGCAATAACATCAATGTAATGAACCTTACCCTGCGTAACGGAAGTGTTCGGAATAACCTTTTTATCCTCTTCTCGAACACCATCCTCAATATCCGTGCCGCTGTCTTGAATATCGATTGACTGCTCCTGATTCTTTTTATTGCTATCGTTGAGTGCCATCATTCGGTTGATCTTTCGTTCAACATCACAGCGCTCAAATTCTCCTCGGTAAATGCCCAGCACAGTAACTTTACCGATTTCAATATCTGAAATGCTGTATTGGCTTTCCATCTCGTTTTCAGCACTCATGGGAATTTTGAGCATCATATGTTCGTTAGTTCCAAATCTATGTGGCAACTCACCGCAAAGAACATAGGCTGAACCTTTGAACATTACCTCCATAAGAGAAGTAAAGTTCATGTTACCAATGCCCTCAACCGGAACTTGACTCACTAAACCACTCATCAGTGCTTTAGTGGCCATGACATCATCAGAATTCACAACAGTAAGGTAAACATCTTTGATTTTAACTAAGTTTCCAACCTTGCTATCATCTAAGCGACGCACCTCTTTAGCTTTTTCATAAATAGGCTTAAGAATCGTCGATTTAGAACTAACTACTTTTACTATATCTTCCACTCGGTTAGATCTATTATGGGACAGGTTGCCATTTAAATCTACGCTGGGTAAATACTGTCCAATGACAGGAATTTTTGAAGCGGCACCTGTGGTGGCATCTACATCGCCCGCCAATGCTAATTCTGTGTTTTTGATGCGAGTGATTTTCTCCACTATCTGATTATCAAACAACATTGAAATTTCGGAGGCTTTCTCGTTGTTGATATAGTAGATATTAAACATGTTTTTCAAACGGCTCCCTCCTTTGGACTGTGATAATATGCCGTTTAATTACTCTTCTTCAAAAAAAGAGGTAAAATTATCGGGCTTAATATACTGATGGAGAGGATCATATGGTATTCTCTTTAATTTACCGAAGTTTGTATCTTCGTTCAGATCCTTTCCTTCATTTTCTTTCCGTCCGTACGATGAATAGTCAATAGGCTGATTGGCATCCATCTTTCTTTTGCCTGAATTGCCAAGAATTGTCGGTGTCTCAAAAAGGCCGAACCAACCACCATTAGAATCGTACATACGACGATCTCGTGCTAAAATACAGTCATATACTGGAAAAACTTCGAAATCGATAATTGTAGGCGAAAAGAAACCGGGTTTTGTCTTGTTCTCCATCAATGCATAAGCAATAACCAGCAACAAGTCCTTATCTGCTTGGACATTTTTAAAGGTAACCTTCTGAGTTAATCTGGCCGACGGTTCTCTGGGTGTAGGCGGCTTCTTCATTTCGATATTAGGATTATCCACAAACAAGAGTTTTAGCTCAAGACGCTTGCCTGATGTATGTAAATAATCAGGATATCCTTCTCTTTCTCCGAGAATACCATCATTCTTTCGCAAACCTACAGAATCAAATGTATTCGATTCTGTGATCTTAGAAAGCTGGGGAATACATGCATCCATTAACGAACCAATTATTGTTCCAATTTGAGATGGCTCAAATGCCAACAAAATTTCTTTCGGTATGGATAATATATTAAACTGTGCTCCGATAAGCGGCTGTAAGGCAGTTTTAATGTGGGCGATATCTTCAGTACTTACAACATTTGAAGCATGCTCTGCGACATATGCTTCGTATTCTTCTTTTGTCATAAAAGCCATTAGCTATTTCCTCCTATATATTTTTCAGGTAAAACATCAGAAACAGACACACCGAGTGCATCAATCCATGACAGCAATTCAATCACGTCTAATCGACGCTCTCGATTTTCAACTTTAGAAACAAACGACTGAGTCGTGTTCAGAAGCTTTGCCATTTCTGCTTGTGTGATATTTTTATTAATTCGAATAGCTCGTAAAACAGAGATAATGTTAATGTAGTCATCGGTATATATACTTTTCATACAAAACCTCCTTTAATTCATTATATATTCTAAAACAGAATATCCCAAATTAGAATATTACAACATATTTAGACTGCGGTCTTTACTTTTGCAAAATGGTGTGCTATAATCACTCCCGAAAGGAGTTACGAATATGGCCAAGAGAAAAACTACAAATATTGAAACTTTCGATGCTGCGTATCGTCGATTAGAAGAAGTGATGTTGGCAAACTCTGGTGAAAATGAGTTTGAAGAGATCTTTAAGATTGTGCTCATTAAGCTATGGGAAGACCTGCATAACGAATACAAAGTATGCACATTAGATGATGCCAACGATTTATTGGCTCTAATAGATGATAAGTGGCCCGGTGTACTTATAGAAAAAAGACTCAATATCTCCGATGAACAATTTTTTGTTTGCCTCGATGTTATTAAGTCATACTCGTTTGTTGAAGATGGATACGAAGGGATTGATGGGATCTTTGAGTACATCATTTCTCGTGAGAAAAAAGGAGCAAAAGGACAGTTTTTCACACCTCGATATCTCGTGGACTTTTGCGTAAATATACTTAATCCCAAAGCCAATGAGAGTATTTTAGATCCTGCTGCTGGATCAGGAGCATTTTTGTATCATGCTTATTTGCATGGCAAGATAAATGGGGCTGATTTATGGGGTTTTGATTTTGATAACACTGCAACGAGAGTTGCTCGACTATTGATGTATGTTGGTGCGGTAGAAGGAGCACATATTCACAAAGTTAACAGTCTCTTGAAGAACAATGTGCGAGTATCGTTCTTCGAAAAAGGGCTTAGTGAAATCTCTACAACCATAGAAGACATCTTACGTATCGAGAAGAAAAAGGATCTGTTTGATGTGATTATCACTAATCCGCCATTTGCCGGTGAAATCATTGAGCCAGATATTTTGGAAAGTTACGAGATATCTTACGGAAAAACACGGATCGAACGAGACGTCCTTTTTGTAGAAAGATGTATTAGTTTGCTCAAACCTGGTGGTCGAATGGCAATTGTCCTGCCGGATAATATTTTTGGTAGCAAGGACAATGAGCTCCTACGTCGATGGATATATGATACGTGTAGGGTTGTTGGCGTTGTTGGCATTCCAAGAAATGCCTTTATGCCTCATACAGCGGTAAAAACAAGTATTTTGTTCTTGCAAAAAAGGGAACAGCAACGGAACTCAACAGAAGAAGTGTTTTTTGGCATTAGTGAACTCCCTGGTAAAGATAGCAGAGGTAATCTTTTGTTCAAGGATGAGAGTTCAAAAACATGGAAAAATGTTAACCATGATTTAGATCAAATTGCGGTTGAGTTCAGGCAGTTTCTAAACAACGAAGGATTTGGGTGGTGAAAATATGGCTATATGTGTAATTAAAGCAACAACTCAATTAGGCCCACAATTTGTACTTACACCAGAAAGATACAACCCCAAGAGGCGAATGAACTTATCAGACGAAAACGACGGGGTATTGCTTTCGGAAATCATTACATTGGAAAATGATATCGTTGCCTCGAAAAAGGATGCTTCTGCTTGGTACCAAATCAACACATCCGATGCAATGGGAGGGTATCTCAGAGTTCCTTCAAATCCAGAACAGCTTAACAGCAACAAGAAGGTTCTAAAGACTGGAGATGTTATCATTTCTCGTCTTCGCCCTTATCTGCGCCAAGTTGCTTATGTTGATACAGATTCAAATTCTCAGCTATGTGCTTCAACTGAGTTTTATGTCTTAAGGGCCATAAATAATGAATCCATTGCGTTCTTGGTTCCGTTCTTACTTTCCGAAGCAGCTCAAACGGTCTTTGCTAATTCCGTTGAAGGAAGTCAGCATCCTCGGTTCAAGGAAGAGGATATTCTTAATTTAGTTATTCCTTCAGAACTATTTGAAGAACGGGAGAAAATCTCGCAAGATATTAGTAATGCAATTAACCAATACAGAGAGTACGAAAAGTCCTTAGGGAGCGCAATTAGTTGTGTTAATGGAATAATGCCAGCATAACGTGATCTACCAGAAATAGCTCTTTCGTAAAGTAAGATTCAAAGAAACAACAGACAGTGTCTGGCAAATTACACAAGCAAACCGCTGCATTTTTCATCCAAACGCAGGATGGAAACTGCAGCGGTTTTGTTTTTGATAGTGTATTACTATTTCCGTTTCCTTTTTCCCTTGCCGTGCGTCATGCCGCCTTTGCCACGCTGGCTAATCGGGCTGTTCATGTGCTTGGACAGTTTCAGCACTTCGATTAGATTTGCAAACTGCTCCATGGTAAGTGCATCGTAGTCAATGCCAAGGTTGGCGAGGAACAGACGGGCTTTCTTTTCTTCGGTACTGCCCTTATAGTCCATGGCATCCTGTAATTGCTTCTGCACATCCAGAGCGGCGGAACCTTCGTCCGCTGTGGTTGCGTCCTTGCGGTGCGTATCACGAATATCACGGAGGATACCGGTCAAATCCTTGGAGACTACATGACCGAAATACTCATCTTCCTGCACCTGCGCCAGTTCCAATGTGCGCAGATACAAGTCTTCCTGATCGTTTCCTTTTTTCTTAATCACAGACTGCCGCACAGCTTCCATGGCAGCGTTCATGTTGGTAATCCGCATATCTGCAATACGGTCAACATAGATTTCCGCATCCAGCATCATGCGCTGAAAATCTTTGTGGCAGATCATTTCAGAAAGCAGCCGATGGTTGAAGTTTCCGGAAGTTAATACAGTAATTGCATCATCACTCAGATGCAGAGCGTCCAGCTCTGTGTTTGGGTGATTTTTATTTTCTGTCAGACCCAGCAGATAGTCCGTGGACACGCCATAGAACTTGGCGAGAGTTTGGATCGCAAAGGGGCTGATGTCTTTTGCAGTTTCATCGGATTCATATTTTCCCAAGGCAGAACGGGACAAGCCGGTGCGCTCCGCCAGTTCTTCCAACGTTAAATCAAAATCCACAACACGCAGATCTTTCCTGAACAGTGAGTTTCGGTTGCTATTTCATCCCCATTTCCATAAGCGTGGAAATCCACGCATTCTTACGCTCTTTTCCTACCTTTTGGATATACGGGAGAGAGCGTCTTTTTTCGCTAAACTGTACTTGTAAATCACCAATGCACCTTGAAAACTGAATGACCGTCTGAATAGGATATGTCCCCCAGCGAAGTATTGCCACGACTGCGAAAAGCATGAGCGTACCAACGGGGCGAAAACGCCGGGAAGATCTCCGGGCAGGAACGACATTCGGGCAGAACGGCACTCAAAAATCATGGGTTAAATTCAAACCATGTGAAATCAGCGAAAAAACCACTCTTTTTGTGTTGCTATCTATACCAATGAGTGATGCACTCAACAGCGTACAGGGTACGGCATAGAAGGAAGGTTTTCGTTATTTCACAAAAAGCCACATTAAACAGCGAAAAGGGATACTGCCCCTTATGGACAGAGCATCGTTGCGGAAATTCTGAGCGAAAAAATCAATTTTCTGTTTCTGTCACGAAGCACACTGTACGGCATTTGCTGTTTAACAAGCAAATTATACCATATCACAAACAAAAAAGAATGGAGGAAATGTGAATATGAAGAAGAAAAAGTCTGAAATGTATCGAAACGAGATCAAGTCCTACATCGTTCGGGCTGGCATGACCATGAGCGAGGTGGTGGATTATCTGGCAGACGAGTACGGATGGAGCAGCAGTGTTCCCAATCTGTCCGGCAAGTTGAAGCGTGGAAGCCTGCGCTACGGCGAAGCGGTGGAGCTTGCCGATGCTTTGGGCTACGACATTGTTTGGGTGAAACGGGGGTGATGCGATTGGCAAATGAGCAGCTGGAAAAATTAAAGCACCAGAAGTATGTAGCTGAGAAAAAGCTGACCGCAGCCAAGCACCGGGAGAAGCAGTTACAGCATGAATTGAAGCAGTTGACCCGAAGCGAGAGAACTCATCGGCTCTGTACCCGTGCCGGTATGTTGGAAACTTTTCTGAGAGAACCAACGGTTCTGACCGATGATGATGTGATGGAGCTTTTGACTTTCGTTTTTCATGGTGAAGCGGTTCAAAAGAAGCTGAATATGCTGATTGAGAAACGAAAGGAAACGGGGCAACCGGGCAGGGGCTAAAACCCTATTCTTGAATAGGGCGCAATTATACACCACCTAAAGATGGTGATTGTGTCCTGCCGGAAGCCCCTTACAGGAAGTTTGATGATTTCTGCAAAAGTCCTTTGCTGAAATCATCCAGAGGAAGCTACACTTCCCCTGCGCTGGCTTTGCCAGCTACCCTATATTGCAGACACAACTATACTCTGTGATACAGAATCAGTTGGCGGGTGCTGATAATACGGAGTTCATCATGCACGCATCTGATTTTGACCCGTTATCGAAAAAACACGAGAAGAAAAGCAGTGCCCTTGAGGAATTAGACGCATTGATTGGACTTGATTCCGTGAAAAAGTGCGTTAGAGAAATCGTCGCTCTGCTTAAAAATCGGGGAAGATCTGCACTTCCGTGTTTGCATATGGTATTCAGGGGGAATCCGGGAACAGGCATAACAACGGTCGCTCGTCTGATTGGTAAACTGTTCGGTGAAATTGGCGTTATTGAGGACGGAGAGAAGTTTATTGAAACGGATCGGGACGGTTTGGTATCTCAGTATCTCGGAGGAACTGCTGCGAAGACGGCGTCTGTTGTTAAGGATGCAATCGGTGGGGTATGCGAACAAACGATAATATGATCAGCGCAGAAGATATCCAGGCAGTTTTCGCAGAAAACGATATGCGCGCGCTCCTGGGCTCTGCTCGAGCACAAAAGCGAATTGGATTTGCAGGATAATAAAACAACCACTTGGCACCGAGAAATGTCCCATCGTTAGGAAATAAAAAACACTAATATTACCGCCTGCGTCACGAGGAGACCGCTACAAACTTTTCCAGCAAAGCACGGATAACGCTATACTTTTCCAGCAGAGTATGCTATAATTTACTACATATTTGGTCAATCACGGCTAAAATATATTTTGAGGCGCAGGAAAAAGTGCTTCATTTATGATTATTGAGGGCTCTTAAAATCCTTCACTAAGGTGACATACCCCTTAGGTTCTCGTGCCGAGAGGCGTGCAGGTTCGACCCCTGTTACCCGCACCACGTCGTCGCAAGCTTCATATCGCTTGCGATGACTTTTTATGCTTTGCATCAAAAGTCATCTCGCGCTCATTCCGCTGCGCCTCCTTTCCAAATCGAACCCACTTCGTTGGGCTTCGATTTGGGTTTGGCTACGATGCTCCTCCTTTCCGCCTCAAACCCGCTTCGCTGGGCTTTGATTCGGGTTTTAAGTTAATCCCCCAAATTGGCTGCCCGTGAAAAAAAGCCCATCCTGCCGGATGGGCTGTTCTTTGCGCTCTTATTTCATTGCCCGGGGCTTGCCCGATCGTTATTCTGCCCTTCAAACCGCAGCTTTGCGCCGCGCGTATGGTCTTGGATCACCTGATCCAGAAACCCGACTATCTCCTCCGGGGTCTTGTCCAGCTCGCCGACGAGCCAGCTCTCTATAAGTCCGGCGGTGGAGACAACATAGAAATGCGTTATCATCTCAATATCGGCGTCCGGCATATCGAGAGCGCCGATCTGTTCCGCGGCGCGGTAGATCACCGCATGGATATCTCCCTCGAAGAAGCGCTTGAGACAATCGCGCCCGACGGAGTTGAGCGCGCAGAGACACACTGCGCGGTTAGCGTCGATATAGTGAAAAAGCTGAAGCAGTCCGTCCTGCCAGAGCAGCGCGCCCTCGTGCCGGTGCAGCAGGGAAACGGCTTCCTCCTGAAACATCCAGCGCAGCAGATCATAGACATCCTCAAAGTGATAATAGAAATGCTGCCTGCGGATGCCGCAGAGCTCGGTTATATCATGGATGGTTATCTTGTCAAAAGGCTTTTGCGCCATTAGCGTCTTGAGCGCCCCGGCCAGAGCGTGCTTGGTCTGGTCGGAAACGGTGTAAGTGCGTTTATCCACGGTCATCGCTCCATGCGCCGAGTATAACACAGGTGCAGCAAAATTTCGAGATTATTTTTCGCTGGTCAAACTGCCCCATGTTGTCAGATTTCTGACGGCGAGGGAGGTTTGACCGTTGTTTTATTAGCCCCGGCAGGTTATCTTCTGCTTGAAAAAAGGAGGCGGAGCCATGTCAGAAAGCTATGACATCATACTTGACAGCTAGCTTGGCGAGCGCCGCGGGACACTGACGATAGACAGTGAGGATGGCTATGTGCGCGGCAGGATATCTCTTGTCGGCTTTGACAACGCCGTGACCGGCGAGCGCCGCGGCAGTGTACTCTATCTGCGGCATGAGCTGTCCACACTGATGAGAACGCTCAAATGCCGCTCCGTCATACGCCTTGCCGGGGAAGCACTCACCGGCACCATAGACGCGGGCGGCGCGGTGATGAAGCTGCGCGGCACAAGATAAGAAAAAGCGCCGTAAAAACCCCGTTCTCACCGTTATCGCCGTTCTTATCGTCTGTGCGCTTGCCGCGGCGGCGGTAATGCTTCTGCCGAGACTCGCCTAAAGGCTCGCTCCCTACAGGACGCTCGCTGAATTGGAGCGCCTGCCAGAGCTTTCTATGAACGTAACGGTCAACGGCAGCGTCGGCGAAGCTTCGCTCAGCACCGTGGTCCCGGCCGAAATGAAGAGCGAAGAGACGGCGCGTATCACACGCGTGACGCTCGAAAACGTACCGCTCTATTACTCAAACGGCATGCTCATTCTCGAAAACGGCAAGGCGTACAGTGTCAGCGGCATGTTCCCGGACTATCCGTCGCTGCTTGGGGACATTGCGGCGCTGTATAAGGATGCCGAATACACGGGCGATGGCAGCGTATACAACGTCGGAATCGACGGACCGCGAGCGGCGGAGCTGATGAGGACTCTATGCCCCGCGCTTTCGGAAAATACGGAGAGGATCAAGGACGCCTGCGTGGAGCTGACAGTCGAAAACGGCTCTGTGCGGAGAATAAATATCCGTGTTTCGGGAGTCAGCACGGGGGGCGAGTTCGATGTAAGCGCATGGATCGACGGCTTTGAGCGCTCTGCGGCTTTCAACGTTCCCGAGGCGGTCCTTACTGCCGCGCAGAATAACGCAGAGGGGCTTCCGGAGATAAGCGGCGACATTTTCCGTCTGCTCTCCGCATGGGTGGAGCTGGACGGACGCACAAGCGCGGCTTCGACGCTTCGCCTCTCGGCCGATTGCGGACCCGTTATCCTCGATACGGCGCTGGACGTCAGCGCCCGCGTCATTGACGGAAGACGCATTTACTGCGTCGGCAAGAACGAACTCAGACTGTACACCGACGGTGTCAGTGTCGTGAACCGGAACGGGGACGGCGTAACGAATGAGGAGGCACAGCTTGCCGGCAGCGCGAGTCTGCCGGAGGCGGTATATCTTGCCTGCCTCAACGGCGACATAAGCGCCGCGCGGGACGGGGAGAAATATACATACACCGTCGCGCTCGGCGGGGACGATATCAGACAGCTCGTCGGGATGATCTCTCCCGCCGCGTCGAAGCTGGACGCGGATTTTGCCTACGGTTCGGTGAGTCTCACCGTCGCGGAGGGAAAAATAAGCGAGATCACGGTCAAATGCACGGGAACGATGAAGGTGGTGCTGGTAGAGACACCGGTGTCCGTATCGGCAAGCTTCATCGCACTCGACGGCAAAGCGCCGCAGTTTCCGGAAAAAGCCGTCAGCGCGCTGACGCAGACAAACGGGTAACGTACCGGCCCTGCAGGCTATGACCTCAAATAAAAATAACACCGCTATCCGCACTTTTCGGCAGACAAGGCGG
>ERZ1026856.1043-NODE-1043-length-14803-cov-10.616287_pt1 | contig 14803 bp, 14 predicted proteins | sample MGYA00380158_ERZ1026856 | MGnify/ENA primary metagenome ERZ1026856 (study PRJEB33269, sample SAMEA4719794) | human gut metagenome | biome: human-associated habitat; feature: organic feature; material: feces | place: Cameroon | collected 2013-10 ...
TCCCGAGAAAGAGCCACCGGATGAAGAGCCTCCAAGGGAAGAATATGAGGAAGAAGCTTCCCTTTTCCTTCCATCTTGCAGATAAACCCCATTCACCTCCGCGAGCCATCGGCAGGCCGAGAGGAAATCCTTCCCCAGGTATTTCATCACCAGGTCGATGGTGCCCACGGAATCCCCCATGCACACATAGCAGCGGCAATTGTTCTTCCTCGTGTTGAACGAGAGGCTGGCATGGTGGTCGGCGTGAAAGGGACAGAGCGCCTTGTGCCGCTTCACCACCATCCCCAGCTGCTCGGCGACCCCCTCTATAGGCAGGTCGCGCAGCTTCTGAATCTCATATTTCTCCATAAAAACTAAATCTAAATTCATTTATGTTCAAATCTTCATTTCATCTCACTCTTAACCTTAGCTCCCGGCGACCCCGTAAGATACTCCTGCGTCTTCGTGTAAAGCCCCGTCTGGTTGCAATAGGTGATGAACTTGCGATACACCCACTTGTAAAGTTGGTTTTTCGTGCCCTCCTTCGTCTTTCCCTGCGATATGCGGAGTGCTTCAAGCTGCGCCTCGTTAAATGGATTAGGCAGATCATCGAGCAGATTCTTCGGTCCTCTTCTCTGAGCCTCGCTCACCGAATCGGCATCCTGGTTCAGCAAATCAGAGAAAAGCTGCGCCTTACTCCAGATGTCGTGATACACCAGCCACTCTACCAGCTCGCCCATCGACTTCGTCCAAGTCTGGTTATTCAGCACCCAGAGCAGGCAACCCGCCTTCCACGCCGACACGATGGAACGCTTCGAAATGTCCCAGAAAACATCGTCGTCAGTTAAATCGGCAAGTGTAGCCATGTCTTGAGCCAGCTGGTCAGTAAGTTTATTCAGTGGCTTGATGATGAACCTGCCCTTGCAGATACTTAGCTTCACAATATACTCATCCAGCTTCTTATAGAATGCCTCATCATATTTTCCCTGTCTCGGAATTCTGCCGTCACGTCCCATTCTAGCCTTATACGAGAACACCATTCGCCCGAATGTACCATTGAAGAGTTCGTTCTTATAAAACTTACGGGCTGCATACGGAGTGGAGGAGATGGTGAGGTTGGCACGGAGCACCGGATTGCCGGTCACGCCATCGGCTGTAGCTCTTAATGCTCCCGAGCGTTGGCGGTCGTAGATATTGCGCAGCATCTGCGAAATCTGCTTGTGCCCGCCGCACATCCTGTCCGCCATCTCCACCTCGGGCAGATTCAGGTACTGCGTTCTCTCGCCCAGGTTCTCACATCCCATGGCGTTCAGAATAAAGGCGGCATTGGTTACATCGGCAGGTGGAAACCAGAAACTCACGTCGGGTCTTACAGGCTTTTCCTTGTTGGTCGACTTGGATTTTATCTGTTTCTGCCACTCCACGAGCTTCTCCAATTCCTTCTCATCGTGTTCTCGGAAGTTTCGGCAGATGGCTTCCACTAAGTTTCCCAATTGACCTTTATTGCAGCCCGAATCGGCAACGAGATTGGCCATCATGCCACATGATTCCTTCCAACTGAGGTCGGGATACTGAAATTCCGTGCCGCTGACCTGCGCTCCAAGAATAGGGAAGAGCATCGGAACAAGGGGTTCGTGCATGTCTTTTGATACCTGAGAGAGCAAAAGTTGCACACATTCGGTACCTTTTCCCAGTTTTGGCATCTTCGGAGCGGCGTTTTTTGTAATGTCGTACTTCAATTTTGTCTTGTTCATTTTTCGATAATGTGTTGATAATGAGCTTTCTAGAGGAAGTGGGGATTTGGAAAATCTTCCAATTCCAGTTCTTCCAATTAATTTTTTGAGGGTTTTCTTTCTCTTCTTTCTTTATATAACTATCTATATATTAATTAGTTATAGAATCTATAAAAAGAGGTTTTGTCTTGAAATACCCTTTTTGGAATATTGGAAGAACTGGAATATTGGAAGATTTTATTCTTCTTATTCCTCTTCCTTTTATTCCTCTTCTTCTAGAAAGCCCCAAATCCTTCTTTGTTCTATCTCTTCAGCTGATACTCCACGATGGCATCTCGTGCCATCAGAGCCTCGGCAGCAATTGTCTCGCTGATGTTCACACCCTCATTGCAGTAAACCTTTAGGGTGAACTGGATGGCGCCATCCTTGGTCTTCGACACACGACCGTGAGCCAGCTTCCTGATCAGCTGCGACTGCGCTTTGAGCTGCGGCTTCGGAACGAATTCGAAGGAGCCGTCGTTCAACTGCTGTGCAACGCCGAGACGATGGAAGCGAGGCATGCTGCCCACCACAGGCTCATCGGGAGCAAACTGGAAGTAATAGGTATCATCGTAATAAGCCATACCGCTCTTCTGAGTGTGCTGGCAGTTCATCAACTTGTGGATGTCATTAAAATTCTTTTTCATAACCTTAGTGAATTTAAGAGCAAAGAAAGCGAGAAACGTAGCGCTACTTTATCTCCGGAGATTCCTTCACTCACTTCACCCGGTTAATAATAAAAAAACTAATTCAAGTAATCTCGAATCAATGAAACAGATTGTGAGTTGTCCGTTCTCACTCTTTGACTCTGTACAGCGAAGGCCTCGCCCTGCTGCACCATGCGCTTCAATTTGGTATGTATAATCTTAATAAAGCAAGACCTAACCTTCCTTTAAGGTTCTTTAGTTTGTGGCTCCGATCTTGCTGAAAGCTGATGCAAAGTTAAGGCAAAAAAATCGTGTAAGTGCAAAAATAATCGTTTTAAATCGTTGAAATTCAGCGTATTCGGAATCGTTAGGAATCAATCGGAATCAATCGGAATAAAATCAAGGAATCAATCGGAATCTGAAAAACGCAAAAAGCGGCAACAACTATCCTTTTGTCGGATAATCATTGCCGCTTTCTATTGTGTATTTAGTTTTCAAGGAACAACAAATTATAGTTCTTTCGTTGTCATTGCTTTATAGATTTTCTCCCCGATTTTTTTATCCTTGTTCTTCCAAAGAAGGTAGTCTGCATGATTTGAAGAAACTTTTTCTTCTTTTAAGCGGTTCATTTTCTTATTCATTCCATTTGACATAGTTATTATAGCGTTATCATCGCTATACTTTACCACCCCAATTCCAATCAAAGCACGGATGAAATCTATACATCTCACTCCTGGCAGTATTGCATTTACTTCCATAGAAATATACATTAATATGGCCACTTCATAATTTTTTTTCAAGTTAATCAAGTGTGCTGCTTTAGCAATTTGAATTCTTGAAATCAGCACTACTTTTTTATCTGAAAAAGTAAAAGTGTCTGTAAAGACGTTATTGATAGCTTCTTTGCAATTTTGTGGAATGATTACTTCTTCAGACACATTGACATTCTTTGTGCCTTTCTCAGTTGCAAACCAATCCTCAGGATAATCTACCTTCAACCCATATTTTTGAGCATTTCCATTCAGAATTTCTTCGATGATACAAATCTTATCAAGAGTGTAGAAGAATAGAGATTTCTCCTCCGCTGTGAGATTATTCTTCTTATTTATGAAATATCTTGCAATATACTTGATTCCATCTTCGTGCTCCATACATCGTATCCATTGGTCGCCGAGAGGGGTTCTTCTGAATGCACTAATCAGACAATTACGCTCTTTCTGTAACTTTTTAAGATTCGATGGAGAAGGTAACTCTTCAAGCATATTCTTGATTTCTGGTAACGAGCTTTCGTATGACATGAAGAATCGATAAAGAAAAAAAATCTGTTCTTTTCCATCGGTGCACTTGTTATTTTCTGACAGAAGAGTTGTTAACTCGTGTAAGTCAGTATTAAATCCTTTAACTTCTCCTTCAAGAATTTCATTGACAAGAAAAATAACGCTTTCTTCGGCATGATTGTATTCAAATGTATCTCCTGTTTCTTCTATTGTTTCTATTAGTGTGTCATCTCTAGTATACTCAAAGAATGATGCTTCTCCTAGCATCTCCTTTAGCATTTCTTCATTCATGTGATATTCCAAGGCGTCTCTAATGATAGGCCAGTATTTATCATCTTCGGCAAAACGTTTTGTCTCGTCAAGTTTGTACTGGGAAAAGTCAACTTTTATACAGCAAGGGTTGATATTTCTAATAACCCAAATGTCATTTTTTATTTTTCTTCTGATACTCCAGATAGTTCGGACATAATAGTATAGTGTAGAAATCAAGTCTTCTTTTTCTTTTAAAGAATAAAGTCTTTTCTCCAAAATCTTAAGAAACTTGAATTCTTCTTCTTTTACAGTCAAACCATTCTCTGTGTAGTCTTTTCTTTCTGTCGAATTTCCTTTGCGTTGGCAAAAAGTTTCGTATTTTTGTTCGTAAGTACTATTTTTATTCGATGTCAAGCCAATACTAGAATAGTAAGCATCGCAGAACTTCTTCCAGTAATTTCGGTGAAGTTCTGTAACACAGAATACGTCTGAAGGGATATTGATATTTTCCTCTGCAATATCTTTTAGAGGATTATTCTGTTTTTCCTTGCTTTCCGTATTGTTGTTGTAAATTGTAACTTGCTGGTTGTTGTGAATATCGAACATTTTTTCGATACTCACGTCACCATTAAAATCCATTTTTATATCTGCCATATTTTTATTTGCCTATATGAACTTGTTCATTGTTGTGAATGTCGTTAAGCTTATCGAACTTGAAATTAGTCGTAGTCTTAGATTCCAGTTTCTCTTTCAAACGATTTACATCCTCACTAAAAGCAAAGTTGTATTGCTCGTTGGTACTCATCAATGGGACTAGGATTCCTTCTATGGTATTACTTGTAAGCCCCATGCAATTATCAACGATTGTTCTTACAACTTCCTTTGCTTGCTTCAAGTCTGGATTGTTTTCCTTTAAGGAATCCAGTTCTTTCTGCATGAGGGAGACAAGTTGATCTAATTTCTTGCTGTAATCACATGAATCAATGCAGTAGCCTTTCAACTCTTCTTCTTGTTCTGATTTTCTTATTTCATTGTACAAGGTCTGCCACAGTTCTCCATGTTTTAGCAGCAGTTGGGCTAGTGCATCTTTCAATGATGTTGGCTTTTGGGCATCCTCCCGACCAGCAGTTATGATCATGTAGAACAATACCGCTTCTTCGCACAATGCCTCAATTTCAGACTTATCAGCAAACATGCGACCAATGATAAGGTCTGCCCTGCAAAAATGTTCTGCTTTTTGCTTTATTTGCAGGGCTCCCATCCATACTTTTATTGGCGATGGCGCTTGGTGCTGTTCTTCCATGAGGCAAAGAGCTGGATAAAACGAACAGAACAACTGGTCGGCGAGGAAGATTTCCAGCATTCTTGATTCCAGATTACTCATACACAAGTTTAATTTTGTTGAGGAATTCTACAATCAAATTAAATTTGGAGTCAAACAAATCATGCGAACTGAGTTCCTTGACGGCAATATCGGCAATTTCCTCAATTACAGGGCTTTCTACTCCAATCTTTCTAACTTGGCTTCCTTTAGGTTTGATAAGGATTGGTTTTCCACTTGCTGCACAAGCCTTGATAGCATTCAGTAACCAAATGTCATTAGGGTCAAGATTTACGCTCTCATGGTTCTGTCCCTGGAGATGCAAAGTCGGCTCACTATTAGTACGTTTGGCTAAGTCGGTGAAATATTCATCCACAAGGTCGCTTATTGCAGGAAGATTTGGATAACCAAAAGGAAAATCAACATAATCGATACCTTTAAGCTCCATACTCGCATTTCTGACCTGCCAAAATTCTGCGGTATGGAATTTGCTGGCAATGTCAAGTGTAAGGCGATTTGAGAGCAACTTTAAACGAAAAGTGTTCTGCAAAATATCAGCAACCATACTAGGTTTAGAGAATGCTACATTGCGTTCGATAGCAATAATCTGACGGTCTTTACGATTGTCAATAATAACTAAACATGAAGGATGATTGTCAAATTCAGAGACATTGAAGTCTGCTTCAAGCTTTGCTTTTTTATTATTTGCAATGCGTATTACATAAATATCGCCTTGGTTGACAAACGAGCGGTATTTGAATTTTTCTCCATTGAATTGATAGAACTTTTCCTGTTCATTTTGCTCACATGCTAAATCATCAAGTAAATTACCCAACAATTCCTGCTTTCTGGTAAATGAATCTTGAACATTGACTGCCTGAAAAACCTCTTCTGGTTGTCCTGCCTGATTCTCCATTACAGGGCGAAACAGGTATTGAAAAATTTGAAATTTTGCCATTTCTATTTCTTTTTTTATTGATTTTACTTTTAGTAAAACTGTATTAGTTAACTCTCTTTCTGATGGATGAGGGATAGTATTATCCTTTATCCCCCATCACTCTTCCAAGAACTGTGTTTCTATAGGTGTTGAAGATGTTAGGCTTCAGCATCATATAGTTTGGCAAGCTCTCTAGATATTCCAGCTCAAACACAAGGCGTGGGTCTTTGTCGTCTGACTCGGGATGAATCTCAGCCTTGCTGCCTATGCGGGCAATGCGGATGAGATACAAATCCTTGACACCTTTTCCTTTTATGTAAGGCATGAAATAGTAAAGCTTGTTGAGCGCCACGGTTGATGGAAAAGACTTGGTCTTACCGGTATAGTAAATCTTTGTCTGACCACCATCCAGGAAATAATCAGTATTATCTTCCTTGACGAAGCCTACTAACAGACTCTTGTTCATGTCCAAGGTGTAGCTCTTCTTTGGCTTGTTTATTTTCAACTCAGGATTCGTTTCTGAGAATAAGTCAAGATTCAGCTTTGGCTGAGGGTCACGCTTAACATCTATAGGGTGAGTGGAAACTGGTTCCTTCTCATAGATGAAACGATAAAGGCTCTTGCCAATTTGCTGTACGATTCCGCACACCAAAGCATTTCCCATCAGGAAGGCTCTGCGACCATCCGTAACATCAGGGTGCAAGGTATGATTGTCCGGGAACATGTTCAGACGCTCTAACTCAATAGGAATCAGGCGACGGTAGCGGCCAGATGGGGTCTTAATAACATGCTTGAAGCGTGAAGCAGCAGCACCTCCCTCGCCTGTGATAATGGTGCGTGAAGGCTTATCCAGGGAATCAGGAAAGGCCATTCCACCTTCTGAGAAAAGATATTTGAATCCTTCTTTTGTTGTGCGCTCTATTTTCTTGGCACCCTTTTCGTATTCCCATCTTGCTACTTCCTCTTCTGGGATGAAGAACTCCTCGGGAACCAGCGACTCATCAACGATATTGCCGCCAAGTGTCATAATTGGACCCTCGTAAACAGCTTCTGCATCAACAGAATATACGCAGCGGTTGCGCATGATGCCGGCATTTCCAAATGGACTGTCCTTGCCGTCTTTATTGAAATTATCTGATACCTCCTTGATGGTTCCTTCTATCTCGAATTCAGAGATGGTTTTATCCTTTGGCTTAAAAGGAAAAGCCTTTGCCAGCACTCCTTCATAAAGCACCCAGTCTTTCAACTCTTGTACTTGCTTTGAAACATGAGAATCCTCATGGTAGCCAACAATGTAGGTACGGCGGCGACGCTGAGGCATTCCGTATTCTGCTGCGTTGATTACTCGCCATTCCACAGTATAGCCTAAATCTGCTAATGAAGCAAGGATGATGGCAAAGTCACGGCCACGTTGCTTGGCAGGCGAGCCGAGCAAACGGTCAACGTTTTCAAAGAAGATATAATTTGGACGATCATCTCCCTTTTCGTTGAGTATGCGATAAATCTGCCACCAAAGCACACCCTTCTTTCCCTCAATTCCGCCAGAGCGGCTAAGAGTTGATGCTACTGAATAATCCTGACATGGGAAACCTCCAACCAGCAAGTCGTGATTAGGAATATCATTTGTAGGGACCAAATTGATATCCTTGTTGCAATGACCTTTGTCTCCAAATCTTGCTCTGTAAACGAGTGAGGCATCCTGATGCTTTGTTGATGGTTCCCACTGGTCGTTCCAAATGGTTTCATAAGCATCTGATGCTCCTTCTAAACCAATGCGGAAGCCTCCTACACCGGCGAAAAGTTCTACTACCTTTATTGTATTTTTAGACATTTTTATATGTATGGTATTTCTTGTAATTTTTTAGCAATATATGAACCCTTGAGCCAGAAAAACTGCGGAAGCATTCTGATGCCGTTCACGCTTTCTGTTCTTGTTTTCTCTGTCGAAATATTAGCTCCTCCTCGGAAGAACACTTTATATTCGGAACACTTAGGAAAATTTGGGGCTCCCATATAGGAACCGCTACTATTCATACGTTTATTACCCTGTTTGTCATAAACGTATTCCCATTCCAGTTCGTTTCTATGAATCAGATTTCTGGAATCTTCCCAAGTGCGTCGCACTTCATTTTCTATGAAATCTTCATCAAAGGCAAAGCGTTTAAAACCTTCAAAAACAGTCTTGCTCGGGTCTTTACTATCATGCTCACAGAAGATAGGGCAGAGGAAACTGTGCTCGCAGAAGTAATCGTATACATCTGAATCTTCAAAGTCAGCATCTCTATCTGCCCATTCCTCAAAGTCGATGTGCTTGAGCTTCATGTCCTCTGTTCTTCCACCTTGGGGTGTAATCGTGATGGTCTTTGCTATGATACCGGCTTTTTGGAAGTCAGAAATCTGATTTAACCTATTGCAATCGGTTCCGAACATGCGGATAACGCATTTAGCTGAAATATCCTTGACCTTAGCATCTATTCCAAGCATTTCTCTTAGCTCAGGCAGAGTCTTACCCTTATACATTAATGTAAGTGCATGACAGCGAGCATCTAACTGGGCGAAACTGGAAAACGATTCTTTCAATACAATTTCGTTTTTTGCCCTGCTTTTATCAAAATGTCCCCGCACGATGTAATCAACAAAAGTCTGTTTCAATCTGTATCGGGGTTTTTGGTAAGAGCCTGTTGCTTTGCGCTTGAATCCTGGTACTAATTCTATCAGCAAGAGATTTGGACGAAGAAGGTGAGTGAAACCAACCAACTGTTCATTACGCTTTTCTTCATCAAGATAATCATGATAAACCTGTTGCAGGTGATTGCTGACAATCTCCCAGTCGTTTCGTAATTTATCTTTTTCTTCTTGCGAGAAAGAATTGTAGCAGTAGTCAACAATAGGGAACTTGGCATAGCCGGAAGCAGGCACAACTTCGTATGATTTATATTCATAGAATATAATTAAAAGCCGTTCTGATTTTTCCCAAAAATGAGAGGTATTGAAGTCTGTCTGTATCGGAGGCTCAAAGGTAACATGTGTGATACTGATACCTTCCTTTGCACCTAGGTAAACATTATAAGCTTCTCCTTTTTTTCCGCTTACATTCTTCAGGTCTCTCTTGGGTACACGAACTCCAGTGGTCTTAACTTCCGTAAGAACACCATCAATCTCAATATCACATTCCTGTTTGCTGTCTTTCTTATAACCGAAAACAGATTGCTCTATTACGTCTCCAGCGATACCTGTAATCTTTTTACTTTCTAAGGTACGAGCAAACTGGTGGGATTTGTCAACCTCACCTAGAGTCTTGCCCTTTGCCCCTTCGAGAAGGGTATAGACTTGTTCTTTCGTAAACTTTCTATCTTCAGATACTGCCATCAGCTAAGTTTTTAAATTTACCTTTCATGCGTTCCTTACGCATGTTGACCGAAGTCAATCTGCAAAGGTACTAAAACTTTTCAGAAAACTTGGAGTCTGATCACGATCTTTAACTCTAATCTTTAGAAAAATCCTGATCTTTTGGCAGGCGTATTTATCTCATTAATTAAATTAAGGTCTGCATCTGCTTGCGCACCGCCTCATTAGTAATCACAAATCGGGTGTAGCTCTGGTAGGTTCCGTCTATCGTAACCATACCTAAATTGAAGAGTAAACTGAGAATACCATCGGGGGTATTGATACTGGTGGCTGGGAAAATATCCAATAGATACCCTAAGGCGAATCCCTTGGTCATTATATCTTCTATGATGCAGGAATCGTGGGCAAACTCCTTGGCGTAGCGGATGAGCTGGCGAACAATCTCATGGTCTGTACTTGAGATTACTTCGTCTGTACTTGGGATTACTTCACATGGTTTCTTTGGAATCTCGTAATTGCTTTGAATGTAATTGTCCACAAAGTTGAGTACCATTGCGGGGTTGTAGATGGTAGCCATTCCGCATTCTGAATTATAAAAACAATAATTGCCATACCATGGCTTCATCACTTCTATCAGCTCATCTACGCTATGGCGGAATGGCAGCACGCTGGCGTAATAAGCCAGCATTTCACGCACTTCCTCCTCGGTGAATCCCACCATCTCGTTGAACTCCGGAGCCAGGGAATAGTTGGTACTGATGTTGAAACCATTGGCTAAATCGTACATGGTTACAGGGGTTACTCCTGTAATGAAAACTCTTGCTATAGAATTTGCTGCGGTACCCTTGATATTATTGAAAAAATGACGCAAGTGTTCTTCGCCAAGAGTCTGCTCTTGGTGTTGTCCTTCATGTTCCTTGTGGGCAAGAATCTGATTGGTAAAATGGTCGTACTCATCGATGAAGAGGTAAATCTTCAAGCCTGCTTCTGAACATTGGTCGCAGAGAAATCCTAATTGGGCAACGGCGTCTTCCTTCTGGTTCATCTCTTGCTTTATGCCTGGTGGCAAAAGGTTGGCGTATCTGTTGCAGAAGGAATTGAACTTGTTGTAGCAGTGGGCATCAAGTCCCTTCTTGTAATTATCCAATCCTGCTGAAATCATGGCAAAGTTCAGATGCAGGATGAGGTAGCTGTTGCGTTCGGGGGTAGGATTTTTCCGATGTATAGTTTGCCGAAGAGGCTTTCAAACTTATCCTTCTTGTTGATGTCGTAATAGTTTTCGAGCATGGAGAGGGTAAGGCTCTTGCCAAATCGGCGAGGGCGAATGAAGAAGAAATACATGTTAGATTCTTCTATTTTCTCAATGAATGGGGTCTTGTCAACATAGTAACAATCTCTTTCCATTACATCTTCAAAGTTCTGCATTCCGTAAGGAATGCGTTTGCGATAGATTCGCTTTTGTCTTTCTATTCTTTCTATTTTTGCCATAATCGAAACCATTTTTTGTTTGATGCCGCAAAGTTAAGATTATTATTTGGAATACGCAAAGTTTTTGGGGCTTTTTCTTGGTGGTTTATCAAAAAATGAGTAGTTTTGTGGGCGTGAATCAAATAGACAATGGATAAGATTATGGATAAGACAATGGATAAGATAACGAATCAAATTACGATGCTGGGTACGGGAAATGCTACTGTTTCCCAGATTTATAACACCTGTTTTCTGCTCCAGACTCCCAGCTCCATGATGCTGGTGGATGCGGGCGGAGGAACTGGGTGTGAAGAATCTTATTCTTTATCATACGGAGGAGAAGACGCTGGATAATCGTAAGGAAAATTATACACGTGAAGCTGCTGAGAACTTCAAGGGTAGAATCTTCGTTCCGGATGATTTGGAAGTGATTCTTCTTTCTGATAAGCACTAAGAGCTGTAGGATTTTCTTTGTCCCACAGATTTCACAGATTAACACAGATTTTTTGTTTGGATATTTGGGGGAAATCCTTCTCCCGATTATGGCAAGAATGAATCTGTGTAAATCTGTGGAATCTGTGGGACTTTTTAATGGTGAGTTTTATCAACTTAATCGGCTGAATTCGGTAGGAAAATCTTGGTTACTTCCCGCTCTCCGAAATCTATCATGGCGTTGAAGAGGCTTACTTTTTCCGCCTTTCTGAGGTCTTCTGGTGTGAGGTCGGCTTCCTCGATGATGCCGGCTTCCAGAAGCTGGGCTCGCTTGGTTCCATGGAGCAGGGGATGCTTGGGGGTGAGCCATCTGTTGCCATCAAAAAGGGCGAGATTGGTGAAGGAGGTATCGGTAATGAGGCCGTTTTTTACGATGATGATTTCATCGCAATCGCCCTTCTGCGCCACCAGGGCATTGAGCGCACTTCGGTCGGTGCTCTTGTAGGTGTAGTCGATATTGTTATCCTCTACCACCTTGAGGGAATGAATCTCCTTCATCTTGTAGGGGGCGTACTCGATGGCTTCCACGCCCTGGATGCCATAAACCACTCGTGCTTTGTAAAGGTTCATTTCCTCTTTTGGGGAAATGAGGGATGAGAGTTTTATTTCTTCAGATGCGAGGGATGGAAAGGATGGAAAGAACCTGCGGATGGTTCTCTCCATTCTTGCCTGATGATAGGGCAGGGCCAGGGCCTTGCCGTTCTTGATTTTTATTGTTTCTACAAATTGCTGTTTCATATTTTTTTAATCGTGTATTTTTTTTCGGAATGAAAGGCGAGTTTAAAACGGAAGATAGATTTTCTGAATCACTTCCTCGTATTCCTTCCGGCAATCGCTCTTTGATGTGATGCCGCCGCCTGCTTTGAAATACAGTTTTCTGCTTGCCTCATCTCTTTTTCCTTCGCTTGCCTCATCTCCCTTACCTTCGCTTACCTTGAAATTCTTTTCTCCATCTGCTTCAAAATCAACCGGCGATGTTTCTTCTTCGATGAATCTTATCATGACGGCGGAGTTGAGTTCGCCCTGGTCGTAGATTCCCATGATGCCCGTGTAGAAGCCGCGGTCGTAGCCTTCTGCCTCTTGAATAATCTGCATGGTTTTATCTTTCGGGGCGCCCGTGATGGAGCCTGCTGGGAGCTGGGCATCGAGGATTTCGCCCAGATGATGCGGGTAATCTTCGGGCAGGCGACCGCTGATTTCTGAACTGGTTTGCAGGATGTTGCCCTTGTTGGTATGCAGTACATCGATGTAACGGTATTTATCTACCCTTACATCTTCTGCCACCCGGCTCAGGTCGTTTCTTATCAGATCTACTATGGTGGCATGTTCTGCCGCCTCTTTCTGGTCTTCCATCAGCAGTTTTTCGGCATTGGGGAGTGATGCATCCAGGGTTCCCTTCATGGGATAGGAGTAGATTCTTCCGCCCTTGATTCTGACGAAGGTTTCGGGAGAAAAGCAGACGAAGGGGGTGAGATTCTCTTCTATGTTCTCTTCTTTCAGATGAGCTTTGTTCTGTGGTTCTTCTTTCAGATAATCTTTATTCTGTGGTTCTTCTTTCAGATGATCTTTATCTTCTGCTTGAGTTCTCTTTCTTCTGAGCAGCAGTTTATACTTCCCTTTTGCACGATGGAAAATTTCTTCTAATGGAAGATTGCAGCTCACGGGACCCCGGCAGGTGAGATTCGTGAGATAGCTGTTGCCCGCCATAATGTTGCTCTTCACGATGTTGAAGCTTCGCTCGTAATCCTCGTAAAGTGGGGGTTCTATCTGCCAGGTGGTCTCCGAAATCTCTTCCTCCGAAGTCTCTTTCTTCCAAGTCTCTTTCTCCGAAGTCCCTTCCTTCCAAGTCTCTTTCCAGGCATGAGAAAGGTTTCCTCTTCCTTCAAAATCGAAGAGGCATTCTTCGGGATTTATATCGGATAGCAAGCGGATGAAGGCCTTGTCTCCCTGATAGTTGATAACAAAGAGAAAAGGCTCATCCTGGCTTGCCAATCGATTGATTTTATCTATGATTTCCTGTTTCATGCCAAAGCCATGTATTCCTTGCCGATGTTGTTGACTTTTTCAATTATCATCTGCTCACGCTCCTTTGAAGGTTTCTTAAAGCCATTGATGTAATTACGAAGTAGCGATGGGTTCATGCCTATTAATCTGGCAAATTCAGCAATATTTATTTCTGGATGCGAAAGAAAGAAACGCTGCAATTTTGTCGGTTCCGCATCTTCGTAAGCAAAACTTTCAAAACTGACATCTTCGTCTAGATTTCTCCAATGAATACCGTCAAAGCCGAAGGTGTACTGTTCACGTTCTTCGTCTGTAGCGCTTCTTAATTTCTTATACCATAATAGTGATTGGCGATAAGTTTTACCACTATCGTCTTCTCCGTAAAGATAATCACCCTTAAACCAAATCTTAATAATCTTCATCGTCTGCCTCCTTTCCAAAATAAGATTGCCATCTTTTCAAAATGATGTCTGCATTTTCTTCGATGACAAAGGTTATACGTTTCATGTCGTTACTTTTAATATTTTTATCTGCAAATATAGGTGTTATTTTTGATACCTCATCTAATATAAGAATATATTTAAGATAGTTTAGCTTTTAATACGCTTCTCCCTGCTCTATTTCTTCCTGCGTGATGCGCTTGCGGTCGATGGCGCGCCAGGCGAAGACGATGTAGGCGAGGACGAACGGGATGAGGAGGGAAACTATCGCCATGGTGCGGAGCGTGAACTCGCTGCTGCAGCTGTTGGCGAGGGTGAGCGAACTCTGAAGGTCGATGTTCGACGGATAGTAGGCGGTATTGTTCCAGCCGGCTATCAGCAGCAGAACCAGCACGGTGAGCACGGTTCCGATGCCCGTAAACCAGATTCCCTTTCTATACTGCACGCTTCTCGATGACTTGTAAATGCCGAAGAGTACGAGCACTATTCCTATTAATAATAGGGCTGATAGGATGGGCATCTCCAGGAGATTGTGAAGATACTTCATGCTCTCTATCGTAATGCTGCCCGCAGATGCTGCGTTCATTCCTGCCTCTGCTGCTGTGCTGAAGCCGTCCTTTATCATTAATCTGATGAGGAATGGCAGGAAGAACAATAGGAAAATCAGGGCATTCCATGGCAACTGGCGGGTGCAGCGTTCCTGAATCTGCTGGTGATTGATGTTGTTCTTGATGTAGAGCATGCCCAGGATGCGGGCTAGCATCAGTACTGCAAGCCCCAGCACCACGTTCCATGGGTCGAGCAGGGCATCGAGACCATGACTGGCGTTTGCCCAGCGGCTGATAACGGGTTGCAGACTGTTGGTAA
>ERZ1026856.1045-NODE-1045-length-14781-cov-6.281000_pt1 | contig 14781 bp, 7 predicted proteins | sample MGYA00380158_ERZ1026856 | MGnify/ENA primary metagenome ERZ1026856 (study PRJEB33269, sample SAMEA4719794) | human gut metagenome | biome: human-associated habitat; feature: organic feature; material: feces | place: Cameroon | collected 2013-10 ...
ATATGAAATATATGTTTTTTGGTTGTTCTAGTTTGAAATACTTAGATTTAAGTTCTTTTGATATCAGTAAGTCAAAAAATTGGAATTTTATGATGGATACAAACACTTCAACAACTATAAAGGCAAATCCAGATCTCAAAGCAAAATTTATAAGTACTCATTCAGGTACGAAAATTACATGGGAATAATACGAGAGGCGACAGACCCTCGTCTCTTAAAGAGAGCTGTTGCACAAAGCAACAGCTCTTTACTATCTTGTCTCCTTCCGTTTCTTCCACAAAATGAATCCAACTCCTCCAATTGCAAGAATCACAAGCACGAATGGTATCTTCGTGTTCATATCTGCAAGTGTCGGAACTGATCCGTTCTTTGTATTTACAAATGAAACGACTGTATCGGCTTTCATTGTTCCTGTAGCATTCGTCTGAGTTACTGTATACCCGTTCGATTCACCGTCTACCTCGGTAACTGTATAAGTACTTTGGGAAGGAATTCCTTTGATGACTATAGTCTCTTCATGTGCCAATGTGAATTCATACACATCATTCTTAAGTTGCATCGTTTTAGTCTTGTCACCTTTTGTATACTCCAGTTCTGTCGGCAAGACTTGTCCTGCCGGAGCTGTCAACTTAAGTTGGAACTGGAATTGTTTTGTCTTGCTTCCCATGCTTCCTTCTACTGTCTTCTTGACTGTCAACTGGCGTTTTCCTTCATAGGTATTCTTCACTTTGATTTCTGACGGTTTATCCTTCTGAATCGTTCCGTCCAGGGTAGTGTTATCTAATAAAGAAGGCGTCCAATCTACATATGCAGTTTCTTCCACATTATATGTAGTTCCCTCCGGCAGTCCGGTGATATAAGCAGATTCGCCATCTTTTAAGGAAATGGTTCCTTTTCCGTATTCATCAAAATAAATGGTTCCTGTCTTTGTGCCCTTTCCTTCTCCACTATCTAATGGAAAACTTCCCTGAAGTGCGTTTCCATCTTTCGTCTTCATGGTAAGTTCAAAACGGAATTCTTTCTCTGTGTCGGCTCCATCGCCATCGACTATCTTGGACAACAGCAGGTCTCCGGTTTCTACTGTGGACAACTTATTAATAATGGTATATTTTTTGCCGGTTGTTGTATCTTCCCCTGTAATCTTAGATTCATATCCAGCCACCGGATCTTCTTTGACTGTATAAATATATGGAGTTGTACTGTTTACTGGACATTTATCCATGTCTTTGAAAGTAGTCTTCCATTCACCCGACTCATCTAGTTTTGCAGTGGCGATCATATCACCCTCTTCTTTGTCTGATGTACTCTGATACAGGCGGACTGTGATTTCAGACGGACGTTTTGTGTGATCTGTTTCATCAATCCAGATTTTTTCCACTTCAATATCTACCGTATCCGCTTTCGGTGCCGGTTTACTGTTAGTAAATGTAATCAGCGCTTCTTCATTTGCATCCAAAGTCTCTTTCTGTGTGGACAGCTCCTTCTTTGGTTCATAATTTCCGTTCTGACTCATGACCGCTTTGAGATTGTCTGAATTCTTTTCATCTGTAATCTCGTAGGATGCCGTATAATCATTCGCATCTTCCTTGATCTGATAATTGCTTCCGATTGGAAGATTAACAAATTCCGCAGTTTCTCCATTCTTTAACTGGAATTCTACATAAGCTGTTCCGGCAGCATTTGAAGTTATTGATCGACTGCTTATAGAATCATCAGCATTTGTAATATTTACTGTATAACTCTTCTGTGCTTTCAATCCAGTGAGTGCAGCTGAAAAACAGAATTCATTCGTATCGCTTCCATTCTCAACCACTTTCTTTACTTTAAAAGAACCTGTCGGGTCTTCCGGAGTCACTCCTCCACCCGGATTGGAACTGATCTTCGTGTTCGTATATGCAACTTTTGTTGTTACATCTTTTTCAATCACTCCTGTTGAAGTGTCGGACTCTATCGCTTGGTCAGTTCCTACAGCCACTTCTGTCTTATATCCCTCTGTTGCTTTTTCTTTAATCTCCCATGTAACACCAGCCGGGATATTCCTTAGTTCCACAACATCGTTATGCTTCAAGTAAACGGTTGCCTTTCCGTCTTTGAAATTCACATCACCAAATGTAGTACTTCCATTTAACTTATCACTAAGCGCAGTATCCGTAGATGTCAGATTGATCTTAAAGAGGAAATTCTGTGATGAATCAGCCCCCTCACCGGCAACGACTTTCGAAAGCTTTAGAGAACCATATTTTGGCTCTGCAACGGTTTCCTCTTCGTTGGTGATGGAGAAATCTGGCTGATTACTTATAGCAGGATCTTTTCGTTCTCCTTTTCCAACTACCTTGTATCCATTCGGAACGCTCTCCTCCCAACCATAATACGTTGCATTCGGATCTTTTGTCTGGAACAGATATTCCCACCGATCACCTTTTTTCACCAGAGTAACATCTGGTTTCTCGTCGTCATTTTTATCCATCGTCCAGGTGTTCTCATCTACCCGAACCCAGGTGCCTCCGGTTGTACTATACGTCGCATCCTCTGCCGAAGTACTCCCTTCTGTTGAATACGTCGTCGTAGTACCGGGTATTCCACCGGATGCCGCGAATGTGGTCATCCCAAAAAGCAGGATCACTGCGAGACATTCCAGTATCTTTTTTGATAATCGGAATGGTTTGTCTCTTTTTTTCAATTTCTATCAACTTCTTTCCCTTGCCGTATCCACATATTCCCTTCCTGTGGGCTCCGGTCTTTGATATTTTTTCGCCATATTTTTCGCCGCCCTTACGGGCGGGACCCTCTTTTCTTCCTTCTCATCGGGATACGGGGACTATGCCCCGCATCCCTAGTAAATTGCTTCTCCTAATAACGTGCCACACTTTTGATGACTTATGTCATCTCTTTAGCGTGAAGCCGACTGAAACACCATAGTAGTTGTATGCACCATAGGCGTCGACGTTGCCCTCGTCATCCACGTTCAGCGCGTAGCGACCGCTATAATCACACGACGAGCGCAACCACGCCCAACTAAAAGCACCGATTGAGTTTCCAGTTCCTGAGTCTACAAAGACTGGTCTTCTTCCATTATTACTGTATTCATTTGTATATGTAAATTTCTTATATACCTTGCCTTCTAACGGATGATCACACTTAGAAGAACTTATCGTATCCGCCACTTCATTTGAACTAAATAACCACAGTTTATCATTTATTGTTTTTAGATTCGCTACATTCTTCTGATTATATACAGAATCATACTTCACTTGACGTGCCCCAATAGCTTCCTGTAATTCCTTCGGAAAGGTTGCGAACAGACAGTTGTATGCTGTATAAATGCTTGCAGCCCTATTTACATCACTTGATGCTACAATACTATAATTATTCTCTCCCGTGTCGGTCCAACCATCCGCACCATTTAGCATTGCACGGATCCTGGTTGCTCCCCATCCGCCTTTATTGGTTCCATAAGGTCCGCCATTTGGATGCCATCTTAGGTTCTCATAACAGCTTCCATTATTGGTTACAAGTTCATAGTACAAAGTACTTGGACCATCTCCGGTTTCTTTAATAGGATCAAATTGTTCACTTAAGATTGTTGTTGTTGTATTTTTGCTTAGTGCTACGCTGTGGGTACAACCTTGTGCAATACACTGTTCATATACATATGGATCTTTCGTATTCCATTTGATAATCGTTTTCCAATCGTCATTATGTACACAACGATGTACATTATTTCCTATCTTTGTTGTTCCGCTTGGTTCATGACTCTTAATCTTCTGTACATAATTATCTCCCAGTGCCGGTCCAAAGGTTAATCCTGCTTTTCCAGACTCTAATTCATCCACACAGATTCCGTAGATTGCTACTGCATACTTCATCGGTGGCTTCGATGGCTTATAGTGAGCATAAACGGTGATATCCTCTGTTAAGTTTGAAACAGGGTTTCCTGATGCATCCACCGCATATTCTGTTCCATCTTTCGCTTCCATATACCATCCAATGAAACTATTTCCTTCTTGTTTTGGTAAAGCATATGTTCCAGCAACTAATTTTCCATCTTTTGAATATACCATCTCATTTGTAGTCTCACCACTTGCAAAGGTTCCTCCATTTGCATTAAAGGTAATCGTATATCCTTTGAGATCTTTTGACGGTTTCTTCGTGGAAATTGTCATATCCGGAACACTTCTATCCGTATTGGTCTTACTGTCTTTCCAGATTTTTGTAAGCTTTACCACTCCACCTGTCGGAATGTTTTTGAAATCATAGATCTGTGCCGTACCTATTTTTACCTTTTGAAGCCCATCGATCGTAAAGTCACCGTCACTCTTTAGAACAACAGTATAAATCGTTGTATTTAATTCATAGTTTACCGGTGCTTTTGTCTCTTTCAGCTGGTAAGTTCCCGGCTCCATCCCATCGATCGTTACGATTCCATCACTACCAGATACTCCTGTTTTGTCTGTATTCGTTCCGTAATCAGATATTCCGGTCAACGAGAATTCTGCACCTGTAAGAGTAATATTTGTTCCATAAGTACTGGTCTTTATAAACTGGATACTGTGAAGTGGTTCGTTTGTGATCGTGTAAGTACTGTCTGTATCTCTCTTCACTTCGCTTCCATCCGGATTACGAAGGATCACCATACCGCTTTCATTCACCTGAACCGTCCATTCTGTCCGGCTTAAGATATAACCATCTTTCGCCTTTGTCTCGGAAAGCTTGTATGTTCCAAGTTCCAGGTTATTGAATGTCACTTCGCCGGCTTCATTCTTTCCTGCGTCTTCCCCCTCGGATGACGCCTGCTGGAATACATCGTTTCCATAATCAGACGTTCCCGTCAGAAGGAATTCCACACCATTGATCGGATTTTTTGTAATGCTGTTTATTTTCTTAAAGTGCAGATCTCCATGAATACGAGGTGCATCTTTTACAAGGAACTGTCCGTTTGCATCTTTACTCTGCCCTTCCATCGTTACATTTCCTTTTTCGTCAATCTTCACAGTGTAGACGGTTGTGTTTAACAGCCAGTCATTCGTACAGGCTGTCTCTAAGAGTTCATAGGTTCCTTTCTCAATCTCTGTAAAGCTGAATTCTCCCTTTCGGTCGGATACCTTCGTAGTCTCGTAAGTTGTTCCGTAATAAGAAGTTCCACGAAGCAGATAGGTCGCTCCGGATGCAGGAATTGTATCATCTGTCTCATCCACCTTTTTCAGCATAATATCTCCGGTCACACGGTAATGCAGCGAAGTATAATCCTGATGCAAGAACTGTGTTGTTCCCTCTGAATCCACACCTTCTCCATGGAGAAAGTCCTGCTGCATATAGATATTATTGTAAGTTGTTGGATCTTGTTTTTTCGTGCTGTCTGACTCTGGTGCTTTCATATAAAGGGTAAAGGAAAGAGACTTCTGTCCTTCCAGTATAAATTCTGATCCATCCATCTTCTTACTTGCATCAACTGCGACAGCGTGCGCTTCCTTAAGCTCATATTTCTTTATGAATTCATTATATTCGATCCATACCGGTGTTCCATCTTCCTGTTTTTCTGTCAGATCATGATGATGATTGATATTCATTCGATCCACAGTTGACAGGTATACAACCGGCTGGATTCCATTCTCTCTTAATGTAGAGACATCGATTCCCGTAAGTGTTCCCTTCCAATCGGATATCTTTACTTCTTCTGTCTGATCAGATAAATTGTAGTAACTTTCCAGCGAATCATAGAAGATAAGATTTTTGCAGCGGGTCACTTTATTATTCGCCACACGGATTCTGTAGGAATAGTTTCCACCTTGATTCACATAAGATTCGTTCCGATACTCGTCTTCTTTTTCATTCTTTACTTGCTTTTTCAGGCCATTGTTTCCTGCCATCAGAACATGGATATCATGTCTGGATTCTGCATAGAGGAATTTATTTCCACTTGAACCTGCGTCCAGTCCTGCCATCAGATTCTTTTCTGTGATCGAACCTCCATCATCCGGCGATCCACTCGCGATTTTCGCATTCCCGGTCTCATAGGCTACTGAATTCAACAGATTCTTGCCGTGATCCTGGATCGCATCATAAGCATGTGAAGTCTGATAAGAAACCTGATATCCTGTTGTAGTTGGCTCTTTGATCTGTATCGTCACCAACGTGCGTCCTGTGTCCTTATAATTTTCTTTTAATGTAATGTTATAATTTCCGTCATTTAATTTTGTCTCGGAAGCTAATACTTCAACAGAGTTTTTTGTCAGTATCGCACCTGATGGAAGCAGATCATAGAAAGTACCGGCATCCTGACGTAAATAATGGACTCCCTCATGATCTGTATAACGCTCCTGCACCTGCACACGCCAGTTTACAAGATATCGTTTCTTGCGTTTATCATTTTTGGTCTGTGTGATATCCTTTTTCATCTCAGATATCGGTATCACTTTCTGAATGAAATCCGGTCTACAATCCGTTCTGCTATAAATAATTTTCTCATCTTGTTTTATCATACCTTCTGACTGATTTCTTAATTCAACTTTCGCCTTATTGCCAATAATATTTAAAACATGTTCCGTCCTCTTCAAAGAAACGGATGGTTTCATGTCAAGATAGGTATAATAATAAGCATTTGTGCAGGATAATCGTATTCCTTTGACTCCGGTTGCAAATGCTAAATTGCTACCGGAAGAATCAATCACCAAAGAGTTCTCTGTAAAATTATAGCTGCCGGTCTTCATACTGTAGACCGCTGCTTTTTTCCATGCATCAGCCACACCTTTTGCTCCAGTGCGGACTTCAATTGTTACTTCGTCTTTCTCTTTGTATTCTTGAATCGCAGTTTCTATAAATTTTTTCTTATCCTTATCATATATAGCAGTACGCATCTTTGCGCTCCACTGAATTCCCTGGATATCATAGTCCTCGTCGTTAAGTGGTATTTTTTCCAAAGACAATGTGTCATCTTTAAGTTCAAAAGATACATTCTTCTTGCCATAATTACCATTTAACGCATCATTCTCCGTACCATCCGCATCATCACTAAGAGTGTATGGATATGGATAACCATGTACGTATGTCAAAAATTTCAATGGTTCAATGGATTTTTTTTCTTTTTTAACTAACTCATCTAATGTATAATCCGAGATATCTTCTGAAGAATATACTTTTGAATCCTGCCCATAAATACCGAATTTTTCTGAATAAAAGCTACCTGTTGGTTTTTCATACTCTTCTATTTTATATTCCCAAGTCTGAGAAGCATTCGCAGTGGTTGATGAGTCCTCTCCGTCTATTGTTGTCACGCTTGCTTTGATTTTATTCGAAAGTTTGTAACTTTTGTCCTCTTTAACTTTTTCATCTGCTTCTGTTTTTCTATAACGGGTCAATACGTAATCATGACGAATACCGTACCCACGGTTATTTTCTGCTGTGTTCGTCTCTGCAAATGTACTCTGTCCTGAGAATTTATACCCCACCACGTTTCCTAACAGATCAGTGAATGTATCGTCTAACTGAAACGTATAAGGGGACGTAATCTTGTTGACAGAACTTCGAATTTCCCACACCAGATAATAATATTGATCCGCATCTGCCGGTTTCTCTCCCCATCCGCTTTGCCATTCCTGATAATAAGAAGGATTTGGCATTTTCTGTGTCCATGCAATCGTAGCATGGGTATCTATATATACCGGATCACCTGTCTGTGTTTTAGTCACACTGGTGCTATTCTTTCCCGTCACTTGAATCGATGCGGTCATAGCTCCAGATGCTTGCATATCTACATAATCTAATGTAGATTTTGTAGTACTGTATCCAACTTCAATGAAACCTGCAATGGTACTAATTTTTTTACAATTAGAAATAATTACTTTATTATTCTCTTCATCAATCTCATAGACAAAGTCTACGTCATCACCTTCCTGTACTTCTGACTTTAAGATATACGGACATTCGAATGTATCTGCCCAGTTTCCACCCCTGTCTTTTAAGATGTGCAAAGGAAGTTCGAATCTCAAAGCTCCCGGCTCGTCTGAAACAACTCCGGAGACAGAATAGGACAGCTCATAGACAAACAGATGTCCTGATGCAGATTCTGTCGGATTCCATACCCATTGACCGTCTGAATTCTTCGTAGCTCCATCTGAAAAATCGACATTAAGAGTATTCACATTTACTTTATCTTCCGAAGCCACGGAAGCTGTTTCTCCTGCCACTGTACTGGAAGGACTTTTCTGAAGTTTTGGTGCCTCTTTTTTCTCCTCTTCCTGTTTCTCTGTTGTCTCTACAAACAGGAATGGACTCATGCTCTCTGTTTTGAATTCGATATATGCAGGAGCATCCTCTGTCTTATCATAGAACTGGTAGTCCAGTTTCTCCCATTCATTTCCTTCTTCTGTTTTTTTCTGATGATAAAGAAGTAACTTTTCCTCCTGATTCAGTGCTTTCAACTGCTGATAAAGTTCTTCCTCACCTGGCGTTACAGTTACTGTTACTTGTTCTTTCTTTTCCTGTTCTTCTCCGGCTTCATTTACAAAGCCGATTTCCATTGGAAGATGCACTTCCAAAAGTTCTTGTTTGTCTTTCTCAAGATAAAGGTTTAAGGACTTCTTTAAATTGTCAAGACCTTCTCCCTCTAAGACATTGATCTTTCCAACAGCATTTTCCGGAAAGTCTGTCTGCGCTGTCAGTGTCACAGACAGTTCCGGACTGATCTTTTGCTGTGCATCTGCCTTTTGTTTCTCTTCCTGTTCTTCTCTCTGTGCTGAGTTATCCGCCTGCAGAACATTGGCCGGCTGTGCCTGTTCCTGATCTGCTGTAGTTTCCTGTGGCTTCTGGCTCTCCTGTGCTTCCTGTGGTTGCACTTCAGACTGTTCCTGTAAGTTGTCATTTTCCGGCGTTTCATCCTCTGGCACTGCATCTACTGCATCTACTTCTGCCGGATCCATTTCTTCCGCCTGAACCTGACCGATGTATTCAAAATGTGGCAGGATAGAGCTGTTGACCATAGCTATGATCAGACAAACGCTTAAAATCCTTCGATACCATTTTCTTTTATCTGATGGATTCTGATTGTTATTCATGCTCTTTTTCCTCCCCTCTTCTTCTGTATTTCTGCCAAAATGCAAGTATCAGAAGTATCCCTGACGCACCCAGGATCACACTCCACTGTAACAGATCTGCCGCGTCTCCTGTTTTTACTTTTTGTTTGGTTTGCTCCGTCTGTCTGGTCTCGGTTTTTCCTTTCACTGTATCCGGGTTGTTCTGAGACGGTTTTTCTGCTTCCCTTGTATTTTTGAATACAAGTTCTGCTTTCTTCTCATCCGACCCTTGCAGATAAAGGATTGGCTGGGCGAATAATTTGCCTTCCTCATTTTCTATCACACAGACATCAACCTGATATTCTGTGCTGTCATACGTGGTCTTCTTATCCGCCCCGGCAATCTGGCTGACGGTGTAGTAATAGGTTCCCGGATAGGAGTAACTTATTTGGAAATATCCTTTTTCTCCGCTTTTCAGTCCCAGCTCCGTCTGTATTATCTCTTCGAATTCAGACGGAGCCCCCTTTATCTGGTATTGGAAAGTTTCTTCCGAATCCACTTTTTCACAAGAAACCGGAATGCTGACTGTTACCGACTTTTCTGTATGCTCTGCCGCCTCCACACTTATGGAGTTACATACCGCAGCACTTAGCAGTGTCATGACCAGTATTGTAATCGCTATGACATTCTTTTTCTTATCATGCATTCGCACATAACTCCTTTCTCGTATAGGGTTTCTTCCCTGCATACTATGTACCTTCCTTATCGGATTACTCTGCGTCGTCCTCTTTCTTTCTCATCTTGATCGTTACCATTCCGGCTGCACCAAGTAATGTTACGGCTGCGAATGGAGCTACTGTCATGATGACACCTGTTGGGATGACACCGCTTCTTTTATTAGTGAAACTAATATCAATCTGATCGGCATCTGTTTTCTCAATTTTACCACTGACCTTATATTCTTCGCTTGCGATCGTATCGCCTTCTCCATCTGTACTTGTAATAGTTACTACATAACCTTCCTTATTCATAGCTGTCTTATCTTCGTTCATTTCATATGTCGCACCAATATTCATGCTGCGCACAATAATAGACTGTCCATGCTGTAACCAATAATCAACATTTGCTTTACCGGCAGCATCCGTTGTGATTGTTGCTGCGTTTGCATAAGACGTTGTATTTGCACCATTTGTAGTTGTTGTAGCATCTGCATTTGTCAAATCAACAGCATATGTTGTATTTGGAAGTGCCTTTTCAATCTTTAATGTAATCTTGAAATATTCATCACGAGAAGCCTGATTACCATCTACCTTCTTTTCAACCTTTACATCTCTCGCATCCATTTTATTAACATAACCTTCTGCTTTTCCAGTTGCACTTGTTCCATCCTGCTTTACAACACCTTCATTTTTATGTAATACATATCCCTGAACTTTTAAAACACCTTCTTCATCAATAACATATACGTCCATGATACGTGTAGTATCTGTATCATTTGTTATGGTACCTGTTGCATCAGCAGTTTCTGTAATCTCATAGCGATAAATACCTGGCTCTTTAAATGTTACACCTGTAAAATCTACAAAAACATCCTTCTTTGCATAGCTCTGACCTGGTGCTAATGTGACAGGATCTTTCGTACCTGTTGTGAACTGAATACCAGTAGACCTTAAATCCTGTGCTGTATTATACGTTGTATCAGCATCCGTAAATACAGCTGTTCCAATTGTTGGTGTACCTGTCACTCTGCTTACATCATCACCAGCAAATACCTGAACTCCATCTGCTACTGTGACTGAAGCATCAATACCTGTTTTACCTTTGATAGTAAAATCAAACGTTACATTTGGTACTTTTGCTGTACTTTTTACAACCAGATATTTTTCAATATTTACTGAACTACCATTCACACCGGTATATTGGTTTGCCGCAAATACTGTTGTTCCGTTCAACAGCATTGCCATTGTTAGCATCGTTGCCCCTGTTTTTGCGATTGTTTTTTTCTTCATAGTGATTCTCTCCTTTTTCTTTTCTTTTTTCGTATAATTAAGCAAGCAGTCTTTCTTGCTAATTATCATTTGTTTTTGTCGGATGTGGATTTGTCAATTCTGCGAACACAACAACTCGGTAAACCGAATCCGGATATTTGCAGGTAGACAGTGCCACGATCCGGGTATCTTCTGTCAGATGTTCCTCTACATCTTTTCTGTAATTTTCTGATGTCTTTCTTATATGATCGATGATGTCTTGTAGCTTATAGGTTGTCGGTGAGAAGATCAGATCATCTGTCGCTTCTGTATTCATAACAGCAAAGAGATTAAGATCATAGGTCGTATCCCCAACGATCAATTCTCCCTTCGTATGCTTCTTGAAAAAATCTTCTTTTAGATAAGAATGAAGTGACCCGAACATATAGTTTCCTTCCATGTGATGACCGTAGATCAAAGAATAGGAATCTGTGAAATCCGGCTGATTCCGAAAGTCCAGGAAGATAGACCCTGACAGGGAATAATCACCGTATGGATCTTTATTCAGATATTCTTCATTATCAATACCCTGCATGACAGGATAATCAATATTCGTACCTTCCAGAGATACCCACGCCACCATATTTCCTACAATTTCTCTGTCAACTTCTTCCGCTTCATAGCCTGGTTTATGTTTCAACAGACTCGTATCATTTGCATGTTGATAGACAAGGTAACTGTCGATCAATGCATATAAACCGATCAGAAACAGTAGAACACAGATCAGAAAAACGAACGCATCTTCTATCTCACTTAAGATATGGATAACTTTTTTAAACTTGCTCATGTGATTTTCCCCAATTTTAAAAATTCCTTCGTCTCATAAGGAATAAAAGCTTTCCTTTGATCTGACTCTTTTTAATTCCACCGAGCTCCCGGCTGTCAGTTGTGATCTGCCGGAAATCATTTAAAATAAAGTATTCATCTTCTTTTAGCAACAGCGGATAGTTCACCTTCCCCTTTTCCGCTTTATAAGTCTCATATGGATTTTCTTCAATCGGCTGATAATCATTGACCAGATATCCGCCTTCTTCTGCAAATGTAACACTTTGACCTCCGGATGCAACAATGCGTCCTACCCGCTCTTTCCCCTTTTCATCCTCATAGAGGACAACATCATTCAGATAGATCTTGTCTAACCGGTAGAAGATACAGAAGTCTCCATCTTTCACATATGGATACATGCTGTTTCCCGTCATTCGGAAAATCTGGAATACAAATGTCAACAGACACACGATAATCAAGATCAGTACAACTGTTTTTCGTATAAAACGAAATAAAAACCTGTATTTTCCCACTTTTTTCTTTTTGTCTTTGGTATTTTCTTCCACCAGTGAACTCCCCCATCCGAGTTGATTTATCTATAATGTCCTATGATTTCAACAATACGTTTATTCTTTCGAACTTTTCCACTAATTAATTATATATTTTTAATATTTTTTGTGTAATGCGCCAAATGGTTATATTTTAGCCCTCTCTTTTTGTCTAAAGTGTGCCAAAAAATAATGAGCTATCGCACGAAGCGACAGCTCATTATTTTAATCTCTTATGAACTTTATCTGATTTTTCACTACATCTTTTCAACGATCCGCATCAGCATCAATCCGTTACGGACAATCAGCATTTCTGCCGGATTACTAAAGTCTATCCCTGTTATCTCTACAATCTTACGCAAGCGATACATAATTGTTCTATAGTGGACGAACATCTCTTTTGATGTTTTCTTCTGACTTTGATTATTGTTCAGAAAGCATTCTAACGTATCAACCAAATCTCCTTTTTTCTGAGTATCATAATCATAAAGTTTACACAAGGATTCCGGTATACAGGCCCACAGTTGTTCTTTGTTCTCATGTTTTGCAAGCATACGGAAAAAGCCTAGTTTTGAAGAATCCACAACGGATCTGTCTTTATCTCCAATCACAGTTCGAATCATATCTATATATTCGATCGCTGTCTGAGAATCTTCAAACGATTCTTTCAGTTGTGAGTATCCTTTTACGCGCTTTCCAATACCGATCACGAAATTGATCTCTATTTCTTTTTGAATCAGTTGATTTTGTATGCTCTGTTGAATATTCTCCAGGTTCTTCCTGAAATCGTATTCGTTTTCTTCGTCCTGTTCTTTATGAATATAAATAATCTGATTCGTATTACAATAAATATAGCTTTTTGGTAACAGCTGCAAAAGTTCCTGTTTTACAAACTCTGTTGTTTCCAATTGAAGTGGAGTGAATTTTGCTGCATTGTCTGGCGGCACCAGACAACAGGTAATGACCCGGAACTCATCTGTTTTCTTAAAGCCCAGGATATCTGCCACTTCTCTAAGTTCGGTGTTGGTAAGAGAACCATTTAACATGCGGTAGCCAAGATCTTTATGGTATTTCTTTGCAATGTTCTCTTCTGCTGCCCTCCGCATCAAAAGATATTGTAAAACAACAATTGCATTTTCCAGACTGATAAAGTCTAATGTGGTTAATGCTTCATTTTTTTCCGTGATAACCAGATAGAATCCCATCTGTGTATAAACGTTAAATTTCTTGATGTATTCTGTATACACTCTTTTCTGACACAGATAGGGATATTTTGCAACCGTGACATCGGGTCTGTATTCTTCCACTTCTTTAGCAAATTCAAACCCTGTCAACGTTGGATCCGTAGTAGCAATGCAATTCCTGTTTTCATCATATAAGGATAACGGATTTCCAACCATTCTGTCTATCTGCTGAAGAATATTATCAATATTTTTCAAGACATCTAATTCATTTAACAGAAGCACACTCAGATTATCATGTGTTGTTTTAAAATAGGACAGCTTTGCAATCTTCAGATCGAATATCTGCATCAATACATATTTAATAATTCCCCAATAATACATATCTGCCGGTATTTCTATAACCGGCAGATGATATTCTTCTGAATACTGCATCAGAAGATCAAATAATCTTTTTTGTGACTCTGTCTGTTGATTTCTTTTTACAATAAATCCGCTGATCTGTAATTTCACAAATGCTTCCATGTGTTTCTGAAATTCGCTCTCACTGACGCCTTCATATGCTTTCAGACTTGTCATGAGAATTTCTCCGCCGGACAAATATCTTTCCATATCCAATGTCTCGATAATCTGGATTCCGCTTATCTCCTTATTGCCCCCCCCCAGAAGCACTACTGAGCAATTTCATCCCCGGAAACTGATTCGAATCAAGCAGATCTTTTATTGTATAGTTCATGGATCTCTCTCTCACTCTCTTTTCCCCAGTCGGAGATCAATTCTACAGATGCAGAACTCTCTCCTTGATCTCCTGCGTTCTTCCCTGATTCCAGAACTGCGTTCCGATATATCCGCAGGTACGTCTTGCAACATTCAGTGTATCCTGATTGCGGTTTCCACAATGCGGACACTCCCATACGAGCTTTCCTTCCTCGTCTGTTATAATCTGGATCTCTCCGTCATATCCACACTCCTGACAGTAATCGCTCTTTGTATTCAGCTCCGCATACATAATGTTGTCATAAATGAATCGGATGACCTGAAGTACGGCTGCAATGTTGTCTTTCATGTCCGGAACTTCTACATAGCTGATCGCTCCACCGGAAGAAAGTGCCTGGAACTGAGATTCAAACTTCAGTTTTGAGAAAGCATCAATCTCTTCTCTGACAAATACATGATAACTGTTTGTAATATAACTCTTATCTGTAATTCCAGGAACAATGCCAAATCTCTTCTGCAGACATTTTGCGAACTT
>ERZ1026856.1054-NODE-1054-length-14671-cov-4.691639_pt1 | contig 14671 bp, 11 predicted proteins | sample MGYA00380158_ERZ1026856 | MGnify/ENA primary metagenome ERZ1026856 (study PRJEB33269, sample SAMEA4719794) | human gut metagenome | biome: human-associated habitat; feature: organic feature; material: feces | place: Cameroon | collected 2013-10 ...
AATCCGAAGGTCGTATCATAACCAAGGGGCATAAAGGAATGTCACAAGCCATTACACCAGGGAACATCAAAAAAGATAATGGATATGATAAACTTGTCAACATCCTAAAACGTTAAGAATATGAGCAAGAATAGAACAGATAATCCAAATATAGCTTCGGGTAGAATAGATACACTTGAAAAGGATGAGATTTTCGTCTTTGGTAGTAACCTTGAAGGTAAACATCTTGGTGGTGCAGCAAAAGCGGCACACAATAGATTTGGAGCCCAATGGGGTGTCGGTGTGGGATTAGTAACATATATCTGCCAAAGGAATTCTTTAACATAATTGCAGCTCCTTATCTGAAACATTGTCCCTATTTCGGAAAAGATGTTCCTGATGATTGTGGGGCCCATGTCGGTCACCAATATGAAGGATGGTGGGTGAATCTTCATTTACAAGTGTCATGCTCCATTATATGAAAATATAACATCTATTTTCAAGCTACTGGTAGAGGCATATACTTCAGAAGTGGTGAACCAACATTTTATCCTATCCATTTTCTCATAGAATTGAGGGCCACGAATGAAATTTGAGCCAAAAAAATACTCCAAAATATTGGTTTCAGCAAATTATAAATAGAATGTGTTAAGACGAAAAAAGCCACCTAATTAGGTGGCTTGCAATCAGTTATAAAAATGTTCGTTTTAAAGCTGTTCAGGGGGTTACTTTCCAACACAGAAGTGGCTGAAGATGTTATTGAGAGTTTCTTGGCTTGATATGGCGCCACCTGTGATGTCGCCAAGCTCAATAAGAACGAGCTTGAGGTCTTCGGAAATAAGGTCGCCACTAAGTCCGAGATCGAAGGCTTCGCGAACACGAGATAGATGGTCGAGGGCGCGGGTAAGAGCCTCGTAGTGGCGAATGTTGTTGACGATGATGCTATTCTCGGTGAGCTGCGGAATGTCGGCAACCTGGATGAGAAGGTCTGTGAGCGCATCGATGCCAATGTTGGCTTTAGCGCTGATTTCAGCGTTTGGAATGTCGGTATGAGATATTGTAAAGGAAGGAGCAATGTCGCATTTATTCTTAACGATGATAAGCTTCTTTCCTTCGCATTTTTGTAGCATGTCGGAGTATTCGGCTTCGGTAGGCTGCTGGTCGACGACCCACAGGACGATGGATGCTTCGCTGATTTTGTTGTAGGTTCGGGTAATGCCGATTTGCTCTACTGTGTCGGTGGTTTGGCGAATGCCAGCAGTATCTATGAAGCGGAATGTGACGCCATCGATGTCGATAGAATCTTCAATGGTGTCGCGAGTGGTGCCATGAACGTCGGAGACGATAGCTTTGTCTTCGTGTAAAAGAATATTTAGGAGAGAACTCTTGCCAACATTGGTTTTGCCAACTATGGCTACAGGGATGCCATGCTTTAGAGCTACGCCTGTTTCAAAGGATTTGGCAAGCGATGAGATTTTGCTCTCTGCACGATTGACGAGGTCGAGGAGTTCTGTGCGGTCGGCAAACTCAAGTTCTTCATGGTCGCTAAAGTCGAGTTCAAGTTCTAGTAGAGAGTTTAGCTTAAGTAGTTGAGCGCGAAGTGTTTTCAGCTCTTCGCTAAAACAGCCCTTCAACTGGCTCATTGCCATTGTGTGGGTGGCTTTGTTGGTGGAAGCAATAAGGTCAGCAACTGCCTCGGCTTGACTCAAGTCCATTTTGCCATTAAGGAAAGCACGCTTTGTAAATTCGCCTGGTTCAGCCTGTCGGCAGCCGGATAGGATGAGTGCTTTGAGAATTTCAGTCATGATGTAGCGAGAGCCATGACAAGAAATTTCTACCGAGTTTTCGCCTGTATAGGAATGCGGAGCATGGAAAACGGATACGAGAACATCGTCGATTTCTTGACCTTGTGCATCAAGGATGCGACCATACGAGAGCGACGATGGGCGAGCGTTTACGAGTTTGTTTTTAGGTGCGAAAAGTGAGTTGGCTATTTCTATGGCATTAGTGCCTGATATTCTAACAATGCCAATGGCCCCTCCTGCAGGAGTGGCCATTGCGCAAATAGTATCGTTGGTGTCGATGATTGTCATTCAAATATAAAAATGTAAGGATATTATCTTGGGAGATTACAGTCTGTCGAGGACAGTTTTAATCAATTTGTCGATGGTGTTTTTGTAGCCAGTGTTAGCCTCCTTGATTCGACGGTTGGCAATAACCATGCAGCAGGTAACGGCTTTATGACCCATAAGGGCTGAAAGGCCAGCAAGGGCAGAGCTCTCCATTTCGAAGTTGGTGATGTGGAGACCATTGTAAGAGAACGACTCTACCTTCTCGTTTTGACGAGGGTCGGCAAGAGGGATGCGGAGTTCTCGACCCTGAGGACCAAAGAAGCCACCGCAGGCGATGGTGATTCCACGTACCATATCGTCTTTGGCAATGCGCTCTACCATTTCTTTGTCGGCATCGATAGTGTAAGGATAAGGCTGACACATGTTGCCTGTCCAACCGAGATGAGCAACGAGTTGGCGCTCGAGTTCAAGGTCACAAACCTGATTGCGTCCGGCATAGAAATTGAGCAAGCCATCGAAGCCTACCGAGGTCTGCGAGCAAATGAAGGTGCCCACAGGTGTGTATTCTTGCAATCCGCCACAGGTACCAATGCGTACGACCTCAAGGGTGCGATGCTTGTCGTTTTCGAAGCGAGTCTTGAAATTGATGTTTGCAAGAGCATCGAGCTCGTTCATCACGATGTCGATATTGTCGCAACCGATGCCAGTGCTCAATACGGTGATGCGTTTGCCCTGATAGGTACCTGTGATGGTGTGGAACTCACGACTTTCAATATCACTTTCTTTGGTTTCGAAATGTGAGGCTACGAGGGTTACTCTTCCTGGGTCGCCAACGAGGATTACCTTATCGGCTAATTGCTCTGGTTTGACATGAAGGTGGAATACGCTACCATCTTCGTTGATTATCAATTCTGATTCTGCGAAACGTTTCTTTTCCATGATTAATGATTGTTTAGTTCTGTTGATCTAATGTTTTTTTCTAATTGTTTTATCTCATTGAATAAGGACTCTTGTTTGTTTTCGAGTGTATTAATCTTGTAAGCATCTGCCGACTGATTAGAGCTGTCGCGATAGGTTTTGCGGGCTTCGTCGAGCTTAGAGGTGACAGTCTTTAAAGTGCGTTTTTTGTCTAACCACTCACGATACATCTTTTTAGCTGTTGGCGATTTGAAATCGTTGGCTGAAGTGTAGATGATATTGTCGTTGACTACAAACTTGTTGTTAGACTGAGTTTTAATAGTCTTAGCAACAATACGCTTTTTGATGTCAGAAAGTTTTGCCATTGCAGCTTTGCGGTTGCCAAACTTCCATGTGTCGGCGATGCTTAAAATGCGCGAATAGCGTTCTATCTCTACGGTGGATAGGTCGGTGTCTTCGAAGCCTATGCGCGAAGCTGTTGGCACAAAGGTGTAGATGCAGACCTTACCTTCAGGCTGGCGCCGATCGGTGACAAGCCAGCCAAGGTTGTCAATGTCGTCGATGGCAAGGAGATAGTCATTTGCTGTGGAATTGAATGGCAAGCCAATATTCTCAGGAGAATAGAAAACACCTTTGTCGAGGTCGAAAGTAGACATGAAGATGTCGTAGCCACCCATAGAGTTTTCGCCTTGAGCTGCGAAATAGAGCGTTATGCCATCAGCCATAAGGTATGGATAGTTGGCACGTTCTACACCTTCGGATTTCTTGAAGAGAGGGGTAGGCGAAGACCATCTGTCGGCAAGCTTGTCGGCAGAATAAAGAGCTGAAGATGTGCTGTCGCCATGAGCAAAAATCCAACGGTCGCCAAACTCGTTGAGATATTGAGAGTGCAGGGTGTCGCGCATGGTGAGTTTGCCTGCTTCAGAAATAAGAGGTATCTTCGATAAGAAGTCTTTCTTGTCGACAACAACACTATCTACAAACATGAGTTTTGCAGTAGAAGGTATCATTGACTTATATAGTTTCATGCCTGGCGATTCAACTATGGCAGGAATTGAACGCTTAGCTTTTGCTTTTCCTTTCTTTTGCGCTGTGGCTGATAATGTTGTAGACAACGCGATAACTATGGTTAATATTTTAAGATTCATCTTTTTATTTTTTTTAAAAACAAAGATAAAGAAAAAAGATGAGGGCAAAGAAATTGTTTAATATCTTTAACTAAAATAACTAATTATCGTTGGTATAGCAATTTAAAGTGCGACAATCGAGTTATTGCAAACCTAACTCTGGGGGAAGCATTTAAAAGGAAGAGTGAAGAATCAAATACCATTAAGACTAAAGGATTCTTCACTCTCTACACTTCATCTACTTCATAAATACGAAATATACTGCTGCAATAAGGCATGCAAAGGCTGCGAAATGATTCCAATGCAGGCCTTGCCCCTGGAAGAGCATATTAGCAATAATTGCAAATACGATGAGCGAAATGCACTCTTGGATAACTTTGAGTTGTACCAAAGTGAAGGGGCCGCCATTGCCAACGAAGCCTATACGATTGGCTGGCACCTGACAGCAATATTCGAAGAATGCTATTAACCAGCTGAATATAATGACACCAAACAGAGGCCAGTTTGAGCTGACCCCTGTTTGTTGAAGTTTAAGATGTCCGTACCAAGCTAATGTCATGAAGATATTGCTTAATACCAACAACAAGATAGTGTATAACATCAATTGTTTGTTCTATTATTACGGATTAATTTAGTAGGGCTGTGAACCTACAGATATGATTATTTTTTAAGAGCCTCGTCCATGTTGAGTGCTGCTCTACGACCATCGCCCATAGCAAGGATAACAGTTGCGCCACCACGAACAATATCGCCACCTGCATAGATAGAATCGCACGAACTCTTCATGGCTTCATCTACAGAAATGGTATTCTTACGTCCAAGTTGCAAACCCTGAATAGAATTAGGTACTAATGGGTTAGGAGAAACTCCAACGGCTACGATTACCTGGTCGCAATCGATGGTGATGGTGTTGCCTGTGGCTACAGGACTACGACGACCACTTGCGTCTGGTTCACCAAGTTGCATGACATCGAGTACGGCTGCCTTTACAGCACCATTCTCATCGGCAAGGTATTCCTTAGGATTGTGAAGTGTGAGGAAGTTGATTCCCTCTTCCTTTGCATGTTTAACCTCTTCGAGACGTGCTGGCATTTCAGCTTCGGAACGACGATAAACCAATGTGACCTCAGCACCAAGTCGCTTGGCTGTGCGACAAGAGTCCATGGCTGTGTTTCCACCGCCCACAACGACAACCTTTTTGCCAAGGTTCATAGGAGTGTCGGTGAGAGGATTGGCAGCATCCATGAGGTTTACACGAGTGAGGTATTCGTTAGACGACATGATGTTGATGGCATTTTCGCCAGGGATATTCATGAAGTTTGGCAAGCCTGCACCCGAACCAACGAAGATGCCCTTGTAGCCATCTGATTCAAGCTGGTCGACAGTAATGGTTTTGCCCACGATGCAGTCGGTAGTGAAGTGAACGCCCATCTTCTTGAGGTTTTCAATCTCTACGTCGACAATCTTGTTAGGCAAGCGGAATTCAGGAATACCATATTTCAATACACCACCAATTTCGTGGAGAGCCTCGAAGACATGAACATCGTAGCCCTTCTTTGCCATGTCGCCAGCAAAGCTTAAGCCCGAAGGACCTGAGCCGACGACTGCCACTTTGATGCCATTGGCTGGTGCCAACTCCGGCAAAGAAATGTTGCCACTCTCGCGTTCATAGTCGGCAGCGAAACGCTCAAGATAGCCTATGGCGACAGGTTTTTCGCCCATCTTCAAGTGGATACACTTGCTTTCGCATTGCTTCTCCTGAGGACAAACACGTCCGCATACTGCAGGCAGAGCAGAAGTCTGTTTAAGCACCTTAGCTGCATCGAGGAAATGTCCGCGCTCAATATTTTTGATAAACGAAGGAATGTTGATGTTGACAGGACATCCCTCAACACAAGTAGGTTTGCCACAATCTAAACAGCGTTTCGCTTCAAGCAATGCCATCTCGGGAGTCAGTCCGATGTTTACTTCCTCTAAACGAGTTGTGGCACGATAAATAGGGTCGAGCTCTGGCATCTGTACACGCTCAATCTTTTTACGTTCGGTAGCCTTCATTTCGGCACGAAGCTGCTTGCGCCATTCTGCATCTCGATTAGTGAGAGAAGACACGTCGGGGTCGCACTCATCGTATTGAGAAGGAGTGTGGTCGATAGAGGTTGTGACCTTGCAGCCCAATACGGCATTGCAATGTTCTTCGTAGTGTTCCATCTCTTCGCGCTCTACAGCCTTGAATGTGCCCATGCGCTTGAACATCTCGTCCCAATCGACCAAGGCTCCATCAAACTCAGGACCATCAATACATACGAACTTTGTTTTGCCACCAATGGCGAGTCGGCAAGCACCACACATACCAGTGCCGTCGACCATGATGGTATTGAGAGAGACGTCGGTAGGAATGTTGTATTTCTGTGTGAGCAAGCAACAGAACTTCATCATGATAGGAGGGCCAATGGCAAACACCTTGTCAATGTGTTCCTGCTGGATGAGCTTTTCGATGCCGATAGTGACAACACCCTTTTCGCCAGCCGAACCATCGTCGGTCATGATGATAACCTCGTCGGAATTTTTGCGAACCTCGTCTTCCAAGATTATCAAGTCTTTGTTGCGACCTGCCAATACGGAGAGCACTCTGTTGCCTGCAGCCTTGAGAGCCTTGATGATAGGAAGCATTGGTGCTACACCAACGCCACCTCCGGCGCAGATAACGGTGCCGAACTTCTCTATGTGAGTAGGGTTGCCAAGTGGACCAACAACGTCGGTGATGAAGTCGCCCTCATTGAGATTGCAGAGCTTAGTTGACGACAATCCCACCTCCTGTACTACGATGGTGATGGTGCCTTTTTCGATGTCAGCATCAGCAATAGTAAGAGGCATACGTTCGCCATTCTCGCCAACACGCACAATGACAAAGTTGCCAGCTTTGCGGCTCTTTGCTATCAGCGGAGCTTCAATCTCGAAAAGGAATACCTTTTCAGAGAATTGCACTTTCTTGATAATCTTGTTCATTTCAGTTTCTTTGGGTTGTTTAGTATTTGTGTATTGATGTTTCGGTCAAAACAAAAATGTTGAATGCTGAGAGCATAATAATCCATCTCTCAACATTCAACATGCAATATACGATTTAATTAAAAGTTATTGTCGTCGAGCATCTCGAAACCACAATAAGGCACCAAGCACTTAGGCACGCGGATGCCTTCTGGAGTTTGATTGTTTTCGAGGATGGCAGCAACGATACGAGGCAAAGCCAAAGCCGAACCATTCAAGGTGTGGCAAAGCTCAATCTTCTTATCATCAGTATGACGATAGCGACACTTCAAGCGGTTGGCCTGATAGCTTTCGAAATTAGATACAGAAGAAACCTCGAGCCAACGCTTTTGAGCTGCGCTCCAAACCTCGAAGTCGTAGCAGATAGAAGATGTGAAGCTCAAGTCGCCACCGCAGAGACGGAGAATATGGTAAGGCAACTCCAACTTCTTGAGCAATCCCTCAACGTGAACCAACATTTCTTTCAAGCTCTCGTAAGAGTGTTCAGGCTTGTCGATGCGTACAATCTCTACCTTGTCGAACTGGTGAAGACGATTCAAACCACGAACATCCTTGCCATAAGAACCTGCCTCACGACGGAAGCAAGCAGAGTAAGCACAACGCTTGATAGGAAGATCCTTTTCGTCGAGGATTACATCGCGGAAGATATTTGTTACAGGAACCTCGGCAGTAGGGATGAGATAGAGGTCGTCGAGGTTGGCATGATACATCTGACCTTCCTTATCAGGAAGCTGACCAGTACCGTAGCCGCTGGCCTGGTTGACAACGAATGGAGGCTGAACCTCGAGATAGCCACTCTTGCGAGCTTCCTCCAAGAAGAAAGCTTCGAGAGCTCTCTGCAAGCGAGCCATCTTGCCAATATAGAATGGGAAACCTGCACCTGTGACCTTTACACCAAGGTCGAAGTCGATGAGGTTGAATTTCTTGCACAAATCCCAATGGCACAGAGCATCTTCAGGTAGGTTAGGCATTTCGCCACCTTCCTTTACCACAACATTGTCAGAGGCATCCTTGCCTTCTGGAACATCGTCGTTAGGAATGTTAGGTATCTGGCAAAGCAACTGTGTTAAGTCGTTTTGAGCTTTCTCCATAATCTCCTCAATGGCTTTGCATTCAGCTTTGAGGTTTGCAACTTCGTTCTTAGCCTGTTCAGCAGCCTCTTTGTCGCCAGCCTTCATGAGCTGACCAATCTTCTTAGCCAACTGGTTGGCCTGCTGCTTAGTGGCATCAGACTTCTGCTGTGCGTCACGTCTGATTTTGTCGTATTCTAAAACTTTGTCTATGGCCTCGCGAGCACCATTGAAGTGCTTCTTCTCAAGACCCTTGATTACGCGTTCAGTTTCCTCACTGATGAGTTTAAGTGTAAGCATACTTATATTATATTGTTGTATTTATACCCATTAATAATGATATTGCTTGCAAAAATACAAAATCTATCTGAAACAGCAAAATTATTGCGTTTATAATATTAAATATCGTTAGTAAGGAATGGTACATTATAATATTAATAAGGTGTGGGAGTAATAAAGGTTAAGAAAATGCTGCCAAATGACGAAATTTAAGTGTTGTTATAACTTTTTTGTTCATTTTCTTGTTTTAGTGATAAAAATAATATAAATTTGCAAAATAAACATCAACTAATATAACTAATAATAAAATTAATAACGTTATGAAGAAAGTAATTCTCTCAATAGCACTTGCGATGATGTCGGTTGGTGCTATGTTTGCTCAAAGTGAAGAATTTAAGTATGGTTTGGGTAACAGAATAGGTATAGGCGTTGGTGCTGGTACAGAAGGTATTGGCGTTGACGTTTCAACTTGCTTTAACAAATATTTTGGTGTAAGAGCAGGTTTGAACTTTATGCCAGATATTAATATCAAGACCGATGTTGATATTGAGCCAAATGTTGCTGGTCTTCCTTCACTTAGTGGCGATGACGCAACTCTGAATGTAAAAGGCTCTTTGAAGCGCACATCATTTGATGTGAAGTTTGATTGTTATCCAACAGGTGGTACATTCTTTGTTACTGCAGGTTTCTCTGTAGGTGGCGAAAAGCTTGTTCAGATTACTGGTCATAGTGATTATATTCAGAACAACTATGCATTGGCTGATCAGTACGGTATTCAGATTGGCGACTACAACATTCCTTTTGATGAGAATGGTGATGTTAATGGTGGATTGAAGGTTAACAATTTCCGTCCTTATCTCGGTCTTGGTTTTGGTCGTTTGATTCCAAAGAACCGTATTGGTTTCCGTTTTGAAATGGGCGTTCAGTTCCATGGTAAGCCAAAGGTTTATGCAGATGGTGTAGATGTTAAAAATCTTATGGACCAGCTTGATGAGGAAGCATCTGACGATATTACCAAGATCATGAATGATTTTAAGGTTTGGCCAGTTATAAAGCTCAGCTTCCGCGGCAGAATATTGTAAGGTTCTACGCTTAAGGAAATAAAAAATAAGAGTGGAAAGTTTATGGAGAAAACTCCTAAACTTTCCACTCTTTTTATGGTTTTATAGTGGCTCATCCGCAAAATCTGGGGGATAGCTATGATTTGCCAGGCTGGTTGTTATCAAAAAGTCCCCTATATTTGTCGGATAATCTTTTATTGTTGGGTAAATCCAAGCATGCGATACTCTTTGCCGTAGATAGAAACTGATGTCATGCGGATGAGAGTCTTCATATTTAAGCTTGTCATGCTGAAGCTGTTGTCGAGAGAAGCCATTGGAAGGTATCTTTCCAATGCCCAGTTTTCCATTTCGCTTTGATTTTCAGGCAATGTAGCGATGTAGGAGCCATCCAATTTCTTGTCGTTGAAATGATAAATTGTATATTCTATCTTGTCGCTTCCCTTATATATTAATAAGGTGTCTTCGTCGCGAATCAGCTGATCGCTGTTTTTAACATAGTATTTCACTGTTTCGCGATTATGTCCGAACTGAATATAAGGTTCGCTGAAGTCATTATACTGACCTTTGACTGTAACGACGAAAGCACCTTTTGAACTTACCATTTTTGCCGTTCCCACTCGTTTGGCAATAATTTTGCTTCCCATTATTGAAGCTACGAGGTCGTTGTCAGACTTCCAAGAAAGGTCTTTGCCCTTAGCCAATTCTTGTGTGCTACCAGCAGTTAGGGTAACATTGTCAAATTGGATGAATTCTTTCTGATAGTCATCATCTTTAGCGTCGTCGTCGCATGATGTCATTCCAAATGCGAGGAATGAACATAGGACCGATAATAGAATAAATTTTGTTTTCTTCATTTTCATTTCTTTAATTCGCTGCAAAATTAATCTATTTAATTCAATTACTATTAAATAGATGTTCAAAAATGGGGGAATAACTGAAATCTTTATTATTTTTTATGGAATTTAAGGAGATTATGCTTCTATTGAGGTTTAATAAGGGGAATAAAAAAAGAGTGAAGAACTTAGACGAGAGGTCGTTGGGTTCTTCACTCTTGTGATAAGAAAAATAATTCTGATGTAGAATTAGAATTGTAATCGGGTAGGGAGTTACTTCACAGGGATTTTATCCACACGCTTCTGATGGCGTCCGCCTTCGAAGTCGGTAGCGAAGTATTCGTCCATAATCTTGCGAGCCATGTTGTTGTCGATGAATCGTCCTGGCATTACGAGGACGTTGGCATCGTTGTGCTGACGAATGAGATGAGCAATCTCAGGAATCCAGCAAAGTCCGGCACGGATAGCTTGATGCTTGTTGAGGGTCATGCTGATGCCCTCGCCACTACCGCAGATTGCTATTCCTGGAAACACTTCGCCCTTCTCTATGCCTTCGGCTAAAGCATGACCGAAGTCAGGATAGTCGCAACTATCTTCAGAGTAGGTGCCATAATCTTTATAAGGCATTCCGTGCTCATCAAGATATTGTTTAACGAATTGTTTCAAAGCAAAGCCAGCATGGTCGCTGGCTAAGCCCACAGTTTTTATCTCCATTATGATTGTTATTGGTTTATCCCAAGATGGCTTTCACCTGCTTGTAAACATTCTCTGCAGTGTAGCCAAGTTTCTCGTCGAGTACCTTGTAAGGTGCTGAGAAACCAAATGACTCCAAGCCCCAGATGTTGCCCTCAGCCTCAGGTACAAGACCTAGGAGATTGACAGGAAGACCAGCTGTGAGACCGAACTTCTTAACATCGTGAGGAAGAACAGAAAGCTGATATTCCTTGCTCTGAAGACGGAACAAACCCTCTGAAGGAACGCTAACGATGCGAACCTTAACGCCCTCTTTGCGGAGAAGCTCTGCACCAGCAACAAGAGTAGAAACCTCAGAACCAGTAGCTACGAGGATGATATCAGGATTTTCGTCTGAGCCACCTACGATGTAACCACCCTTAGCAGCAAGGCTGTAGTCGTTGCCTTCAGGAAGGTTAGCGATGCCCTGACGTGAGAAGATGAGAGCTGTAGGAGTAGACATGTTTTCCATAGCAAGCTTCCAAGCCTCTGTTGTCTCTTTAGCATCAGCAGGACGAAGAACGAGAACTGAAGGTTTGCCATGATGGTTTTTCAGCTTCTCCATCAAACGAACCTGTGCCTCCTGCTCAACAGGCTCGTGTGTAGGTCCGTCCTCACCTACGCGGAATGCATCGTGAGTCCAGATGAACTTAACAGGAAGTTCCATGAGAGCTGCCATACGAACAGCTGGCTTCATATAATCAGAGAATACGAAGAATGTACCACATGCAGGAATGACACCTCCGTGGAGAGCCATACCGATGCAGCAGCAAGCCATAGTAAGCTCAGCAACACCAACCTGGAAGAATGCGCCCGAGAAGTCGCCCTTGGTGAAGGCATGAGTCTTCTTCAAGAAACCGTCAGTCTTATCGGAGTTAGAAAGGTCAGCAGAAGCACAAACCATATTAGGAACCTGCTCTGCAAGAATGCCAAGACAGGTGGCAGAAGCTGAACGTGTAGCATCGTTGTCCTTCTGTACACACTTGCTCCAATCAATCTTTGGAGCCTTGCCGCTAAACCATTCTGCCTGAGCAGCAGCCTTCTCTGGGTTAGCATCAGCCCAAGCCTTCTCTTCAGCATAACGTTCTGCGCAGATAGCCTCGAGCTCCTTAGCACGGTTAGCGTACATTTCCTTAACATCGTCGAAGATAACGAATGGATTCTCTGGGTTGCCACCAAGATGCTTGATAGTGTTGATGTAAGCGTCGCCACCAAGAGGAGCACCATGGGTCTTGCAGTTAGCCTCGTAAGAAGTACCGTCAGCCTTCAAAGCACCCTTACCCATAACGCACTTACCGATGATGAGGGTTGGCTTGCCTTCTACCTTCTTAGCAGCATCGAGAGCCTGGCGAATCTGGTCTACATCGTTGCCGCAGATTTCGATAACTTCCCATCCGAGGGCACGGTACTTAGCTGCTGTATCTTCGTTCATAACGTCCTTAGTCTCTGTAGAGAGCTGGATGTCGTTAGAGTCGTAGAACATGATGAGGTTGTCGAGACCGAGAGTACCTGCTATACGAGCGCCACCCTGTGAGATTTCTTCCTGAATACCGCCATCAGAGATGTATGCGTAGATGGTTTCCTTTTCGAATGTTGGGTTGCCTGTATGAGCTGCAAGGAACTTAGCTGCGATAGCTGCACCAATAGCAAAAACATGACCCTGACCAAGAGGACCAGAAGTGTTTTCAATACCACGAGCAATCTCAAACTCTGGGTGACCAGTAGTAGGAGAGCCCCATTGGCGAAGCTGCTGCAACTCTTCGAGAGTGAACTTGCCGATAAGGCAGAGCTGAGAGTAGAGCATAGGGGCCATATGACCAGGATCGAGGAAGAAACGGTCGCGACCAACCCACGCAGGGTTCTTTGGATCATACTTCAAATACTCAGAATAGAGCACGTTGATGAAGTCAGCACCACCCATAGCACCACCTGGGTGACCAGACTTTGCCTTTTCTACAGCAGATGCAGCGAGAATACGGATGTTGTCAGCTGCATGCAACATTACTTTGTTATCGTTCATAAGATGTTAATATTTAAACTGTTTTTCTATTTAATTTTAATTACCGCAATTGACTTTGCTGGTATCTTAACTGAAACATTCTGCTTAGAGAGTTTTGCATCCTTGAATTCGGTAGGGACTATGCGATTAGGATTTTCGAAATCATTATAGTCGGCAACTGATTTGCAAGAGAGAATCTGACCTGTAACAGTCTTCGGCTTAGAAGCGATACCATCAAGAGAAAGGTTAACTTTCTGCTCTTTGTCGAGACTTACATTAGCAAGTGCAACAACAATTGTGCCATCTGCTGTACGAGCAGCACTTGTAGATAATAACGGTATGGTTCGGTTGCCACGTACTGACATGGAGTCAGTCTTTACATCCATTGGCAAATAGGTTGCCTCTTGGAAATCCTTATACATGTTGAATACATGATAAGTAGGAGTGAGAACCATGTGGCCAGTACCCTTGGTGTCTGTAAGAATCATAGACTGTAATACATTAACCACCTGAGCAATGTTTGCCATGCGAACGCGGTCGGTATGACGATGGAATACGTTGAGTGTTAAAGCTGCTACGAAAGCATCGCGCATAGAATTCTGTTGGTATAGATGTCCTGAGATAGTTCCAGGCTCTTCATCCCACCATGTTCCCCATTCGTCAACAAGCAGACCTATTTGCTTCTTTGGGTCTTTTTGGTCCATGATAGCCGAATGCTTATTGATAACATCCTCAATCTCAAGGCATTTGCCCATTGTCCAATAGTAGTCGTCGTTGTTGAACTTTGTGGCAGAACCCTTGCTACCACTCCAACCTGTAACTGTGTAGTAGTGGAGCGAAATACCATTCATGCGATGACCAACATTGTTCATCAACACCTTTGTCCAATTGTAGTCGTAGTCGCTTGCACCTGAAGCAATCTTGTAGAGATGATGACCATCATAGTTGCGGCAGTAGGTAGAATAACGACGATAGAGGTCGGCATAATATTCAGGACGCATAGAGCCTCCACAGCCCCAACTCTCGTTGCCTACACCAAGGAACTTGACATTCCATGATTTCTCACGACCATTCTTGCGGCGAAGGTTTGCCATTGGCGTATCGCCATCAGAGGTCATGTATTCTACCCATTTAGCCAATTCTTCTACTGTGCCACTACCAACGTTGCCGCTGATATATGGCTCGCAGCCAAGCATTTCGCAGAGATTCAAAAACTCGTGAGTACCAAAAGAGTTGTCCTCAATCGTTCCACCCCAGTTATTGTTCTGCATCTTTGGACGCTGGTCTTTAGGACCAATGCCATCCATCCAATGGTATTCATCGGCAAAGCAACCGCCAGGCCAACGAAGTACAGGAATCTGCAAAGACTTCAAAGCTTCAAAGACATCCTTACGATAGCCTTTAATGTTTGGAATCTTTGATTCCTCGCCAACCCATAGACCTCCATAAATACAAGAGCCAAGGTGCTCAGCAAACTGGCCATAAATTTCTTTATAGATTTTCTGATTACCTTGGTCGGCATGTATGGTGAGCGTTGTGTTTTGAGCTGTAGCTGC